>Ga0209368_1000254_pt1 | contig 68759 bp, 59 predicted proteins | sample EBPBio242008_DNA_FD_185862 | JGI IMG/M metagenome (GOLD analysis project Ga0209368, IMG submission 185862) | Wastewater treatment Type I Accumulibacter community from EBPR Bioreactor in Madison, WI, USA - Reactor 1_4/24/2008_ DNA (SPAdes)... | ecosystem: Engineered > Bioreactor > EBPR >...
GGATACAACGCAGGGGTGACCACTCACACGCTGGAAACCCACATCTACCGGCTTCGCCAGAAAATTGAGCCCGATCCCACGAATGCGCGCTTGCTCGTGACGGAAAGCGGCGGATATCGGCTGGTGGCCTGAAGGTCTTATTGTTGCCCGAATCGAAGCCTATATACTGATTCCATCGGCAGTGTTGCCAATTCCTTCCCCTCGCCGTGTCGGGGTCATGACACGGCATCCTCCCTGTTGGACCTGGCCGGGCATCTAGCCCGGCCTCTTTTTTCATCTCGCTCGCCCTCCGGTTGTCAGCGCAGCGCGCGGCCCTTCATGATGGCCTCGGCACCGAACCGGGCACGGATCGCATCGGTCGCACGCTCGGCCGCTGCGCGGCGACCCGCATCCGGATCCAGAAGGTCGCCCGTCAGATCCGCCTCGGCGGCAGAAGCCAGGTCGGCGATGCCCACGCCGATCAGCCGGAACGGCCCCCGGATTCCGGCCTGATCCAGCATGGTCCGCGCCGCGCGATAGATGCGGTCGCCCATCTGCGTGGGCCCGTCCAGAGACTGCCGGCGCGTGACCAGCTGGAAATCCCCACGCTTCAGCTTCAGCGTCACCGTGCGCCCGGCCAGCCCTTTGGCCTTGGCGCGGTCCGACACCTGTTCCGCCAGCCGCCACAGGTGTCCGTCCAGCAGGTCCGGGTCCGACGTGTCCTCAAAGAATGTCGTCTCTTTCGAGATCGACTTCGGCCGCTCGTCCCGGTTCACGCGCCGGCTATCCTCGCCCCGCGCCAGCCGCCACAGATGGTCGCCCATCCGCCCGAACCGGGCCATCAGATCGGCCCGTTCCCACCTCAGAAGATCCGCGATGGTGCGGATACCGGCGGCCTCCAGCGCGGCCTGGGTGGCCGTGCCCACCCCCCAGATGATGCGCACCGATTTCGGCTTCAGGAACTCGGCCGTTTCGGCCTTGCCCACCACCGAGAACCCGCGCGGTTTGTCCAGGTCCGAGGCGATCTTGGCCAGGAACTTGTTGTGCGACAGCCCGATCGAGCCGGTGACGCCCAGCTCCGTCTCCATCCGCTTCGTCAGCCGTGCCAGCATCAGGGCCGGCGGCGCGCCATGCAAACGGGCAGTGCCCGTCAGGTCCAGGAAAGCTTCGTCCAGCGACAAGGGCTCGATGGCCGGCGTCAGTTCTTCCATCATCGCCCGGATGGCGCGACTGACCTCGACATAGGCGCCCATCCGGGGCTTAACCACCACGGCCTGCGGGCAAAGCTTCAGCGCCTGAAACATCGGCATGGCCGAACGCACGCCGTGGATGCGCGCCAGATAGCAGCAGGTCGACACCACCCCGCGCTGCCCGCCGCCCACGATCACAGGTACATCGCGCAGGGCCGGATTGTCGCGCTTTTCCACACTGGCGTAGAAGGCGTCGCAATCCATGTGGGCAATCGACAACTCGTCCAGTTCGGCGTGGCAAACCACGCGCGGCGACCGGCAGACCGGGCAGCGGGCGCCGGCATCAAAGCGGGTCAGGCAATCGCGGCACAGGGCGGGCATGGCGGGATGATATCGGTCTGCGCGCCTGTGGGGAACGGGGGTTTCGCATCGCTGCAGGCTTGCCTAGTCTGGCCGCGGTCTTGGAGAGGTGCGATGCGAACCTGGCTTCTGGCAGCGGTGACGACGGTCTTCTGCGGCCCGGCTCTGGCCGAAAGCCTGCCGCCGCCCGAACTGGTGGAGGGCAGGGCGGTGAAGGCAAGTTGCGATGCGGCGGCGATGACGGCCTGGGTGCAGGGCTTCCGGCCCAAGGCCCTGGCCGCGGGCATAACGCCCGAGGTCTTCGATGCCGCATTGGCCGGGGTCGCCCCCGACCCGCGCGTGCTGGAACGGGACTACAACCAGACCGAATTCACCAAGACGATCTGGGATTACCTCGACCGCGCCGTCTCGCCCGACCGCATCGCCGGGGGGCAGAAGGCGCTGAAGGCCAATGCCGCGCTGCTCGGGCAGATCGAGGCGCAATACGGCGTGCCGAAGGAGATCGTGGTGGCGATCTGGGGGCTGGAAAGCGACTATGGCGCCTTCCGCGGCGATTTCCCGCTGATGGATTCGCTCGCCACGCTGGCCTGCGGCGGCCGCCGCGCCGCCTTCTGGGAGGGCGAGGCCCTGGCGGCGCTGCGCATCCTGCAGGCCGGCGACGTGACACCCGCTGCCCTGCAGGGAAGCTGGGCCGGCGCGATGGGGCATACCCAGTTCATGCCCTCCTCCTACCTGCGGCTGGCGGTCGATTTCGACGGTGACGGCCGGCGCGACATCTGGGGCGACGATCCGACCGATGCGCTGGCCTCGACCGCCGCCTATCTTGCGGCGTCGGGCTGGGTTCGTGGCCAGCCCTGGGGGCTGGAGGTCACGCTGCCCGAAGGTTTCGACTACCGGCAATCCGGCGAAGGCGTGTTCAAGCCGCCCGCCGAGTGGCGCGCCCTGGGCGTGGCGCCGGTGGACGGGGGCGAGTTGCCGGCCGGCGGGCCGGCCGAACTGCGCCTGCCCGGCGGCTGGCGCGGCGCCGCCTTCCTGACGTTCGGGAATTTCAAGGCGATCGAGGCCTATAACCTGGCCGATGCCTATGTCATCGCGGTCGGCCACCTGTCTGACCGCATCGCCGGCGGCCCGCCCATTGCTGCTGGCTGGCCGCGCGAGGATCGCGCGCTGGTGCTGGAAGAACGGGTCGAGTTGCAGCAGCGCCTGACCGATGCGGGCTTCGACACGGGCGGGGTTGACGGGCGCATCGGCCCGAAGACCATCCGCGCCATGCAGGCCTGGCAGGAGGCGCAGGGTCTGCCGCCCGACGGCTATGCGAGCCTGGCCGCGCTGGAGGCCCTGCGCTGAGGGCGTGCCGTCCGCGCGGGCATCGAGCCCGCCCGGACGGCGCTGCCGCGGACGGTGACCGGGCGGCGGCAGCCCGCTGCTGCGGAGCGGGGCCTTCTGTCCCCCATCGCCGCCAGGGCGGCGATCCCCCCGAGGTTATTTGCCGGACAGAAAATGGCCGGGCGTGATCGGATCAGACCGACTCACTGGAAGCGCAGGCAGGATCGCGCTAGGTTTGTTCTTTCTTTGTTCATGATCCGCCATGGCCTTCGCCGAGCTGTCCGCCCAGACCAACTTCACCTTCCTCACCGGGGCCTCGCACCCCGAGGAGATGATGCGCCAGGCCGCCGAGGCGGGGATGCCGGCGCTGGCGGTGGCGGACGTGAACTCGGTCGCCGGCATCGTGCGCGCCCATGTCGAGGCGCGCGAGATCGCCCGTGTCACCGGCACGGCGCCGCGGCTTCTTCCGGCGGCGCGGATTGTCCTGACGAACGGCTGCGCCGTGACCTGCCTCGCCGCCGACCGCGGGGCATGGGCCCGACTTTGCCGGATGATCACCACCGGGCGGATCGAGACCGCCAAGGGCACCTGCGAGTTGAGCGAGGCGCAGCTGATGGAATTCGGCGAGGGGCTGGTCATGCTGGTGCATCCCGGCCCGCGCGCGCAGCCCTGGCGCGCCCTGGCGGCGCGGCTGGCCGCGGCCTTTCCCGGCCAGGCGCACCTGATGATGAGCCCGCGCTATGACGGGCAGGACAGGGCACGCTTCGACCGCCTGGCCCAGGCGGCCGAGAGCCTCGGGATTCCCACCGTCGCCTCGGCCCTGCCGATGATGCATGTGGCGGCGCGGCGGCGGCTGGCGGATGTGCTGACGGCGATTCGCCTTGGCGTTCGGGTCGAGGATCTGGGCCGCCGCGCGCTTCCCCATGCCGAACAGCGGCTGCGCAGCGAGGCCGAGATGCTGCGCCTGTTCCGCGGCCACGAGGCCGCCGTCCACCGCACGGGCGAGATCGCGGAACGCTGCCGCTTCAGTCTGGACGACCTGCGCTATGAATATCCCTCGGAAATCGCCGGGGGCGAGACGGCGGCGGGCCGGCTGGAACGGCTGGCCACGGCCGGCCTCGCCTGGCGTTATCCCAGGGGCGCGCCGGAAAAGGTGCAGGCGCAGATGGCCCATGAACTCGCGCTGATCGGCAAGCTGGGCTACGAGCCCTATTTCCTGACGGTGCATGACATCGTCCAGTTCGCCCGCAGCCGGGGCATCCTGTGCCAGGGCCGCGGGTCGGCGGCGAATTCCGTGGTCTGCTATGCGCTTGGCGTCACCTCGGTCTCGCCCGAGATCGGCACCATGGTCTTCGAACGCTTCGTCAGCGAGGCGCGGGGCGAACCCCCCGACATCGACGTGGATTTCGAGCACGAGCGGCGGGAAGAGGTGATCCAGCACATCTACGACCGCTATGGCCGCCACCGTGCAGGGCTTTGCGCCACCGTCATCCACTACCGCGGCAAGCGCGCCGTGCGCGAGGTCGGCCGCGCCATGGGGCTGACCGAGGATACGCTGTCAGCCATGTCCAGCCAGATCTGGGGCTGGGGCGGGCCGGGCGGCATCACCGACGACCGTCTGCGCGAGATCGGGCTCGACCCCGCCGACAAGCGGCTGCGGTTGGCGATGAGCCTGATCGACGAGATCCAGGGCTTTCCCCGGCACCTGTCCCAGCATGTCGGCGGCTTCATCATCACCGAGGGCCGGCTGGACGAACTGGTGCCGATCGAAAGCGCCGCGATGGAGGGGCGCACCGTCATCTGCTGGGACAAGGACGACATCGACGCGCTGAAGATCCTGAAGGTGGATATCCTCGCGCTTGGCATGCTGTCCTGCATCCGCAAGGCCTTCGACCTGGTCGACCAGCACCACGGGCGAAAGCTGACGCTGGCCACCCTGCCGCCCGAGGATCCCGCGACCTACGAGATGCTGTGCCAGGCCGACAGCCTTGGCGTCTTCCAGGTGGAAAGCCGGGCGCAGATGAGTTTCCTTCCGCGGATGCGCCCGCGCAGCTTCTATGACCTGGTGGTGCAGGTGGCGATCATCCGGCCGGGGCCCATCCAGGGCGACATGGTGCATCCCTACCTGCGCCGCCGCAACGGCCAGGAAAAGGTGAGCTTCCCCTCCGATGAGCTTGGCCGCGTGCTGGGCAAGACGCTTGGCGTGCCGCTGTTCCAGGAACAGGCGATGCAGATCGCCATCGTCGGCGCGGGCTTCACCCCCGAAGAGGCCGACCGCCTGCGCCGGGCGCTGGCTACCTTCAAGAAGCATGGCAATGTCTCTGCCCTGAAGGACCGTTTCCTGCAGGGCATGCGCGACAAGGGCTATGACGCGGATTTCTCGGCCCGCTGCTTTGCCCAGATCGAGGGCTTCGGCAGCTATGGTTTTCCCGAAAGCCATGCCGCCAGCTTCGCGCTCCTGGTCTATGCCTCGGCCTGGCTGAAGCGGCACCACCCCGGCATCTTCGCCTGTGCGCTGCTGAATTCGCAGCCGATGGGCTTCTATGCCCCGGCGCAGATCGTGCGCGATGCGCGCGAACACGGCGTCACGGTGCTGCCGCCCTGCATCAATGCCAGCCACTGGGACAACCGCATGGAACCCGGCACCGGGGGGCGGCTGGCGCTGCGTCTGGGCTTCCGCCAGATCTCCGGCATGGCCGAGGAAGAGGCGCTGTGGATCGTGGCGGCGCGCGGCAACGGCTATCGCGCGGTCGAGGATGTCTGGCGGCGGGCGCGCATATCGCCGACCATGCTGTCCCTTCTGGCCGAGGCGGATTGTTTCGCGGCACTCGGGCTGTCGCGCCGCGATGCGCTCTGGGCCGCCAAGGCGCTGGTCCCGGCCGCGCCGCTGCCGCTCTTCTCGGGCGATCTGGAGGGCGAGGGGATTTGCGAACCTTCAGTCATATTCCGCCAGATGAGCGAGGGCGAGGCGGTGGTCGAGGATTATGTCGCCATGCGGCTGACGCTGCGCAGCCACCCGCTCGCCCTCTTGCGCCCGCTGCTGACGCCGCCAGAGGGCCGTCCCGCGCTGGCCCCGGCAAAGCCCGGTGCCTTGGCCCGCCCAAGCCCCCCGCCAGGGTAGGAGGCTCAGATCCCCAGAAGCCCCGGCAACTCGCCCATGGCGCGGAAGGGCAGGGCGCCCTCCGCAATCATCCGCGTGCCGTCGCCGTGGGGCGCATAGGCGAAACACCGCATCCCTGCCGCGCGGGCGGCACGGGCGCCTGTCGGGCTGTCCTCGACCACTGTGCAGCGCGCCGGATCGGCGCCCAGGGCGCGGGCCGCATGCAGCCACAGGCCCGGCGCGGGCTTCGGCGTGCCAAGCGTCTGGCCCGAGAACATCCGTCCCTGCAGCCGCGCCCAAAGCGCCGGATGCTGGCCAAGCGTGATCTCCATCTTGCGGTCCGACCCATTGGATCCCACGGCATAGGGAATGCCCACCGCGTCCAGCCGGTCCAGCACCTCCATTATGCCGGGGATCAGCGGGGTGCCCTGCTCCAGCCGGGCATAAAGCCGCTCATAGAACCCCGGTACCCAGTCCTGCGGCAGCGCCGCGCCTAGGGCACGGGCGCGCTCGGCCACGCCGGCCATGGTCAGCCCCAGCACCTCTGCCTCCATCCGCGCGCGGGGCAGGGTCAGGCCATGGCTGGCGAACTCGTCCATCAGCAGGTCGAAGGCGATGTCCTCGCTGTCCACCAGAACGCCATCGCAGTCGAACAGCACGGCGGCAAGGGTCATGCCGGCGCCCGCAGCAGCGTGACCAGCGTATCCCCGTACTTCCGCTGATCCAGCATCTCGAACCCCGCGGGCGGCACGGGCGCCGTGCCCTCTTCCCAGACCACCATCGCGCCGGGCGACAGCCAGCCGCCCTCAAGGCACGAAGCCAGCGCCGCCTCGCCCAGGCCCTTGTGATAGGGTGGGTCCAGGAAGACCAGGCTGTAGCCCGGCCCCCGGTTCGGCCCCATCCGCGTCGCGTCGCGTCGCCAGACGTCCGTTGTGCCCATCGCCTGCATCTTCTCGATGTTCTGCCGCAACAGCGCCCGCGCCGTGGCCCCGTCGTCCACAAAGGCCACGCGGGCTGCACCGCGCGACAGGGCTTCCAGCCCCAGGGCCCCGGTGCCGGCGAACAGGTCCAGAACGCGCGCAGCCGTCACCGGATCGCCATGGCCGCCGTTGACCAGCAGGTTGAAGATCGCCTCGCGCACGCGGTCCGAGGTCGGGCGCAGATGGGCGGCGGGATCGCCCTCGCCCACCTCGGCCAGCTTCAGCCCCCGCCGCGCGCCGCCGATGATGCGCATTACTTCAAAAGCGCCTTCATGTTGGTGGACAGATCCGCCACCGCCGCCGGGTCAGGGGATTTCCCCTGCTCGATCAGCCGCTTGCCCACCATATAGGCGCGCGGGTCGTTCATCGCGTCCACCGCCAGAAGCCGGTCGCCCGCATAGTACCAGAACGACACCGCCTCGCCTTCCGGCCCGCGCGTCACGATCCGGTCATAGCCGGTGTTCAGCCCGGCGATCTGCAGCTTGCAGTCGTACTGATCCGACCAGAACCACGGCGCCGCCTCGTAGGGCTTGTTCGCACCCAACATGTTGTCGGCCACCGCCTCGGCCATGTCGATGGCATTGCCCACCGATTCCAGCCGCAGCCGCCCGCCCTTCCACGGGAAGGAGGCGCAGTCCCCCGCCGACCAGACATGCGGGTCAGAGGTGCGGCCGTATTCGTCGCAGGCGATGCCGTTCTGGATGGTCAGCCCTGCCGCCTCGGCCAGCGCCGTGGCCGGCACGATGCCCACGCCCACGATGACGAAATCGGCCGGCAGTTCGCGCCCGTCACTCAGGCGCACGCCGGTCACCCGGTCCTCGCCCAAAAGCCGCTCCAGCCCGGTGGATTCCAGGATCTCCACGCCCTTGTCGCCATGCAGAGCGCGGAAGTAATCCGAGGTCTCGGGCGCCGCCACCCGCTGCAGGATGCGCGGCGCCATCTCCACCACCGTGGCCTGCAGCCCCAGCTTCGCCGCCACCGCCGCGGCCTCCAGCCCGATGTAGCCGCCGCCCACGATCACCACCCGCGCGCCGGGCGCAAACTCGTCGCGCATCTCATCCACATCGGCCAGCGTCCGCACGGTATAGACCCCGGCCAGCTCGCCGCCGATGGCCGCGGGCAGCCGGCGCGGGATCGCGCCGGTGGTCAGCGCCAGTTCGTCATAGGGGATGGTCTCGCTGCCCAGGCTCACGGCCTTCGCCACCGGGTCGATGGCCGTCACGCGGCGGTCAAGGCGCAGGGTGATGTCGTTCTCGGCATAGAACTCGGACGACCGAAGCCACAGCCGCTCTGCGTCCATCTCGCCCAGCAGATAGGCCTTGGAAAGCGGCGGGCGCTGGTAGGGGGGCGCCTTCTCCTCGCCGATCAGGGTGATGGGGCCCTTGTGGCCCTGCGCGCGCAGCCGCGCCACCAGCGCCGCCCCCGCCTGTCCCGCCCCGATCACGACGACATGCATGGTCTTCCCCCTCTGGCCGACATCCGGGGCGGACCCTATAACCCGAGGTCAGGGAAACGCAACAAAGAGGCTTCAGACCATGACGATTTCCGAAGGGGCGGCGCTGCCGGATGGCACGCTTCTGGTAATGGGCGACAACGGGGCCGAACAGGTCTCGGTCGCCGAGCGGCTGAAGGGCCGCAAGGTGGTGGTCTTCGGCCTGCCGGGCGCCTTCACCAGCACTTGCTCGACCGCGCACCTGCCCAGCTTCATGCGCACCAAGTCCAAGTTCGACGCCAAGGGCGTGGACGAGATCATCTGCATCTCGGTTAACGATCCCTTCGTGATGAAGGCCTGGGGCGAAGCGACCGGCGCCACCAAGGCCGGCATCACGCTGGCGGCCGATGCCGACGGTGCCTTCACCAAGGCTATCGGCATGAACTTCGACGTGCCCCATCTCGGCTTCTTCGGCCGGTCCAAGCGCTATGCCGCCCTCATCGAGGATGGTGTGGCAAAGGTGGTGCAGATCGACAAGTCGGGCGAGTGCAACATCTCGACCGGCGAGGCGCTGCTCGACGCGATCTGACGCGGCCCGCCGTCCCCTCGCCCCGGCGAAAGCCGGGGCCTCGGGCCGCTGTCCGAGCCTGCCCTTGCGGCTCTGCGCCCGAATCTGAGGCCCCGGCCTGCGCCGGGGCGGTGCTTCAGCCCTTCTTCCCCGCGTGGTGAATCTCGCACAGGCACTGGATCGGCTGGTCCAGATCGCGCTGCACCTCGGCCGGACCGGCCATCGCGTCCATCCGCGCCGCAAGGTCGGTGTCCAGCCTCGTCAGGCCCTTGGCGCTGTGCGTGGTCAGCGTGACGTCCACAACGTTGTAGACATTGGACCATTCCGGGTGGTGGTTCATCTTCTCGGCCGCCAGCGCCGCGCGGGACATGAAGCCCCAGGCTTCCGAAAAGCTCTTGAACTTCCACACCTTGCGGATGGCATCCTTGCCCTCCACCGCACCCCAGCCGGTCTCGCCCAGGGCGGGCAGCACCGCGTTGCGTTCGGCCTCGGTCAACAGCGCGCTCATGCTGGCACTCCCTTCATCCGAGCTTCGTCGATGGCGGCCGCGCGGGCCAGCGCCGGGCGGGCCGAGATGCGCGCCCAATAGGCCGCCAGCGTCTCATTCGCCGGCATCGTGCCAAAGCGCAGACCCCAGCCGATCTGGCTGCCAAGATAGACATCCACTGCGGTAAACCGGCCATCCGCGAAATACTCGTTCGCCGCCAGGTGCCCGGTCAGCGTGGCCATCACCCGGTCCAGGCTGCCATAGCCCGTGCGCCCGGCCTCCTGAGGGGAGCCGGGCTTCCAGCCGAAGGAACTGTTCACCACCGCCTGCTCCACCGGCCCGGCGCCAAAGAACATCCAGCGGTAAAAGCTCGCGCTGTCCCTGGCCATCAGCCCCGCCTCGGGGAAGGCCTGCGCCAGCCAGGTGCAGATCGCCGCGCATTCCGTCACGACATGCCCGTCGCAGACGATGGCCGGCACCTTGCCCATCGGGTTGATCGCCAGGTATTCCGGCTCCTTCATCGTGGTCGCGTAATCCAGCCAGACCGTCTCGTAGGGCTGGCCGATTTCTTCCAGCATCCAGCGGGCAATCCGACCGCGCGACATCGGGTTGGTGTAGAAGGTGATCATCCGGGCCTCCCTCGGGCTCAGTCTCTCTCGTCGGGCTCGCCGCGGCGGAACGGGCCGTAGGCCGTCAGCACCTCGATCTCCTCGTCCACCGCGCGCCGCTCGGCCTCAAGATACCGCGCCACCGCGTCGCGGAAACCGGAATCGGCGATCCAGTGCAGCGAATGCACCGGGCTCGGCAGATAGCCGCGCGCCAGCTTGTGCTCGCCCTGCGCCCCGGCCTCCACGCGCGGCAGGCCATTCGCGATGGCCCAGTCGATGGCCTGATAGTAGCACAGCTCGAAATGCAGGAAGGGATAGTCCTGCACGCAGCCCCAGTAGCGGCCGAACAGCGTGTCCCGCCCGATGAAGTTCAGCGCGCCGGCCACCGGCCGCGCCCCGTCAAAGGCCAGCACCAGCAGCATGTCGTCGCGCATCGTTGCGTGAAAGGCGTCGAAGGCCGCGCGCGTGAGGTAAGGCCGGCCCCATTTGCGGCTGCCCGTGTCCTGATAGAAGGTCCAGAACGCATCCCAGTGCCGCGGCTCGATCCCGTCCCCGGTCAGCGCGCGGATGGTCAGCCCGTGGGCGTGGGCGCCCTCGCGCTCCTTGCGGATCATCTTGCGCTTGCGGCTGGACAGGTCGGCCAGGAAATCATCGAAACTGCCATAGCCCCGGTTCAGCCAGTGGAACTGCTGCGTCACCCGGTGCAGCGTGCCCTCCACGCCCGCCAGCGCCTCGGCCTCCTCGGCAGTGCAGAAGGTGATGTGCAGCGAGGAAAGCCCGTTGCCCCGCACCAGTCCGATCGCCGCGCGCAGCAGCGCGGCCCGGTCCTCGGGCGCGCACAGGAACCGCCGCCCGGTCGCCGGCGTGAAGGGCACCGCCACTTGCAGCTTGGGGTAATACTGCCCGCCCGCGCGCTGGAAGGCATCGGCCCAGGAATGGTCGAAGATGTATTCGCCCTGGCTGTGGGTCTTGACGTACAGCGGCATCACCCCCGCCAATTCTCCCCCGCGCCGCAGCGCCAGGGGCCGCGCCGTCCAGCCGGTGCCCTTGCCGGTCGAGCCCGAGGCGTCCAGCCCCGCAAGAAAACGATGCGTGGTAAACGGGTCCACCGGCCGCCCCGCCGCTGCTTCGGGGCAGGCCAAGCAATCCCAGCTTTCCGCTGGGATATCCGAAAGGCTGTCGTAAAGCGTCAGGTCGGTCATGTCTGGCAAGGGCCTTGCGGCAAGCCGGGGGGCCTTCTGCCCCCGCGACCATTGGTTTCGTGACCCGATGGCGGAACCAACGGTCGCCCCGCCCAGAGTATTTCCGCAAAGCCGAAGGGCAAGGGCGGTTCAGCCGGGAATGGCGGCGGCATAGCCCTCGAAGGTCACATTGTCGGCAACCTGCCGCGCCTCTGCCTCTGCGCCAGCACTGCGGATCGTCCAGCACAGGATCGCCGCGCCCGCGGCCTTCAGCTCGGCCACCCGGGGCCGGCCCAGATCCTTCGCCTCGTGGCTGATGAAGCTGGCGCCCACCCGGTCGTAATCCGGGATCGCCCGTAGATGCGCGCGCGTCGCGCGATCCAGCGGGAACCAGCCTTTCAGGTCATAGGCCGCCGTGGTGATGCCCCGGGGCCGTTCGGGCGCCAGCCGCGCCAGATGGGCGATGCAATGCGGGTTGAACGACATCAGCGCCACCGCGCCGTCATAGCCCTTCAATGCCTCCGCCGTGGCGGCCTCCAGTGCGCCATCCGTCTGAACCAGCCGCATCGTCTGGTCCTTCAGCTCGATCAGCAGGGGCACCCGCCCGCCGACCAGTTCCAGCACCTCGGCCAGCGTCGGGATACGATCCTCACCGCCCTTCAGACCGATCCGCCCAAGTTCGGCCGCCGTGCGATGTGCGACCGGCCCCTTCTCGGCCGTCAGCCGCTCAAGCTCGTCGTCGTGGAACACCATCGCCACGCCGTCCTTCGACAGCTGCAGGTCGATCTCGATCCCATAGCCCGCCTCAACCGCCGCCCGGACAGCGGCAGGCGAATTCTCGATCCGCCCGGCCTTGCGGTCGTGCAGGGCGCGGTGGGCGATCGGCAGTCGCAGGAACTCGGCAGGTAGCGGAACGCGCATCACGGACGGATCTCGAAGATCCCTTCGATCTCGACCGCCACGCCCAAGGGCAGCGAGGCCGCGGACACCGCCGATCGCGCGTGCCGCCCGGCATCGCCAAGCGCCGCCACCAGAAAGTCCGACGCGCCGTTGATCACCTTGGGCTGGTCGGTGAAATCGGCGGTCGAGTTGACAAAGCCCACCAGCTTCACCGCCCGCACCAGCCGCGACAGATCCCCGCCGCAAGCCTTCTTCACCTGGGAAAGCAGGCTGATCGCACAGCTCTTCGCCGCCTCGGCCCCGGCGGTCACGTCCAGCTCGGCGCCCAGCTTGCCCTTGATCAGCCCGCCCGCGTTCTGGCTGATCTGGCCCGACACATGGACAAGGTTGCCCACCACCACGAAGGGCACATAGTTCGCCGCCGGCGCGGGCGCGTCGGGCAGGGTCACGCCAAGTTCGGCAAGGCGGGTCTCGATCTGGCTCATGTCATCCTCCGGTCTTTGGGCCGGAGGCTAGCCGGGCGTCCCGCCCCCGGCAAGAGGCGGGCAACGGTCACAACTCGCGGAAGGCCTTGGCGAAGTAGTCCGTGAAGGGCTTCGTCAGATAGGCGATGGGTGTGCGGTCTTCGGTCTTGATGAAGGCTTCCACCGGCATCCCCGGCAACAGCTGCAAGTCGCGCAGCTTTTCCATCTCGCCGGGGTCCAAAGCGATCTCGGCCCGGTAATAGGTCTGCCCCGTGCGCTGGTCGGTCAGGGCGTCGGCCGAAACCATGGTCACATGGCCCTTCAGCTGCGGCGTCGTCCGCGCCGAGAAGGCCGGGAACATCAGTTCGGCTTCCTGGCCCATGTGCACCTCGTCGATATGGATCGGCGGCACCTGCGCCATGATCACCAGCGGGCGGTCCTGCGGGATGAGGTACAGCACCGGCTCCGCCGGTCGGATCACCGACCGCGGCGTCGTCACGGTCATGCCCAGCACGATGCCCGAGACGGGCGCCCGGATGTCCAGGCGGTCCAGCTTCTCCAGCAACGCGCGGCGGCGTTCCGCAAGTTCACGCTCCCGGGCACCGGCGTCGCGAAGCTGCTCGTTTGCATCCTCGCGGCGGGCGGCCTGCAGGCGCAGCACTTCCAGATCGATCTCGGTGATGCGGCCCTCGGCCTGCGCCTTGCTCGCGGTCAGTTCGCCCAGCTGGCCCTCCAGCCGCGCCTGCTCGCGCTCCAGCGACAGCACGCGGCTCTGCTGGGCGAGCCCCTTCTCCAGAAGGGTGCGCTGGTCCTTCAGCTCGCCCTCGATCAGGACCAGCTGCTTGCTCTGGGCCGCCAGCTGCGCATCGATGCCCTCGATCTGCGAACTCATCTGCAGCTTGCGCTTGCCAAGCTGTTCCATCTGCTTCGACAGCGTGTCCCGCCGCGCATCGAACAGCTTCACCTGGCCTTCCACCAGTTCGGCGACATCGGCCCGGGTCTTGATCAGCTCGGCCAACTCGCCCTTGATCTGCACCGTGTCAGCGCCGTCGCGCTCCGCCTCCAGCCGCGCGCGGCGGGCGAGGAACTCGAACAGCTGGCCCTCGATGATTGCCAGTTCCGACCGGGTGGTGTTGCCGTCCAGCCGGATCAGCACGTCCCCGCCCTGTACCGTATCGCCGTCCTTGACGTAGATCGTCTCCACAACGCCGCCGTCCAGGTGCTGCACGACCTGGCGGTTCTGTTCGACCTCCAGCATCCCCGATGTCACCACAGCGCCGGCGATGGTGGTGCCGAAGCCCCAGCCGAAGATGCCCACCAGCAGGATCAGCACCGAAACAAAGCCCAGCATCATCGGTCCGCGCGCCGAAAACTGCCTGGACTTGCCCTCCGGCGGCGGCGGAGCCATCGCGGCCAGATGCAGTGTCGGCTCGGCCGGCGGACCCGGCGGCTTGGGCGGGTCGGCCAGCGGCTTCAGCTCGGGCGCCGCCTTGGCCGGCGGCTGCGGCTCTGCGGAGGCCTGGGTCATTGCGGTCTGCTCCCCGGTCGCTTCGGGCAGCTGCGCGCCAGAACCCTCGGGGGTCTTGGGTCCTTCGGTCATGTCACGCCTCCCGGTCCGGTGGATCGCACGATCTCGGTATGGTTCTTCACCATCTCGCGCAGCACCTGGTCGCGCGGGCCAAAGGCACGGCGGGTGCCGTCCTCCATCACCAGAAGCAGATCGCATTCCTGAATGGCAGCCGGCCGGTGCGCCATGATCAGCACCGCGCGCTCCTGCTCCTTCATCTGGCGGATCGCCAGGTTCAGCGCCGTCGATCCGTCGTTGTCGAGGTTCGAGTTCGGCTCGTCCAGCACCAGAAGCACGGGGTCGCCATACAGCGCCCGCGCCAGGCCGATCCGCTGGATCTGTCCGCCCGACAGCCGCCCGCCCACCGTCGAGACGCGGGTGTCATAACCGTCCGGCAGGCGCAGGATCATCTCATGCGCCGCGGCCTTCTTCGCGGCCTCCACGACCTTTGCGGGGTCGGGGCGCGGCGCCAGGCGCGCGATGTTGTCGGCAATCGTGCCGTCGAACAGGGCAATGCGCTGCGGCAGATAACCGATGTAGCTGCCCAGCACGTCGGGGTCGTACTGGTCCAGCGTTGCGCCATCCAGCCGAACCTTTCCGGCCGTGGGCCGCCAGACCCCGATCAGCGCGCGCGCCAGGGAGGTCTTGCCCGCGCCCGACGGCCCGATGACGCCAAGTGCCTGCCCAGGCTGCAGATTGAAGCTCACCATCCGCAGCACGGCCTGGCTTTCGCCGGGCGGAACCACCGTCAACCCCTGCACGTCCAGAAGCGCGCGCGGCCGCGGCAGCTGGGTGCGCACCGGTTCGTCCGGTTGGCGCGACAGCAGTTCGGCCAGCCGGCGGCGGCCTTCCTGCGCGCGCGTCACCACGGCCCACTGTCCCACCGCCTGCTCGATCGGCGCAAGGGCGCGTCCCATCAGGATCGACCCGGCGATCATCGCGCCCGAGGTCAGCTCGCCCCGCAGCACCAGCCATGCCCCCACGCCCAGCATCGCCGATTGCAGGAACTGGCGGAAGGTCCGCGAGGCCACCGAATAGCCGCCCGCCACGTCCGACGCCTCGACCGAGGTGCGCAGCGCCACGCCGCGCGCCGCCTGCCAGCGGTCGAACCCGGCGCCGGTCATGCCAAGCGCCTGGATGGTCTCGGATTCGTTCTTCAGCGCATCCGAAACCCGTTCGGCCGCCATGGTCGCGTTGTTGGCGCGCGTCAGCGGAATCTTCGTCGACGACTGGTTGAGGATGGTCACGATCACCAGGATCACGCCGCCCGCCACGGCCAGCCAGCCAAGCAGCGGGTTGAAGATGAAGATCGCCGCCGCAAAGATGGGCGTCCAGGGAATGTCGAACAGCGCCAGCAGCACGGGCGAGGACCACAGCCGCTGCATCGCCTCCAGGTCGCGCTGCGCCGCAAGCGCCGCCGGATCGTTCGGGTTCATGGTCAGCCGCCGCACCGAGGCGGCAAAGACCCGCCGGTCCAGCTTTTCCTGGAACCGCGCCCCGATCCGCGCCATCAGCCGGGATCGGGCGTGATCCAGCACGCCCATCATCAGGAACAGGAACGCGACCAGCACCGAAAGTGCGATCAGCGTCGGCTCGGATCGCGATCCCAGCACCCGGTCATAGACCTGCAGCATGTACAGCGGGCCGGTCAGCATCAGCAGGTTCGTGAAGACGCTGAACACTAGGACCGAGATCAGAAGTCCGCGACTGTCCGCACGGGCGGCACGCAGTTCTGCGGAGCCGCGGTTGGTATCTGTGGCGCTCATAATGTCCGCATCTGTTACACACGGCCGCTTCGGACAGCCCGAACCGGCGAAAAATCCGTTCTGCCCATGGCCGCGATACCTCGCCGATTGCCTTGGCCCAGGGCACAGCCTATGCCTTGCCTTCCCCCTTCGGGCAATATCTACTTATCCGTCGGTTACCGGAAAGAAGAAAGATGGCATCTTCAGCTCTGTTTGGCGTGGTCTGGCGCCCAGCTGGCCCCGTTGCGCTCGTCGCATGTCTCGCGGGCTGCGCTGCTCCATCGGGTCCTGTGCAGGATAAGTTTGAAGCAGAGAATCGCCAGGTTCACGAGATGAACAAGCAGCTTGACCAGATGTTCGTGCGTCCGGTCGCCGAGGGCACCAGCGACATCCTGCCCGATGAAGTCGAGGTCGCCATCCTCAACGCCTCCTCCACCTGGGAGGCGCCGGGCGATGCGGTGAACTACCTGCTTCAGGTCAAGCCCGGCAAGGCGGTTGAATCGGGTCTGCGCTTCGCCATCAATGCCACGATCGGTGTCGGCGGCATCTTCGATGCGGCCACCGCGCTTGGCATCCCGAACCACTCTACCACCTTCGGCGACACGCTCTATGTCTGGGGCATGCCCGAGGGGAATTATGAGGAACTGCCGCTCCTCGGCCCGTCGACAGACCGCGACAGCGTGGGCCGCGCGGTCGGCGGCTTCCTCAACCCGCTGGATTATGTCGTGAACCCGACGCAGGGTGTGGTGCTCGTGGTCCTGGGTGGCGCTTCCATGCTGGTCGAACGCGGCCGCTATTCCGATACCTTCGATTCCGTCCTATATGACAGCGCGGACAGCTACGCGCAGACGCGACTTCTCTACACGCAGAACCGCAGGTTCGAACTGGGCGATACCGGCGAGGCCGACGACGGCTTCATCGATCCCTATGCCGACGACGGTTCTGCCCAGACCGATGGCGCCTCCGATGCCGTGGCCGGTGCCGTCCCGCTTGGTTTCGAGGATCCCTATGCCGAATGACATTTCCATCACCCGCCGCGGACTTCTGGCCCTCGGTCTTTCGGGCACGCTGGTTGCGGCCCTTCCCCGGTCAGCCCTGGCGCTGGACGATGCCCAGGCCCGTGCCCTGGTTGATCAGGCCATCGGCGAGATCAATGCCACCATCAACTCCGGCAAGTCCGAAAGCGCCATGTACGGCGATTTCGAACGCATCTTCGCCCGCTATGCAGACGTCCCGGTGATCGCGCGTTCGGTGCTTGGCCCGGCGGCCAAGACGGCCAGCCCGGCCCAGATCCAGGCCTTCACCAAGGCATACCAAGGCTACCTCAGCCGCAAGTACGGCCGGCGCTTCCGCGAATTCATCGGCGGCAAGATCGAGGTGACGGGCGCCAAGCCGGTCAAGAGCTATTACGAGGTCCAGTCGGTCTGCTACCTCAAGGGCGAAAGCCCCTTCGACCTGCGCTGGTACGTCTCGGACAAGTCGGGCAAGAACCTGTTCTTCAACATCATCATCGAAGGCGTGAACATGCTCTCGTCCGAGCGCACGGAAATCGGCGCGATGCTCGACCAGAACGGCGGCAACATCGACAAGCTGATCGCCCAACTGAACAAGAGCTGACCTGGCCTCGCCCCGGCGCAGGCCGGGGCCTCGACCTGCCCGCACAATGGCCAATGCCGCCAGCAGGGCCGCCAGGCCCCGCAAGCGCCCTCAGTTATCCCCGCTCAGGATTCCGCGCAGCAGATCGCCGATCGGGTCCTTGCGCTTCTTCTCGGTGGCATTCGCCGAAGAGGCGGTCGCCTCCACCTGCACCGGCGCCGGCCGCTCGGGCACGATCATCGGCAGGGGCTTCGGCTCCACGCCCTCATGCACCCGCAGCATCACCTCGTGCCAGATCTCGGCCGGCAGCCCGCCGCCGGTCACGCCGGTCAGCGGCGTGTTGTCGTCGTATCCCATCCAGACCCCGGCGACGTAATCCGCCGAAAAGCCCACGAACCAGGCATCGCGCGCCGCCTGCGTGGTGCCGGTCTTGCCCGCCACCTGCCGGTCGGGCAACCGCGCCCGCCCGCCGGTGCCGCCCTCGACCACCTGGGTCATCATGAAGATCAGCTCTTCCGCCGCCATCTGCGAGATCACCCGCTCGCCGATGCCGCCGCCCGCGCCAAGCAAGGGCTCGGTCTCGCCCTGAAGGGTCAGCGCATTGATGCCATAGGGCGTCACCGAACTGCCGCCGTTCAGGATGCCGGCATAGGCCCCGGTCATCTCCAGAAGCGTCGATTCCGATGCGCCAAGCGCCAGCGCCGGCCCGGCCGCCAGGTCGCTTTGCAGCCCGAAGGCCGATGCCACCGTGCGCACGTTCTCGCGCCCCACCGCTTCCGAAACCCGCACCGCCGGGATGTTGCGGCTTTCCTTCAGCGCCTGAACCAGCGTCACCGGCCCCTTGAACTCCTCGTCGTAATTCGAGGGCGACCACGGCCCCGACCCCGGCGTGGTGATGGTCAGGGGCGTGTCCTGCACCACGTCCCACGGGCTCCAGCCCAGATCCAGTGCCGCCGCATAGACAAAGGGCTTGAAGGCCGACCCGGTCTGCCGCAGCGCCTGCGTCGCCCGGTTGAACGACCCCGCCGCCTCGATCTTGCGCCCGCCCACCATGGCGCGCACCGCCCCGTCGGCCGACATCACCACGATGGCCGCCTGCGCCTTCGACCCCTCCTTCACCTTGGTCTCGAAGACAAAGGCCAGCGCCTCTTCCGCCGCCTTCTGCACCCGCTGGTCCAGCGTGGTGGCGATCACCACGTCCTCGGTGGTCTCCGTGGTCAGGAAGGCCGGCGCCGTCTCCATCACCCAGTCGGCAAAGAACCCACCCGACCGGCTCTGCGCCGCCTCGGACAGTTCCGCCGGATGCGCCAGCGCCTCGGCCGCCTGCTCCTTCGTCAGATAGCCCTGTTCCTCCATCAGCCCGATGATCACCGCCGCCCGCTCGCGCGACCGCTCCAGGTTGTTGGTCGGCGCGTAGTAACTCGGCGCCTTCAGAAGCCCCGCCAGCATCGCCGCCTCGGCCGGGGTCACGTCGCGCGCCGACTTGCCGAAATAGCGCTGCGCCGCTGCCTCGAACCCGCGCGTGCCCGCGCCCAGATAGGCGCGGTTGAAGTAGATCGTCAGGATGTCGTTCTTGGAATACTTCAGCTCCATCGCCAGGGCGAAGGGCACCTCCTTGATCTTGCGCATCAGGCTGCCTTGCCGGCAGTCCGCCTCATAGGCCGCCTCGTCCTTCCACAGCGCCGGATCCCAGGCCACGCCCAGGCACAGAAGCTTGGCCACCTGCTGCGTGATGGTCGATCCGCCGTTGCCCTCGAATGGCCCGCGCCCTTCGGCCATGTTGATGCGGATCGCGCTGGCAATGCCGCGCGGGCTGATGCCCAGGTGGTAGTAGAACCGCTTGTCCTCGGTCGCCACCACGGCATGCAGCAGGTTGGGCGACACGGTGTCTGCCGTGATCTGCCCGCCGAATGTCTCGCCCCGCCAGGCGAAGGGGCTGCCGTTGGTGTCCAGGAATGTCACCGACCCCCGCGCGCGTCCGTCCAGCAGGTCGGTCAGCGGCGGCAGCTTGGCATAGAAGTAGAAGGTCGTCGCCGCCACGACCAGGCCCACGACAAGCCCGACGCGCCAGCCGATGCCCCAGACGATCCGCCAGATCAGCGCAAAGAACCCCACGATCAACCCCGAAATCAGCCCGCGCCTCTTCGCCGGTCGCCGTGCAGCCTTCTTCGCCGGCTTTGCCGGGGCCCGCGACCTTGCCTTCGGCTGCGCTTCCTCGCGGCCGGAATATCTCCGGTCCGCGACAAGCGGCCCCCGCCCCTTGCCTGTAGATGCCATGCCCGATCCGCCCTTGTTTCTCCGGCCGAAGCCGGGGCGCTTTTGCCGCACCATAGCGCCGGAAAGCGAAAATGTGGAGCGGGAGCACTCACGATTCGCTTACCAAGTCAGCACAAAAATTAGGCAAACTGACTAGATCGTGCAAATTTTGTGCGAAACGCCCGCCGTGAGTGCACCCGCAAGCCCGCTGGCGACTTGTGCTGCACCGCGGAAAACCCGCCTCTTTCTGTGCAAGGGCCGCCTCGGGCCCCGGACCATAGAGGGGAACGCCGTGAAACTGATCATTGCAGCAATCAAGCCGTTCAAGCTCGAGGAGGTGCGCGAGGCGCTCACCGCCATCGGGGTGCGCGGCATGATGGTGACCGAGATCAAGGGGTTCGGTTCGCAGTCGGGCCACACCGAAATCTACCGTGGTGCGGAATATGCCGTGAACTTCGTGCCGAAGGTCCGGCTGGAAATCGTCGTCGTCGACAGCCTGGCCGAAGCGGTGGTCGAGACCATCCAGACCACGGCCAAGACCGACAAGATCGGCGACGGAAAGATCTTCGTCCTCGACGTGGAACATGCCGTGCGCGTCCGCACGGGCGAAACCGATGACGATGCGCTGTAAGAACAGGCGGGAAGGGGAAACTCCGGAAATGTTGAATAAAAATCAAACCCTTGGCCTTGCGGCGCTTGGCGCGTCCGTCATGGCCGCCTTGCCCGTCTGGGCACAGGAGGCGACCGCCGAGGTCGTCGAGGTGGCCGCTGGCCCGATCAAGAACCCCGATGTCGCCGCGATGGCCGGCATGGTGAACAAGGGCGACACCACCTGGATGCTCATCAGCTCGGCGCTGGTGCTGTTGATGTCGATCCCGGCCCTTGCGCTGTTCTACGGCGGCCTCGTGCGCACCAAGAACATGCTCAGCGTGCTGATGCAGGTCTTCATGATCGTCTCGATCGCCGCGATCATCTGGGTTGCCTACGGCTACAGCCTCGCCTTCACCTCCGGCGGCCCCTTCATCGGCGGCCTGTCCAAGATGTTCCTGTCGGGCGTGAACGCCGGCACCTATGCCGCGACCTTCTCGAACAACGTCTACATTCCGGAATACGCCTTCGTCATCTTCCAGATGACCTTCGCCTGCATCACGCCCGCGCTGATCGTCGGCGCCTTCGCCGAACGCGTGAAGTTCTGGCCGCTGATGGTCTTCACCGTGCTGTGGCTGACCGTGGTCTATTTCCCGATGGCCCACATGGTCTGGTACTGGGCCGGCCCGGACTTCCTGCCCGACGTGCCCGGCGACTACGGCCTGCTCTGGGGCTGGGGTGCGCTTGACTTCGCCGGCGGCACCGTCGTCCACATCAACGCCGGTATCGCGGGTCTCATCGGCTGCCTCGTCATCGGTCCGCGCCTTGGCCACCTGAAAGAGGCGATGCCGCCCCACTCGCTGACCATGACGATGATCGGCGCCTCCCTCCTGTGGGTCGGCTGGTTCGGCTTCAACGCGGGCTCCAACCTCGAGTCCAACGGCCTTGCCGCGCTGGCCTTCATCAACACCTTCGTCGCCACCGCCGCCGCTGCCCTGTCCTGGAGCATCGTCGAGCAAATCCGCCATGGCCGCCCCTCGCTTCTGGGTGCGGTGACCGGTGCGGTCGCGGGCCTCGTCGCCATCACCCCGGCCTCGGGCTTCGCCTCGCCGATGGGCGCGATCGTCCTCGGCCTCGCCGTCTCGCCGATCTGCTACATCTTCGTGTCCACCGTGAAGGGCAAGCTGAAGTATGACGACAGCCTCGACGTCTTCGGCGTGCACTGCGTGGGCGGCATCGTCGGCGCCATCGGCACCGGCATCGTCGCCGACCCGGCGCTGGGCGGCCAGGGCTTCTTCGACTACACCGTGTTCCCCGCCGTGGCCGGCACCTTCGACATGGGCGCCCAGGTCATCACCCAGATCAAGGCGGTCCTCGTGACGCTGGCCTGGTCGGGCATCGGCTCCTACATCCTGTTCAAGGTGATCGACATGACCATGGGCCTGCGCCCCTCGGCCGATGCCGAACGTCAGGGCCTGGACCAGACCGAACACGGCGAAAGCGCCTACAACTACTAAGATCGCTCCGGGCCGGGAATTCCCCCGGCCCGGACCGCTGCGCCCCGTCGGGTCCTCCCCCCAGACCGGCGCATCCGCAGACGGCCCGTGCGACTCCTCCCCGCACGGGCCGTTTCGCATTTCCCGGCCCGCCCTTCCCTCTGCCGCCGCCACCCCCTACCTAGGGCAGCGAAGGAGCCGGCCATGCACCATTTCTCCCTGCTCGACCTCTCGCCCGTGGCAGAGGGCCAGACCGCCGCCCAGGCACTCGCCAACACCGCCGATCTCGCGCGCGCGGCCGAGGCCGCGGGCTACCACCGCTTCTGGCTGGCCGAGCATCACAACATGCCCGGCATCGCCAGCGCCGCCACCGCCCTCGTCATCGGCCATGTTGCCGCCGCCACCCGAACCATCCGCGTCGGCGCCGGCGGCATCATGCTGCCCAACCACGCCCCCCTCATGGTGGCCGAAGCCTTCGGGACGCTGGAAACCCTGCATCCCGGCCGCATCGACCTCGGCCTCGGCCGTGCGCCCGGCACCGACATGGCAACCGCGCGGGCGCTCCGCCGCCACATGGCGCCCGAGGACAGCTTCCCGCAGGACGTGGTAGAGCTTCTGTCCTACCTTGACGAGGCCGCCCCCGGCGCTCCGGTCCGCGCCTTCCCCGGCCAGGGCAGCCATGTCCCCGTCTGGATCCTCGGCTCCAGCCTCTACGGCGCGCAACTCGCGGCCTACCTTGGCCTGCCCTATGCCTTCGCCTCGCATTTCGCCCCGGCCGCGCTGGACGATGCGCTTGCCACATACCGCGCCACCTTCCGCCCCTCGAAATACCTCGCCCAGCCCTATGCGATAATGGCCGCCGGCCTCGTCGTCGCAGATACGGATGCCGAGGCGCGCTACCTCCGTTCCTCCCAGGTGCTGGCCTTCGCCCGCCTGCGCTCCGGCCGCCCCGGCCAGTTGCCCCGCCCCAGCCACGACCTCTCCGAAGTGCCACCCTCCGTCATGGCCGGCGTCGACCACGCGCTCTCCTGCGCCGCCGTAGGCTCCCCCGCCACCGTCCGCACCCAGCTTCAGGCGCTGATCGACCGCCACCAGCCCGACGAGCTCATGGTCACCGGCATGATCCACGACCACGCCGCCCGCATCCGCAGCTTCCAGATGGGGGCCGAGGTGCTGAAGGCTCTGGTGGGGTAGGGTGGGTGAAACCCACCTCCCGATTCACCCCGTGCTCACCCCGCTCCGCACCCGCCTCCCCATCCTGATCGACTATGCCGATGCGCCCGGCGCCGATCTGGTCATCGCCTTCTCCTCCATCGGCCACGACCCGGCCCGCCCGCCGTCGCCGGAATTCGTGGGAACAGCCACGGGCAAGGGCGGCACGCCCCGTCGGGCACTTTTCGTGCGCGACGCCGCACGGTCCTGGGGCAACCACACCGATTTCGCCCCGGCGCTGGCCCAGGCCCTGGCCGACGTGACCGCCCGCGCCCCGGTCCGGCGCATCGCGGCCATCGGCCTGTCGATGGGCGGCTATGCGGCGCTGGTTGCCGCCCGCCTCCTGCCGGTGGACGTGGTGCTGGCCTTCGGCCCGCAATTCGCGCTGACCCCGCCCGATCCGCGCTGGTCGCACTGGATGTCGGCGCTGCCGCCCCTGATCCACCCCGTCGCACCCCTGCCGCCCCCCGGCCGCGCCGTGCTGCTCCATGGCGGACAAGACGACCTCGCCACCGCGCGGCGCTTCCCTACGGGCGCAGGCATCGACCACCTGGTCTTCCCGCACGAAAGCCACGCTAGCCTCGTGCCCCATCTCAAGGCGCGCGGCTGCCTCTCCGGCCTTCTCGATGCCGCGCTGGACGGCGACCGCCGCCGCCTCCTGCGCATCGCCATCTCGGCCGGCGGGGTCCGGCGCGAACGGCTTGTCTCCTCGGACAAACCTTAACGCCGGGTGAATCCGGCCGCATAACCCATTGATTTGAATAAAGCGGGCAGGGCGTCCGAGCTCGGACGCCCCCGGGTCACTCCACCCGCGTGATCTCGTCCGGCTTCCAGCTCTGGTCGAACCAGGGCTCCAGCGGACCATAAAGGCGCAGGATCATGAACCACCCCTTGCCGGGAATGGTCTGCACCCAGTTGCTCTCCATCCCCTTCGGCGCCTCCGGCCCGAACCACACATCCACCGACCCGTCGGCATTGACCTTCACATCCGGGTTCTGGCTCGAAACGCTGGGCGCTGCCTGGTCCGTCTGCAGCATCGACCGGGTCTGCACGTCATAGACGATGACCGACCAGAAATCCTTGACCGGCACATCCTTGGGCAGCGTCAGCCGATAGGTCTTGGCCCCGTCGAAGGGCTTGCCCTCGGCATCCAGCGCGGTCCAGGGGTATTGCGACCCCTGTCCTACCATCTTCTCCTCCATCGCCGGCGTCACGCCGGTCGCGAAGAAATAGTAGAACGCCGCCCCGTCCAGGTTCGACACGCCGGGCTGCGACTGGAACTTGTAGCCCCCGAAGAACGGCAGCCGCCAGTTGCTCTTGCTGTCGGGGTAGAAGAAGGCCTCGCGCCCCCGGATGTCCAGCGCCAGCGCCCGCGCCGTCACAGCCCCGACGTTGGCCGCATCGGTCAGGATCTCCTTCATCCGCGCATCGGGCGCGAAGGGCTTGCCCTTCTCGATCCCGATCGAGGCGAACAACCCCAGCGTCGTCGGGTCGGACCCTTCCGGCGGCTCCTCCTGGATGACCTTGTTCAAAAGCTCCCAGAAGGCATAGTCGGTGGGCATCACGAAGTTGGCCGGCACCCCCGAGGCATTCACCAGCTTCGCCGGCACCGGGTTGTCCGCCTGCGCCAGCGGATAGATCTTCAGGTGGTCCTTCACCCCCTGCACGGCCGGCTCGGTCTTGCCGTCCACCAGGAAGGACCGGAACACCACCCAGTTGCCATAGGTCGTCGGCCGCACGACATGAAAGCCCTCCGGCACCTCGCCCGTATAGCCCGGCGGCAGGATCAGATACTTGCCGCCCGCGCCCTTGTCAGGCCCGGTCACGCCGACATCCACCACCCATTTGTACCAGAAATCGTTGATCGTCCCCAGCACCTTGGGCGGGATCTCCACGACGAGGGGCCCCTCCTTCGTGTCGGTCCAGAGAAAGCTGTAGATCGTTTTGTCGTTCGCAGTCAGCTCCACCGTCCGCGGATCGACCAGGTTTTCCCAGATCACGTCCGTTTCGTTGACCGGCCCGAATTTCATCAGCGACTCGCGCATCCCCGCCTGGTTCACGATGGGGATGGCCAGCAGATAGGCCTGCAGGGCGCGCGACCGGTCCAGGTTGTCCCAGATCTTCTGCGTGGTCTCCGGCGTCGGGAACCCGTCCGTCAGGTTCAGCGTGCCAATGGATGTCTCCAGCCTGTCGGGCGTCACCACGCCCGGCGCGATCTCGGTCGTCATCTTGTAGGTTTCGGCCGCGGCCGGCGGGGCAATCACCCCGGTCGCAAGGCTCAGCAGCAAGGCTGCCATCACGGCAAGCGGCTTGGTCTTCATGGCAGGATTCCCGGCTCGACTCGATTGAACGCGCACGGTAGTCGGTCCCGCGAGAACCGCGTTGCGATTTGAGGACAGCCGATGACAAGGACCGGGGCACCCGCGGCCGTCCAGCGCGCGACCGCGCTGCTGCCCCTGGCCGAGCTTCTGGCCGAATCCGGCGTCAGCCTCGCCGCGGTACTGGACCAGACGGGCATCGCCCCGGATGACATCCGGCCCGATGCCTTCGTGCCCTATGCGGCTTTCCTCGAAGTGCTGGACAGGGCCTGCCGCCTGACCGGCCGCGCCGACATCGGCCTTCTTCTCGGCCGGCACCAGACCCTCGCGGCGCTCGGCCCCCTGGGCGAGGTGCTGCGCCATGCTGCCACCCTGGGCGAGGCCATCGGCGACTTCGCCGCCTTCCAGGGCCACAATTCCACCGGCGGCGCGGTCTATTTCATGCGCGCCGACCGCGACGTGATCCTCGGCTATGCCGTCTACGATCCCGCGGCCCCAGTCTCGCAGCAGATCCACGACCTCGTCCTGGCCATCGGCTGCAACCTGATCGCCGATCTGACCGGAGGCGCGGTGGCGGTGGACGAGATCCTGGTCTCCCGGTCCGACCCCTTGGACCCGACCCCCTATCACCGCCTCGGCCGATGCCTGGTGCGCTTCGGCCAGCCCCAGACCGGCCTGGTGCTGCGCGCCTCCAGCCTGGGCTTCCCGCTGCCCGGCGCCAGCCGGCAGCAGCACGACCTCGCGCTGGCCCGCCTCCTCGCCGCCCGGCACGGCGGCCCCTTGCCCCTCGCCGGCCATGTCCGCCACATCCTGCGCCCGCTCCTCATGATGGGGCAGGCCGGGATGGACGAGGTCGCCCTCCGGCTCGACCTGCACCCCCGCACGCTGCGCCGACGCCTTCGCGCCGAAGGCACCAGCTTCGAGACGATCAAGGACGAGGTGCGCCAGGCCGCCGCGCGCGAGCTTCTGCGCCTGGGCAATCTCGGCATCGGCGACATCTCCGCGACGCTGGATTACGCCAGCCCAAGCGCCTTCGTCCACGCCTTCCACCGCTGGACCGGAACCTCGCCGGGCCGCTGGCGGGAAATGGGCTAGGCGCAGCCCGCCGGCACGGCGGCAAAGGAACCGGCAGCCCGATTGACCTGAATCATGGAGCGTTGCCGGAATTGATGGCTAATCAGGCGAAGTTCCAGGGCAGGAGGGCGGACCCGTGGGTTTGATCGACATCGGGCGCAGGGCATGTCTCGGGCTCGCTGGCGCGCTGGCGCTTGTGCTCGCCACCGCGGCCAGCGCGCAGGACACCCGGCCCAACATCCTGCTGATCGTGGCCGACGATGCGGGCTATGCCGACCTCGGCAGTTTCGGCGGCGAGATCGAGACGCCGAACCTCGACGCCCTTGCCGCGGTCGGGATCCGCTTCACCCAGTTCACCGCCAGCGCCACCTGCTCCCCCTCCCGGTCGATGCTGCTCAGCGGCACCGACAACCACACCGCCGGGCTTGGCAACATGGCCGAGTTCATGGCCCCCAACCAGGCCGGCAAGCCCGGCTACGAAGGCTATCTGACCGACCGCATCGCCCCGGTCTCCGTGCTCCTGAAGGAGGCGGGCTACAACACCTTCATGGCGGGCAAGTGGCACATGGGCGAAGAGCCCGACCAGTTCCCCGCCGCCCGCGGCTTCACGCGCGACCTGACGCTGATCCCTGGCGGCGGCAGCCATCTTGATGACATGTGGGGGGCCGAGGGAAAGCCCCAGCTCTACACCTACAACGGCGAGGTGCTGAAGGCGCTGCGCCCCGGCTTCCACTCCAGCACCGATTACACCGCCGCCATCATCGACAACATCGTCGAGGCAAAGGGCGACGGGAAACCCTTCTTCGCCTATCTCGCGCTCCAGGCCCCGCACGACCCGTTCCAGCTTCCCGCCGACTGGCGCGACCGCTACCGCGGCCGTTACGACCAGGGCTACGACGTCCTCCGCGCGCAGCGGATCGACCGGATGAAAACCCTCGGCATCCTGGGGCCAGAGGCCACCGTCTTCCCCCGCCTGCCGAACATTCCCGCATGGGCCGACCTGACCGAGGCCGAACGGCAGGACTCGGCGCGGCGGATGGAGCTTTACGCGGCCATGGTCGCGCATATGGATGCAAACATCGGCCAACTGATCGGCTATCTGAAAACGGCGGGCCTTTACGACAACACGCTCATCATCTTCCTGTCCGACAACGGCCCCGAGGGCAACCTGATGCCGATGGGCCCGCCCTGGGACAACAGCCGGCGTGAGGACTGGGGCAAGGCCGGAACCTTCATCCAGTACGGCCCCGCCTGGGCACAGGTCAGCGCCGGCCCCTTCCGTCTGTTCAAGGGCTTCATGTCCGAAGGCGGCATCCGCGTGCCGATGATCGTCTCCGGCCCCGGTGTCGCAGGCAGCGGGCGCATCTCGGCCGCCTTCATCCACATCACCGATGTGCCGGCGACCATTCTCGATGCCGCCCGGGTTCCCTATCCCGAAACCTTCGAAGGCCACCCGATCCCGCCGCTGATGGGCAAATCCCTCGCCCCGGTGCTCGGCGCCACCGCCGAGCAGATCCGCGGGCCCTCCGACTGGATCGGATGGGAGCTGTTCGGCAACCGCGCGGTCCGCATGGGCGACTGGAAGCTCCTCTGGCTCTGCGAACCCCATGGCACGGGCGACTGGCAGCTTTACGACCTGGCCACCGACCCCGGCGAGACACGCGACCTCGCCGAAGCGCAACCCGAAGTCGCAGCCCAGCTTCTCGCGCTCTGGGAAGACTACGCCACCCGCAACAACGTGGTCCTCCCCAACCGCTCCCCGCTCTGCGCGACGCGCGGCTGAAGGGTCGACCGCCGGCCAAGCCGGGCACCGCTGACAGGCGCCGCGAACGCCAGCCCGGCAGCGGTAGGGTGAGGCATCGCTGGACAGGTCTTTAATGCCTGTTGCGGCGACAGCGGGCCGGGTAGGGTGCGCATTCATTGCGCACCTTCCGTAAGTTGCGGATCGCGCGACCTCGCCCATCCCGGGCACCCCCTGCCGCCAAGCGAGCGACAACGGAGCGATCATGCGCGGCCCCTTCGGCCACAAAGTGCGCAATGAATGCGCACCCTACCCCTAATCCCAAGGCAACCCGTAGGTCGGGGTTCACCCCGACTCACGCGCGCAACCCCGTCCACCCCAAGCCGTCATGGGACGCCGGGGTGAACCCCGGCCTATGGAGCGAAACGTAGGGTGCGTGCTCGCACGCACCATCCCCACGCCCCCGCATCCGCCAGTCCTGCCCGCCATGAACAGGGCAGTCGCGCCCCCGGCACATGGCCGGCAGATCACCGCCCCAAGACAACTCCCCCGCCGCCAAGGCCATGGCCCGCTGCTGCGGAGAGTTCCTGTTCACCAACCCCGCCCTGCTGGCGAAGGCGCAGGCCGAACACGGCGAGCGGTTGGGGGCAACGTCCTATGTCTGCCCGCTGCCGAAGGATTTGAGGCCGCCGGTGGGGTGAAGGGGGATTCTGTTTGCGCACCGGCTAAGAAGCAAGCGCAGGGTCGGTGAAACCCACCACCCTTGACCGGCATAAAACCTCGTCTAATCTCCTCACTCCGCCAGCATCTCCCCCGATCCGCCCATCTCCGCCGGCATGTCGCGGAACTTGGGCAGGCCGTCGGGGATGTGCAGCACCGTCTCCTGATAGTTCACATGCAGCGCCGGCTTGTAGTCGAGGCCGGGGATCGTGGCGGCATAGACATCCACCACGCCGTCGGCCGGGTGGTCGGTCAGGATATGGCCGCCGCACAGCTTGCAGAACTGGCGGTCGCTGGCCGGGGTCTTCATGAAATGGCCCACATGCTCGGCCCCCCTGGTGATCGTCACCGCCTCCGGGGGCCACAGGGTGAAGGCATTCACCGGGCCGGCCGACCATTTCCGGCACGACTCGCAATGGCAATAGCCCATGGCGATGGGCGCGCCGGTCACCGTCACCTCGACTGCTCCGCAAAAGCAGGTGCCGCTCTGCGTGTCTGTCATGTCGTCCTCCCCACCCTCATCGGGCCGGCAGGTCGCCGGACCCTGAAGGTATCCTAGCACGAAATGCCCGGCCTCGCATCGGTGCGGGCAAGCGGGCATGGCCTCGGACAATCCTTAAGTCCAAGTTAATCCGCCCTCCTAACCCCTTGAAATCAAACACCCGGACCAGGCGTCCGAGCTCGGACGGTCTCGCGCAGCCAGTCCGGGGCCAGCTCCACCCGGTCGCAGCCGGCAAAGCGGGCCAGCCGGTCCAGCTCGGCCATCAGCCGGCCCTCGCGGCCAGAGCCCCAGCGGACCCCGGCCTCCGGCCAGAAGGCCCGCACCCGCAGCACCCCCGCCCCCCGGTCGGCCCTGGCATCCAGCCGCCCCACGATCCGGTCCCCCTCCAGCACCGGGAACACATAGTACCCCCAGACCCGCCTGGGCTCGGGCACATAGATTTCGATCCGGTAGAAGAACCCGAACAGCCTTTCCGCCCGGTCCCGGTCGCGCAGCATCGGGTCGAAGGGCGACAGCACCCGGATGCGGCCCGGCGGCTCGGCCACCGCCTCGGCCCGCGCCCGCCAGCCCGGCCAGGCGACCGACCGGCGGAGCGTCCCGTCGGCCCCCTCCACCTCCACCGGCTCCACCCGCCCCGATGCCAGCGCGCGGGCCACCCAGCCCTTCGCCGCCTCGGGTCCGATCAGCCCCCAATAGGCCGCCAGCTCCCCGCTGGTCGCGAACCCCAGCCGGTCCAGCGCCGAAGCGCAGGCCCAGTCCAGCGTCTCCTCCTCCGAAGGCTCCGCCTCGCGGTGCTGCCCCGGCAACACCCTCTCGGTCAGGTCATAGACCTTGCGGAAGCTCTCCCGCCGCGTGACCGACAGCTCCCCCACCCGCCACAGATATTCCAGCGCCGCCTTCGACGGGTGCCAGTCCCACCAGCCGGTTGACCCGCGGCTCTCGCCCTCGCCCACCTCGGCCGAGGACACCGGCCCCCGCTCCGCCACCCGTGCCAGCACCTCGTCGAACTTTTCGTGGAACCCCGCCTTCTGCCAGCCCGTCCAACGCTCGACCAGCCGCCCCCGGTCGCGGGCAAAGCGGTGCTTCCAGTGCCCGAACAGCTCGGCCGGAAGGATCGAGGCGTCATGCGTCCAGTGCTCCCACAGCGTCCGGTCCCGCTCCAGCGCGCGGGCCAGATCCTCGGGCCGGTAGGACGGCCGCCGCGACCACAGGATCATGTGATGCGCCCGCTCCACCGTGGCGATGCTGTCCACCTGGACAAAGCCGATTCGCCGGATCAGCTCCAGCAGCGCCTCACCCTTCGCGGGGCCGGCAGGCGGTTCGGCCAGCGCGTGCACCTCAAGGAACAGGCGCCGCGCCAGGGCATTGGGAAGGATGTTCGCTTCAGCCATGCCCAAGGGGTAAACGCTTCCCCGGCGGCGTCAATTCCTGCCGGCGCAGGGGCTTTCCCGATCCACTGCGGTTGAAACCTTCAGGCCCTGTGCCCAAGCTTGGATCATGGCCGGAAACCGATGCCCCAGGAGGGCCCGCACCCCGCGGGCCCGACCGGGCAAGGTCCATGCCCCGACACTTCCCAGACCCCTGCCGGAGGATCCTTGCACCACGAGACATCCCTGACACCACCATCGCGGTCGGCCTTGCGCTGGCCTGCCTGCTGGGCCTTGTCGCGCACCGCCTGCGCCTGCCGCTGACCGCCGGAATCCTGATGGCCGGCGTGGCGATCTGCGCCTCCCCCCGTCGGCCCAGTCGATGAAGGGCACGTTGCCCTTCCGCGATGCCTTCGCCGTCCTGGTCTTCGTCTCGGTGTCGATCCTGCTCACCCAGGTACTGCTCCGCGCGCTGGACCGCCGCAGCGTCGCCAAACCCGCCGCCGCGCCGCCCGAGGACGGGACCACGCAGGCAGAGGCCGCGCAAGGCGGGAACAGCCCGCGCCGAAGCGACACGCACCTGTCACGATTTCGACAAACTGTCTGGAAAGATTGCAGGTTCAACCAGTGAGTGTCGTCATGCCCAGACCAGTTCTTCTCGCCCCGCTTCTCTGCGCCCTCATGGCCATTCCCCTTGCCGCGCAGGAAACCGCACCAGACGCCCCGTCCAGGGACCCCGCCGCGCTTGTCGCGGACTACGATGTCATCGTCAGCAAAGCCGGAACCGACAGGCAGATGCGCTCGCACATCAGCATGATCCGCGAACGCGCCGTCACCCCGGAAGGCCGGCAGGATCTGGAGGATTCCTACCTCGTGGGGCTTCAATCCATGGGCCTGCCGCCCACCTTTCCGATCAGCTATGGCCGCGCGGTCGACTTCAGCACGGCAGAGCAGCGGTCGCGCTTTGTGGCGACGATCCTGTCGGCCGACCTGGATGGCGACTGGCAAGTCACCATGGCCGAGGTGCAGACCATGCTGCGCGCCAACCGCGGAGAGAACGGCGCGGCCGCGGCCTTCCTGCGTTCGGATGTGGATACTGACGGAATCGTCACATTCGAGGAAATCAAGGCGCAAGCCATGGCAACCCAGCCTTCCCAGGACGGCTTGCCCCAACGCCAGTGGAAGACCCTGGCGATCTTTGACTTCGACGACAACGGCGTCCTCACGCAGGAAGAGTTCGACCGCGGCCTGGATGCCGTGGCCGCCAGCCCGCGCGACTAGAGCCCCGCTTCGGCGGCGATTTCGGCGCGGCTCTTCCGCGCCCGCTCGGTCGCGGATTTAAGCTGCCCGCAGGCGGCCATGATGTCCTCGCCGCGCGGGGTGCGGATCGGGCTGGCATAGCCGGCCTTGTAGACGATGTCGGCGAAGGTCTCGATCCGCTCCCAGTCCGACCGCTCATAGGGGGCGCCGGGCCATTCGTTGAACGGGATCAGGTTGATCTTGGCCGGGATGCCGGAAATCAGCTTCACCAGCCGACGCGCGTCGGCGTCGCTGTCGTTCACGCCCTTCAGCATGACGTATTCAAAGGTGATCCGCTCGCTGTTCGACAGCTTCGGATACTCGCGCAGCGTGTTCAGCAGCGTCTCGATGTTCCAGCGCTTGTTGATCGGCACCAGCTTGTCGCGCACCTCGTCGGTGGTGGCGTGGAAGGAAATCGCCAGTTGGCAACCGATCTCGGTGGCGCAGCGCGCAATTTCGGGCACCACGCCCGAGGTCGAAAGCGTGATGCGGCGGCGGCTCAGCGTCAGGCCCTCGCCGTCCATCACCACCTTCATCGCGTCGCGCACGTTGTCGAAGTTGTAAAGCGGCTCGCCCATGCCCATCAGCACGACGTTAGACACCAGCCGCGTTTCGTCCTTGGGCGCGCCGGGCACCGGCCACTCGCCCAGATCGTCGCGCGCCAGCATGACCTGGCCCACGATTTCCGCGGCGGTCAGGTTGCGCACCAGCTTCTGCGTGCCGGTGTGGCAGAAGGTGCAGGTCAGCGTGCAGCCCACCTGGGACGAGATGCACAGCGTCCCCCGGTTCTCTTCGGGGATATAGACCGTCTCGACCTCGTGCCCGCCGGCAATGCGCACCAGGTACTTGCGCGTGCCATCGGCGCTGATCTGGCGGCTGACGATCTGCGGCACCTCGACCACGAACTTCTCGGCCAGAAGCGCGCGATACTCCTTGGCCAGGTTGGTCATCTGCGCAAAGTCACGCACGCCCCAGTGATAGATCCACTGCCAGATCTGGCCCACGCGCATCTTGGCCTGCCGCTCCGGCGTGCCCGCGGCGATCAGTGCGTCGCGCAACTGGTCGCGCGTCAGCCCGACAAGGTTGACCGGCCCGCCCTCGGGCAGCTTGCGGGGGATGGTGACGACATCCTGCGTGATCGGGGCTTCGGGGGTGGTCATGGTGTCCTCTGGCGTCAAGACGCCGGATATAGGCGATTCTCGGGAAAAACAAAACGCCCCGGCAGGGCCGGGGCGCGGAAAGACGTGCCAGGGTCGCTTACTTGCAGCGTTTCTCGGCTTCGGTCATGGCGGCGGTGAAGCCGCGCAGGCTGAAGGTGTCCTGGGTCTGCGTTCCCTTGCCGGACCGTGCGGTGATCACGGCGGTCGCGCCCTTCTTCAGCGCGGCCAGCAGCGCGGCATCGTCCTGAGCCGCGCCGGGCCAGGCCCATTCGCCATCGGTGAACAAATCAAAGCTGCTGCCGTCCACCTCGACCTTCACGGTCGACCCCGGGGCGAACGGATAGCCGCCGGTGAAGGAAATCTCGCCGGCCTTGCCGGGCCGGAATGTGACGAACAGCAGAATGTCGCCGCGGCGCACCTGCACCGGCTGGCCATCGCGCGTGTTCACCGTCTCCTTCGGCTTCGAAACGCCCCAGCATTCCTTCGGGCTTTCTTCGGTGAAGACGCTCCAGTCCGTCATCGTGGCCACGACGTTGGTGGATTCCTGCGCCTGCACACCCGTTGCAAGCGCCGCCACCAAAGCGGCGCCGGACAGCGCGCGCACCATATGGGAAATCATGTCTGTCACAGCCTCCAGCCGCCTCTGCCTGGCCCTCTGCCACGGGCCGCTTGTCGTGCGGCCTTTTCATATGGCGGAAGGCACATCAACCCGATAACCCTCACTATCGCAGAACGCGCGCTGCATGAAAGCCCTCTGGGCAGAAATTCGCGCAGGTGTGAGGGAACTTGCCGATGGGTCAACCTGTCTCGATGGTCGAACAGTGGCGGGGCGGGCGGCTTGAATGCCGCCATGTGGGCCATGCCGTGATCGTGGATGCCAAGGGCGGCATCGTGGAAAGCTGGGGCGATCCCGGCGCGGTGATCTATCCGCGCTCGTCCTGCAAGATGGTGCAGGCCCTGCCCATGGTGGAAAGCGGCGTCGCCGATGCCGCGGGGCTGACCACCGAACAGCTTGCGCTCTCCTGCGCCAGCCACCGCGGCGCCGAAATCCACACCGCCCGCGTCGGGCGCTGGCTGGCCGACCTGGGCCTCGGCGAATCCGCCCTGCGCTGCGGCAGCCATTGGCCTGGCGACATCCCCGAACGCGACCGGCTCATCATCGCGGGCGAAACGCCCTGCCAGATCCACAACAACTGCTCGGGCAAGCACGCGGGCTTCCTGACCTTCACCAAACATCTGGGCGCCGGCCCGGAATACGTGGACCCCGACCACCCGATCCAACGCGCCATCCGCCAGGCCTTCGAGGAAGTGACGGGCGAGGAAAGCCCCGGCTACGGCATCGACGGCTGCTCTGCCCCGAACTTCGCCACCTCCGTCCTTGGCCTTGGCCGCGCCATGGCGCGCTATGCCGGGGCCGAAGGCGGCGATGCCCGCTCCGACGCCATGATCCGCCTGCGCGAGGCGATGATGAAGCACCCCGAACTGGTGGCGGGCGAGGGCGAGGCGGATACCGAACTCATGCGCGCCGCCGCCGGCAAGGCCGCCATCAAGGGCGGCGCCGATGGCGTGCACATCGCCATCCTGCCCGAACACGGCCTCGGCATCGCGCTGAAGATCATGGACGGCAGCGACAAGGCGCGCGAGGCCGCCATCGCCTCGCTTCTCGTGCGGCTTGGCGTCATCGAGGCCGGCCACCCCGCCGTGCTCCGCCGGCTCCAGCCCGAAATGCGCAACTGGCGCGGCCTCGTCACCGGCGGGCTGCGCATCTCGCCCGAGTTCCAGTAACGAAAACGGCCCCCGGGATCGCCTCCGGGGGCCGCCGTATGTTGCATTGCCCCCGGTTTTTCACCGAGGGCCCACTTGGCCTGCAGCCGAAAGGAACCGCCCGTCGACCGGAGCTGGGTGGGGGCTTTCGTCCCCGACCGCCGGGCGGCCCTTCACTGGCTACACATTCAGGTATGCCTACGGATCGCGGCGTTAGATGGGCAGGATTCGGGCGCAGCGGCGGTCTTTGCGCGACGCTGCCGGGGCCTGTCCACAGCCCCGTTCCGCGAAGCTTGATTTGACGCGCCCACCGGGTAATCTGGACGAATGACGGTCCAGTCACCGACCCCCTTCCCGCTGTCCCAACACCTGGACGATCAGGTCAGCTTCGACCGCCGCGAACTTGCGCTGATCCTGTCGGTCTATGGCCGGATGGTGGCGCTTGGCGAATGGCGCGATTACGGCCTGTCCTGCCTGCGCGACCGTGCGATCTTCTCGATCTTCCGCCGCACCGCCGAGACGCCGCTGTACCGCGTGGAAAAGCACCCGCGCCTGCGGCTGCGACAGGGCATGTATGCCGTTGTGGGCATCGACGGCCAGGTGCTGCGCCGCGGCCATGACCTCGCCGCCGTACTGAAGGTGCTGGAACGCAAGCTCATCCGGCCCGTTGCGCCAGACTGACGCGCCGGGCTGACGCTCAGGGTCGCCGCCGCCCGATCACATCGCCTTCGCCCTGCGCCGCGATGCGCGCGATACAGGCCGCGGTGTCCTCGCAAGCCACCGACATCGTCGCGCCATTGGCGTGGATCAGCCGGTCCGCGCTGACCGCAACGGCAACATGCCCCTTCCAGAAGATCAGGTCGCCCCGCCGCAGCGGCTCATCCGCCGCCAGCGCCCGGCCCACCGCCATCTGCTGGTCGGCATCGCCGGGGCAGGCCAGCCCGCAGGCCAAGAGCGCCGCCTGCGCCAGACCCGAACAATCGATTCCCGCGCTGGAATTGCCGCCCCACAGGTAGGGCGTCCCCAGGAACATCTCGGCCACGCCCGCCACATCCGCGGGCCGGTCGTCCAGCGCCGCCAGGTGGCAGGCCGGAATGAACCCATGCGGCGTGCGTGCAAAGCGGCCCATCTTGCCAAGCCCGGTTTCCAGCACCGCCACCCGCGCGCCAAGCGTCAGCGCCGCGATCTCAGGCGCCTGCACCACCGCATCGGAATACAGGTGCGACGCCCGCGCCCGTACCCAATGCGTCGGCTCGGCCCCGCCAGTTTCCAAGGCATCCGCCTCCAGCCAACCGCAATAGCCGTCCTTCGCCGCCATCACATAGGCAAAGCCGCCCTCGCGGTCGATCACCGTCACCGCATCGCCAAGCAGCAACTGGCGGTCCCGCGCCCCGCCGGGCCGCGTCAGCAGGTTGACCAGGGGCCGCGCCACCAGCGCCGGCTCGCCCTCGGTGAACCCCTCCGCCTCGATCCGGCCCCTCAGCGAGACATGAGCCACCCGGCCCGAAAACGGCGTATCGCGGCGGTCCATCCTCACACCCCCATCAGGGTCGGCAAGGCCGCCAGCACCGCCCGCGCCCCCTGGCCCGTGCCGCCCTTCGTGCGCCCCGGCAACTCGGCGGGGGCATGGGCATAGATGTCGAAATGCAGATAGCGCGGGCAGGACACGAAGCGCCGAAGGAACAAAGCCGCCGTCACCGATCCCGCAAAGGATCCCGGCGGGCAGTTGTCCAGATCGGCGATGCCCGGCTCGATCATCGTCTCGTAGGGGTCCCAGAACGGCAGGCGCCAGACCGGGTCGAACCCCGCCTTCGCGCCCGCTTCCAGTGCCGCCGCCACCGCATCCTCGGTCGCGTAATAGGGGGCCAGGTCCGGCCCCACCGCCACCCGCGCCGATCCGGTCAGCGTCGCCATGGAAACCAGCAGGTCCGGCGCCTCTTCGTCCGCCCAGGCCAGAGCATCGCCCAGGATCAGCCGCCCCTCGGCATCGGTGTCGTTCACCTCCACCGTCAGGCCCTTGCGGCTGGTCAGGATGTCGCGCGGCCGCAGCGCCCGGCCCGAGATGGCGTTTTCCACCATCGGCACGATCACGCGCAACCGCACCGGCAGGGCCAGCGCCATGATCATCTGCGCCAGACCCAGCACCGTGGCCGCGCCGCCCATGTCCTTCTTCATCAGGTGCATGCCAGAGGTCGGCTTGATGTTCAGCCCGCCCGTGTCAAAGCACACACCCTTGCCCACCAGCGTCAGCTTCGGCCCCGTCCCCCAGGTCATCGAAAGGATGCGGGGCGCGCGGTCTGACGCGCGGCCCACGGCATGAACCATGGGAAAGTCTGCCTCCAGCGCCTCGCCCTTCACCGCCTCGACCTCGGCGCCGAACCGCGCCGCCAGCGCGCGGAACGCGGCTTCCAACTCGTCCGGCCCCATGTCGGCCGACGGCGTGTTCACCAGATCCCGCGTCAGGAACTCGCCCGCCGCCATCGCCTCCAGCCGCGCCGCATCCACGCCCTCCGGCGCCACCAGCCGGGGCTGCGGCTTCTCGGCCTTTCCGGGGCGATAGCGGTCAAAGCGATAGCCCGCCATCAGCCAGCCAAGCGCCGCCTCGGCGCGCTGCTCCGTGGTCAGGTCGCCAGAAAGCCGCCAGTCGCCGGCGGGCAGGCTGGCCGCTGCCTTCGCCAGCCCGAACCGCAGCCGCCGCCGCGCCTGAGCCGATCCAAGGCCCACAACTGCCGCCTCAACGCCACCCGCGCCCGGCAACAATCGCGTCTCGCCATAGCCCGCCTCGAACCCGGTGTCTCTCAGCCAGGCCCCCCAGGACGGCGGTGCCGCCGCGCTCCAGGCCTCCAGAGCATCGGGGGCAACCACATGCAGTCTGCGGGCGTCAGGGCTGTCGGGGGCAAAGGCGGGGGTCATCGGGCGCTCCGGTCGGGTCCGTGCCACCCTAGTGCGCGGCGGCGGGGGAGGGAAGGCGCCCCACCACAGCTCTCGCCCCGGCGCAGGCCGGGGCCTCGATCTGGCCGGACCTGACCCTTCCAACCAAAGGGGCGCCGAAGCACCGAGGCCCCGGCCTGCGCCGGGGCGAGAGGCCCACGTGCGCCCTTGAACCCGCGCCCCCCCCCGGCCCTCGGCCTGGGCCGAGGGCGTTCACGCCTGAAATCGCTCCACTGGAGCGATTTCGCGCCGGCAGAGCCGGCGCCGGCGCTCACCCCACCCTGCACGCCGCCATGACCGCCATGTTCAGGATGTCGTTCACGGTAGAGTTCACCGAGCAGATCTGGATCGGCTTCGTCACCCCGGTCAGGATCGGGCCAATCACCGTGGCCCCCGCCATCTCCTGCATCAGCTTCACCGAGATGGATGCCGAATGGCGCGCCGGCACCACAAGGATGTTGGCCGGGCCGGTCAGGCGGCAGAACGGATATTGCGCCATGATCTCGGGGTTCAGCGCCACATCCACCGTCATCTCGCCTTCATACTCGAAATCCACGCGGCGCCCGTCCAGCACGCGCGGCGCCTCGTGCATCTTGGTCGCCCGCTCGCTGACCGGATAGCCGAAGGTCGAGAAGCTGACGAAAGCCACCCGCGGCTCCAGCCCCAGGTTGCGCGCCACGCGGGCAGCAGCGGTGGCGATGTTCGCCAGATCCTCGGGCTCGGGCCATTCCTGCACCAGCGTATCGGCGATCAGCACGATCCGCCCCTTGTGCAACAGCGCCGTCACCCCCACCGCTCCGTCCGCCGCCGAGGCATCGAAGACGTGGTTGATCAGGCTCAGAACATAGGCCGACTTCCGCGTCGCCCCCGTCACCAGCCCGTCGCCATGTCCGTGCGCCAGCATCAGCGCCGAAAACACATGCCGGTCCCGTGCCGCAAGGCGGTGGATGTCCTGCCGGTCATGCCCCTTGCGCTGCAACCGGCTGTAGAGAAAGTCCTTGTAGGCATCCAGATGCCGCGTATTGGCCGCGTTCACGATCTCCAGCTCGCGCATGGCATCGGCCAGGCCCACCGATTCCAGCTTCTCGCGCACATCCTGGTCGCGCCCGACCACCAGCGCCTTGCCCAGTCCCGCGCGCTGATAGGCCACCGCCGCGCGCAGCACGCGCGGATCGTCGCCTTCCGCAAAGATCATCCGCGCCTGCGCCTGCCGCGCCCGCGCATGGATGCCCTGCAGGATGCTCGCCGTCGGGTCCATCCGCGCCTTCAGGCTCTGCTCATAGGCCTTCAGGTCGATGATCGGCCGCCGCGCCACCCCGGTGTCCATCCCCGCCTTGGCCACCGCCGGCGGAATGACATGGATCAGCCGCGGGTCAAACGGCGTGGGGATGATGTAATCCCGCCCGAACGACAGCTTGCGCCCATAGGCCATCGCCACCTCGTCCGGCACATCCTCCCGCGCCAGCCGCGCCAGCGCCTGCGCGCAGGCCGCCTTCATCTCGTCGTTGATCGCCCGCGCATGGATGTCCAGCGCGCCGCGGAACAGGTAGGGGAACCCCAGCACGTTGTTCACCTGGTTGGGGTAATCCGACCGCCCCGTTGCCACGATGGCATCCGGCCGCACCGCATGGGCCTCTTCCGGCGTGATTTCCGGGTCCGGGTTCGCCATGGCGAAGATCACCGGGTTCTCCGCCATGCGCGCCACCATCTCGGGCGTCACCGCCCCCTTGGCCGAAACGCCCAGGAACACATCCGCCCCCACCATCGCCTCTTCCAGCGTGCGCGCCTCGGTCTTCACCGCATGAGCCGATTTCCACTGGTTCATGCCCTCGGTGCGGCCCTGCCAGATCACCCCCTTGGTGTCGCACATGATGCAGTTGTCATGCCGCGCGCCCATGCTCTTCAACAGCTCCAGGCAGGCGATCCCCGCCGCCCCGGCGCCGTTCAGCACGATCTTCACGTCCTGAATCTTCTTGCCCGTCAGCTCCAGCGCGTTGATCAGCCCGGCCGCGCAGATCACCGCCGTGCCGTGCTGGTCGTCGTGGAACACCGGGATGTCGCAGATCTCCTTCAGCCGGCTCTCGATGATGAAGCATTCTGGCGCCTTGATGTCCTCCAGGTTGATGCCGCCAAAGGTCGGCGACATCAGCTTCACCGCCTTGATGATCTCGTCCGGGTCCTCGGTCGCCAGCTCGATGTCGATGGCGTTCACATCGGCAAAGCGCTTGAACAGCACCGCCTTGCCCTCCATCACCGGCTTCGAGGCCAGGGCGCCAAGGTTGCCAAGCCCCAGGATCGCCGTGCCGTTCGACACCACGGCCACGATGTTGCCCTTGACGGTATAGTCATAGGCCGTCTCGGGCCGGTCGGCGATCGCCTGTACCGGCACGGCCACGCCGGGCGAATAGGCCAGCGACAGGTCGCGCTGCGTCGCCATCGGCTTCGACGGCACGATGTCGTATTTGCCGGGGCGAGGGTCCAGGTGATAGGCAAGCGCCTCTTCGGGCGTGATCTTGGGGCGAGACATCCGGGGGCCATCCAGAATAAGTTGCCCGACCGCTCATAGCGCCCGAAGGCCGGGCTGCATAGCGCCCTGCACGGTCCCCGCCGCGCCGCCCCCGCGCCCGCATGTCGCGCCCGCATGTCGCAGTTGGGCCATCCTGTCGTTTTCCGCCCCAACAGGTCGCCTTCCTTGCCCGAAGCCGCGCGCTTCGGGCACATATGTCTGCAAAACCATGCCGGGAGTCTGCCGATGAAAACCCATGTCAAAGCCCTTGTCGTCGGCGGCGGCGCCGTTGGCACCGGGATCGCCTATCACCTGGCCAAGGCGGGCTGGGATACGATGCTGGTCGAACGCGACGAGCTGACCTCGGGCTCCACCTGGCACGCCGCCGGGCTCCTGCCGCTCTTCAACATGAGCTACGCGACCACCCACATCCACAAGTACTCGGTCGATTTCTACAAAGGGCTCGAGGCTGAAACCGGCCTGAACCCCGGTTTCTATGTCGTGGGCAACCTGCGCATGGCGCAGCGCCAGGAACGGATGGACGAATACATGCTGTATTCGTCGGTGGCCGAAACCGCCGGGGTCTATCACGAATTCCTTAGCCCCAAGGAAATCAAGGATCGCTGGCCGCTGGTGCGCACCGAAGACCTGATCGGCGCGCTCTATCACCCGCAGGACGGCTACATCAATCCGGCCGATGTCACGCAGGCCATGGCCAAGGGCGCGCGCCAACTGGGCGCCACCATCGAACGCCGCATCCAGGTGGACGGCTATTTCTGGACCGGCGACGAATGGATCGTCACCTGCCGGAAGATGGAAGAGCGCGGCGGGATGCTGCTTCCCTCGGAAGAGACCTTCACCATCCATGCCGAGCATGTGGTGACGGCGACCGGCAACCACGCGCAGCGCACCGCGAAACTGCTGGGCATCAAGATCCCGGCGATCCCGGTCGAACACCAGTACATCGTGACCGAGCCCGACCCCGCCCTGGTGGAATGGCGCAAGACCAACCCGCAGCACCCGGTGCTGCGCGATGCCGATGCCAAGTGGTATGTCCGCGAGGAACGCGGCGGCTGGATCCTCGGGCCCTATGAAGTGGGCGCCCCGGCGCGGTTCGAGTATGCCGTGCCCGACAGCTTCCGCGCCGACCTCTTCCCGCTGGATCTGGAACGGATCGAAGGGGAATACATGTCCTTCATCCACCGGATTCCGTCCTCGGAAACCGTGGGCCTGAAGGACGATTACAACGGCCCCATCTGCTATACCCCCGATGGCAACCCGCTGGTCGGCCCGGCGCCGGGCCTGCGCAACATGTGGCTGGCGGAAGGCTTCTCCTTCGGCATCACCGCCGCGGGCGGCACCGGCTACTACCTCGCGCAGATGATGGTGAACGGCGAGGCCGAGATCGACATGGCCTCGCTCGACCCCAAGCGGTTCGGCGGCTGGATGACCACCGAATACGCGGCCCGCAAGAACGAGGAATGCTACAACCACGTCTTCATCCTGCACCACCCGGACGAGGAACGCGAAGCCTGCCGCCCGCTGCGCACCGCTCCGGCCTATGACCGGCAAAAGGACATGGGCGCGCAGTTCGGCCAGGTGAACGGCTGGGAACGGCCCAACTACTATGGCCCGAAGGACGCGCCGTCGAACTTCGACCATGACAGCCGGTCCTTCCGCCGTGGCGCCTGGTGGCCCCATGCCGTGGAAGAGGCCAAGGCCATCCGCGAAACCGCCGGCATCATCGACGCCTCGGCCTTCACCAAGCATCTGGTGCGCGGCCCCGGCGCGACGGCCTTCCTCGACTGGCTGACCTGCAACAAGCTGCCGAATGTCGGCCGCATCAACCTGACCTATGCGCTCACCGATGCCGGCACGGTGCGGACGGAATACACCATCGTGCGGCTCAAGGAGAACGAGTACTACCTCATCTCCGCCGGTGCCTGGACGGCCTATGATGCCGATTGGCTCATCAAGTCCGCGCAGGATTTCATGGCAATGGATGGCGGGCACATCGACATCCACGACATCACCACCCAATGGGGTGTCTATGCGCTGGCCGGCCCGAACAGCCGCGCCATCCTGGCCGAGATCGTGAAGGATGCCGATCCGGCCACCGTTCTTGGCAACAAACGCTTCCCCTGGCTGTCGTACCGCGACATCGAACTGGGCATGTGCCCGGTCCGCGCCGTGCGCGTGGCCTATACGGGCGAGCTTGGCTGGGAACTGCACTATCCCATCGAGTTTGGCCGCTATCTCTGGGACCTGATCTGGTCGGTGGGTGAAAAGCACGGGCTCAAGGGCGTGGGCGCGCGCGCCCAGAACTGGCTGCGGCAGGAGAAATCCTACCGCGCCTTCGGCAACGAGTTGGGCCGCGACGCGACGCCGCTGGAAGCCGCGCTCGACCGCTTTGTCGACATGGGCAAGGAATTCCGCGGCAAGCAGGCGGTGATCGACACCGGCGTGCGCGCCAAGTGCTGCACGCTCCTGATCGACGGCCCGTCGGATACCGATCCCTGGGGCAAGGAGGCGCTCCTGCTCGACGGCCAGAAGGTCGGCCGCCTGACCTCGGGCGGGTATTCGGTCGCCTTCGGCAAGCAGATCGGCATGGGCTATGTCCGCCCCGATCTGGCCGAGCCGGGCACGAAGCTGAAGGTCAAGATTCAGCTCAAGGAATGGGATGCGGTGGTGACGGAGGACAGCCCCTTCGACCCGAAGAACGCCCGCATCCGCGTGGATGGCTGACAGGGCTTCGCGCGGGCGGGGTTCGCCCCCGCCCGTGCGGCTCTGCCCGGGCCGCCTCGGACAAATCTTAAGTCCAAGTTAAAGCGGCTTCGCAACCCATTGATATTGTTGACGTGAGCAAAGTGTCCGAGCTCGGACGCCCCTCACAGCCCCAGCTTCATGTCCCGGTGCGGGATGCCCGCGTCGTCATAGACCGGCCCGAAGGCCGTGAAGCCCAGCCCCTCGTAGAACCCCACCGCATGGGTCTGCGCCCCCAGCTTGGCCACCTTCAGCCCCCGCTCCCTCAGCCGCTCCACCGCGGCCCGGATCAGGGCCGCCCCGATGCCGCGGCCCCGCGCCCCGGCCAGGACGGCGACCCGCCCGATCTTGCCCGTCTCCCCCTCGACCAGCATCCGAGCCGTGCCCACCGGCGCCCCGTCCAGCAGGGCCAGCAGGTGCTCCGCCTCCCCGTCGCGCCCGTCCACCTCGTCGGCCAGGCTCACCCCCTGCTCCTCCATGAACACCACCCGCCGGATCGCCAGGCAGGTCTCAAGGTCGCCGGTCAGCCCGATCTCCAGCCTCACGCGAAATAGTCCCGCAGGATGCGGCCATAGATCGCCTTCAGCCGGCGGATCTGCTCCACCTCCACCCGCTCGTCCACGGCATGCATGGTCTTGCCCACCAGCCCGAACTCCACCACCGGGCAATGATCCTTCACGAACCGCGCATCCGAGGTCCCGCCCGAGGTGGATAGCTGCGGCGTGACCCCCGTCTCCGCCGTGACGGCCCTGGCCACCATCTCCGACAACTCCCCCGGCGGCGTCACGAAGCTCTCGCCCGAGACCTGCACCGCCATCGCGATCATCACCCCGGTCTCCGCCTCCACCCGGTCCGCCTCGTCCCGCAGCCGCGCCGTCAGACTCTCCCCCGAATGAAGGTCGTTGAACCGGATGTTCACCGTCCCCCTGGCTTCCGCCGGGATCACATTGGTCGCCGGATTGCCGCAGTCGATGGTCGTGATCTGCAGGGTCGAGGCGTCGAAGTGGTCCGTGCCCTGATCCAGCGGCTCGGCCGTCAGCCGGTGCATCAGGCTGACCAGCGCATGAAGCGGGTTCTTCGCCCGGTGCGGATAGGCCGAATGGCCCTGCACCCCGGTCACGGTGAACCACGCGGTCATCGAGCCCCGGCGCCCGATCTTCATCATGTCGCCCAGAGTTTCCGGGCAGGTGGGTTCACCCACCAGGCAATGCGTCATCCGCTCGCCATTGGCGGCCATCCAGTCCAGAAGCGCGACCGTCCCGTCGGTCGCGTCGCCCTCTTCATCGCCGGTGATGGCCAGGACGACCGCCCCGTCGGGCGGTGTCTGGCGCACGAAATCCACCGCCGCCGCCACGAAGGCCGCCACGCCTGACTTCATGTCGGTGGCGCCCCGGCCATACATCCAGCCATCCGCTACTTCTGCGCCAAAGGGGTCGCGGGTCCACTTCGCCCGGTCGCCCACCGGCACCACGTCGGTGTGTCCGTTGAAGCCGAAGGCCCTGTTCGCGCCCTTCTTGCCCCACCGGGCATAGAGGTTCGAGGTTACTCCCCGATCGACCCGCGTGCAGTCGAACCCGGCAGCGGACAGCACCTGTTCGAGGAGCACCAGCGCGCCGCCCTCTTCGGGCGTGACCGATGGACAGCGGATCAGGTCTGCGGTCAGGGCGACGGGATCGACGGGGGTATGGGACATGCGGTTCTCCTCGGGCGGTCGGAGCAGGGATAGCCCGCGCCGGGCGTGTCGGCAACCGCGGGGACTGTGGCGCGGAGGCCACCCGGCTGCGACTCTGCGAGCACATCTGGACATGCGTACATGACTTTGCCGAGGGGGCGGCCTAGCTTGAGAGCAACGATAATGTCCCGAGGCAGGACCGGGCAGGGCCAGCGTGCCCCCCATGAGTGACGAGTGATGCGGCCTCCGGTCTTCGGAGTGGCGCGGGCTTGCCGGCGGACGGACGGCAGGAGAGCAGATGACGCCATCCGGCGGCATGAAAGGGCAGAGCGCATCGGCGGGCGGGCCGGGCGACTGGATCATGCTGTCCGGCATGGCGCGCCCCCTTGCATCGCCCCTGGACGTGATGGAGCGCGGCACGCTGGTCGTCGAGGTGGCGCTGCCATTGATCCGGTCGGCCCTGATCCTGGATCATCGCAGCCGCGCGGGATGGCCGCGCGCCTTTTCCCTGACGGTGGAGCCGGCGGGGCTGGTCGTCACGCATTTGCAGGGCCGGAGCCTGATGCGCCACATCCTGCCGGGGCCGCTGTTGGGCGGCGAGGGGATGGGCCGCATCAGCTTTGCCTGGGACGCGCCGCTTCGTCTGTGGACGCTGCGCTATGAAATCGCGGGGCGGCCCGAGACGGCCTTGGCGGCGAGCGGTGCCGAGGTCATGCCGCCCCTGTTGGGGGACCTTCTGGACCTGTGCGCAGGGCAGGCTCCGGCGCGCCACCATGCCACTGTGCTATGGGCAGGACTTTCTGGCGGGCTCGGGATTCCAGAGCCTCGGCCCTGGATCGGTTTACGCTGCCCGGTGGAAACGCCGGTCGGCCCGGTGGCGGCGGGCCTTCTGCGACCGGGCGACACGGTGCTGACGGCGGATACCGGGCTGCGCGAGGTGCGGGCGGTGCGCCGGGTCGTGGTGCCGGCGCGGGGCAGTCTGGCGCCGGTGCTGCTGCGAGCGCCCTATTTCGGGTTGATGGCCGACCTGCAGGTGGGCGCTGACCAGCATGTGCTGTGCGAGGATGTGGCGGTCGAGTACCTGTTCGGCGAGGATCGCGTCCTGGTGCGGGCCGGCGACCTTGCGGATGGCCTGCGCGCGCTTCCGGACCGGCGGCGCCCTATCGCACAGGGGGTAGAGATCGACCTGGGGGCCGAGGCGCTGGTGATGTGCGACGGGGTGGCGCTGAGTTCGGCGGCGGCGCCGCGCGACCGGTGGGGCCGGGCGATCCGTCGGCTGGACCGGCACGAGGCGCAGGCGCTTGCGGGGTTGCGCCGCACGCGGGGGCGGAACCTGGCGGCGTGAGTCGTCAGGCGAGCCAGGGGCGGAACGCGGCGACCACCTGGTCGTAGAGCGCGCGCTTGAAGGGCACGATCGAGGCCAGCATCTCGTCGGCGGCGACCCATTTCCACGATGAGAACTCGGGATGTTCGGTGGCGATCTTCACGTCGCTGTCGGCGCCGGTGAAGCGGTAGAGGAACCACTTCTGCCGCTGGCCGCGGAACTTGCCGCCCCAGACCTTGCCCAGAAGCTCGGGCGGGAGGTCGTACGTGATCCAGCCCTTTGTCTTTTCGAGGAACTCGACCTTGTCCTTGGTGACGCCGGTTTCCTCGACCAGTTCGCGAAGCGCGGCCTTGCGGGGCTTTTCGTCCTCGTCGATGCCGCCCTGCGGCATCTGCCAGGCGGGCGAAGGGCTGTCGATGCGTTGGCCCGCGAAGATCAGCCCTGCCGGATTTATAAGCACGATCCCCACGCCGGGGCGGTAGGGCAGGGCTTGGGGATCGGAACTCATGTGTATCCGGGGCGGCGGATCGGGCCGCCCCGCTCCTTCGATTACTGCTTTGCGGTCTCGGCTTCGGCGTCTTTCGGGGCGACCGCGTTCAGGCCGCGCAGGATATCGACAGCATAGGCGAGCTGGTAATCCTCGTCGCGCAGCTTGGCGGCTTCCTCGACGCGGGCACGCTCTTCCTCGAGCTGCTTCTTTTCGTCTTCGGTCATCGAGTCGTTCGACAGGACGCCGCGCAGGCTGGCCTCGGTCCGGGCGTTGTCATCCTTTTCGGCCGCCGCCGCCTCGGTGCCTTCGCCTTCCTTCGGTTCCGGCTGGTTCACCACGATGTCGGGCATCACGCCAAGCGCCTGGATGGAGCGGCCCGAGGGTGTGTAATAGCGCGCGGTTGTCAGGCGCATGGCGCCGTCACCGCGCAGCGGGATGACGGTCTGGACCGAGCCCTTGCCGAAGCTCTTGGTGCCCACGACGATGGCGCGGTGGTGGTCCTGCAGGGCGCCGGTCACGATTTCCGATGCCGAGGCGGAGCCGCCGTTGATGAGCACGACGACGGGCTTGCCCTGGGCGAGGTCGCCCTCGGTGGCGTTGAAGCGTTCGCTGTCCTGCGGGTTGCGGCCGCGGGTCGAGACGATTTCGCCCTGGTCGAGGAAGGCGTCAGAGACCTTGATCGCCTGGGTGAGCAGGCCGCCGGGGTTGTTGCGCAGGTCGATGACGAAGCCGTCGACCTTGTCGATGCCGCCCGCAGCTTCGACCTGCTTCTTCATTTCTTCTTCCAGGCCCGGATAGGTCTGGTCGTTGAAGGTGGACACGCGCAGCACCACGGTGCTGCCCACGACGCGGCCCTTGACCGCTGTGAGCTTGATCGTGTCGCGGATGATCGAGACGTCGAACGGGTCGGTCACGCCCTCGCGGACGATGGTGACGACGATCTCGCTGCCCACCGGGCCGCGCATCATGTCGACCGCCTGGTCGAGCGTCAGGCCCATCACGCTTTCGCCGTTGACCTGGGTGATGAAGTCGCCGGACTTGATGCCGGCCTTGTCGGCGGGCGTGCCGTCCATGGGCGAGACGACCTTGATGAAGCCCTCTTCCTGCGTGACCTCGATGCCGAGGCCGCCGAATTCGCCCTTGGTCTGGACCTGCATGTCCTCGAAATCATTGGCGGCGATGTAGCTGGAATGGGGGTCCAGCGAAGTGAGCATCCCGTTGATCGCGGCTTCCACCAGTTTCTGGCTTTCGACCGGCTCGACATACTGGGCACGGATGCGTTCGAAGATGTCGCCGAAGAGGTCGAGCTGTTCGTAGACCGTGGTCGACTTCCCGGCTTCCTGCGCAAGCAGCGGGCCGGCGACCTGCGTCGTCAGAAGCACCCCGGCCAGCGTGCCGCCAATGGCGGCCATCAGGGTCTTTTTCATTCAGTTCATGTCCTTCGTTGCGGCGAACCACGCCATCGGGTCGACCGGGTCGGCACCCTGCCTCAGTTCCAAGTAAAGCGTCTCCGTGTCGCGGGCGCCACCGTCCTGAGCGGCCGCGACGAGGAATTCCTGCACTCCCGGATCGCCTCCACCCATCAGGCCGACCGGCGCCCCGGCGGCGATGACCTCTCCCACCTCGCCATAAAGCGTCTGCATCCCGGCGAGAACCAGAAGATAGCCCTCGCCGGGTTCCAGGATCATCACATTTCCGTAGTTCAGGAGCGGGCCGACATAGCGGATCGTGGCGGGCCAGGGGGTTGTGACCAGGGCACGCGGGCCGGTGGCGAGCGTGAGGCCGGGGCGGCGGACGCCCGCGGCATCGGCCTCGCCAGGGCGGCGCAGAAGCGAGCCCAGAACGGGCAGGGGCAGGCTGCCTTTCGCCTCGGCGAAGCCCGGCGCCTCGCCTGGCTCGGGCGAAGGGGCGAGGCCCGCTGCGAAGGCATCGAGTGTGTCGGCGCTGTCGAGGAGCTGCTGCAGCGCCTCGGGGTCTTCGGTCAGGCGTTTGGGCAAATCCGTGCGGTCGGCGATGGCCTGGCTGAGTTCGGTGCGTGCCTTCTGCGCTGCGGCCAGGCCGGCGGCCAAGGTTTCGGCAGAAGCCATTTCCAGCTGTTGAAGCTCGGCCAGTTCGGTCAGTTGGACTTTCAGCTTTTCGGACTGGGCCTGAAGCGAGGGCGTGACATCGGCGATGAGCATTCCGGAGCGGGCCATGCCAAGCGGGCCGTCGGGGTGCAGAAGAAGCAGCGGCTCGGGCGTGGCCTCCAGTGTGGAGAGGGTGCCCAGAAGCTGGGCCACCTGGTCGCGCTGCGCCTCGAACTGCAGCTTCAGAGTGGCTTCGCGCAGTTCGGCCTCGCGCAGGGCGGTGCGCAGGGTGGCAAGACCGTTTTCATAGGCGCGGATCGTGGCGGTCAGCGCCGCCACCCTGTCGCGCGAGCCCGAGGCGGCGTCGAGCGCATTGATCGCCTCCTGTAACTGGGCGGAAGCTGCTGCCGCCTGTTCGGCCACCGTCTCGGCCCGCGCCGGGAGGGCGAGCGCGGCGAGCACGGCCAGGAGGGGCAGGCGGCCCGGCTTCATGCGGGACGGATGAGGCTGTGCCCCGTCATTTCGGGCGGTTGCGGCTGCTGCATCAGATCGAGGAGCGTGGGGGCGAGATCGGCCAGGCGCCCCTCGGCCAGTGAGACGCCTGCGGGGCCGCCGACCAGGATCACCGGCACGGGATTGGTGGTGTGGGCCGTGTGCGGCCCGCCGGTGACCGGATCGACCATGACTTCGCAGTTTCCGTGATCCGCGCAGATGACCATCGCGCCGCCGGCCTTTTCCAGCGCGGTCACGGCGCGGGCAAGCTGCTGGTCCACCGCCTCGACCGCCTTGATGGCTGCCGGCAGGCTGCCGGTGTGGCCCACCATGTCGGGGTTGGCGAAGTTGACGACGATCAGGTCATAGCCCTTTTCGATGGCCTCGACGAAACGATCGCCGACTTCCGGGGCGCTCATTTCCGGCTGCAGGTCGTAGGTGGCGACCTTGGGCGACTTGGGCATGGCACGGTCTTCGCCGGGGAAGGGCTCTTCCCGCCCGCCGTTCAGGAAGAATGTGACATGAGGGTATTTCTCGGTCTCGGCCAGCCGAAACTGGGTGAGGCCCTGCTTCGCCACCCATTCGCCAATGGTGTTTACGATTTCCTGCTTGGGGAACACCGTGGTCATGTAGGCGTTGTGGGACGTGGAGTAATCCACCATGCCCAGCATGGCGGCGAGCTTCGGGCGGGTGCCGGTGTCGAACTCGGCAAAGCCGGGTTCACCAATGGCGCGCAGGATCTCGCGCGCGCGGTCGGCGCGGAAGTTGATGAAGAACAGGCCGTCGCCGTCCTTCATGCCGGTGTAGTCGCCGATCACCGTGGCGGGCAGGAATTCGTCGGTCTTGCCGACGGCATAAGCGTTGGCGATGGCTTCTGCTGCGCTGCCGGCCATGGCCTGGCCATTGCCGTGGACCATGGCCTCGTAGGCCTGTGCCACCCGCTCCCACCGGTTGTCGCGGTCCATGGCGAAGTAGCGGCCAATCACGGTGACGGTCCGCGCGGTCTTCGGCAGCGCTGCCTCCAGCACCGCCACCTGCTCGGCGGCGGATTGGGGCGGCACGTCGCGGCCATCGGTGATGGCGTGCAGGACGACGGGCACGCCTTCGGCAGCGATCACGCGGGCGGCTTCGGCGATGTGGGTCTGGTGGGCGTGAACGCCGCCGGGGGAGGCAAGGCCCGCCAGATGCGCGGTGCCGCCGGTTTCCTGCATCCTTGCGATGAAGGCACGCAACGCCGGGTTGGTGGCGAAGCTGCCATCCTCGATGGCCAGGTCGATCTGGCCGAGGTCCATCGCCACGACGCGGCCCGCGCCGATGTTGGTGTGGCCGACCTCGGAATTGCCCATCTGGCCCTTGGGCAGGCCCACGTCATTGCCGAAGGTGACGAGCGTGGAATGGGGGCAGGTGGACCAGAGGCGGTTGAAGGTGGGGACATTCCCCTGGGCCGGGGCGCTGGTCGCCGGGTCGGGGCCTATGCCCCAGCCATCGAGGATGCACAGAACAACCGGCTTCGGAACACCCATCAATCCGCCCTTTCGCAAGCACTGCCCGGTCATATCCGCTTGGGTCGGCAGGGGCAACGCCGGCGGCTGGCGGCGCCGGTGTTTTCGGAAGTTCTGGCCCGGAACGCTTTGGCTTTCGGCACGATTCCCTGTAAAAGACCGTGCCGCCTTGCTCAGGCCCGGTGATACGGGGCGCCTGCAAGGATCGAGGCGGCGCGGTAGAGTTGTTCGGCCAGCATCACGCGGACCAGCATGTGCGGCCAGACCATGCGGCCGAAGCTGAGGCTGGCATCAGCACGGTCTCGGAGAGCTGGCGCCAGCCCGTCAGCGCCGCCGATCACGAAGGCCACGTCCTGCCGCCCGCCATCACGCCACCGTGTCAGGAGTTCAGCGAATTCGGGGGAGGACATTACCTTGCCGCGTTCGTCCATCACGCAGAGCAGCGCCCCCGTTGGAACGGCACGTTCCAGAAGCGCGGCTTCCGCAGCCATGCCGCCGCCCTTGCGGTCTTCGACCTCGTGCTCGGTGAGCGGGCCAAGGCCGAGGGGGCGGCCGGTGCGGTCGAACCGGGTGCGGTAGTCCTCGACGAGCGCGCGTTCGGGGCCGTCGCGCAGGCGGCCCACGGCGCAGAGATGCACGCGCATCAGGGGCCGGTGGATGCCTGCGCCCGGGCGGCCTGTGCGCCCGCGGGCAGCCACATCTTTTCCAGCTGGTAGAATTCGCGCACTTCCGGGCGGAAGACGTGGACGATCACGTCGCCGGTGTCGATCAGGACCCAGTCGCCGGTTTCCTTGCCTTCCATCTTGGTCGAGATGCGGAATTCCTGCTTCAGCCGGTCGGCCAGCTTTTCCGAGATGGCTGCGACCTGGCGCGAGGACCGGCCAGAGCAGATGACCATGTAATCGGCCATGTCCGAGCGGCCGCGCAGGTCGATCTGCACGATGTTCTCGGCCTTGTCGTCATCGAGGGAAGAGAGCACCCGCTCCAGCACCATTTCCGATGTGTAGCCTTCCGATACGGAAGTGCCGGGGCGTTCGGCCCGGGGTCCGACCGGAAGCCCGGTCGAAGGGTCAGAATGTGACAGGACCAGGGTCCTCCTTGCAGCGTGCCGATCAGCCCCGGCACCGGGCCACTGTTACGATGCTAGCACCCGAAGAGGGCTGAAACAACGCCAAGGGCGCGCGGTTATCAGCAAATGCGGGGGTCTGCAAGGCGGCCGGGTCACGGTGCCGGGGGAGGCGACGGGTCATTGCACGGGAAGCGCGACCTCGTTCCTGCGGTTCCAGGGCATCCGCCAGGGTGGGTCGTAGAACATGTACTCGGGCGGCCCGATCGGGGTCAGGCCCGCGGATCGGGCATCCTCCTTCAAGGAGGCGAGGGAAGCCTCCAGTGCACTTTCCGTTGGCACGCCGGAAAACGTGGTGACAAGCATCTGCCGTGCTTCGGTCTGGAGGAACCGGACCCTTGGGTCGTCCGGGCGAGGCAGGGTGGCAAGGGTGGAGCCTGCGGGCAGCGTGAAGCGCACTGTCCATTCGGTGCCGGGCGTGTCGCCTTGTGGCACCTGCGCGACCGGCGTGGTCATCGCGATCTTCTCCTGCGCGGCGTTGCCGCCGAAGATGTAGCCCGCCAGCACGCGAAAGCCCGCGTTGGCCGCGCCCGACCGGCTGCCTTGAACGGTGACTTCGGCCACTACGGTCGCGCCGTAATCGCGCAGTTCGGATCCGCCGACCTGGCGTTCAACCTTGTAGTTCGGTGTTTCGGTTCCACGGTACATCTCTGCCTCCGCCGGCGCGGCCACCGCCAAAGCGAGCACCGCAATCAGGACCCTTGGCATGGCTTTCCCCTTGGCCACGCAATATGGCCTGCTGACAATCTGGGGTGCGATGTGGGGCCGGAGAAGGGCATCGCGCGTCAAGCCTTCGCGATCGCCGGTTCCTGCGACGGCGGGCCGCGGGTCAGGCGGCGGTGGCGTAAGCCGCCATCAGGCCGGGCCAGCCACCGGGGCTGGCGAAGACGCCGGACATTTCGGCCGCGCGGGCGCCATAGGCTTCAAGGCCGCGATGTTCCAGCGTGACGCGGGTGCCGGCGCCTTCGGCGGTGAAGGTGACCTCGACTTCGGTTTCCAGCGTCGGATCGTGTTTCCAGTCGGCGCCGATCTGCCAGACCAGCACCAGTCGCGATGGCGGCTCCCACAGGGCGACGCGGCCCCAGGGGCAGGTGGTGCCATCTTCGCCAACTTCGTGCCAGGAGCCGCCTGCTCTCGGCTCCATGACCACGCCGGCCAGGGGCGAAGTGCCGATGGAATGGCTTTTCGGCCACCACCGGCCCATGCCTTCGGTGAAGGTGCGGAAGGCGCTTTCGGGCGGCGCCGCGACGTGGAGGGCATGGGTCACGGGGGCGGGGCGGATCGTCAGCGTCATCAGTCTTGCCTACGTTCGGGGGGAGGGACGGGAGCGGCTTGTACCATGGTGGTTGCGCCGGTGCGGGCGGCGTCATCCTCGGCTGCTTGCCGGAAGGCATCGAGGTTTGTTTCCCAGAATCGCGACAGCCAGGCGCGCAGCGGGCCGAAGCCGGCAGGGTCGATCTGGTAGATGCGCCGCGCGCCCTGCACATGAGCGGTCACGAGGCCATCTTCTCGCAGCCGTGCAAGGTGCTGCGATACGGCCGGCTGGCTGACGGGCAGCAGCGCCACGAGGTCGCCCACCGAGGCGGGCCCGGTGTTCAGCCGGTCAAGGATCGCAGCGCGGGTCGGATCGGCCAGGGTGGCGAAGAGGCGATTGGTATTCGGCATGAATTATATAAGCTGAATCTTATATGATTCGTCAACCCTGGTGGCCCATCGGCAAATCCCGTTGCCGATGAGGGCGAATCCGCCTATATCCACGGCCCATGATCCGGTTCTTCGACATCGACGACCACGCGCGCCTGCCGCAGCGGTTCAGCCGTGAGAACCGGTCGGTTCTCGCGCGACTTTCCTGATCCGACGATCAACCGCATGACCCGCGTCCCGTATGGGCCGCGCCCATTTTCAGCCATTCCCATCGGAGAAGAGCCATGACCGCTCCGCGTACGCTGTATGACAAGATTTGGGACGACCATGTCGTCCACCAATCCGAAGACGGCACCTGCCTGCTGTACATCGACCGCCACCTGGTTCACGAGGTGACCTCGCCCCAGGCCTTTGAAGGCCTGCGCATGACGGGCCGCAAGGTCCGTTCGCCCGAGCGCACCATCGCCGTGCCGGATCACAACGTGCCCACCACGGCGGGCCGCGACACCCATATCGACAACGAGGAAAGCCGCATCCAGGTCGAGGCGCTGGACAAGAACGCGCGCGACTTCGGGATCAACTACTACCCCGTGTCCGACATTCGCCAGGGCATCGTCCACATCGTCGGCCCCGAGCAGGGCTGGACGCTGCCGGGCATGACGGTGGTTTGCGGCGATAGCCACACCGCCACCCATGGCGCTTTCGGCGCGCTGGCGCACGGCATCGGCACGTCCGAGGTGGAGCATGTGCTGGCCACCCAGACGCTGATCCAGAAAAAGTCGAAGAATATGAAGGTGGAAATCACCGGTCACCTGCGGCCCGGCGTCACCGCCAAGGACATCACGCTTTCGGTGATTGGCGCCACCGGCACTGCGGGCGGCACTGGCCATGTCATCGAATACTGCGGTTCGGCGATCCGCGACCTGTCGATGGAAGGCCGTATGACCGTGTGCAACATGGCGATCGAGGGCGGCGCGCGCGCCGGGTTGATCGCCCCGGATGAAAAGACATTCGAGTATGTGAAGGGCCGTCCCCACGCGCCGAAGGGCGCGAAGTGGGAAGCGGCTTTGGCCTACTGGAAGACTCTCTTCACCGACGAGGGTGCGCATTTCGACAAGGTCGTGACAATCCGTGGCGAGGACATCGCTCCGGTGGTGACCTGGGGCACCTCGCCCGAGGATGTGCTGCCGATCACCGGCACTGTGCCCGCGCCCGAGGACTTCACCGGCGGCAAGGTCGAAGCGGCGAAGCGTTCGCTGGACTACATGGGCCTGACGCCGGGCATGAAGCTGACCGACATCGCGATCGACACGGTGTTCATCGGCTCTTGCACCAATGGCCGGATCGAGGACCTGCGTGCCGCCGCCGCGATCTTGAAGGGCAAGAAGATAAAGGTGAAGCGGGCCATGGTCGTGCCAGGTTCGGGCCTTGTCCGCGCGCAGGCCGAGGAAGAGGGCCTGGCGCAGATCTTCATCGACGCGGGCTTCGAGTGGCGGCTTGCCGGCTGTTCCATGTGTCTGGCGATGAACCCTGACCAGTTGGCGCCGGGCGAGCGCTGCGCCGCGACCTCGAACCGCAATTTCGAGGGGCGCCAAGGCTACAAGGGTCGCACGCACCTGCTTAGCCCTGCCATGGCGGCGGCGGCGGCCGTCACCGGCCACCTCACCGACGTACGCGAACTGATGGGCGAGACGGTCTGAGAGGTGGAGCGCATCGCCGGAATTGATGGCTGCAACGGCGGATGGCTGGTGGTGAGCCAGCCTGAGGCCGGGACTTCCTGCCCGGAGGTCGAGTTTGCCGCCAATCTTGGCGATGTCTTCGACAGGCGGGGGATCGGTTTTGCCGTGATCGACATGCCCATCGGGCTGGTCGATGGCCCGGAGCCCCGCAACGTCGAACCGGCGCTGCGGCGGTTCCTGCCCGGCAAGGCTTCGTCCGTGTTCAATACGCCTTGCCGGGCGGCGCTTTCGGGCGGCGATTACGGCACGGCGTCGGCCCTGAACCGCGCGGCGCTGGGGCTGGGGCTGAGCCGCCAGACCTTCGGCATCCTGGCGAAGATCGCCGAGATTGATGGCCAGGTGGCGCGGTTGGGTCAGGCACGGCTGCGCGAGGGTCATCCCGAGGTGAGCTTTGCCGTCATGAACGGCGGGCCGGTCCTCGCACCGAAGCGACGGACCCAAGGGAAGTTGCAGCGTCAGGCCCTGCTGGAGGCGGAGGGATTCGATCTTGCTCCGCTGATCGGGCGGGCGAAGGAGCTTCCGGGCAAGCTAGACGACCTGCTTGACGCGATTGCCCTGTTGTGGACGGCCCGTCGCCACCTCAGGGGGCAAAGCATCCGTTTTCCTGACGCGGCGATCCGCGACAGGACCAATCTAGAAATGTCAGTCATCGCCTAGAGCGAAAGGACACACCATGGACAAGTTCACCACCCTGACCGGCATCGCGGCCCCCATGGCTCTGGTCAACATCGATACCGACATGATCATCCCCAAGCAGTTCCTGAAGACCATTCAGCGGTCGGGACTGGGGAAGAACCTGTTCGACGAGATGCGCTATGACCGGTCTGGCAACGAGATCGCGGACTTCGTGCTGAATCAGCCGCAGTACCGCAAGGCCGAGATCCTCGTGGCCGGCGACAATTTCGGCTGCGGCTCGTCGCGCGAGCACGCACCCTGGGCGCTGCTGGATTTCGGCATCCGCTGCGTGATCTCGACCAGCTTTGCCGACATCTTCTTCAACAACTGCTTCAAGAACGGCATCCTGCCGGTGGTTCTGCCGCAGGAAGCGGTGAATCACCTGATGGACGATGCCCGCAAGGGCGCAAACGCGCGCATCACGGTGGACCTGGAAAGCCAGACCGTGACGGCATCGGACGGGACGACGTTCTCGTTCGAGGTGGACCCGTTCAAAAAGCACTGCCTGCTGAACGGATTGGACGATATCGGGCTGACTTTGGAGAAGGCGGCCTCGATCGATGCCTTCGAGAAGAAGAACGCGCTCCTCCATCCTTGGGCCTGATTGGCCACGAACCACAAGATATGGGGCCGTCCTGCGCGGCGGCCCCTTTTATGTCTTAAACTTGATGCAATCTGGCGACACTCGCTCCGTGAAAACGCCCCAATGGTTTCGACAATGCTGACCATGGGTTGCTGCATGAGTCGAAAGAAGGCACAAATTGGGCAGGATTGAGGCAATCCGCCGTAAAGTGCGGAAGACAGACGGAACAAGGCCCCGGCACGGCACCGGGTCCGGTCGTCTGAAGGGTGGGCGAGCAGTGGCAACGCGGTGGACGGGCGCGGCGACGCGCGCATTGCTGGTCATGGTGCTGGTGGCGACGCCATCGGCCCTGCTGCCGTTCGTTACTGCTGACACCAAGCAGATGGTTGCCCTTGTTGCCCTCTTTGCCGGGGCACTAACCTTTGTCGAGTATAAGTCCACCTACCCGGGCCTGATCGAGTTCCGCGATGCGCCGCCGTTCAACCGCATTCGTTTCCTGATGGCCTTCTTCACCGTCTTCCTTCTGTCGGTGATTGCTCGAGGCGAGACGCAGCCCACAACGCTGACCGAATTTGCCCGCGCCGTTGGCGGCTTGATCGGCATCTCGATGGACTTCCCCTATTCGCCGGTGCGCCTTGCGACGATGATGTTGTCTGATGGCGCCTCGCCCGAACAGGTGGCGGCGGTGCGCACGGCGGCCGGAATGGCCTATTTGACCTCGCTGGTCTCTCTGGCGATCTTTGTCATCGTGCTGAAGATCGGGGCTTGGCCTGCGCGTCACGCTGCGTTCAACGTCTGGGTCAACCTGCCCACTTTCGACCCGACTGCGGGCGGCGATGTGGTGGACCGGTTGCACCGCGACGCGCGCATTAACATTGCGTTAGGGTTTTTGCTGCCATTCCTGATCCCGGCGGTGGTGAAGATCAGTTCCTCCGGGTTCGAGCCCCTGACTCTTACCTCGCCGCAGACATTGATCTGGACGATGGCGGCATGGGCCTTCCTACCGGCTTCCCTTTTCATGCGTGGCATCGCGATGGGCCGCGTCGCCGACATGATCGACGAGAAGCGCCGTGCCGGCGCGGCCGAGGAAAAGGCCAAGCTCGCCACAGCCTGACCGGTCTGCTTGTCGCCCTGCTGCTCTTCCTTCCACTGCCGGCTCTGGCGGAAACGCTGCGCCTTGCGGTGTGGAACGTGGAGTTGAACCGGCCCGGCCCCGGCCTTCTGGCAAGGGACATCGCGCGCGGCGAGGACGCGCAGGTCCTGGCCGTGACCGAGGTTCTGGCATCGCTGGACGCCGATGTCGTGCTGCTGGTCGGGATGGATTGGGACGCGCGGCTTGCGGCGGCGCGGGCCCTTTCAGAGCGCCTTGCGGCAGCGGGGGTCCCCTATCCTGAACTTCATGCGCCGCGTCCGAACACGGGGCAACCGACCGGGCTGGACCTGGACCGGAACGGCCGGCTTGGCGAGGCGCGGGATGCGCAGGGCTGGGGGCGGTTTCCGGGCGAAGGGGGGATGCTGCTGCTGTCGCGGCTGCCGCTGGACCGGGCGGCAGCAAGGGATTTCTCGTCCTTCCTGTGGGCCGACCTTCCGGGGGCCCTGATCCCGCCCGAGACCGGCATCGAGGAGCGGCAAAGTCAGCGACTTGCCACGACGGGACATTGGGAGGTTCCGGTTGTCTTGCCGTCGGGCGGGCGCCTAACGATCCTCGCCTTTGCGGCCACCCCGCCTGTCTTTGACGGCCCGGAGGACCGCAATGGCCGCCGTAGCCATGACGAGGCAGCCTTCTGGTTGCGGTTGATTGAGGGGCGCCTTGCGGACATGGGCCTGCCGTCGCCGCAAGGGCCGCTGGTTCTGATGGGAACCGGCAATCTTGACCCGCTGGATGGCGAGGGGCGTCCCGAGGCATTTCAGGCGCTGGTTGCTGGACCCTTCCTGGATCCCGAACCCAGAGGCGCAAATCCTCGGGCTGATCCACAACAGCGGGGCGACCCGGCGCTGGACACGGCGCTGTTTCCCAAGACCGGCGGGCTTCGCGTGGACTACCTGCTTCCCTCGCGGGGTCTCGCTGTGGTCGATGCAGGTGTCCTTTGGCCCTTGGATGGCGATGCCTTGGCGCCGGTGCTGGCGCGGGCCTCGCGTCACCGGCCAGTTTGGGTGGATGTCGAGATACCCTGAGCCGGCATGCGCGATGGGCGAAGGTCTTCTGCCAGCTTGCGAATTGGCGCGACGACAACAGCCGGACAGTTCTGATGCCCCGACCCTTCGGCGGAATTGCATGACCGATGATGCCACGCCAAGGTGGCGGCGTGGAGGGCCGGAATGGGCGCTGTGTGGAGAGTGACGAAAGGCACCTTGTGGAGGCTGAGCCACGCGAGGCTTGGTCTGATTGCCGCGGGCGTGGCCTTCTATGCCATGTTCGCGCTTTTTCCGGGGCTGACGGCGACGCTCGCCATCTTCTCGATGATGTCCGACCCGACGGCCGTAGAGGACTATACCAACGTCGCCGAGCGGTTCATTCCGCATGAAGCCTTTGTGCTGATCGAAGGTCAGATCGAGGCGCTGGTGACCGGTCCGCGTGCCACCCTGGGCTGGACGACCGTCGTCTCGATCCTGATTGCGCTGTGGTCAGCGCGGGCCGGCGTGGCATCAATGATGCTGGGCCTGGACGTTATTCATGACAGCCATGCCAGAAACGGCGTGGTGGCTTTCCTGACGGGCGTCCTGATCACGCTTTCGCTGATCGGCGTGATGATCCTGTCTCTGGCGGTGGTGGTCGCGGTGCCGCTGGCGCTTGCCTTCTTGCATATGGACGCATTTTCGGGCTGGGTGCTGCAGGTACTGCCCTGGATCCTGATGGTGGTCATCGTGCAGGCGGTTCTGGCGATCCTGTACAAGTTCGGGCCGGAATGGGGGAAGGTGTCGGGCCGGATCATGCCCGGCACTCTCTTGGCCACTGTGCTGTGGGCGGCCTCGTCCATTGCCTTTTCGGCCTATCTCACCAACTTCGCGACCTACAACAAGGTCTACGGGTCCATCGGCGCCGTTGCCGCGCTTCTGATGTGGCTGTACTTCAGCGTCTATTCGGTTCTGGCAGGGGGGGCGCTGAATGCCGAACTTGAACACTCAGCGCCGCCCTCCGGGGATGTGAACGACGAGTTTCAGACGTAGCGGTTGACGAGGTTCTCAAGCCGTTCCTGACGGCCGGACTTCGGCTGCGGTTCCAGTCCTTCTGCAGAGACGCGCGCCGCGGCGTCCTCCAGCGAACCCTTCAGCATGGCCTGCGCCGCAGGGGCATCCCAACCGGCATAACGGGCCTTGCGGGCGGCTTCGAGTTCGCCTTCTTCCAGCATCCTCGCTGCGGCCTTCAGGGCGCGGGCGCAGGTATCCATGCCGCCGACATGGGCCAGGACAAGATCGGCCGGATCCAGTGACTGGCGGCGGATCTTGGCGTCGAAGTTGGTGCCGCCCGTCGTGTAGCCGCCGGCGCGGAGGATCTCATAGAAGGCCAGTGCCTTTTCCGCATGGTTGTTCGGGAATTGGTCGGTGTCCCAGCCCGATTGGTAATCGTTCCGGTTCATGTCGATCGATCCGAAGATGCCAAGCGCCGCGGCAAGCGCGATCTCGTGTTCGAACGAGTGGCCGGCGAGGATGGCGTGGCCCTGTTCGATGTTGGTCTTCACTTCCTTTTCCAGCCCGAATTCCTTGAGGAAGCCGTAGACCGTGGCGACGTCGTAGTCGTACTGGTGCTTCGAGGGTTCCTGGGGCTTCGGTTCGATCAGGATCGTACCCTTGAAGCCGATCTTGTACTTGTATTCGACCACCTGCTGAAGGAACCGGCCGGCATGGTCGCGCTCTGCCTTGAGGTCGGTGTTCAGCAGGGTTTCGTAGCCTTCGCGCCCGCCCCAAAGCACATAGTTCTGGCCGCCAAGCTTCAGCGTGGCATCCATGTTCGCCTTCACCGAGGCGGCGGCATAGGCATAGACATCAGGGTCGGGATTGGTCGCCGCGCCGGCCATCCAGCGGCGGTGGCTGAACATGTTGGCCGTGCCCCAGAGGAGCTTGGCTTTATGGCTGGACTGCTTTTCGGCGATGTAGTCGACGATGGCGTCCAGATTCTTCTTCGACTCGGCGAAGGTCTTCCCTTCCGGTCGCACGTCGGCGTCGTGGAAGCAGTAGAAGGGTTGCCCGAGAATGTCGAACAGCTCGAATGCGACGTCGGCTTTCAGGCGCGCCAGTTCCATCGAGTCGCCGAACCAGGGGCGTTCGAAGGTCTGCCCGCCAAAGGGGTCACCGCCCGGCCAGGCGAAGCTGTGCCAGTAAGCCACCGCGAAGCGCATGTGGTCTTCCATGCGCTTGCCTAGGATCACCTCGTCGGCGTTGTAGTGGCGGAAGGCGAACTCGTTGGCCGTGTCGGGGCCTTCGTATTTGATGGCCGGGATGCCGTTGAAGAAATCGGTCATGGCTGTGCCTTTCAGAACGGTGCGATGGCGGATTGGGCTGCGCGATAGCGGGCGTGCGCGGCAGTGAAGGCGTCTTTCAGTGCCGGATCGGGGGCGACCGATCGGGCAATCTTCGGCAGGGTGGCGATCTCGGGCCCGGCACCGGTTGCCGCCATGAGCGCCAGCCGCGCCGCGCCGAAGGCTCCTCCGAAGTCGCCAGCGACCGGGACCTGCACCGGGCAGTCCAGCGCGGTTGCGATGGCCCGGAGCCAGTAGTCCGACCGGGAGCCTCCGCCAACGGCCAGGAGATGTTCCAGCCGGGTGCCGGTGGCGGCCAGTGCATCGCGGCAATCGCGGATGGCGAAGGTAACGCCTTCTAGCACGGCGCGGGTGGCGGCCTGCCGGTCGGTCGCATGTTCGAGGCCAAGGAACGCGCCGCGGATCGAAGCCGAGTTGAGCGGAGTGCGTTCGCCGCCCAGATAGGGCATGAACAGGGTCCGGCCCGGGGCTTTCAGGGCCCCAAGTTCGCCGGTCAGTTGGCCGGCATCGCGGCCGATCAGGCCCGCATACCAGTTCAGCGCATCGGTTGCGGCAAGGATCACGCCCATCTGGTGCCAGGTGTTTGGAAGCGCGTGGCAGAATGTATGCACAGCAGTGGCCGGATCGGGCTGATAGCCATCGTTCGCGGCGAATAGAACGCCCGAGGTGCCTAGTGAGACGAAGGCTTCACCCGCCCTGACGACACCGACGCCCACACCAGAGGCCGCGTTGTCGCCACCGCCTCCTGCGATCACTACGCCCTTGCCCATGCCCCAACGGCTGGCCAGGCTCTCGCGGAGTTTCGCGGAAACGGCGGATCCCTCCACGAGGCGGGGCATGTTGTCCCGGGAAAGGCCGGTCGCTGCAAGGCAGTCGTCCGACCAGTCGCGCGCGCCGGTGTCCAGCCACGCAGTGCCAGCAGCGTCGGACATTTCGGCGACACGATCCCCCGATAGCCAGAGGCGCAGGTAGTCCTTGGGCAACAGGACCAAGGCAACCTTCTCGCGGATCGCCGGTTCATGCACGCCGACCCACATCACCTTTGGCGCGGTAAAGCCAGGGAAGACAATGTTGCCGGTCACTCGGCGGAACATGGGGTCACCGTCCAACTCGGCGGCTTCCTCGTGACTGCGGGTGTCGTTCCACAGGATGCACGGGCGAAGCACCTGATCCGAGGCGTCCAGAAGCGTGGCGCCATGCATCTGGCCAGAAAGGCCAATGCCCTTGACTCCCGAAAGCCCGTGGGCTGCGAGCTTGTCCATCACAGCCTCTGTCGCGGCGATCCAATCTGCCGGCGCTTGTTCCGACCAGCCCTCACGGGGGCGCGATACGATCAACGGAGCGGTGGCCTCAGCCAGGATCTGCTGGTCCTCGTCTATCAGAATTCCCTTCAGCCCGGACGTGCCGAGGTCGAGTCCAATGAACATTAAGCCTCCCTCTCCGTCGAAAGATCACTGCATGGCAGAGTCGCCACGTTGGCAGAACGCGCAGAAAATAGGCTTCATTTTTTTCAGATGTCAAAGTAAATGTGGTGGGGTTCCGCTTGGTCGACGGCTCAAGCTGTGGGTTTTTCGGGCTGTACGGGTGCGGGGCGCGGCCAATTTATTTTGCGGTTGAAAGAATGAAGCCCTGGGCTGATGATGCGGTGTCTGGACGCGCCGGCTGTGGCCCTCTTGGGCCGCCGCTCTCGGAAGTGCAGCGTCCTTTGCGCCAGCAGGTGTTCGAAAGGGTGCGCGCCGCAGGAACCGCGTCTCGGTCAGCTGTCGCCAAGGATCTGGGGCTGAGCCCCGCCACAGTAGGTGCGCTTGTGACGGACCTCGCTCAGGCAGGACTGATTGAAGAGGTGGCCGCCCCTCGCGAGGCTGGTCGGGGCCGCCCTGCAGTGGCGCTGGCCGTTCAGGGCGGTGCGCACCGTGTGATGGGGATGAAGATCGGTGACAGGGAGGCGACAGCGGTGCTGGCCGATTTTTCCGGAAACTTGATCGCCACAGCTGCCTTGGCACGGCCTGCCGGTCCCATGCGTCTGGACGATCTGGTCGAAGTGATTGCCGACCTGTTTCATAGGTTGGCCGATGGTTGCCCGGTTTCGTGGCTTGGGATCGGCATGCCGGGATTCGTGGATTCTGGTTCGGGCAGCGTTCTTTGGTCTTCATTCCTGTTGGAACGGGGCGAACCTCTGGCAGGCGCTGTACGGGATCGGCTAGGAGTTCCGGTCTCGATCGACAACGATGCGAACCTCGTCGCTCTGGCCGAGCTCTGGTTCGGTGCGGGGCGGGTGCTGTCGGATTTTGCGGTGGTGACGATCGAACATGGCGTCGGCATGGGCTTCGTGATGAACCACCGACTTTATCGCGGTGCGCAGGGGCTTGGCATGGAGCTGGGCCACACCAAGGTGGAACTGGACGGAGCGCTTTGCCGTTGCGGACAGCGCGGATGCCTTGAAGCCTATGTCGCCGACTACGCGCTCGCGCGGGAGGCCGTCACGGCGCTGAACTGGGGACACAAGGATGGCGCGGCCCAGGCCGTGTTGCTGGAAAGCCTCTATGACCACGCCAAGGCCGGAAACGTCACTGCGCGGGCGATCTTCCGCCGGGCCGGGCGGTATCTCGCGGTGGGCTTGTCGAACGTAATCAACCTGTTCGACCCGGCGCTGATCATCCTGTCCGGTGAACGGATGCGTTACGACTACCTTTACGCAGCCGAAACGCTGGCCGAGATGGAGAGCCTGGCCATTTCCACTGGCCGCCCAAAGCCTCCAATCGAGGTCCATGCGAGGGGAGACCTTCTCTGGGCCCGGGGAGCAGCGGCCCTCGCGCTGACCGAACTTACGGACATCCTGTTGTCTGCGCCACGTTCCGCCGCGATCGCGTGATCATGCGTCATCCCTGATTGTCCTTGGCGGCCGTCATTGCGATAGTGACCGGGATTTGCATCGGAGGATTGCGTTGGCTCGGCGTCGGCAATTCAAGAGGGCGTCCGGGGCCGTGCTGGTGCTGTCGGCGGTGCTGGCCGCCGGTTCTGTTGGGTTGGCCGATGATGTTGTCAGTTTCGACGTTGTTGGCGGCGATAAGGCGATGCTGCGCAGTCTCAAGGCGGCCTCGGGTCTTGTTGCGGCCGAACAGGAGGCTGGACGCAAGGGCCTGAACCCTCAGGATCTTTTCGCTGCGGCGCGTGCCGAATACGCGCGGTTGGTGGGTGCCCTATACGCCGAGGGCCGGTATTCACCTGTGATTCACGTCTACGTGGACGGCCGAGAAGCTGCAGACATCCCCCCGCTGGACGCTCCGTCAAGCATCGGCAAGGTTGAGGTGGTCGTGGATCCCGGCCCGCTCTTCGAGTTCTCCAGGGCCGAAATAGCCCCGATCGCCGACGGAACCGCGATGCCCGGCGCGTTTTCGGTCGGTGAGACGGCCCAAAGCGGTGTGATTACTGAAGCTGTCGGTGCCGCTCAGGCGGGTTGGCAGGATGCGGGCCATCCAAGGGTCAAGGTCGCTAACCAAGACATCGTGGCGAATCACAAGGCGAATACGCTCGCCGTGGATGTGGAACTGGCGCCGGGGCCGCGCTTGCGTTTCGGCCCCCTCAAGATCACCGGTGAAAAACGGATGCGGGAAGAGCGAATCCGCGCCATTGCGGGCCTTCCCGAGGGCACGGTCTGGAGCCCGGAGGAGCTTCGCAAGGCGCAGGCTCGCTTGCGTCGGAGTGGCGTCTTCTCATCGGTGACCTTCACTCAGGACGAAAGCATAACGCCGCCCGACCTCTTGGGACAGACGCTGACAGTCGTGGAAGAGAAGAAGCGGCGCGTCGGTTTCGGCGCGGATGTCGGAACGACTTCAGGCCTCAACGTGACGGGCTTCTGGCTGCATCGGAACCTGTTCGGTGGCGCGGAACGGCTGGAAATCGAAGGACTCATCGACAACATCGGTGCGAAAGACAGCGGCGTTGACTATACCTTGTCCTTTAACCTTTCGCGACCGGCTACCTTTACACCGGATACAACTGCTACTGCGGGCCTGTCGTTCGGCCGGCTTGACGAGGCGACCTATCAGGGTGACTTCCTCTCGGTCAACGGGGGCTTGAGCCACGTCTTCACCGACAATCTGAACGGCTCGATCCAGTTGGGCTACGACTACCTGAAGGGCACAGACGAGACAGGCAAGTTCGTATACGAGAACCTGAACTTGCCCGTGAACCTGACCTGGGACAATCGAGACAACCCCCTGAACGCAACGCGGGGCTACTTTGCGAACAGCACCGTCATGCCCTTCCTGGGCTTCGGCAGCACGGACTCCGGGGGAAGCTTCTCTCTGGACGCGCGGACCTACAAGGGGTTCGGTGGCACGCCGGATGATCGTGCCGTGGTTCTTGCCGGCCGACTGCAATATGGCGGGATATTCGGATCGTCGCTCTTGGGGACGCCACGCGACTTTCTCTACTATTCAGGTGGCGGCGGAACCGTGCGCGGCCAGCCTTACCAGTCGCTCTTTATCACCACAGATACACCGCAGGGGCCGTTGGAAACGGGCGGCATGGGGTACTTCGGCTTCTCAGCCGAAGTACGTGTGCGGGTGACCGAGACGATCGGCGTTGTCGGCTTCTATGATTTCGGTGAAATTAGCGCTTCGGCCGACATGTCAGAGGCCGAGACGCAGGCAGGTGCGGGCTTGGGCGTGCGCTACAATACGTCCATCGGACCCATCCGTCTGGACGTGGGCCTCCCGGTCGAGGGCGATACCGGAGATGGCCCGCAGGTCTATATTGGTCTGGGGCAGGCGTTCTGATGCGGATATTGCGAAGGCTTCTGCTGGCGGGGCTTTTGGCAATGACGCCGGTGGTGGCCATTGCCCAGTCCGACGACAGAAGTTTCCTGGAGGGCCTGCTGGAAGACAACCTTTCCGGTGCCGGTCGCCAAGTGACGGTGCGGGGGTTTTCTGGCGCCCTGTCTTCGGTCGCTCGCATCCAGGAAATGACGATCGCCGACGATCAGGGAGTATGGCTGACCCTGCGCGACATCCAGCTTGACTGGTCGCGCGCGGCGCTTGTTTCCGGGCGTCTGTCCGTGAACACTTTGACGGCCGCAGAGATCGTGGTCGCGCGCGCACCGGTGCCGGAAGGCAGCGATCTTCCGGCAGCTGAGGCGCCTCCCTTCGCGCTGCCGGAACTGCCGGTTTCGGTACAGATCGGGCGCATTGCCACCGACCGGCTTGAATTGGGGGCCCCTCTTCTGGGCGAGTCGGTGACGGCGAAGATCGAAGGCTCGTTGTCCCTTGCTGGCGGTGAGGGGCGCGGATCATTGAAGGCGATCCGCACCGATGACGGACCGGTCACAAAGCTGGACGTTTCGGCCAGTTTCGCCAATTCCAGCCGCAGGCTGGTTGTGGACATGACCGCCAGCGAAGAGGCAAACGGCCTTGTCGGCGGCATGATCAAACTGCCGGGTCGGCCCGATTTCGAGCTGACCGTGAAGGGGGACGGCATTGTCGACGCAATGGCGGTGCGCCTGCAACTCAGCACGTCAGGCGAAGAACGATTGGCCGGTCGATTGATCGTCCAGCGTGACGCCGCGCAGGTAGTCAATTTTGACGTCGATCTGGGTGGCAACGTCGCTCCGATGTTCGTCCCGGACTATGCCGAGTTCTTCGGGTCCGACATCCGATTTCAGGCGTTGGCCGCCGCCCAACCCGATGGACGCATCGAGGTCAGCCGGCTGAACCTTACTGCGCAGGCCCTTTCCCTTTCGGGAACGATGGCCCTTGCTGCCGATAGGCTGCCGGAACGCCTTTCGCTGGATGGCCGCGTGGCCCTGCTCTCGGGTGCGCCCGTGCTGCTGCCGATTCCTGGAAGTGCACGCACCATGGTGCAGACGGCCGATCTGAAGTTGGGCTTCGATGCAGCGAAGGGACCGGACTGGACAGGGACCTTAGTTGTGCGAGGGCTCTTCCGTCCCGACTTCGGAGCGGACGAAATGCGTGTCGATGCTCGAGGGCGGATCGAACGGCAAGCAGGCAACGATGGCAACCGCGTCGAAGCGCTAGTGAGCTTTGCCGGACGGGGTTTGCGCGCAGCAGATGAGGCTCTGGCCGCGGCGTTGGGGCCGCAGATCTCGGGCGCGGTGCAGGCGGTGTGGACCGAAGCGGCCGGGCACCTTGAGATCAAGGCGCTAACGGCAGGCGGCAACCACTATTCACTCGCGGGGGCAGGCACTGTGGATGACCTGGACACAGGCTTCCGCCTGGCCGGCGATATCCAGGCGCAGGTCTCTGATGTGTCGCGTTTCTCTGGCCTGGCCGGACGACCGCTGGCGGGAGCTGCGCAGTTGACGGCAGAAGGATCAGGTTCGGCCCTGGATGGCAGTTTCGATATTGAGGCTGATCTTCAGGGCACCAACCTGCGTGTCGGACAAAGCCAGGCAGATGCCCTGCTGAACGGATCGTCCATTGTGATCGTGTCGGCGCGGCGAGACGCGACGGGCCTGCTCTTGCGGGAGTTCCGCGCCGAGACTCCCGGCATCACCGCTACTGCCAAGGGTCGCCTGGCCACTGCAGGCAGCGATCTGACGGCGGACGTTTCGATGCCGGACATGTCGGTCTTGGGTGCCGGCGCAAGGGGAGGCGTTTCGGGCAAGGTACATCTGACGGGCACAATGGATGCCGGCACTGCGATGATGAACCTGACCGGCAACGATATGGCCGTCGGCCAACCACAGTTGGATGGGTTGCTGCGGGGAGCAAGCAAGGTCGACCTGGATCTCGTGCTTGCTGAAGGTCGCATTCAGGTCAAGACGGCGAGGATCGACAATCCACAGGTGCAGGCCGCGGCCCGAGGATCGGTTGCCGTGGATGGGTCTGGTGCCGATCTCGATGGGACGCTCGCCCTGCGAGACCTGGGTTTCATGGGCAGAGGGTTCGGTGGATCAGTCGAAGCAAGCGCGCAGGTGTCCGGCACGACCAAGGCTGGAACGATGGTGCTCTCTGCATCCACGAGGAACCTTTCGGTTGGCCAAGCCCAGGCGGATGCGCTGCTGAGGGGCAACGGCACACTGCGCCTTGATCTGGCCATGCGCGACGGGCGGATCAATGTGAAAGAGGCTGCGTTGAGCAATCAGCAGCTAAAGGTTTCGGCCAGTGGTGCGCTGACAGGTGACACGCAGAACCTGAATGTCGATGCACGGCTGTCCAACCTGGGTCTAGTTCTGCCCGATTTTCCGGGGCCTGTGACTGTGACGGGTTCGGTGTCGCAGTCGGCCACCGGAACGGCGATGGACCTCGCTGCACGTGGTCCGGGTGGCATTGACGCAACCGTTACTGGTCGCGTCTCCCCGCGCTATGACAGCGCCGATCTTGCGGTTCGTGGCTCTGCGCAGGCGGCGCTTGCCAATGTGTTCCTTGATCCCCGGGCCATATCGGGGCTTACCCGCTTTGACGTGAGGCTGAACGGACCTCTGGCGCTCCGATCGCTGTCGGGGACGGTGAGCATGACGGGAGGGCGTTACAGCGACCCCAGCCTTGGACTTGCCGTCGAGCAACTGGAGACGGATGCCCGTCTGGCCGCGGGCAGGGCCACGGTAAGTGTCGGTGGTCGGGTCGCCGAAGGCGGCCGTGTGCGTGTGAACGGGACAATTGGACTCGACGCGCCGTTCCCCGGAGACCTGAGCGTGGGGCTTGAGCGGGTGGTTCTGGTCGACCCAAATCTGTACAGGACCCGAGCGAATGGCGAGGTCGCGGTGAAAGGGCCGCTGGCTGGTGGGGCAACGATAAGTGGCCGGATTGCGCTGATCGAGACCGAAGT
>Ga0209368_1000255_pt1 | contig 68271 bp, 71 predicted proteins | sample EBPBio242008_DNA_FD_185862 | JGI IMG/M metagenome (GOLD analysis project Ga0209368, IMG submission 185862) | Wastewater treatment Type I Accumulibacter community from EBPR Bioreactor in Madison, WI, USA - Reactor 1_4/24/2008_ DNA (SPAdes)... | ecosystem: Engineered > Bioreactor > EBPR >...
CCTTCGGGCTAGGGTGAGGGCGCTGCGCGCCCTTTCCCCACCGGACGGCCCGGCAAGCCGGCCCGGCTCGGAAGTGGTCGGCGCTGCGCGCCTCTGGGCAGGGGGCCGGGCAACGCCCGGCCCCCTGCCCCGGAACCCTTCGAGGGTCAGCGAGTGAGCCGGATACCGAGGTCCACTGCACGGGCGAGCAGGGCTGCGAGGCGGTAGCCCGGGTCGATGGACAGTGCGCGGTCGAGGGCGAGCCGGGCGATGGTCCCGTCACTGCGCCACCATGCGTAGTTGGCCACCACGGTCAGGACGGGGACCGCGTGGGCGTCCGGCAGGCTTGCTGCGGTCTGGATGAGCCTGTCGAGGGTGACGGCGGGAGGTTGGTCCGGGTCGATGCTCACGCTCTCCCGGATCGCCTGCACCGTGTGCTGGTCGAGCAGGTCAGAGGGCATGGTGTCCGTGCACAGGTGGGACAGCAGCGCGTCCCTGAACTCCGTCACGGTGTTGCGTGTCAGGGCCACAGCCGCGAGAGCGAGGACGTGAGCGGGTAGGTCCGTGATGGGAGTGCTGGCCGTGAGGACCCGGCTCCACGCGAGGGCGGCAGCGGTGACGTCCTCGGCCTGCTCGGGGGTGATGCGGTCGCACTCGGCACCGACCGTCTCGGCATGAGGGGTGGGGGTGAGGCGCTGCGCGAGGTCGTCTCGACAGAGGGCGGGAGCGGAGCCGGTGGCGGCGCTCAGCTCCAGTCCCACGGGGTGCTCGGCGGCGGGCAGCGGGTGGCCCCCGGTGGGGCAGCAGGTGCAGTCCAGGTGCCGCCACCCGGTCGGCGTCACGAGCACCGGAGCGGGCACGTCCACACCCGCAGCAGCGAGCGCCGAGGCCAGCGCTTCGACGGCCTCAACGGCCTGTCCTGTGACCGTTTCGTAACCGATGACGAGGACGGCGGTCGGGCGCTCGCGGAGCATTGGGGGGACGGTGGCGGCGAGCATGCCGTCGATCTGGTCGATGGGCGGGGTGTCGATCCGCTCGACCATGCCGAGGCGGCGGTCGTGCAGGGCGATGCCGAGCACCGAGTCGGTGGGCTGGTAGCCGAGCAGGTGCGGGAGGGCGGAGAGCAGGGACTCTGGGCCGGTGATGCGGATGGTGGGGGTGCTGGACATGGGGTCGTCTCCTCGCGGAGTCAGGAGCCGATGGTCAGTCGGCTCGGGTGGTTGGTGTCTTCGACGCTACCGCCCACCACCGACACTCGACCCCCGGTTTCCGACGCCGGCTCCCCCACCGTGGCACCCCATGCCGGCTGCCACGGTGGGGCATGACGAAGGGCCCCTCCGGGTGTGGTCCGGTGGGGCCCTTCGGTGCTGGGGGTCAGCGGGTGAGGCGGACGGGCATGAGCACGTGCCGGTAGCCGGCATCGCCGGCGTCGGTGAGGATCATCGGCCGGTCGGGGGCGGTCAGGTGGAGGGTGACCTCGTCAGCGGTCAGGGTGGTGATCGCGTCGAGGAGGTAGGCGGGGTTGGCGCCGGTGGTCCAGGACCCGGTCTCGCCGGCGGTGGTGGCCGGCAGCGGTGGGGCGGTGACCTTGGCGCGGTCCCCGTCGGTGGCGGGGGCGATGGTCAGGGCATCGCTGGTGACGGTGAGCGTGACCGGGCTCTTGCCGGCCTTGACGGCGGCGGACAGCGAGGCAGCACGGGTGGCTGCGTGCAGCAGCTGGTCACGGGCCAGGGTGACCGTGCGGGTCGGGGTCTGCTCCAGGATCGAGGAGACCTTGGGGTACTCGCCGTCGAGGGTGCGGATCCGCACGGTGGCGGTGTCATCGGCCAGGGTGAGCCAGGTGGTGCCGGCGATGAGGTCGACTCCCAGGCGTGCCTGCGCGCTGGTCAGGCGCGGGAGCAGCTTGGCCAGGGTGGCCGCGGGGATGAGGACCTTCTCGGTGGTGGTGCCGTTGGCCGGGATCGTGCCGGAGGCGAGGCGGTAGCGGTCAGTGGCGGTCAGGGTCATGGTGCCCTTGTCGAGGGTGGCGTTGATGCCGGTGAGGATCGGCAGGGTGTCTCCTCGGTCGGCCGCGACGGTGACGCGATCGACCAGGACGCTCAGTGCCTCGCGGTCGATGACGTGAGTTGGGGCGGTGGTCGGCGGGAGGGCCGGGAAGGCGTCGACGGTGACGGTGTCGTCCAGGGGGATGCTGTAGCCGGCGACGTGCACGACCGGGGTGTGGTCTGGGGTGTCGATCGTGACGTCGAGCTGGTCGACGGTCGCCTTGCGGCTGCCCTTGACTGCGGCCGAGAGGACCCTGGTGAGGCTGGGGTGGTCCAGCAGCAGCTGGCCGGGGCTCGTGCTCGTGGCGGGCAGCGTGACGGTGGCCGCGGTGTCGAAGTCGAAGGTGGTGAGCTCGATCTCGTCGGCGCGGACGGTGACCAGGATGCGGCTGAAGACGGGCAGCGGCTTGCGGCCGGCAGCCGGCAGCGCGAGGGTCTTCAGCGCCTCGGCGAGGCCGCGGTAGCCGGTGGTGAGGGCACCGGTGCTCGGGATCTTCTCGTCGGTCGCCGGGCGGCGGGTGGCGGTGGTGGTCATGGTCGTCTCCTGTCGGAGTCAGGGGCCAAGTGGTCAGCTCGGCCCGGGTGGTTGGTGTCGTCGACGCTACCGCCCACCACCGACAACGCCACCCCTCTCCAGGTCGCCGCCTCCCCCACCGTGGCACCCCATGCCGGCTGCCACGGTGGGGCATGACGAAGGGCCCCTCCGGGTGTGGTCCGGTGGGGCCCTTCGTCATGGGGGACCTAGAGGTCCTCCTCGTCGGCGGCGCAGCGCCAGCAGATCAGGTCGGCCGGTGGGGTCGCGCCGTCGAGCTGGTCCCCACAGCGGGGGCAGAAACCGATGTCGAGGTCATCCTCGGGCATGGTGGTCACCTCCTCTCTGATTTGAGCTGTGGGGTCAGGCGGCGGCAGGTGCCTGCCAGTCCAGGCCGAGGCGGGCCGTGATCCGGTCCAGGATCGCGGCAGGGTCGGTGAGGGTGCGGATGAGGACGGTGAGCTCGCCGGCCCAGACGTTGGCCTGCCGCCAGCGTCCTCGAGGAGGCCGGGGAGTCATGGTGGTGGTCATCGGGGTCAGCTCCCAGGGTTTCGGGTGGAGTGGTCCAGGGCCGCAACGAAGGCGGCTCGCTGGGTGGGCAGGGACTGGGTGGCGCCGTGCACGCCTCCCCCGCACGGGCAGTCCCACAGCCAGCAGCGTTCTGCGGCCCGGTAGACGTGCATGTGGTGGGCGGTGCGGGCCCGGCGTGGTGACCGCGATGATGGAGTCCGGTGGGTGGCGGGAGTCTGGATGCTCATGCCGCCACCCACCGGTTGCTGGTGATCCGGCCGATCAGCTCGGTGCGGCCGGCGCGGGTCAGGGCTATCTCGATGCTGTTGCGGCAGGCGCCGACCCGGTGTTCCAGCTCTGCCCAGGTGGCGCCCAGGGCGGCGAGCTCGGCGACGTCGTCGACGTAGATGCGCTGCCAGGACTTGGCGGGTCGGCGGGCGTGGACCGGGGCGGGCAGGTTGGGGTCGTCGATTGTGTCGTCGTCCCAGGCCAGTGGTGGCAGCCAGCCGGCCTTCTCGGCGCGCAGCCTGGTGCGGGTGATCGCGGTCTGGGCGTGTGGACCGTCTGCCTCCGGTGAGCTGGTCCAGTGGGCGTCGTAGAAGTCGCGGACCTCGCGGGCCAGCTTCGCGGTGACGGTCTCGCGAGTGAGGCAGCGGTGCAGGGCTGAGGTGCCCGTTGCGCGCTGGATCTGGCTGAGGGACCAGCCCAGGACCATCAGCGCCTGAAGTCGCCGCTGGGTGCCGGCAGATGTGGTCAGCGCGGAGTCGGCCAGAGCATCCAGGGTGGGGCGAACCGCAAGGATCGCCGCGGCGACACGGGGGGTCACGCCGCGGCGGTAACTGCTAGGACGGGTGACCTGTTCGACGGTCATCCGACCGACGTCGGCGAGCTGGGCGATCTGCCGGGAGCCAACTCCCTGCGTCGACAGCCAAGCGATGTGAGCGGCGACCTGCTCGAGCGGGACGAGTTCTTCGAGCTGACCGTATGCACGCAACCGGGCCCTGCGGCGGCCGTACTCGCGGGAGGCCTTGGTGCATGCCGCGCAACGGCAGCCGTGGTTGACGTAGGTGTCGAGGACGCCGTGGGGTGCCATCTCGGTGCCGCCTTCCAGCCGGGTGCTGATACCCGAAGGAAGGTGCGCGGTGAAGGAGCGCTGTGACGGGGGCGATGTTGTCCCAACAATCCGCGGGGTCGGGCGTCGGGGACCAACCCAACGTTGCTCCCGACCGCCGCGGATTCCGGCCTGGGCCGCGGGTTCCATCCCGCGGTAGGTCCCAGACAGGGGGGCCGGACGAGTCCGGCCGGGCCCAGTGTAGATGGGTCCGGGGACGGTGCCCGGCTGCTTGTGGGTCACGACTGGCTCCGGTGCTCGACGAACTCCGGGGCGGGGTCGCGCAGCTGCTGCTGCAGCCACGGCTGGCAGGAGGGCCAGAGCAGTGCCAGGGCGGGCATGTTCAGTCCGCTGACGGCCTCCCACACCAGGTTGGCGTCCTCCTGGCCGTCGAAGGAGAGGACGAAGACGCCGCTGCGGGCGGGCAGATCGGCCGGCAGCGCGGCCGCGGCGTCGCAGCGGATCACCACCAGCGGCGCGTCGTCCCAGTGCTCGCGTGCCTGGTCGGGGGCGACCCAGGTCAGGCCTGGGACAGCGGGAGGGGTGGAGTGGGTCAGGGCCACGCCGATGCTGGTGCCCGAGCGCAGCTGAGGGCGGGTCCAGAACCAGGGCGCGTCCGCGTAGCCGGGCAGGCGGTGGGTGGCGGCGGTGATCAGGGCAGCCATGAGCCGTGCGGTCGGGCTGCTCGACCAGGTCGGGCTGTCCTTGCAGGCAGCCTGAGCGCTGTGCGCGGCCTTGATCACCTCGACCGGGTCGATGGTCTCGACCCGGGTGTGGGTGTAGGGCCCGGCCGGGGCTCGGTCGACCAGCCGGGTGCGGCCGTGGTCGGAGAGCCACCGCACTGAGGCGGTGTTCTCGGCGCGCAGCATCCGGCCGGCCTCGGTGCTCGAGGCGACGATGACGTGGCGCTCGAGCGCCGACTGGGCGAAGGCCGCCGCCGTCGGGGATGCCAGCAGTCGCCAGTCTGCGGCGGCGGTGATGAGCAGGTCGATGTGGTCGTCGGTCAGGACGGGGGTCGGGCTGGTCGTTGCCATCAGGATCGCTCCCTCGGGTCGAGCTGGTCAGGCTCGTTGGTTGGTTGCCCCCAACCTGACACGGCTTGCTGCGACCCGTCCACCCGGTGTGGGTCGCCATCACCTCTCAAAGCCGGTTTACGGTTCGCAGCAAGCGACCAGAGGAGACCTGCGATGAACCGCCACGCACGCCGGCCCATCACCTTCACCGCCACCGCGACCCAGTGGGGGCGGGTGGAGTTCGACGTCGACCAGGTCGGTGCGTTCACGGTGGCGTTCGGGGCCAACGGGTATCCCCACGACTGCGACACCGAGCGGCTTGAGGTCGTCTACGGGCGATGGACCGATGACCAGCTCTTCGGTCGTGTCCGCGAGCTGGACGGGGCACCGGTCATCAACGGGATCCGCCTGGCCGGCGGGTCGGTCTTCGCCCCTGACCAGGCGCTGGCGCACCTGCGGGAGACCGAGAACGACTGGTGTGGCTGGTTGACCGTCTTCCGCCGCAATGCCAGCTGGAGTGAGCAGGTCCCGTGGAAGACCAAGGAACGAGCGGCCTACATCGTGGCCCGCCTGGTCGAGGCGTTCCTCGAGCGTGCCGACGTCGACGAGCTCCTGGCCGCGCACCGGGCTCATCACGCGCCGGCGAGGATCGCACGTCACGAGGACAACCTGCGCCGGGTCGAAGCCGAGCTGACCGAGTGGCGGAGCCGGCGTGACCTCGAGCGGCAGCAGCTGGACCGCCAGCTCGCCTTCGCTCGCGCCGACGAGCAGCGCCAGGACAGTGTCGGGTCGCCGCGGTGGAGGGACTACTCCACCGCGGCGACCCGCGACGGTGAGATGTTCCTGATCTCGACGGTCGGGGCCCGGCGGCCCGCGTGAGTGGCTCAGCTGGCGAGCTTCTTCATCGGATGGCGGTGGATCCAGTGGGCCGGTTTCTCGGTCCCCTTCACCCACGCGGATCCGGCGGCGATCCCGGTGTATTCGTCGGCTTCAGCCCAGGCTCGGCACTCGGCCACGATCGGGCAGCCGGCACAGATCTTCACCAGCGGCTCAGCCGCTGCCCAGGCCTTGGACTGGGAGCCGGCGGCCGAGTGCAGCTGCTCCTGGCGGTTCCACTTCTTGCCCTGGCCGGCGCAAGCGGCCGCGACCAGCCGCACCGAGGCCGCCTGCGCTAGGGCTTCCTTGCGGCGGACGCTCACGCCAGCTCCTCGCGGCGGCGGGCGATCGCGCGGCGGGCCGAGCTGACCGCTGTGACCACGACGGCGAGGATCACCGCGGCGAGGATCGCTAGCCGCGGTACGTCCAGCCCTGCGCCGGCAGCGCCGGGGATCTGAAGGAGTGGGTCGGCCTTCGCGGCCACCAAGACCTGGTGCTCAACCAGCCAGGTGGCTCCCTTGAGCCAGAACGTGCCGGCAGAAGCGGCCACGATCCCCAGCAGCGCCAGACCGACATGGATCAGCAGGACCTCCTCCTCTGGAGTGTCGGCCAGGCCGTTGCCTCGGTAGGGGGTGTTGCTCATGCGTCCTCCTCGGGTCGGCGCACCTCGACGTAGTTGTCGTCGGGCAGTGAGATGGATCCGGACTCGTCGCCGTCGCCTCGCCAGGAGACGGCGATCATGCCCGGGGCGGCGAGGTCTTCCTCGGGTGGCTCGTCGACGACGACCCACTCCCCTGCGCCGTCCTCGACCTGGATGAGGTCGCCGACGACCAGGTCGCGGGCCGCGCAGCTGACCGGGGGCGTGTAGCCGACGTACTCGTCAAGCTCCCACGTCGAGCCGCTGTGCTGCTGCTCGTCCTCGGCCGCGTCCTGCTCGAGCGCGTCGACCAGGCGCAGGTGCGGGCGTGCGCAGGGTCCGGGATGGTCGGTGGTGCTGATCCCCAGGGAGGCCATGGTTGAGGAGAGCTCGCGGCCGTCGGCTGCGCCTTCGCTCTGGGCGCCGGAGAGCGGGTCGAGGTCGGGTCGGTTCTCGGCCAGGTCCCAGACGGCTCGGGCGTAGTCACGGAACGTCGGTGGGGTCGGCTCGCCGCCGTCGAGGTCGACCAGCGGCTCGGGGGGCACGATGACCAGCCGGGGCCAGCGCGCTTCGGCTGGGCGGATCGCCTCGAGCAGTTGGCGTTCCTCGGAGCCCTCCTCGGCGTTGATGTCGGGGAAGCGGTAGCACTGCACCTCGACGGGCTTGCCGTCCTCGTGGGTGGCGGTGGCTCGGCCGGTGCGGGCCCGCGGAAGGCTGACCCCGACAGCGGGGTTCTCCCACATCATCATGGCGCCCTGGGGGCTCAGCCGGCCCATGGAGATTCGGAAGCCGAAGTTGTCCCTCATCTCGCCGCCGAGGAACTCGGCGTCGGGCCGCTGGGTGGACAGCACCAGGTGGATCCGGGCGGTGCGTGCCTTGCGGGCCAGAGAGGCCACCTCGGCCAAGGTCGGGGGCTTGGTGGGGTCGCCCTTGACCTTGATCTGGGCGTACCACTCGAAGAGGTTGGAGCGGAACTCGGCGAACTCGTCGAGGAAGACCACCAACGGCTCGAAGTCGTTGACGGTCGCCTTCCCCTCCTCGATCAGCTGGTATCGGTACTCCATGAGTTCCCAGACCCGGCGGATCAGCGCCACCTGCTGGGGAATGCTGCCGGCGACGATCTGCACGTTGGGCCAAGTGCGGAAGTCCAGGAACTCCACTCGCTTGGCGTCCAGCACCCAGACCGGCCACCCGTACTGGGTGATCTGGCCCAGCAGCGCGTGGGCGGTCGAGGTCTTGCCGGTGCCGGTACCGCCGGTGAGCATCGCCTGCGGGACCCGGGCCGGGTACCACAGGATCTCTCGGCCGTCCTCGTCGATGGCGCACGGGATCTTGACCTGGCGGTAGTTGCGCAGCAGGTCCTCGGTGTCTTCAGGTGCTCGTGGCGGCAGCCAGACGCTCGAGGGCAGTGAGGGGCGGACCTCGAAGCGGACCTCGTCCCCCTCCAGGTCCCAGACCGCGCGCCACCGTCCTGGCATCATCGTCGAGATCACCCGCTCGATCCGGTTGCGGTACCCGGAGGCGGCCAGCTTCGCGCCGGCCTGGTGGGTGACCGTGAGGGAGCGCAGCTCCTCACCGTCCAGCTCGACGCCGGTGACCTTCGCGGTCGGGCCGATCAGCTCGGTGATGGCCCGCTCGGCGCGCACCTGGGAGTAGGGCGGTTCCTTGCCCTCGGCCTGCTCCTTGGTCACCAAGGTGAGCCAGAGCGTGCATCGGCGGGGCTCGTGCCTGGCGACCTCGTAGCGGGCCAGCAGTCGGGAGTCCAGGACCGCGAGGATCTCGCTCTTCCACATCGGGTCGCTGTCGGGCGCGCCAGGTGCGTAGTGGATCCGCACCTTCGCCGGCAGGCCGGGCCACCGGTTGGTCCACTTGGTCATCTTCACGATGCGCCTGTCCAGGTGGCGCACACCCAGCAACGGGGCCAGCGCCTCGAGCACCTTGTCCTCGAGCTCGCGGCGCAACTTGGCGCGTTGGCCGGTCACCGCTAGGGCTGCTCCCCCGCCGACACCGAGCAGCAACGACGGAACATCCAGCCCCGGGTACCCGACCAGCGGCGCGGCTCCGAAACCAGCGACGCCCGCGGCGGTGAGCAGGGCCGCATCTCGTAGGTGCGTGGTCGGCCGCGACGGGACCTTCGCGGCCGGCGCCGGCGCCGCAGCCGAAGGCCGCGGCGGACTTGGGCGGCGCTGAAGTGTTCGAGCTGCCGGCATACCGGCCTCCTTCTGATCGGATCTTTCGTCCTCGATCAGGAAGGTGCGCGCGCCCAGTGGGCTGTGACGCCGGGCAGGTGTGGAAGTGGTGTGGCAGTGGTGGGGGGTTGTTGCCCGTCAACTGGCGGTGCGTTGTCGGGTCAGCGGAGTGGCAGCGGACGGGCCATGGATGAGGTGTGGGTCAGCAGTGAGGGGTCAGTCTTGCCCAAGCGAGGGGTCAGTTGGCCGCTTGACGCGCCCCCTAAACTCGGCCTCGGGCATGGTTCTCGAAGAGGTTCTGTCCGAGATCCGAGTTCAGTGCGCACCTCCAGCTCACTTTTCGCGGGGGTGCGCCCCCTTGTCGAGATGCACTCAAGATTGAACTCTTGTTGTCGAGATGTCAGGCAATCTTGCGCAACTGGCGACCTACGTAACATAAACGCCGCGTTATGCGTAGCGGCTTCTTCTCACCGGCCTCCGCTTATGCCGGTCACCCTCCTCCCCGGCGAGGGCCTTGGGGCCGCAACTCCGGATAACGCTCCAGCAACCACCGCCGGCGAGCCAACTGGTTCTCAAGGTAGATCCGCTCAGTCGTGGACGGCCGCGGCTCGCGGGCCAAAGCTCCGAGGATGTCCTCTCGCTCCGCCACGAGCCGACGACGCACTAGGTGGTACCGCTCGTGACAGAGCCGATCGTGGAACAGGGACGGGCGACCACGACGCGGCGACCACACGCACACCTCCGAACACTCGGGGTTCATACACCGAGCCGAAGCCGCCGGCGCCAGCGCAAACCGCAGGTCATCGGCAACGGTGTCCAGCGTGGCGGCGGCACCACGACGCTCACGCAGCAGCCCATAGGTCGGCCTCATGAGGCCTTACCGTAGAGGAGCGCCGGAGGGCACAGCATGGGCGGCGCTAAGACGCAGCAGACGGGGGCGAGGATGTCTTGCCCCAAGTTCGTGGGCAAGGGCTCACCGCCAGAGCGCCAGGAGACGCCTCGAGGTTGCCGATCCGACGACTGCCGGACCGCGCACAACGAGTATCGACGAGCCCGGCGCATCGCCGCGGCGCGGATCGACCGCGACGAGGGAGGGAGCCCTCACCGCGACTCGCCACAGCTGCCCAATGCCCCCCGCCCGCGACCCATACGACCGAGAGGCTATGACGAGTCGCGGCGACCAGGGGAAACGGCCCCCTTCGGAAGGCCGGGCAGCCCTTGGGCGGCGACCGTAGCCCTCGCGGTTCGGGGGTGCGGAGGTGGCCGGCGCACCGCAACCTGCACGACGACGCACGACGGGCCACGGCGTGCAAGATACCCCGCACGACGACGCGCAACTTCTACCGCATCTCGACACTTGTCGAGATGCAGGAGTGGGAATCGACCAAGCCGTTATAGAGGTCCATCGGTGGCTGCGCGTCACTGCTGAGCGTCTGCCGCATGGTCAAGGACCATCAATCTCGCCTGCTCCCTGTACGGCATGGGATACCGCTCCAGCAGCCACAGTCGTCGACTGCGTTGGTTCTCAAGGTACTTCCGATCGACCGGGCCAGGCGCTCTCGCCAACGTGTCCTCAATAGCGGCGACCTCCTCCAGCAGCCGGGCGCGTTCACGATCGAACCGCTCTTGGCACCCGCGCGAGCAGAACCGCGCTGGACGACCGCCGGATGCCGGCCACTCGCAACTGCCGGGGCAGTTCGGCGCCATACAGCGTGTCTGTGTAGCCGGCTGAATGCTCGCCCGAAGATCGGCGAGCACGGTGGCCGATTGCGCACTCTCGCCCCGGCGGTCGCGGAGCACTCCGAATGAAGGTCTCACAGCAGCCCAACGTAGGCGGAGAGCGACCCCCGCGCGAGGAGTTGTGCCCTATCGGCGGCGGGCCGCACCCTCTTGCCCTGAACTCTCCGGGCAAGAGCGTCGAGCCACCTCGCAGCATGACCCCGATCAGGCCGATCGTTGGCCCATCTGCCCGGACTGGGCATCGGTCCGGGCAAGGGTTGCCAGTCGGGTTGCCCGTGAGGCTCCGCAGCCCAGTTCGTCCTGGATGGTCCGGCGTGAGGCTTGCCCGCCGGCGGCCTGGTCCAGGCGGCGGATGACCTCGATGGCGAGGGCGTCCTCGGTTCTTTCCGTGACCGGACGGGGTGGCTTGCCCGGGGCGGGCTTGTCGACCAGGTGCAGCTGCTCGCTCGTCGACGGGCGGGCCGGTCCGGGCTTCCCGCCGGCATGGGCGGTGGTGGACGGTCCGCTCGCGGGGAGCGGCGCGGACGTCGGGACGCTCCGGGATGAGGTGTGGGGCGATGCCTGGCTGGGCTCGGTCTGCTCGGAGGTGGTGGTCTCGGGCGTCCCGGGCCGGGCAGGGGCGACTGGGGCGGCGGACCGGCGGGACATCGAGGCCAGCACCTCGATGCCTAGGGCCAGTGCGATCGGGGGCCAGGCGGCGACGGCGCGGGCGGTCCATGTCGGTTGGGCGCTGGCGATGTTGGCGGCCAGACTGGCGGCCAGGCCGAGGGCGAGCATGAGCCAGGTCAAGAAGGTGGTCCGCCGGCTGGCCTTGGAGTCGGCCAGGACGACCGCGGCCGCGGCGGCGATCGCCCCGTCGATGCTGAGCGGGAGAAGCCAGGCGGTCAGCTCGGGTTCTCCGGCTGTGCGGGCGAGTGCCTGCACGTGGGAAAAGGAGATCACTGCGGCGGTGGCGGCCACCGTGGCCACGCCCAGGATGGCAGTCATCCGGCCGGTCTGGCAGTGCGGCGTTTGGGTCACGACGGCGTTCCGTTCTGCTCGATGCGGGTGGGTGTGCGTTCTGGGAAAGGTCATTTCGGGGCGGTCTGTGACGGGGGTCAGTGCGGCGATCTACGCTCGGTCGCATGTCGATGTCGGGCCAGGCCGGGCCACCGGTCCGGGCCGGGATTCCGTTGAAGGACCGCCCGGTAAACGGGGTCGCGCGGGAGGAGCCTGCGCCGGCTGACGCTCCGGCGAGGCAGCGGTGGTGCGTGGTGAACCACCCGGTGCATGGTCTGGCGCAGGGGCTGGTGTTGCAGTGGGCGCAGGACCAGCGAGGGTGGGTTGCCTTGGTGGTGTTCGTGCTCGAGCAGGCCGGTGGGGACGTGACGGTCCAGGAGTGGCTGCCCGCGGACCGGTTGCAGCCTGCGGGCGGTTGAGTCAGGCCGTGGCACCGGTCTTGGCGTACCGCTTGATGGACCAGGCCATCGGCTCGTAGTAGCTGGAGCCCTTCAACTGGACGATCTCCACGGTCTTGCCGGGGCGGGGTGCGTGGATCATCTGCCCGTTGCCGATGTAGATGCCGACGTGCCCGAAGCTGCCTGGTGAGCCCGATCCGTTCCCGCTGAAAGCGATCACGTCGCCGGGCTGCATCTTCGTCCAGTCTCTGGGCACGGTGGTCCCCCTGGCGTCCTTTCCCTGGTCCTCGGCGCCGTGCGGCAGCTGGATCCCGGTGGAGTTGTAGACGGCGAACATGACCAGGCCTGAGCAGTCGAAACCGACCGTCTTGGTGCCGTCGAGGCTGGGGCTGGAGTAGATGCCCAGGCTTGGGCCTTGGTAGTTGCCGCCGCCCCAGCTGTAGGGGGTGCCCTGGTAGTGCTTGGCGGCCGAGACGATGGCCGCGCCGGAACCGTCGCCGGGGTTCAGCGGTTCTCCTGGGCCGCCGCCCTCGCAGCCCTCGAGGAAGCCGCCGGCGGGCAGGCTCTCCAGCAGGGAGGGGTCGGCGGTCAGCGTGGACACCATGAGCACGGCATCGGCCCAGTACGGCTGGTAGTGGTAGGGGTCGGCGTTGCGCTGCGCCTTGTGCGCGGCCAGGGTGGGTTCCATCTGCAGGTAGCCGGGGACGGCGATGAGTGCCTTGAAGAAGTTGGTCGAGGCGATGGTGGGGTTCATCCGGTCGGCCAGGGTCCCCCAGGCTCCGTTGGCCCGCTGCTGGAAGAGCCCGCGCGAGTCCGGGCCGGCGGCGTCGCCGTAGCCGATGTTGACCAGGCTGGACTCTCCCATCGCGGTCATCACGCCGATGGTGATCGTCTTGGCGTCCAGACCCATGGCCTGGCCGGCCTTGATGACGTAGCCGGCGTTGACGACCTGCTCGCCCTTGTAGGGCCCGACCTGGGCCGGGAGGTTCGAGATAACGGGCTTGGCGGTGATGGTGCCGGTTCCTGGGGTGGCCAGGATCGGGTCGGTGTTGCCGGTGGGAGTGGATCCGGGGGTCGCGGTGGTGACCGCTGGCGGTGCCGTTGCTGTTCCGCGGGTGGGTGGCAGGGTCAGGCCTTGGGTGGTGAGCCACTGGCGCGGGTCGACGGGCTGTCCGTTCACCTTGACCGTGAAGTGAAGGTGCGGGCCGGTCGAGTTGCCGGTGGAGCCCTCCATGCCCAAGGGCTTGCCGGGCCAGACCTTCTCTCCGGGGGTGACCGAGCGGGAGGCCAGGTGCATGTAGACGGTGTTCACGCCACCGCCGTGGTCGACGACCACCATGTTGCCGCCGCCGGTGGGGTCGGTGGGCAGAGATGAGACGACGCCGGCGCTAGAGGCCACGACCGTCTTGGAGGTTCCGGTCATGACCAGGTCGATGCCGCCGTGCAGGCGGTAGACGCCGTTGCCGTAGGGGCCGGGGTTGTACCTCATGCCGTACTCGCTGGTGACGGTGAAGGCGCCGGTGACCGGAAGGCGGACCGGGCCACCGACGGGGTTGACGACCGAGGTGATACACGGGTTCTGGGAGGCGGAGGCGCTGGCGCTGAAGATCACGGCCACCAGGCCGAGCAGTACGGGGCCGAGGAGCATGCTCATCCCGGTCAGCGCGACCAGGACGAAGATGAGCTTCTTCTTCATCGCTGGCCACCGCTCTCCGGGCTGGCCCGGGTGATCCGGATCCCGTCGCCGGTGGTGGTCATCTCGACCCGGTACCAGCCGGCGTCGGTGGGGACGCGGGCGATCGCCAGCAGCTGGCTCGGTGCGTCGCTGGGCACGATGGTCGCCGGGCCGGTGACCGTGGTGAAGGGCACATTCTGGGGGTCGGTCCCCTCGTATGCCGTGACTGCCTGCTCGCTCAGGTGCAGGGCGACCTTGGCCCACCACTGCTGCTCGGTCACCGTGGCGGGCCGGGCGAAGTCGGCCATGAACGCCTCGGCGGCCTTGGCGTAGGCGGTGAACTGCTTGGCCTGGTCCTCATCGCGGGCGGTGGCCGGCGCCGTGGGGTCGACCAGGTCACCCTCGGGTTCGACCGGATTGACTGCAGGAGCCTGGGGGCTGCTCGGCGACGTCGAGGTGGTGCCGGTCGGGGTAGCGGCGGCCGGGGACGGGGTGACCGGCGCAGGGACCGCGACCGTAGGAGCGGAGGATGTCGCGCTGGGCTGGGAGGGGGAAGGTGGCGCGGCGTCACGCTGCTGCAGGAACCACAGGGCGACCAGGACCACGGCTGCCAGGACGAGGGAGCCAAGATATCGGCGCATGTCAGATCAGGTCCTTCAGGCGGAGCGGCGGGGGCGACGGGCACGGTCAGCCAGCCGCTGGCGCAGCTGGGCGGCGCGCTGGGCGTTCTCTGACTGCGGCGGAGCAGCGGGAGGGCTCGTCCGGGAGGGCCTCTTCACCGGAGGTGGCGAGCCCGCCGGCGATGCGGGACGGGCAGGCTGCCGAGGAGCGGGCTTCCTGCCCGGGGGCGGAGTGTTCTTGCCTGTCGGGGCGGGGGTGCCCTTGCCGGGGCGCGTCTGCGGGGTCGGCGAGGGGGTGCTGCGCGGCGGGGCGGACCGGGAGGTCGTGGAGGTCGAACTCGAGGAGATGACCTCGCCCTGGATCACCGGGCCCGCGGGGCGCTGCGGGTGACCGGGCCGGGGTGCCGGCCTGGTCCGCATCGGCATCGGCCGGGCTGGGCTGGCGCTGCGCGTCAGACGCGCGGCCAGAGCCACTCGGCGGGCGGTCTTGCCGGCGCTGGCGGCACGTGCTGCACCGGTCACCGCGGTCGAAGCTCCACCGGTGGCATACGCCAGCGCGGCGTGGGTGCCCGCGCGCACGAGGGCCCCGGCGGCCTTCTTGCGCCCCTGGATCCGGGGTAGGTCGCCACTGGGAGCAGGCGAAGGGGGCTGGCCGGGGCCGCCCGGAGGCAGATGTGGGCGATCGGGGCCGCCGGGCAGCTGCGGTCGACCGGGCCCTCCCCCGCCGGGGCGCGGTGTCGGTACGACGTCGACGTGGGGCAACGGGCCGTTGCCGCCGTCGTTGCGGCGCGGGAAGGGGAAGAAGACCGCGGCCTGCTGACGGTTGTCCACGAAGGTGGTGCCGGCCTCCCGGTTGGCGGCCGCGCGCTGAGCTCGCAGCTGAGCCAGGCCGGTGGCGGTGCGGACGGCCGTGGACGCGGCGCCCAGACCCATGCCGGGTGACCGCTCAGGCAGGCGGGTCGCCGGAGCTCCCCCGGGGCGCTGGGACATCCATTGCGCCAGCCGCTGGGCGGCAGCCTTGAGCTGCTTGCGCTGACGCATGTAGACGAAGATCCCGACGATGATCAGGATGTCGACGATCACGAAGGTCTTGGGGATCGACTCCCCCTTGGAGGCAGCGAACAGCGCCTGGATCACCAGCAGGAACACCGACAGGAAGACGCTGGTGAAGACGATGAGCAGCAGGGCCACGATCGTCTCGGCGGCGGTCAGCATCAGAGATCCGCGGCCGCCGCCGGGCAGCAGGCCGGTCACGAACGTCACGATCGCCTTCAAGGACTGGAACATCGCCCACACCGCGGCGGCGATCACCGAGCCGCCCAGCAGCATGCACATCGCCAAGATCACGAACGCGGCCGGGAAGAAGACGATCGAGCCCAGGGCCATCGACGCGGAGGGGTTGGCGGCGTACTCCCCGAGGGTGTTGTCGCAGTCGGAGATCTTGTCCCGGATGTCCGACTCGTTGCCGTAGGGCCCGCCCTTGACGACGTCGTTGTAGGCGCCCTCGCACTTGCCGCCGTCGAGGACCTGGCCGAAGTTGATCATTTGGGTGGGCTGTCGGATGAAGGTGTCGACCAGCTGCCCGGTCTGCGCCTGGCGCAGCTGCTCGGGGCTCTTGCCTTCGGCGTCGCCGGTGGCCAGGGCGGCAGCGAGCTCCTGGCCGGTCTGGTTGGCCTTGACGATGTAGCCGTTCTGGCCGGCGATCATCTGCACGGGCTGGGCGAAGACGCCGGAGGCCAGAGCGGCGATGACGCAGGCGATGCCGACTTCCCAGATCGCAGTAGTGTGGCGGCCCTTGAGCATCCACAGCCCGGCCAGCAGCGCGGTCAGGGTCAAGAAGGTGGGGACCAGTCCGAGGCGGGTGACGACCTGCTGCATCGCGTCGCCGACCGACAGCAGCGGGGCAGCGATCGTCTGCACCCAGGTGAAGGACAGGACCCAGTCAAGGAACCACAGCGACAGCGCGCACCAGGACCGGTAGGCGCCCCAGCAGGCATCAGTGATCGACGCCCAGAAGAACTTGTCCGGGGAGGTGATCCCGCCCCGGTCCAAGGACATCTCGAAGTTCCAGATCGAGATCCCGCGAGAGTCCTTCAGGTCGATCCAGGCCAGCGCCGGCGGGGTCTGGCCGATCTTGTCCGCGGCGGCGATCGGGGCCGCAGCCGCGGACTGCACGCGCACGAACATCAGCAGCATCCAGCCGGCGATCACCGACAGGGCGCGCCGGAGCCAGGGGCCGCGAGCTCGCAGCCACGTCATGCCGTCTCCTGATTACGGGGTGCGGCCTTGGTGCTGGCCGAGCCGCCGGCGGTGATCGCGGCCGAGCGCTCATCGCGGGCCGGCAGCAGGACCTTGACCCTGCCGACGTTGCCGGACATGTCGCGCATGGTGGCCTCGCCGCGGCGGTGCACCGGGACCGCCTTGCCGTCCGGGCCGAGGGGGGAGGTGTCGTGGCGGACCATCTCGATCAGCTGCTCGTCCTCGGCGTCCAGGTCCAGCCAGGCCAGGCCGCGCTTGGCCAGGGTCTTGTCGCGGTGGCGCATGAGGATGCGGGTGGGGATCAGGCCGCGCAGGGTCGGGGAGCCGAAGTCGGCCTCGGGGTCGTGGGAGTCCAGGAGCACCACGGCGCGGTGCTTGCGGCCGTCACGCACGAAGTCCACGAGTTCACGCTCACCCTCGAAGGAGATGGTCATCGAGTGAGCCTCGGAGACCACGAACCCGGCCAGGGTGGAGGTGTCCTCGAAGCAGACGTGGCGGGCCAGGGCGGCGATGAGCGCGTTGAGGGCTCGGCCGAACAGCTTCTCCAGGCCGAGCTGCTCGAAGAGGTGCTCGTGCTCGAGCTCTTCGCGGGAGGGCAGCTGCAGGGTGTGGGTGCGGATGACGACCGCGCGGGTGGACAGGTCCAGTGGCGGGACCGTGCCGTCGAAGATGACGCGCCCGATCTCGCGGCGGGCGAAGACGTTGACCAGGCGGGCCAGCTCGCTGGCGCCGGGGAGGGTGCAGCCGTCGTGCAGGTGGGCGAGCAGGTCGCCGGAGGAGGTCAGCTCGTGCTTCTCCAGGTAGGCCGGGTCGAGGACGTCGGAGAGCAGCACGCCTCGTTCGCTGGTGGGGCGGACGTTGAGCAGCGGGGTGAGGAAGGTCTGCATGATCCGGCTGCCGGTGCGGGGGCCGAAGACGCGCAGGGGGTCAAGGGACAGCTCGGGGTCGGCGGCGTTGACGACGACGGCTCGGGTCAGTGCCCCGGCCCACGATGCCCACTCCCCCTTGGCGGTGCGGTCGGCGATGACGAGCTGGCCGCCGCGGTCGATGACGTCGCCGGCGAGCTTCATCAAGGTCGCGGTCTTGCCGGCGCCGAGTTCGCCGGCGACGGCGGCCGAGCCGGAGATCTGCCGATCGGAGGCTCCCTCGAGGTCGTGCAGGACGACGCTGGTCGGGCCGCAGGGGACGTTGGGGGCCAGGAGTGGGCCGTGGGCGATGTTCAGGCCGAGGGCGGAGCCCTTGGAGTCGCCTAGGCGGACCGAGGCCAGGGGGACGGTGGCGGCCAATGCCTTGCTGGTGGTGATCTGGGCGAACTCGCGCACGGCGCGCGAGGCGGGCACGCCGGGCTGCATCGCCCACCACAGCTCCTCCTGGTAGCCCAGGGGTGCGGAGAGCTTGTAGCCGGTGTCGCCGAGGAAGTCGGCCAGGGCCCGCGCCTGCTGTCGGGAGGAGTCAGGGGTGGGGCCGGCAACCGCGAAGATCATGGTGGCCTGGGCTTCGACCTCCAGCTTGTCGGACTCGAGGATGGAGACGTACTCGGCCAGGTCGTCGGCTACCCGGTCGAGCATGTTCAGGCCGTGGGAGACCTCGCCTTCGCGCTGGCCGTATTGCTCGTTGAGGTTGCGCAGGGCGCGCTGGTTTTGGGAGGCGACGGCGGCCGAGGAGCGGATCGACAGTCGCATCGCCCAGTCGACGTCGATGCCGGATTCGTCGATGCGGCCGATGACCTCTGAGCCGGGGAAGACCATGCCCCCGTCGGGGACGTCGGAGATGACCATGAGGGACTGGTAGGACGCCTCGGTGTCGGCGACCGATGAGGCGTCGGTGACCTTGAGGTAGCGGCGCGAGATCGGGTTGAGGCGGGCCGGGGACTTGGGGTCCAGGTCGCTCTGGCCGCCCTCGTCGAGGACCGGTTCGCCCAGGGCTGCGCCGGTCTTGGGTGCCAGGAGTGCCGCGGCGACATCGTCTTCGCCGTCGCCGGGTAGGTCGAGGTCCTGGAAGAGTCCGCGGCGGATCGCGTGCTGGTGGAGCCAGACCATCTGGGCTGGGGTGGCCGGGGTGGGGTTGAAGGGGCCGGGGATGCTCTCGGAGACTCGTGCGGCCTGGGCCAGGCGACGTTCGACGTCGCCGAGCTTGACGGCGGCGCGGGGCAGGCCGAGGCGGTCGCGCAGGTCGGAGGTGGCGGCCTTGAACGGCTCGGTAAACCGGTCCGAGGGCTTGTCGTCCCCCAGCGGGACCGAGAGCCAGTAGATGCGCTGGCCGGGGCCGATGTGGTCGAGGGTGTCCAGGGTGGCCTCGCACTCGGCGACCCAGTCCGGGCAGTCCTCGAGGTCGACCCCGTCGAGCATCTTGGAGACCACGACCGCTGGGTCCAGGCCGGAGTTGATACCCAGCAGCAAGGACTCCCCCGGTAGTGCCCGGAACAGCGCTTGGTGCAGGGCGCGCACGCCGTGCTTGTCCTTGGTGGGGCGCAGGCCGTAGGGAAGGCCGGTGAGCAGCCAGTCGGCCCACACCGATCCCGAGCGGGTCCAGCGGAGGTTGGCGGCCATGGAACGGGACGGGGTGCGCATCAGTCCTCCTGGGACGCGCCCGACGAGGCGAGCAGGCGCTGTACCTCGGTCAGCGCCGGCGAGGCCGAGCTGCGGGGCGCGGTGGCGGGTACGGGACGGAGCCGGGTCGAGGCAGGCGCGGCCGCGACCGAGGGCTGCTGGGAGGGGGCCGGGCGGGACCACCTGGGCCGCGGGAGCCGTCGACGAGTGCGGGTCGGTCGGGGCGGCGTGGGTGCGGCCCGGCGTGCCTGGATCTCGGCCAGGGACGGTGCGTCGTGGTTGATGACCAGGCGGGAGCGGGTCGGTCGGGCCCGGCGGATCCGTACCGGAGCTCCGCCCAGGCGTCCCTGGGCTGGTGAGCTGAGGGCACGGATCGCGCCGGAGCCGACCGAGATCGGGTTACGGGACCCGATCGGGAGCCGCCCCAGGAGCACCACGAGGCCGTAGGCGCAGCCGAGGAGGATGAGCGCGTTGCCGATCAGGCCGAAGTGGCCCCACAGCCACGTCGTCTTGCTGCCGATCACGATGAACGCCACGCCCGCGATCACCTGGGTGTAGGTGTACGGGCCGCCCCAGATGGTGGCGCCGTCGGGTGTCTTCCCGATCAGCTGAGGGAAGCGGCGGGCACGGGTGTACCACTTGACGACCTCGTAGGCCTCGCCGCTGCTGGTGCGCGGGTTCGTCGTTGTCGACATCGCTGTCTCCTCCTTGGATTGCCGGTAGTCCTGGTTCCGGTCAGGTGGTGGAGGGGAAAGCAGACGGGCCAGCTGGGCCGGGGATGACCTGGACGGCGACCGGGCCCATGCTCATCTCGTTGCCGACGCGGTCCTTGATGTCGGTGACCGACCAGACACCCCAGATGAAGATGCCGGCGGCGATCAGCGAGATGATGATGCGGGCCATGGCGCCGCGGGAGGCGACCGCCTGGATGATCACGAAGATGATCCCCAGGGTGACCGCGACACCGCGCAGCACCGTCTGGGTCTGGGTGTTCTTCGACGTGACCCAGTCGAGGATCCCGTCGCCGGCGGCCATGACGACGCCGGACTGGTGAGCAGAGATGACCTCGTTGCTCAGCTGGATGAGTGCGGACATGGTGGTGCTCCTCCTACGGGGCGGTGGTCGGCGTGGGGCTGCCGGCCGGGGGTGGGGTGGCGCTACCCGAAGGCCGGGTAGACGCCGGGCCCGGCGCCGAGCCGGCGGCGGGAGCCTGGGACTGCTGCTGCACCGGGGCGGGGTCGATCGCGGAGATCTCCCAGCGGCCGGCGCGGGCAGTCAGGGTCAGCGCATAGGCGACGTTGGCGGTCTGCTGGTCGGTGACCACCGCCGTGCCCAGCGCCAGGACTCGGGTCTTGGTGCCGTCCTGCGGCACGGCCGCCGGTGGCTGATCGCTGCCGGCGGCGCGGATCTCCGAGAGCCGGACCGAGGTGTACGGTGCCGGGGTGAGCGGGGTCAGGTTGACTCCTGGGGTCAGGTAGCGAGAGACGTCACCCGAGCCGGCGATGTAGGCCGTCAGGAACTGGCCCACGGCCTGCCCGAGCGGGGTGGTCAGGTCGACCTGGGCGCGGTAGCCGTTGGAGGAACCGACTGTCACCGGCGGCGGGGACACAGGGGCCGGCAGGGTCAGCGCGGTCAGCCCGCCCTGGGCGTACCGGACGGGGACCTGGAAGTAGCGGCGGGCGGTGGCCTTGTTCGCGTCGGTGATGGTGGCGGCCACGGTCACCGACCAGGTGCCATCGACGAAGGTGATCCCCGAGACGGCCGGGTCTTCGACCTTGAAGGCCGTCTGGGACAGCCCCGAGACCTGGGCGTCCTTGACCAGAGCCAGCATCGGGTCGGGCTTGTCCTGGGTAGTGGTCAGCCAGGTAACGACCACCTGCTGGGCGAACTGGCCGACGATCGCGCGCTCGTTGGACTGGTCCACCGGGGCAACAACGGGGGCGGCGGAGGGCTGGCTGGACTGCAGGAAAGCCAGGCCGCCGGCCACTGCACCCACCGGGCCGAGCACCAGGCAGGTCAACAGGCCGACCGTGGCGGCCTTGGCGCCGAGCGCTGAGGTGGTCTGGTGGCGGCCGTCGGCCACGGGCGGCAGGTCCTCGAACTCGACATCGTCGCTCTGGTCGACGTCGAGCTCGGGGTTGGTCTTCCTCGACCCGCGGCGCAGCGACAGGGTGGGGCTCATGCCGCACCTCCCGGAGCCAGGGCCGGGGTCATGAACTGACAGGACCGCCGGACCACCGGCGGAGCCTGCGGGCGGGACCCGACGGTCCTGTCAGTCGTCATGGGCGGGACCACCTGGAGCGGGGGGCGCGACTCCCCAGGCCGGGCCAGACGCCGGATCGCCCGGCGGACCGCCGGCGACTCGGCGCGCTCGAGGGCAGCCTTCATCCGGCTGGTCGCCTGCTCGTCCAGAGGGCTCGCGGCCAGAGGCCCCAGGGCCAGCACGATCGCGTCGCGGGCAGCGTGGACGGCGGCGGCGTCGGCCAGGTCGCGGGGAACGCGATTGGTGCGGCTCATGGTCTCTCCTCGTGCGGCAGGTTTCTTCCGACGTCTCTGGAAGGTGCCGAGCCCAGGCGGGCTGTGACGAGCACGGAGGAGATATCGCCCAACTTTTTTCCCGACACCCAACGGGCGCGTTATCGCAGGTGACAGGGCCATCAGCAGGTGGCGGGCAAGCCTCGGATGGCGGCTTGCCCGAAGAAAGTTGTGGGCTGACCTGCTCGGGCAAGAGAACGGGCAAGGATGCCGGACTTGAGTGGAGACCGTAGGAGGCGACCCACAACTAGTAGACGGGTCGCAGCAAGCACTCCTACGGTCCAAAGTATGAACCGCACGGAGGAGCCAGCAGCCGTGAAGCAGATCGCCCGGATGTTTCGCCAGCACGACGTCGCACCCGCCGACGTCGTCTCACCCCTCTACCGTCAGCTAACCCAGGAATGGGCCGAGCTGCACTCAACCCCCAGCACGCCGGCGACGGTGCGGAGGTGGGGCCGTAGCGAGAAGGCACTGGCCGGATTCACCCTCCCCGGTGAGATCGTCGACGCGATCGACGCAGCCGGCCACGACCGCACCAACGAGCTCCTCCTGGCGCTCATCCGACTCTTCCAGCGCGGCCACCAGCTAGCCGGCCGTGTCGTCCTCCAGGCGCTGCTGCCCAAGCTCGCCAAGACGGCCACCCACGCCGGCGGGATGTGCACCTCGAGCAGCGACACCTGGGCCGAGGACCGCAGGCACATCACCCTCGCAGAGTTCTGGGACGTGATGGCCGACTACCCCGTGGATCGGCGCACCAGCTCCGTCGCCTCCAACCTGGCCCTGGACACACTGCACCGCGTCACCGGCGCCCGGAAGCCTCCCGTAGACCTGCCCGTCGACCCGCACGACTTCCGCGACGACGAGACCCGTGACGGCGCCCGGAGCACCTGGCTCGCCGGGCTCAGCACCACCGACCCCGACCCGGTCGAGGAGATCACCCCGGACTCGGATCTGCTCGAGGTCATCGCCTGGGGCATGCGCAACGACACCATCAGCCAGGACGAGGCACAGCTGCTCGTGGCCTCCTACCTGCCAGAGCGCACCAGCGGCTTCGGGTTCGCGGACGTGGCCGACCAGCTCGGCCTCAGCCATGCCGCCGTGCGCCAGCGCTGCTCCCGCGCCTCCCGCAAGCTCACCGAGGCCGTCCGGGCCGAGCTCCACTCCCCCGCCACACCCGCCGTGGCCGTCCAGGTCGCCTGCGCCTGAGACCCGTCCACTACTGGCAGCACAGGAGCCGGCCCCCACCCCCGGATAGGGGTGAGGGCCGGCTCTTCCGTGTCCAGAGTGAGGGCTACTGGTTGATCACCTGAGACTCACCCATGGTGATGTTCGTGCGCGTGGTGAAGTCGATCGGGATCGTCCCGGTCTGGCCGATGCCAGCCCAGGTCACGGTCCAGTACGACGTCGCCGACACCGTATAGCGACCCTGACGGGTGTAGGTGTGACCGCAATCCGGGGAGCTCTGCTTGCCATAGCTGTCGGCATACGGCGTGCCCGGGCCGGTGCAAGTCACCGTCCTGCCGTCACCCATGTTCCAGACGATCTTGGTCACCTTCGCCACGGCGGTCACCGTGTAACCACGAGCCGAGGCAGAGCGGGTGATGGGCCCCATGGTGTTCTCGACTGGCGCGTCGACCCACATCCAGCTCGGCAGCCCGATGATCCCGATGCTTCCGGGACGGTCTTCCGGCACGATCCCGATGTTGATCGCCTTGAGATTCATCGAGTCCATAGCCTGCTGAGCAAGCACCCGCGGGTCTGGCGGCGGGAGGGCGGGAGGGGTCGCAGCCCAGAACGGGATCTGGTACCCAGCGATGATGCTGCCTCGCCGAACCTGAGGAGCAACCTCGCACGCATAGATTGCGCCGTCAGTGTGGCCTTCCCACACCGGATCATCCTTGGATGGCTGGGGGTTCTTCAGGCCGGCGTAGGTACATCTCTGGCCGTCGATGACGAGGACGATGATGTTGCTTCCGCCGCCTCCGCCGCCACCGCCGCCTCCGCCGCCTCCTCCGCCGCCGCCGCCGCCGCCACCGCCGCCAGGCACTTCGATCCAGATGACGCAGATGCCGGTTCGGGGATCTGTCTTCTGACAGACAGGGCCCTCAGCATTCGCGGACGTTGCTGTGCCAGCGAGCATGAACGCCGCGGCCATCAGGGTGAGGAGGCAGGTGGCTGCTCGCTTCAACATGTCTTATCCCCCTTGGTGTCGGTGTAGGCAACCCTCCAGGCGTCAGCCTTCGGGTACTCGTAGTTGGAAACTCCGACCCTCCACAGTTGGCGAGGCTTGCGGTCCGCCGGGATGGCGGACTTGCCGTCCTTGTCCACGACGTTGAGCTTGCTGACGTCGATGCACACGTCGAGCTGAACGGTTGGAACGTCCGGCGGGGACTTCTTGAGGTCGAGCTTGAGGTCGACACGGGGGTTCGTAATGGACTCGACCTCGGTCGAGCCGGATGCCTTGAACTGCTGGTTCTGGAAGGCGCTCATGAGATTTTGCATGTCGTCGAGTGCCGTGGAGATCGCAACCTTCTTGAGCTCCTCGCGGTCGAACTTGTCAGGTGCCGCAATGGAACTGTCGCCGACCTGGAAGTAGAGGGGGATCATCTTCTCCGCGGCCGCGATCGCCTCGTCCTCGGGGGACTTGGTCGGAGTCGGGGTCGAGGCGGTGGGCGAGACATCCGTGGTGGCCGGCGCGGAGGTCGTTGCGGCGGTGGCGGTGTTGCTCCCGGGGTCTCCGGTGGAGTTGCACGCACTCAGGGCCAGGGCAGCCACGGCGATCGCCGCGATGCTGGTGAGGTGCTGGGTGTGGCGGGTCATGGGTCGGATTCTCCTAGAGTGCGTTGGCCATGAGCTTGTCGAAGTCGATGCCTGGGGTCTTGAGTGCGGCGAGCAGCTGCTCGGTCTCGGGTTCGAGGTCGCACTCGAGCTGTTCGGTGATGGTCAGGAGCCGCTCGACCGCTTCGGCTTCGGCAGCGAGGTTCCTGGACTCGTGGGCGGCGAGGATCCTCATTCGCCAGAGGTTCTCCTGGGCAGGCTCGATGCGCAGCCCGACGACGACCGCCTCCTCCGCACCGCGCCAGCGGCCTTCCATCAGGCGGCGCCGGGCGAGTTCATAGGAGGCGTCGACGATCTCGCTGATGAGGCGCTGACGGATCGGCTCGGCCCAGGCGTACCGCTTGCGATGGGTTCCCTCGAAGGGGACCCCGCGCACCAGGGCGAGTGCCCCCTCGAGGCGCTCAGTGGGTGCGTTGAGCGGATCGTGGCCCAGCAGGTGGTCCCAGTCGCCGGCGTCGGTGGTGACAGCCGGGTGGAAGGCGTAGCCCTCCCCCGCTTGCAGGCGCGGGAGGTACTCGTCGCCGTTGACGGGATCGGTGCCGACCCATCGGCGCAGCTTACTGGTGGCGGTGTTGCGGGTGTTGAGGTTGTCCTCGTTCTTGCGGTCGGGCCAGATCGCGTTGTCGATCGCGGTGTGGGTCGCGCCGGGGGTCAGGGCGAGGTAGGCGGCGTACTCAAGAAGGCGTGAGCGCTTAGTCGGTTCGACCGTGCCTTCGGCGTTGACCAGGTCGACCGGGCCCAGGACGAGGATCCTGGGCGTCGGGAGCGGCATGGGGTGCACCGGAGCCTCCTGGGCGGCGGCGGGCTCGTCCGTGGACTCGACGAGGGTCTCGTCGACGGCGGGGCTGGCGTCGACGTGAGCAGGTGAAGCGGTGGCCTCAGGAGTGGTCGTGCCAGCCTCGTCCAGCGGGAACTGAGTCTCGGGATCCTGCTCTGGGGAGTCGTCGGACTGGACCGGGTTGACCTCGTCTTCGGCGGGGTCGGCGAGGGTACGGTCCGAGGGCGGCCCCTCGGCGACGAGCTGGGGTTCGGTGGGCGCGGCGGCAAGGACGGTCTCGTCGTCGACGTCATCGGTGGGTCGCTTGTCCTGCGGGAGCAGGGGTCCGAAGGTCGGCATGGCTGTGGGGCTGGAGGACACCTCGACGGCGGCGACGGCCTCGAGGTGCTCCAGCGTGATCTCGGGCATCGCCGAGACCGGGGCGGACGGCTCATCGACGGGCACAACGGACTCGACCTCGGCCAGCGAGGGGGGCGGGACTGCCTCGGTGGGGTCGAGCTCTGCGACGTCGGCGAGAGAGGCGATCTCCAGGAGATGGCCATACTGCTCGGCGGGGAGACGCTGGGGGCGCAGCTGAAGTCCGATGGGGTTGAGCACTGCGTAGTCGGGACCGGCGCCGGCGGTAAGGTCCAGACCCCACTCCCCCACGTTGAGCCCGTTGGTGATGGTGGCCAGGGCGACTCGGGGAAGGTCGGTGACGAGCTGCTCGAGCTGGTTGCGCTGCCGATCGGTGATATCGCCAGCCAGCAGCACGATCTCGGGGGCCCAGGCGCCTGGGGCGGCGCCGGTGACGCGGGCGTGGTGCAGGTCGGGGGTGCCGTCGGCGGACATGGCTTCGCGGTCGAGATCGGCTCGGTGGAGCAGGTCCTCCAGGACCCGACCGACTGAGGGCAGGTAGCGGATCCGGCCGGTCTGCAGGGTGTCTTCGAGGTCGGGGAAGGCTCCGACGAGGGTGACTTGCAGGTCGTCGGCCCAGGTGGAATTGGCCAGTTCGATGGCGAGGGCGGCGAGGATCTCGCGGGTGGCGGTGTCGTCCTGACCGGAGACCCCGAGAGTGCCGAGGAACTCCAGGTCGAGCAGGACATGACCGTCCTCCTCGTCGTGGCCGATGGTCACGAGTGCGGGGTAGGGCGCGGGGACGTCGGAGACGTCGGTCTCGTCGAGCTCGGCAGTGTTGTCGACCTCGAGGCTCCAGACGGTGTCGTCGGCGGTGCCGGTCCAAGGCTCGGGCAGTTCCGCGGCCTCGGCGAGGTAGAGGTCGAACTGGGTTGCGGTGAGCCGGGCTGCACGGACTGCGGGCAGGGCGACGCCGGCCTGTGTGCAGTTGCGCGCCAGGGTGCGCAGGGCGATGTCGACGGTCTCGATCGACAAGGCGTCGGCGGTGGCGCGGAGCTCCTGCTCGACCAGGGCTGCGGCACCGGTGGGCATGGGCATGCGCTGTCCCGGCCGGCGGCGACGCTGTTGGGTGCGCCGGCGGGTGGCGAGCAGGGCAATCACACCGGCGGCCAGCAGCGCGCCGACGCCGTAGCTGGTGCGGGCCATCCACGGGGACTCGTCTTGGAGGTGATCGGCCGCTGCGGTTTCGGGGGACGTCTCCGACTGGGCGGCCGCGGGGGGCTGGGCCGGGGTGGCCGGGGCAGTGGCTTCCGGGGCCGGGGACGCCGGCGCGGGACTTGCCGGGGTCGCGGGCTGGGCGGGAGCTGCTTCGGCGGGGGGCACGGCCGGGGATTCCGGCGCAGGGGTGGTCTCTGGCTTCTCGGCGGGCGCTTCTGGCGCCGCGGGGGCGGCGGGCTGTGTCTTCGATGCCGTGCCGGGGACGTTGAGCTTCCAGCCGACGTCGATCACGTCGGGGTCGGTGAGCTTGGCTCCGCCGGGCTGGGTGATCGAGCGGGACGCCTTGAAGATCTCCGGGTAGCGGGAGGCGTCGCCGTACTCCTCGAGGGCAATGCCAGAGAGTGTGTCGCCCTTCTCGACCACGACGGTGTCGGAGTCGGCAGGTGCCTCGGTCGACGGGGGTGCTGGCAGGTCGAGGATCCAGCCAGCCTTGATGAAGCCTGGCTGGCTACCGACGATGTCTCGGTTGAGCTCGGCGATCTCCTTGTAGCGGTGGCCGTCGCCCAGCTTGTCGGCCGCGATCGACCAGAGGGTCTCGCCTTGCTTGACGGTGTGCTTGACCGTGGCCGGGGCGGGGGTCTCCTGCGTCGAGGTGGCCGCGGGGGCGGTGGGCTGTGCCTGGGTTGCCGCATCAGCGGGAGCGGCGCTCACCACGGTGGTCGTGACGCTCGAGGTCACGGCCACCGGCGCGGCTGGGGCTGCGTTGGCGACTCCCGCACCTGGGATGGCGACGAACAGCATCATGGCGGTGCCGACCAGGCCTCGCGCGGCGTTCTGCGGCAGCCGCAGGCCGGGCAGGCGAGGTGCGCGCACTCCACGCAGACGGGACAGGACTTCCAGGAGGATGGACAGGGTCAGGAACGCCCAGGACGCCCAGGCCACGACCTTGATCAGCGCGACGGCCAGGGTGCCGTCGTCGGGGGAGGTCAAGGCGGTCTTGATCGCCTCTAAGGTCGGCAGTCCTCCGGCGAAGGGGTTGGCTCCGACGGCGAGCAGGACGGACGGCAGGCCGATGAGGATGCCGAGGATCGCCAGCAGCGCGACCAGGCCGAGGAGACGACGGCGGAGGGTGCTCACTGGGCCACACCTCCCACGACGCGGACGATGCGTGCTTCGGCCTGGCCGGTGACGCGCATGCTGCCCAACCCGATGATCGAGAGGAACTTGGTGTTGTAGGTCGAGGAGGTCGTGACCCTGATCGTGTTGCCGCTGACGATGGAGGCGGTCCCGGAGACGTCGGAGGCGTTCAGGTAGGTCTGGGCGGCTGAGACGGCCTGGGAGGCGTTGGCCTGCACGCCTTGGCCGCGGATGGCCACAGGCGCGTTGATCTGCTGGCCAGCGACCCGGGCGGCCTGGTTGGCAACGTTGCGGGTGTGCTGCTGGGCGTGGACCTGGCCGGCGAGGTCGACGACGACGCCGACGAGGATGATCATCACGACTGCAGCGGTGGCCAACCACACCGAGACCGAACCGCGCTCGGAGTCGGGCAGACGCTGGGGCAGAGTGGTCATCATCGCTCCCGGTAGGTGTCGAGTGGGCTGCTCATCGTGGCCGTGATGGTGCGCGTGCCGGGCAAACCGGGAACGGCGACGTCAGAAAGGTTCACCACGCAGGTCACAGTGGCCGTCACGGTGGCTGGGGTGCCGACTGGAGAGGCGAACCCGCTGGTGTCGACGCTGACGGACTTGGTGGTGCACTGCAGCTTCTGGTTGGCCAGCGAGGAGGTCGCTCCGCTGATGGCCGAGCCGTGGGCCTGCCCCTGGGTGCGGGAGATCGAGGCCGAGCGCGCCGCCTCGGCAGCTGCGGCCTGCACGGCCTGGTCGGCGATCGCCAAGCGGCCGCCGGCGATGATCAGCGCGATGAAGAGCAGGAATGCCGGCACGCCGATAGCAGCCTCCAGCGCCTCGGAACCGCGGTCGCTGCGGCCAAGGGGGCGGAGCCTGAGCCGACTCATCCGGTCAGCCGTTCCACTGGCATGGACGCCGACTGGGTGATCTTCGGGGAGACGAACGGGATCAAGCTGACCGTGTAGGTAGTCACGGTGATCGTCGCGGTGGTCGCGGTGCGGTTGCCTGAGACGGAGGTGTTCTTCAGTCCTGCCGAGGTGGAAGAGACGAAGTCGGAGGCCGCGGCGACGCCGGCGGCATTGGTTCCGTCGGCAGCCGCAGCGATCCTGGCGCCCTCTTGGGCAGCGGCCAGTGTGATCGTGCGCCCCTGGTAGAGCACCGCGGCCTGGACCCCGAGGAACATCAAGGTGAACAGGGCGGGCATCAGCACCACCATCTGGATGGTCGCCGAGCCACGCTCCCGCCGCGCCGTCAACCAGTTGGCCAGACGGCACGGCAGGAACGGCGCTCGGAAGTCGCTCACGTGATCTTGGCGGCTTCGCTGGTGACGTAGGCGCGGATGGCGGTGACGACGATCGCGACGATGGCAATCACCGCGACGGCCCAAAGGACCTTCTCGATGGTCTCCGAACCGCGCTCGGACTTGGTCGTCAGGCTGGCGCGGGCCCGGTCGGCCAGGTCCACGCCGAGGGTGTGCAGTGTTGCGGCGAGGTAGTGCATAGCGGGAGTCCTCTCTTCTAGTGCGAGCTCCGGTCAAGACCGGAAGGTGCGACACGGTGGTGTCTGTGACACCGATTCTGTGGTGTTGTCACCGAGACTTCATCTCGGCGTGGGTCGAGATCGTCACTGGGATCTTGGTGCCGATCAACCTCCCGCCATCACTCGTAGGAGTTGGGGCGCGACGAGGATCGCCAGGAACACCACACCGAGCAGGGACATCGGCATGCTCATCCGCTCCCCTGTCGCGTTGGCCTTGGCCAGCTCCTCGTTCAGCATCGCAGAGCGCAGGGCACCGGAGCGGGCGCGCAGGTTGCTGTAGACCTGGGACCCCTCCTTGCTCAGGCGCATGATGTCGGCCAGGTCGTCGAGCTCGGGCAGCCCGAGCTCGTCCGAGAGCGCGGTCAGTGCGTCCCAGGGGGCCAGGCCGGACCAGCGGGAACGGGCCAGCTCCTCGCCGATGCGGTGGAACACCCACGAGTCCCCCACCTCGGCCGCCAGCTCCATGGCTTGACGCGACCCTGCCCCGCCGAGCCGCTCGAGGGCGACCAGGTCGGTGTAGGCGCCCAGAGCGCGGCCGAACTCGGCGCGCGCGTGGCGGGCGTCGGTGCGGACGTCGATGTCCGGGGTGAGGAAGAGCCCGATGGCGAGCAGGAGCGAGCCGACCACGGGGATCATGATCGGGATGGCCCAGCCGAGGACGACGAAGAAGTAGGACAGGACCGGGGCGATCAGCAGGCCGGTGATGCCGTAGAGGACCTTCTTGCCGTAGAACCGGTGCACCGGGATCCGCAGCAGCGCCAGCTCCTTGGTGGGCGTCTTGCCCCACCAGGACGCGGGGAAGCGCTTGATCGCCCAGATCCCGAGCCGGTCTGGGGTGGTCGAGGCCTGGATGGTGGGGCCGGCGGCGGCCGCGCGGGCGCGGACTCCTTCTGGGGAGTAGCGGTGGACGACATCGACGGGGTCGGGGTCGGCCGGCAGCAGTCGCCAGACGATCAGCGACAGGCCGAGGCCGACGAGGGCCCCGCCGAGGAGGGCGAGCTGGAGTCCGGTGGTCATGTGTGGGCTCCTTCGCGGGCGGCGTCGCCGAGGAAGCGGGGCAGCGCCTCACCCTTGGCCATGTTGCGCATCCAGATCAGCAGTCCGACGTAGGCCGAGAGCAGCAGGATCAGCAGGAGCTGGCCCAGCGGTGAGCCGTAGGGGCTGATGTAGTCACCTGTCAGGGTCAGGAAGCCCAGGACGCTAATCGTAATGATGGTGACCCAGCGGGCGGTGGTGCGTGGCTTTGCCCGGTCGGCCTCGATCGCACGACGGGCGCGCACGTCGGCGGCGACGGACTCGGCCAGCGACTCCAGCACCGAGGCCAGGCCTTGGCCGCGTCGACGGGCGCCGAGAATGAGGTACGCGGCGACCAGGTCACCAGTGGCGTCGTTGAGGTCGTCGGCGAAGGCGCGCAGGGCTTCTTCGGTGCTGATCCGGGCGCGCAGCCGGGCGACCAGGGTCGTGACCTCGGGTCGGATCGCCTCGGGCGTTGAGCGCAGTGTCGAGCGCAGTGCCTCTTCCAGTCCGACACCGACCGTCAGGACGCCGGCCAGTGCTCGGGTCCACTCCTCGAGCGCCTCGAGGCGGTCGATTCGGGCTGCCGACGGCGGCGCGGACAACAGGGTGGGCAGGCCGACCGCAGCCAGCGGGACCAGGAGGACGGCGATCAGCCAGCCGGTGAACAGATAGATGACCGCCCCGGCGATCAGGCCGGCCACGGTGAGGATCTTGGTTCGGCGCTCCATGCCCGACAGTCGGGTGCTGAGGCGGGACTGGGTGCCCCGGCGGGGTGCTGGCGGGGTGGCCGGGGTGCGACGGGCGCCGAGGATGACGCCGATGATGCCGGCGACGACCAGGGCGCCACCGAGGGCGGGGATCAGCAACGGCATTCCGTCTACACCGCCTCGCGACCGTTGTCGGCCAGGTAGGCGTTGATGTCGAAGCCGTGCTGCTCCAGCTCGCGCAGCTCGTCGGGCAGGGTGCCGGGCACCGCAGGGCCACCGGCGAGGTTGGGCCGGAAGACGTGGGTGACGGCGTATCCCTTGGCTGCTTCGCCAGGGGCGACGTGCACGATCTCGGAGACCCAGCGGGATCGGCGCCACTTGCCGTCGCCGAGGGGGACGGTCTCGAGGTGGACCTGGACGACGAGGTCTACGGTCTCGGCGAGTTTGGAGGTGGCCAGTTCCTTGGTGACGTGGGGGCCGGCCTCCATGGCGCACGTGACGAGCTTGCGGATGGCTCCCTCACCGTTGCCGGCGTGGGTGGTGGAGATCGAGCCGGCGCCGGACTCCATCGCCTTGATCATCGCCCACACCTCGCGGCCGCGGACCTCACCGACGATCTGACGGGAGAGGTTGAACCTGAAGGAGTCGTAGAGGGCTTCGTCGAGGGTGAACTCGCCGGCCTGCTTGCCATCGGGGCCGACCTCGCCGGATCCGGGGCGAGCCTCCCAGGCGTGGACGATGGGGTGGACGTCTGTGAGCTCGTGCAGGTGCAGCTCGAACTCGGTCTCGAACGTGCCGATCGCTTCCCACGGGTTGATCTCCGCGCACAGGGCTCGGACCATCGTGGTCTTGCCGGCGCCCTGTGGCCCGGCCACCACGACGGACTTGCGTGCCTTGATCGCAGCGCGCAGGAAGGTGGCCTGGGTGAGGGTGATCATGTCGCGGTCGACGAGCTCGTCCAGGGTGACCCGGCGCAGCCGGTGGCGGCGGATCACCACGGAGGGGTGGGCAGTCACCCAGGCGGCGGCCGCCAGACGCGGTCCGCCGTCCAGACGCATGTGCAGCCGCGGGTTGGCCGAAGAGAAGCTGCGGGCGTTGACCTCGCTACGGGAGGCGACGAAGGACAGGAAGTCCAGCAGCTCCTGGTCGGAGTCGGCTACCGGGTCGGCCTTGACCAGGGTGCCGTCGACCTTCTCCACCCACACGTTCTGGGCGCCGGTGATGATGATGTTCTCGACGGTGTCGTCGTCGACGAGGGGCTGCAGCCTGCCCAGCCCGAACAGCGCGTTGTAGACGGCAACCGCCATCGCGTCCTGCTCATCCATCGACCACGCGGCTTCGCCGTCGTGGAGCCGGTCGGCGGCCGTGGTCTGCAGGAGCTCTTGGATGATCGTGCGACCAAGCTCCCGCTCGGTCTCGGGGTCCATGCCCCGCTCCTCCCCCAGCGCCGCGGTCAGCTGGTCCGAGGCCTGAGCGCGCAGCATCGCGACCTGGTGCCAGTCGATTCCGCCCGGGGCGACGCCGGTAGGCCGTGCAGCCGGCGGAGGTACAGCGGTCGGCGCAGGAGCGGGAGCGGGCCGTTCAGGGCTTCGGGCCACGCCCCCGATCGGACCCGCCAAGGAGCGGGCCGAAGGCGCGACGGGTGAAGGCGCGAGGGAGATCGTCGGGACTTGATGATGGCCGTTGGGCGGGGTGGCTCCGAAGATTGGCAGCGAGGTGGGGTCGAGACGGTCAGTCACGGAATCCTCCAAGGAAGTCGAGGAGCTCACGGTCGGAGTCGGCCACGGGGCCAACGGCGGTGAGGGTCCCGTCGCTTTTCTGCACGCAGACCTCCTGAGAGCCGGTGATGATGATGTTCTCGACGGTGTCGTCGTCGATAAGCGCTTGGATCTGACTGGTCATGACTGGCTCCTCTCCCCCACTGCGAGGTCGATCGCAGCTCGGGAGCTAGACAGGGTGGATTGGATGGCCTGGACGGCGGCCCGCAGGGACTTGCTCAGCCCGGCGTTCTCGAACTTGCGGCGCGGCTGGTTGCCGACGGAGAACACCTCGGCGGAGGTGGGGTCCCATTCCAGGGAGGCGACGGCGGGCATCTGGAGGGTCTTGGCGACCTCGGATGCGGTGAAGGGCATGCCCGGGCCCACGATGAGTGCTCCCAGGCTGGTGGCGGCGCCGGATCGGGTGAAGGTGTCTCGCAGGGTCGGCGACCAGGAGGCCGCGCCGACGAGGGCAGGAACCGTGGAGCGAGTGACCAGGAGCGCTAGGTCGGCGGCCGCGAGCAACTTGTAGGGCGACCCCTCCAGCCCGAGTCGGCCAGCGTCGACGATGACGTCCTGACCGTTGCGCTCGAGGTTCTTGAAGACGCCGGCCAGAGGCTCCCACAGGCTGTCCAGGGCGCGTGCCTGGTTGTGCCGGACCGGCCCGTTGAGGAGCTGGATATGGGTGTTGGGGATGCGCATCAGCAGCCGGGGAAGCTCTTCGACCAGGGAGCCTTGGCGGTGGGCCAGCGCGAGGTCGATGATGGAGCCTTCGGTGGGTAGCTGGCCGCCGCGGAAGTAGCCGGCGGGGATCGCCCGGGATCCGGTCGGGTCGGCGTCGACGAGGATGCTGGGTCGCGGCCAGGCCATGGCCAGGCCTAGCGCGGAGGAGGTCACGCCGGGGGATCCGTTGGCGGAGGTCAGGACGATGAGCGCCATGGGGTCAGCTCCGGCTGTCGAGGACGATCGCGACCTTGCCGGTGGCGGCTCGAGCGGCCAGCATCGGTCCGTCGTTGGTGGAGACCTGGACGTTGACGATGGCGTTGCCGGTGGTCTCGTCCTTGGCCACGCCAACGACGACGGCTTGGATGGAGTCAGGGTCGGTGGTGGGCATCTCGCCTTGCTGCCCGGGGGTCACCACGACCCTGACCTGGTCGCCGACACGCATCTGGTTGGCGGGCAGCATGCCCGGGGTGAGCGCGATGCCGACCACGGAGGAGCCCTTGGCTGGCAGCGCCTGCTCGGTGATCTGGTCTTGGGTGACCACTCCCCCGGCCGACATGTCCAGGGCAGCGTGCTTGCCGACGACGCTGTTGACCTGGTCGGCCGAGAGCGGCTTCAGGGCGGGGTCGACACTGATGTTGACGGTCATCAGGTCCTCGGCGGTGATGACATCGCCGCGCTCGATGGTCTGGCGCACGGCCAGGACGCTGTGGGCGTCGGAGGTGGACTGGTACGCCCACATGCTGGCCAGTGCCCCCAGGCAGATCGCGGCCACTGATGCCGCGATCAGCACCGGGCGGCGGCGCAGCTTCGGCGGCGGGGCGAACTGCTCCCCCGGGGCCGATGTCGGTTCCCCATCGGTCGGGTTCTTACGCTGTTGCCGCCAGGTCTCGGTGGCGGGAGTCGTGGTCGACATTGGCTGGTCGGGCCTTTCGGGTTTGGTTGAGGTTCTGGCTTCTGGATCGAGATTCAGTTGTCGCCGAAGAAGTCGCTCAGGGCCGCGGTGATGAGGTGTCCTCGCGAGCTGGCACCGAACTCCTCGACGAGCTGGTCCAAGGTGGCGAAGTCAGCCTCACGGAGCCGGTAGTTCAAAGGGGTCAGGGGACCGTCGGTCTTGCGTGAAGCGCGGCTGCGCCTGGAGGCGAACAGCCCCCCGCCGGCGGTCGCTGCAGGGTGGATGAGGTCCTTCAGCCGGGGGTAGGCGTTCTCGATGGCCACGATGATGACCTCACCGTGGGACAGCCCGTCCGCCTTGCACTTGGCGACCAGCGGATCGAGCAACGCGACCGGGATGTGCACGTTGGAGGGGCGGACCTTGTCCTCAGGGCCCCTCAGAGGGCCCTCAGTGGCCATGGAGGCGGCCGAGAGCGGATCAGCCTCTGGAGCGACCGTGGCGGGCTCACCAGCCCGCACAGGGCGCTCTGTGGACTTCCTGGTGCGGTTCGTCGACGTGCGAGCCGAAGTCGACTTGGACGGCCGGCGCGGCGGCAGCAGCGGGGTCGGTGCATCCTCAACGTCGGGGACGTCCTCGAAGTTGGACAGGCGGCCAGGCGCAATCTCTCGAGCCGAACCGGTTCCGGATGTCGTCATGCCTCTGCTCCTGCCAGGTACGTAGCTCCGGTCTCGGCGGCGGAGATCCTTGCGCAGATCTCGGCCGCGAGCCGGTCGTAGTCACCCGCGAGAGAGTCCGCGGTGCCGGACAGCGCAACCGGGAGCGGGATGACGTTGTCGACGGAGTCCTCACCCCGGCGACGCGCGCTGAGCGCCTCGAGCCGCTCCGCACGGTTGGCGTCGACGTCGGCAGCGAGCTCGTGAGCCAGCTGACCGCGATAACGGCAGTCGTGCGCCGAGCTCTCCGAGTGCCGAACGTAGGCCTGGAGCAGAGGAACGGTCTCCCCCACCTCTTCCAGACGGACCTTGGTGTTGCGCATGACCCGAGTCGCCTGCGGGTTGTGCGCAGTGACAACCACCCCCAGGTAGCCCAGATCAGGGTTGATCGCACGAGCGCGCTTGACGCGAGGACCCACCCCGAGCAACCCGTCCCAGGACCCGGGATCGGTCTTGGTCGGGATCAACACCCATCGAGAGGCAGTCAGCGCCATGTCCTGAAGGTCACCGTTGCCCGGAGGGCAGTCCAGCAGGACCAGGTCATAGTCCTCGGCCACGTCGGCCAATCGCGAAGCGAACTCCGTGGCGATCGACCCGGTCGGCAGCTCATCGGACATCGACGACTTCGCCAACGAGCTGAGCATCTCCAGCGCACGGCCACCGAAGACCATGTCCAAGTTGGGCCGCACTTCGCGCACGATCTGAAGATCAGCGCCGGACCAGACGGCGTCGACGACGCTCTTGCCCGCGTCATCCTCGTCGGCGGAGGTCATGCCCAGGTCCATCTTCAGGTTCCCGCTGATGTCGAGGTCGATCACCAGCACCCGCATGCTCTTTGCCAGACACCCGGCAACGTTGGCCACGATGCTGGTCTTCAGCACCCCGCCCTTGCCGTTGATCACGGCCACCACACGACTCAGTGCGGCCGCGTCCGGCAGCTCAGGTTCGGACATCCGTCCCTCCATCACGCTCATGCCCGTGGAAGGTGACCCGAGGCCGGTGCCTGTGACAAGCGAATGTCAGATGAGGGCCAACTGCTCCCTCGCGGTGCGCCTACTGACCCCCAACGGACGGTCTTCAGTGGGTCCACTCTGGCCCACCTGTCCCCCAACTGTCGCATCGTTGTGGGTCCACAAGCGGCATATGAACCCTCCGTGTCCGCCTAACTAGCCCCTCTTAGACCGTCTACTGACTGTCAACAGACCGGCCCTTGGCCCTCTGTTGCCGGTCTGTGTGGCCTCTGTTTGCGCTTGTGTAGGCATCTGCTAGCGAGCTGTGTGCCCCCCACTGTGCCTCCGTTGTCCCCTCATTGACGGTCTGTTGCCCCTCCACTGTCTAAGTGGTGTGTTAACGGTGTGCAAGTGGTGTGGCGGTGGTGGGTACCCGGTGCGTGAGTGGTGCCATGCCGGTGTGCCTCTGGTGGGGGAGTGGTGTGTCGGGGCATCATGGAGCCATGACTGCCGCGCGAAAGCCCTCCGACTGGCTCGAGGACATGACGTGGCACCGGCGCATGTACGACCAGTCCAAGTTCCGCTGGGTGCCAGAGGACCCGATGTCGATCGCGCTGACCTGGACTAAGGGGCGGGTGGAGTTCACCACCCCCGGTCACCTGCGACGCCTCGACATCCAGCTGCATGAGCTGCGCTACTACGCCGGCGGCATACAAGACGCCATGCTCGACCCTCTCGCTCTCGCTCGCGAGCGGTGCCCGGACTACCGCGCCGGCCTGGAGCTGGTCGGCATGACCAAGACCGACGTCGACATCCTGCGCTACAACGCACTCGGCGGCCGCGTCCGCAACCACCCCGAGGCCAGGCGAGCCCTGCGCGGCATCCCCCTGCCCAATCCATTCAGCCAGGTCTGGGAACTGCGCCAGATGCACGGCATGTACGCCGCAGCGGACAACATCCTCGAAGACACCTTCTGCGACCTCGCCACCGAACTCGCCGAGGACCTCGGCTGGGACAGCATCGCCCCCCTCACCGTGATCCACCGCACCGGCAACGGAGTCCGCCTGCGGGTAGAGCAACAACGGCGAGAGCGCGGGCTCCCAGGCGACCCGCGCCGGCGCGTAGAGCAGCGCTACTAGCACTTCCCAACGCGCTCATACCGCTCCCCCCTGCCGCCCCTTGCCGGCAGGGGGGCCACTGTTTTCCAAACCCTCAGACCGGGAGCAAAACACCCCCACGGGCGTTCTGCTCCTCACTTCCCACCTACGTTTCCCACCTCGTTTCCCCCCTCAGGGGGAAGTGACAAACCGGCCCTGACCTGCACAGACACCCTCGTTTCCCACGTTTCCCACCAAACTCATCCCCATGTCTATGCGTGTGGGCACGCGCGCGAGGCTCTTGCACACGCGCGCGCGCTCCTCCTCTCTCTCGCTCTCTCGCAGCAGGGGGGCAGCGGCGCCGGCCCGCGGTGTGTGGTGGGAGCGAGGCGCGGCGCAGCTTGGGTGGGTGCGGGGGAGCGAGCCGGGGGGAGGCCAGCAACGACTGCAGCCGCCTTGGGCCTAGCCGCAGAGCTGCGGGAGAGGAACTTCGTCTCGGCTTGTCACACAGGACGCAGTGACCGCACCTTCCGCATCCATGACGGCGTTTGGGGTCCTCGACTGCAACGACACGCCGGTGGCCATGAGATCCCTGATGCAGCATCTAGGCGCCGGTAGGAATGAGCCATGGAGTCCCGAGCCAAGCCCGGCACCAGGCCGAAGGGCGATCGCCGCGCGATCACTGTTCGTGTGCCCCGCAGTCAGTGGGCCATCTTCGACGGGGCGCGAAAGCGCGCCGGCTACCAGAGCCTGTCCGACTACGTCACGGCGCTTCTGGCCGAGCACCACGGCCTCGACGTCCCCGACTACGCACGACTCGACGACCCAGACCAGGAGGCGCTCCTGCGGGTGGGATAAGTCCCCAGACAACGAAGAACGCCACCCCCTCTGCTTGGCGGCTATGTGGGGCGGCGTCTCCGACTACGAAAGGCTGCTGTGGCCTCGACCAATCCGAGAGTACCTGATTCTGAGTCAGGGTTCTCTCGACGCGCGCTTCGGCGTGTCCCTCCCCGGTGATGGGAGGTGACCACGCCGTGACTGAGCCGACCCGCCAATCTGGCGGAGGCGGGGCCCACTCTTCCTTCGATCGCGTCGTCAACGCGATCGAAGCACGCGGGCTGACCACTGCCTCGCGGCGCCAGCACAGCTTGATGGCGGGCTGCCCGGTTCATGACGAGCGCACACCCTCGCTGCACATCACCTGGCGTGGTGGACCGCGTGGGGGAGGGGTCCTGCTCTACTGCCACGGGTGCCAGGCACAGGCCGAGCAGATCGTCGAGGCGCTCGGCCTGACGATGAGCGACCTGTTCGACGAGCCTCTCCCAGAGCGAGACCGCAGCCTGTATCGCGTCGGGAAGAGCCCCTCGCGTCGCCGTGCGGGTCAGCGCCGCGGCAAGCTGGGCCGCCTTCCCTCCCTGCTGCCCAAGCCGCCCGCGGCGCCCGCTCCCGCAGTCGAGCACCACTGGGTCGAGATCGAGCGCTACCCCTACGTCGACCACGAGGACCGGCTGGTCCAGGAGGTCATCCGCGAGGAGTGCACCGCCGAGGGCGAGCGGCACAAGCAGTTTCGGCAGCTCTTCGTCACCCGTGACGGGCGGCGGGTCAAGCGCAAGCCTGAGGAGTTCTACCCGGTCATCTACCGCGCCCCGCAGGTCGCTGCTGCGGTCAAGGCCGGGAGCGAGGTCTGGCTCCTCGAGGGGGAGAAGGACGTCCACACGGCGGAGCGGCTGGGGCTGGTCGCTACGACCAACACCCAGGGCGGCAAGAGCTTCCCCGCGGACCTGGTTGAGGAGTTCACCAACGCCCGGGTCGTCGTCGTCCTCGACCGGGACTCCACAGGCTGGGCCCGCGGGGTTGACCTGCACGCCAAGCTCACTGGCGTCGGAGCCAAGGTGCTGCTCCGCCTGCCTGACCTGGAAGATGCCAAGACCGACTTCACCGACCACGTCGAGGCCGGCAAGGGTCTGGATGCGCTGCAGTGGGTCGCGGTCGAGGAGGTCGCTGTCTGGCACGAGCTGACCTCGGTCAAGGACCGGGCACGCTCGCTGCAGCAGGCGATCGAGGAGGCTCAGGGCCGGTGGGAGCTGGCCGCGGAGGGCCAGGACGTTGAGGACAACCGCCGTTTCGCCAAGCGGTGGGCTCTGGAGAGCCAGGTCAGGCAGGAGTCGCTGCGCGATCTCGTCGACCAGCTCTGCGCTGCGGGCATGCGCATCGGCACCGAGTGGGTGGGGGAGGCCATCGAGGCGGCTGAGGCGCTGCTGGCCGAGGGGACCGAGGCTGCTCGACGGTGTCACCTGCAGGTCCAGGTCCCCGTGCCGGAGTCGCTGCGGCCGGCTGCCCAGCCGCCGGCGAACTCGCCCGCGCCGGCAGATGGAGAGCCCACGCCCAAGGCCTCGCCCACCGACGTCGTCACCGAGGACAGCGACTGGCTGGGACAGAAGGGTGTGGGGTCAGGCAACACTCCCTTCCGCGTCTTGGACGGCAAGATCGTGCAGTGGGAGCCGGACCGTTCGAGCCGCAGGCAGCGGGACGAGTGGGATGAGGACCAGGACGAGCCGGGCAAGTTCAAGACGCTGCTGTCGATGATCGTGCGGGTGTCCTGCCGCGAGTACCTCGAGGTAGAGCACAACCACGACGTCGAGGACACCGAGCTCATGGGTCGATCGACACCGACCAAGCGGCGGGTGAGCGCACCCAAGACCCTGATCGCGGTTCGGCTGCAGTACCCGGACGAGATCACCGGGGAGCTGCTGGAGATCCGCGTCATGGCCGACCAGTGGCGCGACCACTCGTGGCTGGAGTCGCTGCCCGGGCCCCCTGACTACGACCACAAGCGGGCCGGACTGGACCAGCTGCAGCGGGCCATCCTCGCGATCAGCGAGAACGTCGTCGACGAGGTGCTCTACCGGGCCACCGGGTGGAGGGAGAACGCCGACGGCACCCACCGGTTCATCCACCGCCGAGGCGCGATCACCCCCACCGGGCACGAGGACGTCGAAGTCGCCTTCTCCGGGCCCATCGAGCGCTACAACTTCCCCGACCCCATCCGTGAGGCGAAGGCTCTGCGCACGGCCTGGCAGAACGGTTCGGCCACCATGCTGGACCGGCTGCCGGGGCGCGTAGCGGCCCCGCTGCTCGGACAGGTCTTCCGCGCGGTGCTGGGTCACAACCCATGGGTGCTCACCCTGGTCGGACCTCCGGGGTCCTACAAGACCTCGGTGGCCGCCAAGGCGATGCAGCACTTCGGCGAGAAGTGGGAGCACAAGAAGCCGGCGTCCTCCATGTCCGGAAACGGCGACACCTTCAACGCGCTGCGGTTCAAGCTGCACAACGCCAAGGACTGCCTCTACTGGATGGACGACTTCGCACCCACCCGCAGCTGGCTGGAGGCACAGAAGCACCTCGAAGAGACCGCCCGGCTCATCCACAACCAGGAGGAGCGCTCCCGCTCATCGCGAGACGGGCTCTCGGTCAGCGACGGCACCGGGCCCCGCGCCAGCGGCCTGTGCACCTCGGAGGTCATGCCCCGTCCCGGGTCCGGCGCCGAGCGGATGCTGGTCGTCCCCCTGGCCCGGGAGGACGTCGACACCGCGCTGTTGTTCCCCCTGGACGAGGCACTCTCTCGCCACCAGCGGGCACTGGTGATGGCCTCCTACATCTCCTGGCTCTCTGGTGACCTGATGGGCAAGCGCGCCCACTACATGGAGATCGCCAACGCCTACGCCGATGCATTGGTCGAGCGCGCGGGGGAGAGCGTGCGTCAGGCCGCCGCCATCTCCCACACCTGGGTCGGTTGGGTCGCCATGACCGACTTCCTGCTCGAGGTGGGAGCGATCACCGCCGAGGAGCGCGTGCAGACCCTGCGCCGGGTTGACGAGGCACTGCACGAGGCAGGACGAGCGGCGGTCAACCCCGACATGCCCCGCACCACCGGTGCCCGGGCACGAGAGCTGCTCGCCTACGCGCTGCGTCAGGGCATCGCCTACGTCGACGACGTCCGTACCGGAGAGTGCCCGCCATGGCCGCTGGCCGGGCGCCTGGGGTGGCGGCGCACCGTCACCGAGACCGACATGATGGGCTCGCCGAGCAAGTACCGCTTGGAGCGCAACGGGATCCGGCTGGGCTACGTCATGCACGACCCCGGACCCAAGGACCGCGGTCGGGTGCTGATGTGCGAGTCCACCCAGCTCGAGGCCGTCCTCAAGGCCGCTTCGGCGACCCAGGCCGAAAAACTCGAGATCGACCGCAACACCGCGTGCCGCGCCCTGCACGACGAGCACGTCCTGATCCCCGACACCTCCGAGGGGCGCACCCGTCACACGGTCAAGTGCCGCATCCACGCCGAGGAGCGGGACGCCCGCATGGTCACGCTCTACCTCGATCGCGTCATCGACGACGAGGACGATGCGGTGGGTGATGGCCCAGAGGACGGCGGAGACTTCCCCGGCGGCGACGACCCCCACAGCGGACCCGGGAACCACCACCCCGACGGCAGTGGAACGGCACCGGACACCGACGGCGAGGACCCGGTCCTGGAGATCCCCGGGCTGAACACTCCGGACCCACACGCGGTGGACACCGCGCACACGATGACCGAGTCTGGGACCGGCGCCGGCACCGACCACAGCGGCGACCATGACGGGACTGACCATCCCAGCGAGGAGACCCCCATGGACGAGCCCGAGTTCACCGCGCGACCGCACACCGACCTCGACGGAGTCGTGGGCTGGACCGAGCCGCGGAGCAGCGGCGACGTGGCCCCGTGTGTGGTCTGCGGAGTGCGCAGTGGCGTAGTCATCTCCGGAGCCCGCGTGCACACGGTGTGCTGGGAAGGCAGCACCGCCACCGACCGCGCAGCCCAGACCCCGGTCGGCCACCCATGGATGCGCGGCCAGCAGCCCGAGACCGAGGTCGCGGCCACCACCCAACCGGAAGCGCCGGCACCAGATCCGGTGCCGGCCAAGGGGCGCACCAGCCCCGCCAAGGCTGCTGCGACGGAGACCAAGTTCCGGGCCGCGGCCGCCGTCGTCGACGTCGACGGGATCTGGCTCAGCAACGGCGAGTTCGTCGAGATGCCTGGAGACGGACCTCAGCACGCCGGCGACCTGGTCCGGCTGGCTCAATGGCTGTCTCTGGGAACCGCGGTCACCAAGTACCTCGACGCCGCGGCGCAGGTGTGGGTTGGCGACGACTTGGCTCGTCGCCTGGGCATCGACGTCGAGGCGATCGCCAAGGCCGCCGAGCAGGACAAGGACAAGGTCGCCCGGGAGAGCAGCGCGACCAGCGTGGCCGTCACCGCAGCGCAGGAGGCCGGCTACAGCTTCGGCGGGAAGGGCGATGACGCACTGGGCCGCTGGACCAGGATCTGGAAGGGCACGGAGAAGTCCGTCTGGGTCGTGCTGCTGGCCGCGATGAGCCGAGACGACGCCAACGTCGCGTTGATGCGTGACCAGCCCGACCACGCCACCCTGGCCCGGCGGATCGGGCTGCTCGCCGATGCCCTCGGACACCCCTATCAGTTGTCCGGGTCCACCACCGGTCTTGACCTGATGACCACTCTGCGGCATCGCGACCGCGACCGGTTCTTCCCCGTCCTGGAGCCCTGCCCGCCAGCGCAGGTGAGCAACGTGGAGGCCGACATCTCCTGGTGCCGGCAGCCCACCGGCGTGGAGCTGGCTCACAAGTGGATCCACGCCTACGACCGGTCCGGGTCCTACCTGGCCGGCGTCAGCGGCCTGGAGCTCGGTGTCGGCGCACCGGTCCACCACCCTGACGGCACCGCCTTCGTGCCCAGGATGCCGGGTTACTGGCGGATCGAGATCCCCGACAACGGCGACTGGCGCATGCCCCACCCGCTGGACCCGCGCGGGTTGCACGCCGGCAAGGTGCGCTGGGCGACCACCCCGGCCCTAGAGTTCGCGGCCGAGCAGGGCTATGAGCCCGTGATCCTCGAGGCCTACACGTGGGTCGAGCGGGCCCGCGTCCTCGACCCCTGGTACGAGCGGATCCGCGACGCCCGGACTCGGCTCGACGTCGACGACATCGACAGCCAGATCGCGCGCGACCAGCTCAAGCAGATCTACGCGCCCACCATCGGGATGCTCGGATCCAGCACCCACATGGCCGGCCGCGTCGGGTACGCGCCCGAGCGCCGGCACATGATCATCGCCAAGGCGCGCACCAACATCCTGCGCCGGATCGCCACCATCGGGACGGCGACCGGGCGATACCCGGTCGCCGTCGTCGCCGACACCGTCCTCTACACCTCCCCAGACCCCGACCCCGTCGCCTCGTGGCCCGGAGGGGAGCAGTGGATGGGTCGCGAGCTCGGCCGCTACAAGGTCGAGGGCAGCGCGCCGCTGAAGGAGCACCTGGAGTTCCTGACCGGAGGCACCTACAAGGGCAAGGACGCCATCGTCGAGCGGGTTGCGGGGGCTGAGTGATGAGCGACCTGCGCGGCAAGCTCTTCACGGCCCTCACCGGCCGGGATGCCGATGTCTCGGGGCAGGCCGGAGGCGATCTGCGCGGCATGCTCATGGCCGTCGGCGGTGCCTCCCGGCGCACCAAGTCCGGGATCGACCTGACCAAGGCGGCCAAGAGCTTGGGGGTCTCACGGCGCACCGTCGAGCGCTGGGTCAAGACCGAGCAGAACGGCGCCGGGCAGCGGCCCTCGGCGCAGCACGCCAAGTCGCTGGCCACCAAGGCACGTCAGGCCGCGACCACCAAGGCCGGGCGCCGGGCCGCCCTGGCCGGATCCAGCATGCGCCAGGCGATCGCCAGCCGCGGGGCACGACTGTCCATCACCGGCCTGCAGGGACCTCACGCCGCCGGGCGGGACTACATGCGCAACCGGACCACCCAGCTCGAGCTAGACCCCGCCGACGCCGAGGCGATGATGGACGCCTGGGAGAACGGTGGGGAGAAGGGCTTCATGACCTGGGCAACCGGCCACTGGGGCAACGAGTACCTCGATGACTGGAAGTTCGACGCCGTCGACGCCATCGACATCGAGCGGCCCTACGGTGGTGGATGGCGATGACCGGCGGCGGGGCCCGCAACCGGAAGGCCGCCTGATGGCTCCCTTGTGGACCCGGGCCCGGCTGGAACGGGTCATGTGCCTACGGTTCGGGTTCGGCCACGACCCGGCCTCACCTGACACCGCGGCCGCGGCCGCAGCGATGGGAGTCACCCGGCGCACCGTCCAGCGATGGCTGCACGCCGATCACGGCCGGTCGGTGGCGCACATCCCGCCCAAGCGCCGCCAGCAGCTGATCGAGCTGCTGCGGCCGGCGGCGGAGACCCTGGCTCGCGAGGAACAGCAGGCTCGGTACGCCCGCAAGGCGATCGACGGGCTGCGGCTGCCGCGCAAGATGGGGATCAAGCCGGCGTGGGAGAAGCAACGATGGCTCGAACCGCACCGGGTCGCCGTCCTGGAGATCCCCGTCCGGCATCTGAAGATCCGCCAGCTGGCGATCGCCCGTGACGAACCCTCCCGCGTGGCGGAGCTGACCCGACGCGGCAAGGTCCTCGACGAGGCGACGGTCCCGACCCGCTTTCACGCCACGGTGCTGGTCCACCAGGTCTTGACCGAGATGGCCCCGTGGCGGTTCCAGGCCGGCGGGGACCAGGTCACCCAGGGCTTCACCCAAGCCTGGATGGTCGAGCCCTCGACACCGAAGACCCATCTGAGCACCGCCGCACTGTTCCTGATCCGAGAGGGCCGACGATGAGCACCGAGGAGAAGACCACGCGCCTGCTGGCCCAGCTGGAGGAGGGCATCCGGCTGGCGCCCGAACGGCAGTGCCCCTGCCGGCACCGGGCACGAGAGCACCGCGACGGCGGCTGCCCGTGCCAGGACTGCGACCTGCGCGCGTTCGAGGTCGAGCAAGGCTGTGTCACCTACCGGGACACCGATACCCGCGTCTCCCTCCAGGAGCATCTGGACGGCATCCGGTCCGGCGCACGGTCGCCGGTGCCGTTCGATCTCTGACCTTCGGGCTGTCACGGGCTCGGCCCAGAGCGCACCTTCCATCACCAAGCAGCCCGTCAGTCCACGAGGAAGAGGAGCCAGCCGATGCCGAGGAAGGGCCACCCCGACTACACGGTCGACCCCGACCGCGGCTCGAGCGCGTCACCGACCAAGAACGCCCGGCTGGTCGACCTCGACGAGCACCAGGATCGTGCGGCCAGCAGGTCCGGGCTGCGCGACCTGGACGCCATGACCGAGGGCATGAGCGGACTGACCCGGATGCAGAAGGACCGCGAACGGCTCTTCCCGCGCGGGACCAGCGCCGACCTCGGCGACCCGCGGATGCGCCGGCACCTGCCCACCGAAGGACAGGAGCGGGCACCGATCTCCTCCCGCCAACGCAACGAGCGCAGCAAGGACCGCCGCGACACCCAGGCCACGATGCCCCTGACCCAGCTGCGTGCCCAGAAGGACCTGGTCACCCGCCCCGAGCGGTGGCGTGACCTCAACGACCAGCTGTCGGCCAACACCGGCGACATCCAGGCGCTCAGCGAGAAGGACCAGGAGCAGGTTCGGCGCGTCGACCGCGCCATCCAGTCCTACGAGCGTCACAACGACCGCGGCCACGTCCTCTACAGCAACGTGCGGATGCCCTACTACATCAACCACCAGAACCTGCCCGGGTTCCTGCGCAACAACTTCGCCGCCGGCGACCGGGTCGCCTTCGACCGGTTCACCCACGCCACCCACCAGATGCACGAGACCGCCGGCTACGTCCACGACCCCGACGGGCGGGTGGCCGTCTTCGAGCTGCAGACCCGACGCGGCGCCTACCTGGGCCAGTCCGACAAGAAGGACAACACCCAGCACCTGCTGCCGAGGGGGTTGGAGTTCGAGGTCGTGGGCGTCCAGGAGGCCTCCTACCGTTCGCCCGACGGGACCACCGGCACCCGAATGGTCGTGCAGCTGCGCGACGTCACCCCTGAGCCCTGACCCACCCCCCAAGGAGACAGACATGAGCGACACCCAGCACAACGACACCCAGTCGGCGGCCGAGCGCGCCGAGCGGGAAGAGATGTTCGGGTTCCACCCCGAGATCCTCGGCGAGGCCGGCGAGCTGCCCCGCAAGGTCGACGGTCGGGACTACGAGGCTCCCAACACCCAGTCTCACTGAAACCCGAGACGGCCATGCCCAGACGTCCCAACGGGGCCGACCTGCTGTCGCAATGGACCCACTCCCACCCTCGCCGCACCGTATGCCCGGGCTGCGAGAAGGACTGCTGCCGCACCGGGCTGCCCCGCCTCGTCTATACCTTCGAGACCTGCCAGTGCCCGAGCTCGCCTTACCCGCACCTGATGGAGCAGATCTGGCACCGGGCGTGCTTGGCAGCCACGGAGGCGCGCTCGTCGTGACCCTCTGGACCATCCTCGTGGGCGCGCTGGCCGGTGCTCTGGCCGGCGCCGCCCTGTGGCGCTGGCTGCGCACCGGGATCTACCGCATCGACGAAGACGAGCCCCGTCTGAGACTGGACCGCTCCTGGGCCGTGGTCCCTTCCGCGGCCGTCGGCGGTGCTCTCGCCGGGGTGCTGGCTGATCCATGGCTGGCAATCGCCGCGTGGATCTACCTGGTTGGCGCGGTGAGCTTGATCTGGATCGACCTGGACGTGCACCGGGTCCCGGACCGGGTGCTGCGCTGGTGGGCGCCGGCGCTCCTCGCCGCGGTACTCCTGGGCGCTGCTGCCGGGGCCGGCGGGTGGCATGTCCTCGTGACCGCGGTGCTGGCTGGGCTCGCCATGGCGGTGCTGTTCTTCGTCCTGGCCGTGGTCGGGTCGATGGGCTTGGGCGACGTCAAGCTCGCCGCGGTCACCGGGCTGATGCTCGGCACCCTTGGATGGTCGGCAGTGACCACGGGTGTGCTCGCCGGGTTCGCGGCCGGCGCGGCCGCCGCCGTTTGGCTGCTGATCCGCGGCGCCAGCCGCACCAGCCATCTGGCCTTCGGGCCGGCGATCATCGTCGGCGCGGCCGTGGCGATCGCCCGCGCCGGTATCACCGGCTGAGGCAGTCACCAGGTCGGGGCTCCCGACACCTTCCTGCAGGTATGAAGCCTCGACTGCTGCTGGCCCTCTGCGCGATCGTGCTGGTCCTGACCGGGCAGGGATACAGCTCCGGGCTGGAGCTGCCCTCCAGCTGGCCGTGGGACCAGACACACGTCGACGAGCACGACGCCACCCTCACCGTGGTGCGGCAGCGAACGGCCGTGCCCGGCTACGACCGGTCCTGCAAGGCAGGACATGCCTGCGTGTTCGGGCCGGCCTGGACCGACGATGTCGACGTCCGGGACGGGCGCAATGGGTGCGACCAACGCTCCGATGTTCTGCGGGAGAGCCTCGAGCAGATCCAGCTCAAGCCGGGCACCAACGGGTGCATCGTGGCCCGCGGGATCCTGCACGACCCCTACACCGACCAGACGGTGACCTACGAGCGCAGTGGAAACACCGAGGTCGTCGCCGACCACGTGATCCCGCTCGCCGCGGCGTGGGACCTGGGCGCCGCCCAGTGGAGTCCGCGCAAGCGGCAGAACTTCGCCAACGACCCACGGAACTTGATCATCACCACCAGCGGCGCCAACCTGTCCAAGGGAGACAAGACCCCGGGGGAGTGGATGCCCGAGCATGGGCGGTGCCGTTACGCCCAGGCCTACCTCGAGGTGGCACGCGCCTACGGGGTGGCCCTGACCCGGGCCGACCACCGCGCCCTGACCGCAGCGACCGGTCGCTGCTAGGGCCCCAGGTGTCGGTACCGCTTGTGCACCCCGGCGGTACTGCGCGACTGCCCGTCGTGCTCGACCAGCACGGTGGTGATCGTGCGCCAGGACAATCCGTGCGTCAGCGCCTCAGAGATCACCGACTCCACGTCCTCGCCGCGCGCTAACGCCTGCTCAGCCTGAGCCACGGCCTGGTTCCACGCCACGCGCGGATGGGCGGCCAGCCATCGCTCGACCTCCTCGACGTCGAAGGCGGCAGGAGCTGTGCGCGACGACGCCGGCAGGGGTGCCGGCATCCCCACGGTCAGCCGGGGCTTGGTCAAGGTCGACTCGGTCCGCCGGCCCTGGGCGCGAGCCGCGCGCAGAGCTGAAGGTGATGGCCGTTCGCCAAGGACCTGCTCGATCCGGGCAGCGAGCTCCTCATAGCCGTAGGTGGCACGTCGGGGTTCGCTCACGGCTGGAGTCTACGGACCCGACACGCCCAAACCCCCTGAGGTTGACGGGTCGCAGCAAGTGCGAGAGGGTGGACCCAATCGCTCCCACCAAGGGCGAGGCACAACCGGACTGACCAGCCGGAGAGAGAGGGACACCTCATGACCATCACCACCCACCAGCGCAGCATCACCACCTACACTGAACTCACTGCGAGCATGCAGACTGACCCGGAGGCTCGTCACCACGGTGGCGCGGCCTCCGTGTCGTCTTCACCGCAGACCTTCCCCGTCGAGGCCGCCCGGTGTGCGACCTTCCCCACCCCGATGGAGTGGGTGCCGGACCGGGAACGGCGCGTCGTGCCCGACATGATGGCCGCCTTGTGCCGGCGGTGTCCGGGGCGCCAGAGCTGCCTGCTGTGGGCTCTAGCCGGGCAGGAGCAGGGCTACTGGGCCGGGACCACGACCAACGACCGCGAGATCATGCGTCAGCTCGACCAGGACGACGTCGACACCGCCGACTGGCTTCAGGGCCTCGCCCGCCGCGAGCTCACCGACGGCGCGCTGCACCCGCTCGGCGAGGGCAGCTACTTCTGGTACCGCCGGCGCGGCTGCCGCTGCGGGGAGTGCAAGACCGCCAACGCGCAGGCACGAGCTCAGGAGCGCGCCAAGGCCAAGGGGCAGGCCGCGTGACGACCACCCTGTGGGTAGGCGAGACTCGGAGCAGCCCTTTACCCGACCCTGAAAAGAGCTGGCACAACACGATGGCGCTCATCGACAGCCCGTGGAGCCGTCTGCGCAAGCCGCCGACCATCCCGACCGGGTTCAACGCCCAGACACTCAACGACCTCGACGACCTGGCCTTCGCCGAGCTGATCCAGGCGCAGCTGGTGCCTCGAGACCAGGACGTCCAGGGACGGCGGTTGTGGGACAGGTTCTGGAAGGTCATGCGCGAGGACGACCAGCTGGCCGACCGCACCTACAACGTGCTCGAGCAGTTCCTCGACACCACCGAGGACGCGCTGGAGACCGGAGATCTCGACGAGGCCGGGACCAAGCGCGCCGAGAAGTTCAAGCAGCAGTGCGAGATGAGCTGGAAGCGGATCGACCGTGGCCGCGACCGCGACGGCGCCCTGGGATGGGCCGGCGAGCACGCAACCGCGCACCCGCCGCAGTCCCGGCGGGTCATCGCCGCGCTGATCGGCGCGATCGCCAGGCACCGCGCCGAAGTTCTGCGCGAGTTCGGCAAGCCCAACGCTGCCGACGCCGAGCTCTGGGACGTCATGGCCCACCTCGGCCTGGACCCGCGGGACTACGAGACCCGTGACGGATGACAGGCACAGGCTCCGAGGCGACGTCGCCCACCTCGCGTCTCAACCACGTCACCGCTCACTAGCCGGCAGCCTGGAGCGCGCACGGGACTACTGCACCCGACAGCTCATCCACGCCGGCTGGAACGTCACCGAGCAGCCCTTCGTCGCCCCGAATCGGCTCCGTATCCCCGACGACGGCAAGCCAGGCGGAATGCTCCCGATGCGCCCGTCGGGCAGCGTTCGCGGGGTCAACCTGCTCGCGAGAGCCATCGACAGCAATCAGGTCACGACCGTTGGGACTCTTCTCATTGCACACCTCGACACCGTTCGGATCAGCCCCGGCGCCGACGACAACGCCTCGGGCGTGGCGGTGGCCCTGCAGGTAGCACGGCTCCTGCGCCAGGGACGTCACGACGTCACCATCGCCCTGGTCGACCTTGAGGAGCTCAGTCAGCTCGGATCTCGACACCTGGTCACAGTGGGTCCGCGACCCGCTCGGGTGATCTGTCTTGAGTCGGTGGGCTACTTCGACGATCGGCCAGGCGCTCAGCACCTACCGGTCGGATTCGGGATGCTGTTCCCCTCCCTCGCGCGAACCATCCGGGCGCGGGAAGGTCGGGGTGACTTCTTGGCCGCCGTTCACCGAGGCGACTGCGAAGGCCTCCTCGACGAGTTGGTCACGACCGCCGCCGCCCAAGAGCTCGACCTGCTCGGTCTGCTCGATCGCCGTTGGAACGGACCCGGGCAACGGTTCACCCGGTGGGTGAACCCCCTGCTGATGGATCTTGACCGTAGCGACCACGCACCGTTCTGGCGGGCCCAAGTGCCCTCCATCCTCATCACCGGCACCGCGCCCCTGCGAAACAGTCGGTACCACCGCCGAGGCGATACCCCCGACACCTTGGACTACCGACGGATGAACGCACTGGCACGGTCATTGGCGCACGTCCTGACGACCCACGAGCCAGCCTCACCGGATCCGACCTGAGACGGGCCGTAAGGTCAATGGGCAGAATCCACCCACCACACCGGGAGTTCACCACCCCATGGCCAACGACCTCAACAACCTGCTGGACCGCGTAGAGCGGGTTGATAGGTCCCTCGCGGCCGAGCTGCGCGCCCAGATCAGCACTCTCGCCCGCCGGCGCGAGTTCGGCCTCAACTTCGAGAAGCACAAACCGGAGACCGTCGAGCTGTACGGCCGCACGGTCAGGGCCGGCGACAAGGTCCGGATACTCAACCCCCGCGGCCAGCACGGGCCCCGGAAAGACCCCCGGACTTGGCGAGTGCAGACCATCACCAAGACCAGGTCGGGGCAGCACCAGGCGGAACTGCTGGACCTCAACGGCAACGCCGAGCAGAGCGCGCCGCTGGACGAGCTCGTGGTCATCGCCGACTTCCGAGACCCGATCTACCCAGGCCTGCGCCACACCGGAGCCGTGCGACGGGGCGGAGACAAGCCGCATCACGTGGTCATCAACGCCGAGAACTTCCACGCGCTCGAGGCAATGCTCTTCAGCCACCAAGGGAGGGTGTCGGCCGTCTTCCTTGACCCGCCGTACAACTCGGGGGCACGGGACTGGAAGTACAGCAACGACTACGTCGATGCAGAAGACGGCTACCGACACTCAAAGTGGCTTGCTTTCATGGAGCGCCGCCTCAAACTGGCTCGCAAGCTGCTGAATCCGACCGACTCCGTCCTCATCATCAGCATCGACGAACGCGAGTATCTACGACTGGGGCTCCTGTTGGAGCAACTCTTCCCCGAGGCTCGGCTACAGATGGTCTCGGTGGCCATCAACCCGGCTGCGATCGCACGAGGGTCCGAGTTCAGGCGCGCTGACGAGTACTACTTTTTCGTCATGCTGGGACGGTCGGCTCCTCTACCTGTCCCGCTGGCCAGCGACTGGGTCACCACCAAAGGTCGCACACATCGAGGAGAGATCCGCTGGGACCTTCTTCGCCGATCAGCTGCTTCGGCGGCCAGAAGCGACCGGCCGGGCATGTTCTTCCCAATCTTCCTGAACCGAGATACAAGGACGATCCACTCGATTGGCGACGCCATCGACCTGGGCACTGACCGATCAACGGTCGTCCCGCCCAACGGCACGATCGCGGTGTGGCCGATACGAAGGAACGGGTCCGAAGGCCGGTGGAGGCTGGGCCCATCCTCCACTCGGGAGGCTCTTGCCAGCGGCTTCGTGAAGGTCGGAGCGGTCAAGGGCGAAAACACCCCGATCTACTACCTGACGTTGGGAGAGCAGCGGAAGATCCGCGACGGCATCTACACCGTCACCGGCCGCGACACGGACGGGTCAGTGATGACTTCCACCCTGGACTCGGACGAGCGTCGAGTCATCCCGAGCACCCAATGGCGGGTTGCCAGTCATGACTCGACGCAGTACGGCTCACGAATGCTGACGCGATTCATCCCTGACCGGCGGTTCCCTTTCCCAAAGAGTCTGTACGCCGTTGAAGACGCCCTGAGGTTCTTCCTCGCCGACAAGCCCGACGCCGTCGTCGTCGACTTCTTCGCCGGCTCTGGCACCACGGCACACGCCGTCATGCGCCTCAACCGTCAGGACGGCGGCCGGCGCCAAAGCATCCTGGTGACCAACAACGAGGTCTCAGCCACGGAAGAGGTGTCACTTCGCCGCAAGGGCCACCGTCCGGGAGACGTCGAGTGGGAAGCGCTCGGGATCTGCGACTACATCACTAAGCCCCGCATCGAGGCGGCCATCACCGGACTAACGCCAACCGGTGAACCTATCCGGGGGGAGTACCAGTTCACCGATCCCTTCCCCATGGCCGATGGCTTCGAGGAGAACGTCGAGTTCTTCACCCTGACCTACGAGGATCCACGGGTCGTGGGTGCCGACATGGCGTTCGAGGCGATCGCCCCGTTGCTGTGGATGCGCGCCGGTGCCCGCGGATCTCGGATCACCGCCCCTACAGACACCTACACGCTGGCAGACACCTACGGGGTGCTCTTCTCGAGCGACACCGCCGGCGACTTCGCTGACGCCGTCGACCATGCTGCGGACCTCCAGGTGGTGTTCATCGTGACCGACGACGAGAAGCAGTTTCAACGGGTCTCCGCCTTGCTGCCGGCTCGGGTTGAGACGGTGCGGCTGTACGAGTCGTACCTGCGGACCTTCGAGATCAACACCGGTAAGGAGTAGTGGGTGCGCTACCAGCTGAAGGACTACCAGGACGACGCGGCCCGGTCCGTCTTGGACCGGCTCGAGCAGTGCCGTGAGGACTACCACCGGCGCGGGGAGCGGTTCTCCTTCGCGCTCTCGGCGACCACGGGTGCCGGCAAGACCGTGATCGCCGCGACCGTGATCGAGGCACTGATCCATGGCTCCACCGAGTTCGATGCCGAGGCCGACCCAGGTGCTGTGGTGCTGTGGATCAGTAAGGACCCGGCACTCAACGAGCAGACCCGGCACCGGATCATCGAAGCCGCCGACCGGGTTCCAATCGGGGACCTGGTCCTGCTGGACAAGGACTTCGCCGGCGAGAAGTTGGAGAAGGGCACCGTCTACTTCATCAACCCGGCCAAGCTGGCCAGCAGCAGCCTGTTCGTGCGCAAGACCAACGCCCGCCAGTTCACGTTCTGGGAGATCCTCGACAACACCATCCGGGACGACCAGCTGACCCTCTACGTGATCCTCGACGAGGCACACGAGGGGATGAAGGCGGTCCGGCGGGATGAGGCCGAGGAACGCCAGACGATCGTGCAGAAGATCATCAACGGCAACGGGACCAACCTCCCCGTGCCGATCGTCTGGGGGATCTCTGCCACCCCGGAGCGGTTCACCACGGCGATGGCCAGCGCCACCGAGCGAACCGCGAAGTCGAACGTGGTGATCGACCCCGTCCGGGTGCAGGCCTCGGGGCTGCTGAAGAACACCCTGGTGCTCGACATCCCCGACGAGAAGGGCGACTTCGAGACCTCGATGCTGCGCGACGGGACGATCGAGTTCGTCGCTCAGAGCGCCCGCTGGGCCGACTACTGCGCCGCTGAGGGCGAGGACGTAGTCACGCCGCTGCTTGTGGTGCAGCTGCCCAACAAGGAGACCGGAGCCGCTGGCGAGAAGGCTGAGGACCGGCTCATCGCCACCACCCTGACCGTCATCCGTGGCGCCTTCCCGGAGTTCACCGACGACTGCGTGGCCCACGTCCTGGGCGACCGCGGGGATCTGGAGATTAACGGCATACCGATCCCGAAGGTCAAGCCGCAGGACATCCAGAATGATCCGACGGTGCGGGTGCTGCTGGCCAAGGATGCCGTCTCCACCGGATGGGACTGCCCTCGAGCCGAGGTCCTGGTCTCGTTGCGGCCGGCGCGGGACAAGACCTACATCACCCAGTTGCTCGGCCGGATGGTGCGCACCCCGCTGGCGCGGTCGACCAACGATGACCGGCTCAACTCGGCCTCGTGCTTCCTGCCGCACTTCGACCGGCCCACCGCGAAGGCGGTCTCCGAGGAGATCATGGGCATCGCCAAGTCTCGAGGTGGCGAGCCACCACTGCCTCCGGGACCCAAGGTGATCTTCCAGCCGGTCGATCTGGCCTGGAACGAGAAGGTCCCCGAGGAGGTACGCGAGCTGCTCGCAAGCCTGCCCTCGCTGCCCAAGCCGGCGGCCGCGCCGAAACCGGTCAAGCGGGCGATCGACGCAGCGACCGCGATGGCTGTCGACGGATTCGTCGACAAGCCCAACGATCAGCTGATGAGATCGCTCTTCGGAGTGCTCGACGGGGCTGCGGCTCAGTACGCCGAGGACGTCGAGCAGATCTCGGCCGCGATCATGGAGGCCGAGGTCCGCAGATTCACCACCCGGCACGGAGACACCTCGGCCCAGACCAGCCACATGGTCCGCGAGGCCGACGAGAACACCGTCAAGGAGGCGCTGGGCTCCACCCGACGGATCCTGGGCGCTGCCGTGGTCACCGGATACCTCAAGAAGCTCTACCAGCAAGCGCTGACCGCAGACGGGATCACTGCTGACCTGGTCAGCATCGACGCCCGGGTCGCGGCCCTGTCCCGGATCGAGCGCAACGGCGAGGCCGTGGTGGTCAAGGCACTGCAGGACACCGCCGAGACGCAGACCCGGGCGTGGCTGGAGAAGTACCACGGCCAGATCAAGCTCCTGGGCGATGCCCGTCAAGCGGTCTACGACGACATCCGGGGCCAAGCCCGCGAACCGGAGCTCACTCCCACCGAGTTGCGGACCTACCAACGTGTCGAGGGAGGGACCGCCGAGGGGGAGAAGCTGGCCCGTTACCCCAAGCACGTCCTGGCCGACGGCGACGGGCAGTGGCCGTTGGACCCCAAGTTCACCAGCTGGGAGAAGGACGTCCTCGCCCAAGAGCTCGACCGGTCCTCGGTCGTGGCCTGGTACCGCAACCCCTCCGACGCCGGCAAACACTCAATCCGGGTCCCCTACCGCAAGGACGGGCTCTGGAAGTCGCTGCAGCCGGACTTCATCTTCTTCGACACCAACGCCGGCGGGCAGATCGTCCCCTCAATCGTCGATCCCCACAGCGGCAGCTTCACCGGAGCGCTGGAGCGCCTCGAGGGGTTGGCCCGGTACGCCGAGGAGCACGGTGCGGTCTACGCCAGGATCGACGCGATCGACGAGGGGCGAGACAAGACCCTGCGTTCGTTGGATCTGAAGGACCCCGCGGTCCGTGCGGCGATCCTGGCGGCCGAGAAGGACGGCAAGTCCGCGGCCGACCTCTTCAACGGTCCGCAGTCCCGCGCCTACTGACCTGATCTCGCACGCATGAGGGGGTCACAGAGACCCCGCTGGTGAACCTTCCCCAGGTGACCGTCGCAAACCACTGACCGTGCGAGGCCACCATGGATGTGCTCACCGCTGCGTGGGTCGGGGCAGGGTCCCCAACTCCTTACGCGACCTCCTTGACCGGAGACTGCTCCCACTGCGGATCCCGCGACCAGCTGGTCGCGGTGCGATCTGTGGTGTCCAAGCAGTTCACCGGATTCGACGGATGGGCCAACCCCTCGGGTCGAGGCGTGTGCCCGGGGTGCGCCTGGGGGTACGCCACAGCCGAGCTGCGTGCTGGTGCACACCTGGTCACCAGAGAGCCGGCAAGCCTGGCCCCTCTCGACCGCGCCGGCGTCGCCGCCCTGTTGCGATCGGGACCGCTCGGCGCCGACAGCGCTCTGGTGGTCCCGCTTCGGCCAGGACGCAAGCATCTGTTGCCGATGGCCACCTGGGGCAGGGTCGCGGTGGAGGACGTCGACTTGGGATGGAACCACCAGGAGGTGGCCCGGCTACGTCAGATCGACCGGCTGCGGGCCCTGGGGTTCGGGTCGCGCATGCTCACCGCCGCTGCGCCGCCCTTCCAAGTCATGAGGACGCTGACCCCAGAGCAGTTCCCCCAGGTGCTGGACGCCTGGAGCCAGCTGGAGCCGTGGCGTCAGCCCGGGAACCCCTGGATGGCACTTGCTGTGCACGTCACCACCCCCACCACGAAGGAGAGCCGACGATGATGAACACCCCCTTCCGCAGCGTCACCGCCGCGGGGAACCCGCTCACGCACCTGGTGGTGACCAGCCCAGCCCTGCGCGGGACACGACCCGATGAGCTGCCGGCGACCACCCTGTGCGGCCGCGCGGCGCTGGAGGAGATCGGGGACCACCCAGCCGAGGTGCAGTGCCCCCGATGCCTCGATCGGGCGCCGGCGTTCATGGCCCTGCCGACCTACGCGGTGGCGCTGTGAAGCAGGACCTGACCCCGACGACGAGGTGGCTGGCGACTACCGCTGACCTCATGCCGGCCCTCGACGGGCCCGCCGGTGTCGCCGAGCGGCTGCTGCTGCTGGTGCACTACGGCATCGACTGGTCTGGAGGGTGGGTCTCGCGCTACCGGTCGACGTACTGGGAGAGCCTGCTGCCCGATCGGGTGATCTGCGCGACCTACCGGTCAGCCAACCTGCGCCGGTGGTGGCGCGACGTCGCCGACGACCTGGGGTCGCAGCCCCGCACCGCCGCAGAGCGCGCCGAGCTCGAGCAGCTGCTGCGCGCCGAGTCACTCCAGGTGCTGGAGGTCCTGCGCTTCGAGACCGAGGCACTGCTGCTGCGGACCAGGATCGTCGCCGACACCGTGCGCCAGAGCCGCGCCGCCCGGACCGAGGCGGTGGCCTGATGCGCACCACCCAGTGGGAAGGCACCATGACCGCACTGTCCTCGATCGCCCACGGCGGTGAGACCCGCGGCACCATCACCCTGCTTCGCCGCGAGCTGGTCTGCTCTCCCAGCGGTGAGCTCGTCCACGTCCCGATCGTCTCCGGCAACACCCTGCGCGGCCGACTACGCCGACTGGGGGAGGAGCTGCTCCGCGACGCCGTCGGCTACGAAGGTCTCCTGCACCCTGCAGCAGCTCACGCGCTCAGGGGCGGCGGGTCGCTGGCCAAGACCGGTCACGAACCGCTGTCCGGGAACCGACTCCAGCAACTGCGCGACCTGGTCCCGCAGATCGGGGTGTTCGGCGCCGCCGGGGGAGGGACGATCATCAACGGTGCCCTCGATGTCGGCAAGGTCGTCCCTCACCTAAGCGAGACCAGCCACATCACCGGCGTCACCACCACCCGCTCGGCCTTCACCGGCACCCAGCTCGAGGCCTACACCCGTCAGGACGACGGCGACGGCCACGACTTCGCCGGCGTCATCACCCCGGTCGACGCCGGAGCCGAGCTCCTCTTCGACGACACCGGGCGACCTGAACCATTGCTGCGAGGAGGCAACCAGATGCTCTTCCACATCGAGACCTTCCCGGCCGGCACCACCTTCAGCACCTGGCTGCGGCTGCGCCGACCCAGCCCTCTGGAGATGGCCTTCTTCCTCGAGGTGCTCGACACCTTCCACAGCGACGGGCGGCTCGGGGGTCGGGTCGGGATCGGCCATGGTCAGGTGAGGGCCGACCTCACCGTCGACATTCCACCCGCCACCGAGGAGCTCCCAGACTGGCGCGCTGTGCTCGATCAGAACCGGAGCGAGATCCTCACCGCACTCCAGGGGCTGGCGTGAAGCCGCTCCAGGTGCGGGCTCATCTGGCGTTCGGGATCGCCCAGGCAGCGCCGTGGGGCATCGCGCTGGACGGACTGCTCGCCTCGGAGCTGTGGGCGCGTCAGAAGGCCTCCTGCCGCGAGCGGGGCCAGGAGTACGTGCGCGCGATGGAGCGCGACGACCCACCAGATCTCGATCTCCCGTTGGCGCGGTGCACCCCGACCGATGGCCCATGGCACTGGGCCGCGACCTGCGCCCTGCCCGACCAGGACTCCGGCCGGGTCGATGTCCACACCTGGACCGGACGGGTGGATGCCCGGGCGCTGGAGCAGGTCTCTACGGGACTGCCGAAGACGGTCTCTGACCGACAGGGGCGGTTCCGGGCCCGCAGGATGCCGCTGTTGGTCACACCGTGCGCCTCGGTGACCTGGCACGCCGTCGGAGACCCGACCGCGATCCGTGAGCTGCTGGAGCCGGTCGTCAGCATCGGCAAGAAGCGTTCCACCGGTGAAGGCCACGTCCTGTGTTGGGAGGTGCAGCTCGCCGAGGACCTCGACGAGTTCACCGCCGGCCATCTGCACCCCGACGGGACCCTCGGCAGGCCTTGCCCACAGACCTGTCGAGACCGGGCCGGTGCCGAGGTCGTCGACGGAGGCCTCGGCCGAGCCGGGATCCGACCGCCCTACATGCACCCCGCCCGACAGCACCAGCTCGCGCTCCCGGCACTGCTGAGCTCATGACCGCCGGCCTCGACGTCCGCGCCCTGCAGGGGCTACGCGCCAGCCGCCGCGACCTGGACCTGATCCGGTGCCGGATCCGGGCGCACCTGGACCGGCACGAGGGCTACGTCGCCTTCTCCGGCGGCAAGGACTCCCTGGTCGTGCTCGACCTGGTCCGACAGGTCGCCCCCCAGACACCGGTGGCCTTCTTCGACAGCGGCCTGGAGTTCCCCGAGACCTACGCCTACCTCGAGCAGCTGACCAAGATGTGGTCGCTCAACCTGCACGTCATCCCCGCCCGGATGACCACGTTGGAGGTCCTGGCCGGTAATGGCGGCTGGGACCACCAGGCACCTGACCGGCCGGCATTGAACCTGCATCAGGTCCTCATCGTCGAACCAGCCGCGGCCGCGCACAGGGCGCACGGACCGGGGGAGCTGTGGGGAGTGCGTGCGGAGGAGTCCCGCGGCCGAGCGGCGGCCTACGCCAACGCTCTTCGCGCCGTGACCTGCCCGTGCACCGATACCTGCACCGGCCAGCAGCGGCGGGCCCGCCATGGGGGGCTGATCAGCCGGGTCGACGGGACCGTCGCCTACGGTCCGGTGTGGGACTGGCACACCGACGAGATCTGGGGGCACATCAGCCGGCACCGGCTCCCGGTCAACCCGGTCTACGACAAGCTGCGCCGGCTCGGTGCACCTGAGCACTTCCTGCGGGTGTCGGGGATGATCGACGGGACTCGCCTCGAGGAGGGCCGGATCACCTGGCTGCGCCGGGGCTGGCCGGCCTTGTTCGAGGAGCTCTCCGCGGTCCTGCCCCGGATCCGCGAGTTCGTTTAGGAGCAGAAGGAGCAGCACGATGGAAACACCTGAGGACGACGTCGTCGACGGCGCGATCGGTGACGTCCAGAGGATGACGGACGAGTTGCTCGCCCGCGCCCGCAGGAGGCATCCCGGGGTTGAGTTCTCCATCGCCATCGACCAGGCGCTCTCACTGCTGCTGCCCAAGACCGCCGACCGGCTCTACCGCACCATCAACGGACGCCTCGGCTACTACGCCGGGCACGTCTACGACGAATGTCTGGTCCAGGAGATGGACCATTCGGCCGAAGCGGCGGACGTCATCACCTTGGTCCCGGTCGACACGGATGACCCGCCCTGCTGGCAGGGCGACCTGCGCACCGGACGCATCACCCCGCTCTGAGTCGATTCGCGCGCCGCCGCAGCCTGGGAACCGAGCCTAGGTCGACGAGAGATCGCATCGAGGAAACTGGCGGCAGCGCCACCTCGTCTTCGAGAGTTCCTCTAAGCCGCCCCACCGGGGCGGCTTAGAGGTCTCTGAGAGGATGCTAACCGTGGGACGCACACGCCACGGAGGACCTCTCGAGCAGGTCAACTACCCCTTGCTGTTCGCGGGTCAGCTCCTTCGTTTCGACCTTGAGCCCAGGGAACTCCTGGTGGCAGCCGGCGAGCATCGCCCAAGTTTCACCAGGTGGGTACCCCTCATGGACCCCACCGACGGCCACGCTTGGGTCCTCGACTGGCTCAAGAGCGCACTTGTGCCTGTTGAAGACGCTCATTGGTATGAACCAGAGGACAACCGATGGGACCGGGGGCCCGGTGAGGTGCCGATCAAGTTTGCTCACTGGCAGCCCGATGACCGCGTCCGGAATCAACTTCCGGAGCTCATGGCTGTCGTGGACCGCACGGCCTTGCGGCGACGCAGACGCCGACTCGGACGATCCGTCGAACTCACCATCTTTGCCGACACTCTTCGATCAGACGAACCCGTCATCCGGACCGTGTGGGTCGCTCCCACCATGTCACTTGCCGATCTCGCGGTCCTGATCAACAGCGTCTTCGGCTACGGCTCCGACCTCGGGGCCTTCGCACTCAACGGCGGGGACCTGATGTACCAGATCCCCGAGGCAGACGAGTACGACGCCCTTTCAAGTCACGACCTCCAGCTCGGCACTTTCCTCACCAAGGAGACACGGTGGTGGTACTACTACGGGCACGTCGAACACTCCATTCGCGTCGAGGGCTACCTCAAGGGAATCCGCTACCCAACCTGCGGACTAGCCTCAGGTGAGGGCACGGCGGATGACATTTACGTCCCCGACTTCGACCTCCAGCTCTACCAGAAACACTTGGAGCGAACCCTTGACGCGGGTCTGGACGATGCGCTCGAGGCCTTCTACCTATCCGAACCTCGGGCATCAGCTGAGATCGACACCTGGACCAGGCGCCGAGCAGTCCGCTACCGAGTCAACCCGGCCTACATCCACCCGCTCGCGGCGCGATCCAAAGACGGCGTTCACTGCGAGGGATGCCGCCTTTGGGGCCACCTAGTTGCTCACCCGATCGACGGGCGATTGACGTGCTCAGAGTGCCCCCATCCCAAGAAGACGCGACGCCCGTCCTACCTCGTCTCAGAGGTCATCGTGGCTGCGGTCGACCAGATCGAGCCGGCCCTGGACACCCAACTTGGGGATCAGTTGATCGACAGCATCGAGAAGGGGATCGACCTCACCGGCGCCATCGTGCAATCGCAGGGACCACCAGAGGTCGAAGGCTGGATGGCTAGGGCCGTTGGACCGGCTCTGCGCGGGATCCCTGCGTGCAGTGCTTGCCGCGAGGAGGAAGCATGCCTCGACTGCGCGGCGGCGACCCAGTACCTGCGCCTATCGGCTGAGGGGTCGGCCGACGTCCGTGACGCGCTCCTGATTCTCGCCACCTGGTTCCGAGACCGGCCAGCGAAGAGAAAGCGCTGACGCGGTGAGCCGGCCTGCGAAGGGCCCACGGTTGGTTCCGGCAAACCTCGCAGCCCTCCAGCCCCGACTCCACCAACAGGCGGCCATCGAGGCCGCCGTGAACGGGTTCGCGGACCACTCTCGTGGTCAGGTCATCATGGCCTGCGGAACCGGAAAGACCCTTGTTGCACAGAGGATCGCTGAATCTCTTGAGGCGACTCGAGTTCCGCCGGCCGGTCCGGGATGATCTGCCCGTGGGGACCTGGGGACCATAGGGACCATGGATGATCCAACCTTCGTCCCCGACATTCACATCAGCGGACGCCTCGGCTACTACGCCGGGCACGTCTACAGCGACGCGCTGGTGGAGGCCACGAACCACCCGCCCTGCTGGCAGGGCGACCTGCGCACCGTCGTCCCGGTCGACGCTGACGTCCCCATGTGGCAAGGAGACCTGCGCTCTGGACGAATCGGCTCGGCGCGCGCGCTGAACGGGTGAGGACGCGCTCACCAACAGCGGCGCGCGCGTTTCATGAGCTGTCGGAGTCTGGCTCGATGATCAGGGTCGGATCCCCGTCTGGGGTTGGCTCGTTTCGCCACACACCATCGACCTCAGCCAGGTCTCCCTCGGGGAGTGCCCACTCGACTCGCAGAATGCCATTCCCGGAGAGATGGGTTCGCTCATAGAGCTCACACAGTTCCTCGAACCTGCCCGTTCGATAGAGCTGATAGGCGACGTCGCCGCCGAGTGCTTCCACGGCGAAGTCCGCCGCCGCTTGGAGTGCTTCGTCCCGGGACAGATGCAGAAAGACATGCACGCTGTCACCTGTGCTGGAGCCCCGGTGAAGACGAGACCAGATCCTGGGGGCCGCCTCAATATCCCGGGTTCCGGTGTGGCGAAGGCGGGTCACTGCTTCTGGCCAATCTGTCGCGGCCAAGACCCAGGTGCAGAGCCACTCGTCCTTGGACATGAGGGCTGCTGGGCTGTCCTCATCGAGAAGGAGGAGCAGAACTTGGGCATCCCTGAGGAAGGCCGTGGCCAACGAGCTCTCTCCACTCGCGAGGGAGCCAGAACGGTCGCCGAGAATCGCGGCTGCTGACTCCAGTCGTCGAATCGAGCGAGTCAGCAGGGCCTCAGGCACTTCGATGCGGTGCAGCCCGCCATCACGATTGCCCTCAAGGAGCAGATGTCCCCAAAGACTCACCAGACCCAGAGCATCATCGGCGGCTTCATACCCACCGCTGGGCAGTCGAACTCGACCAGCCTCGGAGAGCGCGGTGATGGTGCGAGCTGCCACCGCTACAGGGACGGGGCAGTCTCTGATCGCATCCACAAGGTCCTCTCCGGGATCTTCATCAGCCAACATCTCGACGATGCTGTCTGCCAGTCCAGCGAGTCGCTCATCGTCCAGATAGGAACGAGCGCTCTTTGGCGTAATGCTCAGCCCTGTCGCCACGGCCTGGACCCGGTCCTCGAGCAACTCGACTGCATTATCGACGGGCAGGGTCAAACCCCGCTCGTTGAGCAGCCGCACTAGCACTTCAGCTCGCTTCAGCGACCACGACCTATTCATCTATCCTCGTCCTTCTTGGGTCTAGATGGCGGCTTGGGAAACAGTCACCAAAGTAGCCTCAACCCCCCCCCTGCCCGGCACCCCATGCCGCCCGAGCTGGTGGCCCGGGCAGGGAGCGGTGTCGGTGCAGACGGCTAGTGTCGAAGACACCAACCTAAGGCGGCTGACCACCGCGACGAGACCCGAGGGAGTGGTCATGTTCGAGATCGAGTTCGGTGATTGTGACGAGGTGCGGCACCCGCATTGTGAAGGGGTTGAGTGCGAGACAGTGCTGCTGGTGAGGGGATTCGGGATGAAGGAGCAGGCCGAGCAGTACGCCCGCGATGTCCTCTACGACCGGCACACGGTCGCGGAGATCCTCGCCAGCCCAGGGGAGGGGCTGCGGGCGGACTCGTTGATGCCCGAGGGACGGGACCCGGCTGGAGTCATCATCCGGGACTACAACGTGGCTGACACCTCCCAGCCCAACGGCGAGCAGGGGTACACGTTCGTGGCCGGCGGGCACGACGAGTTCTCGCTCTACCTGCCGGACTGACCCCGGATCCGGGGTCGAGCTCGAAGGCCGGCACAGCCCCCTTCCGGGGGGGGTGCCGGCCTTCCCCTGTGCCCGGCCACCCCATGCCGCCGGGCACAGGGGATTCCGTTGCTGTGCAGGGGTGTTCGGTGTCGGTGGTGGGCGGTAGTGTCGAAGGCACCAACCAACCGGGCGGACTGACCATCTGCCCCCTGACTCCGATGAGGAGATGACCCATGACAACCATGGCTGCTGAGGCTCCAGCGTGGAGCATTGACCTGGTGGGGCGACCCGCTGTGGTCGACCACGAGATCACGACCGTGACGGCACTGCGGGGCACGGAGGTGTTCACCGCCCGAGAGCCGGGGACCGGTCGGGAGGCCGAGACGGTGGTGATGCTGCCGGTGACCGGCGAGTTCGTCGAGATGCCCGAGGTGATGCCGGGGAACGAGACGGTCAAGGGCTACTGGCTGGGGCCGGTGGAGGCCGGGACGCGCGTGCACGAGACGTTCTCGGTGCTCGTGCTGGCCGAGTCCAAGGTGCGCCGCCTAGTGCTGCCGGTCACCAAGGCCGACGCGCGGCAGTTGGTCAAGGGTCGAGCCACCGAGGGGGAGCGGGCCGCGCTGGGCGCGCTGCTGACCGAGGCGCGGGCCCACAACTGCACCCGGCGCGACCACGAGGCGTGGCGCGACCGGCTCGTCTCTGAGGCTCACAGCGAGGCCGACGACCGCGAGTGGTGCGGGGAGTTCGACGACTTCATGGCCCGCGTGGGGCTGCCCCGCAGGAGCCGTGACTACGACCTCGAGGTCGAGGTCAGCGCCACCGTCCGAGTCACCCTGACCGCCACCAGCGAGGAGGACGCCACCGACGCACTCACCCGCGAGGACGTCTGGGCCGCGCTCGGGGAGGACAACATCACCTGGGACGTGAGCGAGGTCTACGCCGACTGACCCGTGACCCCGGTGCGCGTCGCCGGCGGCGACCACGACCCCGCCGGGCGACGCGCACCGCCACGCCTCCTGCACCCAGAGGCCACCCCATGCTGACTGGTTCAGCTGCTGTGGGTCGTTGCGGTGTCGGTAGTGGGCGGTAGCGTCGAAGACACCACCACTTGTGAGCGGCTGACCATCGCTCACCCGAGACCCGAGGAGGGGTCATGACGTTGACCATCGAGCACACCGAGGCTGAAGGAACTTTGCTGCTGGGCACGTCCCGAGGGGACGGTTCGGCCGAGGTCGTCAAGGCGTTGGGTTGGCGGTGGGGTCGCAGCATCGGGCTGTGGTTCGTTCCGCGCAGTCGCGACGCTGCGCCGAAGCGGCCGCTGATCGAGCAGACCGCGCGGCAGCTGCGGGAGGCCGGCTTCGAGGTCGAGGTGTCGATCGACACCACGACCGGGGACCGTGAGGAGGCCGAAGCGCGGCGGGCCGAGCGTTCCCAGGCGCGATCCGGCAGGCTCGCGGACCTGGCCGAGCGGGAGCAGGCCAAGGCCGATCAGCGGTATGCCGCATCCCGCAAGATCGCCGACGGGATCCCGTTCGGTCAGCCGATCCTGCTCGGGCACCACTCCCAGGCCAGGGCCGAGCGGGACGCCCGCAAGATCCGCTCGCACATGGAAGCCAGCATCGAGCACCAGGAGCGCGCCAACGCCGCAGCCGCGGCCGCGGCGACTGCCGCTGCCGGGCCGGAGTACCGGCATAACCCGGTGACCGTCGCCAACCGGGTCGAGCGGCTCGGAGCCGAAATCCGGCGCATGGAGCGCGCGCTCGAGCAGTCCGCCGCCGCGGGGCATCGGCGCCAGGACCTCGAGGACCAGCTCGCGATCGACCGCGCCGATCTTGAGCACTGGCAGAAGGTACGCGCCGAACAGCTCGAGACCGGGCAGGCCACCAACTACAGCCGCGAGACCGTCGCCGTGGGCGACCTGGTCAAGATCGGCGGCTCCTGGCACACGGTGGCCCGGTGCAACGCCAAGACGGTGGCAGTGGAGACCGGCTACTCGTGGACCAACAAGGCACCTTGGCACAAGGTCCAGGACCACCGCCAGCGGACACCGCGAGGTTGATGGTTTCTCCGCTACCAGCCGGTTGTGGACCACAGCTGGTAGCGGAGAGCCTGCACGAGGCGGGCGCTGCACTTTTCACATCCCCGTGCCCGGCACCCCATGCCGCCGGGCACGGGGTCGATCGGTGGCGCTGAAGGGGATTCGTTGTCGGGTGGGGCGGCTAGTGTCGGAGGCACCAACCACCGCGGCGGGCTGACCATCTGCCGCACCGAGACCCCGAGGAGGGGACGATGAGCAGCACCGTTGAGCAGGCCGTCGAGCGCATGGATCAGCTGACCGCGATCGTCGTCGAGGCGACTGTGGCCGAGATGCGGGCGGCGGCCTACGCGATCGCCAGGCAGACCCGAGAGCAGCACCCCGCCGCGGTGCGGGTGCACCTGGAGGCGTGCGACCAGGGCGACTGGCTGGACGCCACAGGCTGGGACGCGGGTGACGAGGTGGAGGATCTCGACCTTCCCGAGGCTGTGGCTTTCGCCGCCGCTCACCTCTACATCCCGCACATCGGCAACGGTGACCACACCGGGGCCGTGCCCGGGCTGCGCTACACAGATCGCCGCCGCGGGATCTTCGTCCTCGACGTCGACCGGGTGCTCGCCGACTGCGACCAGGACCCGGTCGTGGCCGAGGTGCTGGTCACCCGGGACCCGGACGGACCCAACGACGTCGCCGTCGCCGTCCTGGGTCGCAGCGTGCAGCCCAGGCAGGTGCGGGTCTTCTCCGTGGACGCCGGAGCCGGGTGGGAGTGGACGGATTGGGTCGAGCACCGCGACCACTGCCTCGCCGAGGCCAGCGAAGGGCTCCAGGAGCCGCTGCGGGGCGCCCTGGGCTCCCCGCCGGGCGGCAAGTACGTCGAGGGCAGGGACGGGCAGGACTGGCTCTCTGGGGTGGCGTCATGAGCGAGTGGATCGTCACCTATACCTCGATGCCGATCGAGGCGGACAGCGCAGAACAGGCGATCGAGCGCGAGGGCAACGGGGGAGGGCACTGGAACGCCTACCCGGTCCGGCAGCGTCCCGAAGCCCTGGAGGCGCACGCTGACGTCTGGCCTGGCGACGCCGACCTGCCGGTGATCCTCGGTGCTCTTGGTGGGCTGCGCCTGGCGATGTACCAGCACCGGGACGATGAGGACGCGCCGCTGCCGGTGGTCGTCCTTGACCTGGACCGGGACGACCCCGAACTCGAGGTGCGCGTCTACGTCGGCGATATGCCCCTCGCCACCGTTCCCGCGGCCAACCCGTAGCGCTTAGACCCCCGGACCCTCGGGGGTGCGGAGCAGATCCGCACCCCCCCGGGACGGGCACCCCATGCCGCCCGTCCCGGGGCCACAAACCATCGCCTCTGTCGGTGGGGACGGCTAATGTCGAAGACACCAACCACATCGAGCGACTGACCATCGCTCTGGTGAGCACCACACCACCACCGAAGGGCAGCAGCAATGGAACCGACCACTTGGGACAACGTGGGGCAGCACTACACCGCCGATGGCGTTCTGATCGTGCCTGGCCTTCGCATCGTCAACTACGACCATCGAGCGGACACCGTGATCGAGCCCGTGCGCTACGGAAACCCCGCTGAGCCTCAGTGGTTCGTCACTGAGCACGGCATCTTCGATGGTTCCCGCATGCAGGCGGCTCGGCCGACAGACTCGGGCCCGGCGGGACCCACATGGGCCAAGCCGTGCGAGAAGTGCGGCCAGCAGGTCGAGCGCTGGCGCGGGCAGGGGGACGTCGCCTGCTCCTGCGGTGCCTGGTACAACGCCGGCGGGCAGCGTCTGCGGGACGATTGGGCCGGCAATCTCGCGTGGCTCGATGACGAGGTGGACGACCTCGAAGGCTTCGAGCGTCAGCAGCTGGCCAAGGAGGGGTACCGGTGAGCCGGCAGCGAGGCCGCCACGGTGTCCGGGGCACGCTGCGGCTGGTCGTCTTCGCGCTGGCCTGCATAGCGCTCGCCGTGGTCTTCTACGGGCCGTTGGCGTGGCTGGCAGGGCTGGTGGTCCTCGCGCCCGTGGCGGTCCTCATTGGGGTCGGCCGGCGACTGACCCGCCGAGGCCTACGCCGCGCGGCTCGGGCCGTCTAGCCCCCCCCGCTCCGGGAGGCGCGAGCGGGTGCCCGCCCACCACTTGGGCACCAATCGCCCACCACTGGCGCACCACTACGTCAATCACGAAACCGCAACGGTTCAGACGAAAGGAGGCAGAGTCATGGTCATGACGAGCGTGACTGAGCGCATCATCCGGCAGGCGCAGCAACGCGGCTTCCGCATCCGCACCAGGACAGCCGGCGGCCGCACGATCCACTTGGTCGACCAGCACGGCCAGGACGGCTGCTTCGGCGCGATCTACGTGGGGCAGCACTCGGGCCGAATCACCGGAGCGGTCTTGCACCAGGGCAACCAGGACACGGCCGGCACCAGGCTGCTAGGCGCGCTGGCCACGGGCCGCGCGATCCGCGCAATCCCTGCTCGCCCAGCAGGTTTCCCGGTGTGGAGCGTGTGGACCCGTGATGATCGGGGACGTGAGGGATGGTCCGTCACCGCACCCACCGGCACGCTGCTGGTCACCCCAGCCGGTGAAGTCCGATGGGCAGACCATGACGAGGTACTGCTGCGCGGGGACGACCTCGAGCGGTGCCAGCGGTGGGCCGAGGAGTACGCCGAGACCCACCGTCACCCTGCGGCCGAGACGTGAGCTCGCAGGGTGACCCGGGGTCGGTGCCGGCTTGCCGGCACGCTCCTTCGGATGCAGGCGCGCAGCGCCTGGCACCCTGCCCGAAGG
>Ga0209368_1000258_pt1 | contig 67248 bp, 68 predicted proteins | sample EBPBio242008_DNA_FD_185862 | JGI IMG/M metagenome (GOLD analysis project Ga0209368, IMG submission 185862) | Wastewater treatment Type I Accumulibacter community from EBPR Bioreactor in Madison, WI, USA - Reactor 1_4/24/2008_ DNA (SPAdes)... | ecosystem: Engineered > Bioreactor > EBPR >...
AGCGCGTTCGTAGCCGCGGATGTAGCCTTCCGAGGCCAGCACGTCCAGGACGCGCGCGCGCAGCGTGGAGGCGGGCGAGGTCACGGTGGACTTGCCGCGCATCTGGGCGTTGCGGATACGGGTCAGCATATCGCCGAGAGGATCGTTCATCGACATCTTCGGTCCCCCTTACCAGCTCGACTTCACCATGCCGGGGATCTGGCCGAAGGAGGCCAGTTCGCGCAGCATGATCCGCGAGAGCTTGAGCTTGCGATAGTAGGCGTGCGGACGGCCGGTGAGCTGGCACCGGTTGTGGATCCGCGTGGCCGAGGAGTTGCGCGGCATCTGGGCGAGCTTGTGCGTCGCCTTGAAGCGTTCTTCCATCGGCTTGGACTGGTCGGCGATCACCGCTTTCAGCGCGGCCCGCTTGGCAGCATGCTGCTTCACGAGCTTGGCGCGCTTCACTTCGCGGTTCACCATGGATTTCTTGGCCATGAGTTTCTTCCTCGCGCGTCAGTTGCTGAAGGGCATGTTGAAATGCTTCAACAGCGCCTTGGCTTCCGCGTCGGTTTTCGCGGTGGTGCAGATGATGATGTCCATGCCGAGCACTTCGTCGACCTTGTCGAAGTCGATCTCGGGGAACACGATGTGCTCTTTCAGGCCCATGGCATAGTTGCCGCGGCCGTCGAAGGCATTGCCCTTCACGCCGCGGAAGTCGCGGACGCGGGGCAGGGCGATCGTGATCAGACGGTCGAGGAATTCGTACATGCGGTCGCCGCGCAGCGTGACCTTGCAGCCAAGCGGCATGCCCTCACGCAGGCGGAAGGTCGCGATGGACTTGCGCGCCAGCGTGATGACGGCCTTCTGGCCGGCGATCTTGCTGAGTTCCTCGGCGGCCTGCTTCACCTTCTTGGTGTCCTTGACCGCTTCGCCGACGCCCATGTTCAGGACGATCTTGTCCAGCTTGGGGATCTGCATGTCGTTCTTGTAGCCGAACTCTTCCTTGAGCGCGGCGCGCACCTTGGCCTGGTAGGCGGCCTTCATGCGCGGGGTGTAGGTGGCTGCGTCCAGCATCAGATCGCCTCCCCGGTGGTCTTGGCGTAGCGGACCTTCTTGTCGCCTTCCATGCGGAAGCCGACGCGGGTGGCCTTGCCGTTCTTGTCAACGAGCGCGAGGTTCGACAGGTCGATCGGCATGGCCTTGGCCAGGCGACCGCCCTGCGAGCTCGCCGATTGCTTGGTGTGGCGGATCGCGACGTTCACGCCGTCGACGACGGCCTTGTTGTCCTTGGGCATGACGGCGGTGATCTCGCCTTCCTTGCCCTTGTCCTTGCCGGTCAGCACGACGACCTTGTCGCCCTTGCGGAGTTTCGCGGCCATCACAGCACCTCCGGTGCAAGCGAGATGATCTTCATGAAGTTCTTGGCGCGCAGTTCGCGCACGACCGGCCCGAAGATACGGGTGCCGACCGGTTCGCCCTGGTTGTTCAGGATGACGGCGGCGTTGCGGTCGAAGCGGATGGAGGTGCCGTCTTCGCGACGGACTTCCTTGGCGGTGCGCACGACAACGGCCTTGCGGACGTCGCCCTTCTTCACGCGGCCTTTCGGAATCGCTTCCTTGACCGACACCACGATGATGTCGCCCACGGAGGCGTAGCGGCGATGCGAGCCACCCAGAACCTTGATGCACTGCACCCGGCGAGCGCCGGAGTTGTCAGCAACATCCAGATTGGTCTGCATCTGGATCATTTGGTTTCTCCCGACCTTTGGGGACAGTCAGATCTGCGGCTGCCCCAGGGTTTCGATTGACGATGTCGGTGGGATCGGGGCCTCAGGCCTCGACGACCACCGTCCAGCGTTTGGTCTTCGAGATCGGTGCGCATTCCTCGATGCGGACAACGTCACCGACCTTGAATTGGTTGTTCTCGTCGTGGGCCCGGTACTTCTTGGACTTGCGGACGGTCTTTTGCAGCAGCGGGTGCTTGAAGCGACGCTCGACGAGGACGGTGATCGTCTGCTCGTTCTTGTCGGAGGTCACGACACCTTGCAGGATACGCTTGGGCATTTCGTGGTCCCCTTACTTCGCGGCTTCGGCGGCTTTTTGGTTCAGCACCGTCTTGATGCGCGCCACTTCACGGCGGACGGTGCGCATGCGGGCGGTGTTTTCCAGCTGGTTGGTGGCCTGCTGGAAGCGCAGGTTGAACGCTTCCTTCTTCAGGGCCAGAAGGCTGTCGCGCAGCTGGTCGGGCGTCTTGCCCGCAAGTTCCTTGGCGGTGGTCATCACCGGTCTTCCTTTTCACAATCGCCAGCCGGCCCCTTGTCGGGTCACCTTCATCCTGGCGGATCAATGACAGATCGACGATTCCGAGTCGCCCCGGAACCGTGGATGCGGCTCACTACAGGGGAGGGGTCGGGATGGCAAGCGATATTCGCAGCGCCGGCAGGCTGGCCCCGCGTGACGTGGCGATGTAGCCTTCCGGCCGATGCGTCACGTGACGAGGACCCGATGCTGCGCCCTGTTGCCACCCTGACCGCCCTTTGCCTTTGTAGCCCGGCCCTGGCCCAAGACGCGACCTTCTGGTCGCGCGGCGGGACGTTCCTGCCCTGGTCGACGACCGCCGAGTCGATCACCGGGCCGATCACGCTTGAGGTCGATGCCCAGGGGGCGCCGACCTCCATCACCTTCGGGCCTGGCGCGCAGGTGGAGCTGACGCAGGTGGCGCTGTCCGATGCGGCCTGGCTGATCTTCGACGAGGCCGAGGTGCGGGGCGCTGTGCTGCAGATGGCGGTCGACCCCGGCCCGCTGATCAACGGCAACACGCTGTGCGGCGGGCCGGACATGCCGGCGCGCTGGCTGGTGCTGGCCGCCAGCCCCGGCAGCGACCCGACGCTGCAACTTGCCGCCTTTTCTGGCGACGCACCGCCCAGCTCGATCGAGGGCGACGCGCTGTGCGGGACGTACAATTACGGCGCGGAGTAGGGGCGGCACCTCGCCCTGGAACGTCTGTCTCGTTGGCCGGAAGGCAGGCGACCGACGGGGCTTCCGGGTGCGGCGCCGTGCTGCGAGGATGCTTTCCTTTCCGCACCGGGGCCGCTAGCCATTCCCGGCGCGGGTCAATCAGGCAGGGAAAGACGCATGCAGCCGGACAAGATCGCACTTGAAGAGCACTTCATCCTGCCCGAATTCCTGCCCTATCTGGAACCTGCCCTCCCCAGGGTCACGAACGAGGTTCGCGCGCAGCTGGAGTCGGCCATGCTCGATTTCGGCGAGGCCCGGCTTGCCGCGATGGACAGCGCCGGGGTGCGGATGGCCGTCCTGTCCCTTTCCGGGCCAGGTGTGCAGGCCGAACCCGATGCGGCCAAGGCTGCCCGGCTGGCGCGGTTTGCCAATGACCGTCTTGCTGCCGAAGTGGCAAGACGGCCGGACCGATACGCCGGCTTTGCGCACCTGTCGATGGCCGATGCCGGAGCCGCCGCCACCGAGCTTGAACGCTGCGTGAAAGAGCTTGGCTTCGTGGGGGCGATGGTCAACGGCCATACCGGCGGCATCTATCTGGACGACCCGCGATACGACGCCTTCTGGGAGCGGATGCAGGATCTGGACGTGCCGCTCTACCTGCATCCCGGCGATTCCTTCCGGCTTCCCTATGTGCTGGAAGGTGCGCCCGAACTGCTGAAGCCCACCTGGGAATGGACGATCGATACCTCGTCGCACCTTTTGCGCCTGGTCTTCGCGGGGGTGTTCGACCGCTTTCCGCGGCTGAAGATCATCCTGGGGCACATGGGCGAGACACTGCCTTATGTGCTTTGGCGGCTGGACAGCCGCGCGGCCCTGACGGCGGACAAGCGCCCGCTGCTTCTGCCGCCCTCGGCCTATCTGCGGCGCAACCTGTTCGTCACCACCTCCGGCCAGTGCGACCCCGTGCCGCTGCGCGCCGCGCTGGCCGGGCTGGGCGCCGGGCGGGTGATGTTCGCCGTGGACTATCCTTACGAGGACGCGGCGGTTGCAGGCCGGTTCCTTGACGCCGCGGGGCTGGACGAGGCGACACGAGACGGTGTGGCCTTCGCGACCGCCGCCCTTCTGCTGCGCCTGAAGGCCTGAGGACGGTCTCGCGAAGCCGCACCCTCGGGCGATCCGGGGGACTAACCCAGGGTCACGGCGACCAAGCCCGTCGGTTGCGTGGTTTCACGCACCCAACGGGAAGCAGGTGCGTGCAAGCACGCACCCTACCCCTCACGCCCAGCCATAATTGAAACTCACCGAGATCCGCTCGTCCTCGGCCATGTTCATCGGCACCTCGTGGCGCAGCCAGCTTTCGCACGGCTGCGGTTGCCGACCGAATGGGAGAGACCCGATCGCATCTGGTTGTCTTGACCGAAATAACGACCTATATTTCGTTCCAAATCGGGATACGGAAAACATGCCATGCAACGTGTCGAAGCCGGTGTCGCGATCAGCGTGTCCGATCTGAAGAAGAACCCCTCTGCCGTGTTCGACCGCTCGGGCGGCGAGCCGGTGGCGGTGCTGAACCACAACCGGGTCATGGGCTACATGGTACCGGCGGCGCTGTACGAGGCGATGATGGAGCGGCTGGACGACGAAAGCCTTGCCCGCATCGCGCGGGAGCGGTTGGCCGAGCCGTCCTATCCGGTCGCGCTGGATGACCTATAGGCTGCACTTCATCGCCCCGGCCGAGAAGGAATGGCGCAAGCTGGGCCCGACGGTGCGCGAGCAGTTCAAGAAGAAACTGGCCGAGCGGCTGGAGGCGCCGCGCGTTCCGGCCGACGCGCTGCACGGCCTGCCCGATCACTACAAGATCAAGCTGCGCGCCTCGGGCTACCGTCTGGTCTATCGGGTCGCGGATGAGGTGGTGACGGTCACCGTGGTGGCGGTGGGGCGGCGGGAGAGGTCGGAGGTGTACCTGACGGCGGCGGGCCGAAGCGCCTCTTGAGGCTCTGGAATCTCCAGAACGCCCAGCCGATCCAGGCGCGTGTCCCCACCCCGGCCTTGAGCCGGGGTCTCCCTGTTCGTCAGAGGTCCCGGCTCAGGCCCGGGACGGGTTTGTCTTACGCCCAGCCATAGTTGAAACTCACCGAGATCCGCTCGTCCTCTGCCATGTTCATCGGCACTTCGTGGCGCAGCCAGCTTTCCCAGAGCAGCACGTCTCCGACCGAGGGCGTGACATAGACGAAGGGCTGCAGCTCCTGCCCTGCGTTCTTGCGGCGGAGCGGCGCGTGCATCAGCATCGGCAGGCGCGGGTCTTCCAGCTTCAGGGCGCTCGTGCCTTCAGGCATGGCGACATAGGTGGTGCCAGAGATCACCGAATGCGGGTGGATGTGGCTGGCGTGGCTGCCGCCTTCAGGCAGGATGTTGATCCAGAGGCTGTCGCATTTCAGCTTTTTCCCCTGAAGGTCGAAGCCCAGATCGTCGCAGAAGGCGGCGACATGCTTGTCCAGCGCCTTTTCCAGATCGCCGAAGATCGGGAAGCGCCAGGGCAGGTCGGTCAGCGAGGCATATGAGGTGTAGCCCGGATAGGCGTTCGCCTCGCACCAGTCCTGCCCGGCCTCGTCATCCTCGGCGATGGCCTCGCACGAGGCGCGCAACTCGGCATAGTCGATCTTCTTCTTGCCCAGGTCGTTCAGCCGGGCGCGATACAGGCGGGTGACGAAGAGCGAGGTGATTTCGGGCATCTTTGCGGTCCGTGACAGGTTGCGGCCTTCCTAGCACTGCCGCCCGGCCGATGCGAGCGGGCTTGCCGGGCGGCGCCGCGCAAGCGATCATGCAGAGCAGAGGAGAGATGTCATGCCCCATTCCGGTTCCTGCCTGTGCGGCGCGGTCCGATTCACCGTCGAGGGCGATCTGCCGCCGCCGGACGGTTGCCATTGCGTGAACTGCCGCAAGCAGACCGGGCATTACCTTGTGTCCACCGATGTGCCCAAGGCGGCGCTGGCCGTCACAGGCGCGGACCATGTCGGCTGGTTCCAGTCGTCGGAAAAGGTGCGGCGCGGCTTCTGTCTGCGCTGCGGGTCCACGCTGTTCTGGGACCCGGTGTTCCGTGACTGGATCGGCGTGGCCATGGGCGCCTTCGACGGCCCGACTGGCACGCACCAGTCGAAGCATATCTTCACCAGCGAGAAGGGCGATTACTACGACATCGCCGACGGCCTGCCGCAGAACCTGCGCTGAGGCCGCCTATTCCCCGCGCGGGAAGCGTTTCTGCTCTTCCAGCACGTTCAGGTCCATGTGGTTGCGCATGTAGCGTTCGGACGCGGCGCGCAGCGGCTGGTAATCCCAGGGGAAATAGGCCCCGTTGCGCAGGGCTTCATAGACCACCCACCGCCGGGCCTGGCTTTGGCGCACCTCGGCATCGAAGGCGGCCAGGTTCCAGCGCGCATCGGCCAGCGCGCGGAAATGGGCCAGGATTTCGGCCGCGCGCGGGTCCCGCGCCAGGTTCTGCCGTTCCTCGGCGTCGTGCGCCAGGTCGAACAGCATCTCGGGATCGGCCGGGCAGCGGATGTATTTCCAGGCGCCCTCGCGCAGCGCCACCATTGGCGTGATCGTGCCCTCGGCGGCATATTCCATGGGCACCGGGCCGCGCCCGCCCGTGCCGGTGGCAAGCGGCAGAAGGTTTTCGCCATCGGTCCAGGGCATGACCTCGCTCAGGTCGATGCCGGCCAGGGCGGCGAGGGTGGGCACCACGTCCAGGGTGGAGACGGCGGTGTCGATCCGCGCGGGCGTGAGGCCGGGGGCGGCGATCATCAGGGGCACGCGGGCCGAGCCTTCGAAGAAGTTCATCTTGAACCACAGGCCCCGGCGGCCCAGCATCTCGCCGTGGTCGGACAGGAACAGAACGATGGCCTCCTGCCGCGTCGCCTCCAGCACGTCGAGGATCTCGCCGATCTTGTCGTCGATGTAGGAGATGTTGGCGAAATAGCCCTGGCGGGCGCGGCGGATGTTGTCCTCGGTCAGATCGAACGCGCGCCAGTCGCAGGCATCCATCAGGCGCTGCGCATGGGGGTCCTGGTCGGCGTAGGGAATGGGTTCGGGCGGGGCCAGTTCCGGCGCGCCCTCGTACAGGTCCCAGTACTTGCGGCGGGCGACGAAGGGGTCGTGCGGGTGGGTGAAGCTGACCGTCAGGCACCAGGGGCGCGGGTCAAGGCCGCGCGACAGGTCGTAAAGCTTCTGCACCGCCTGGAAGGCCACGTCGTCATCGTATTCGTACTGGTTGGTGATCTCGGCCACGCCCGCCCCGGTGACCGAGCCCAGGTTGTGATACCACCAGTCGATGCGCTCGCCGGGCTTGCGGTAATCGGGGGTCCAGCCGAAATCGGCGGGGTAGATGTCTGTGGTCAGCCGTTGTTCCAGCCCGTGCAGCTGGTCGGGGCCGACGAAATGCATCTTGCCGGAAAGCGCCGTCTGATAGCCCGCCCGGCGCAGGTGATGGGCATAGGTCGGGATGTCGGAGGCGAACTCGGCGGCGTTGTCATAGACCCGCGTGCGGCGGGGCAGGGCGCCGGACATGAAGCTGGCGCGGGCCGGCGCGCAAAGCGGCGAGGGCGTGTAGGTGTTGGCAAAGCGCACCGAGCGTTCCGCCAGCTTCTTCAGGTTCGGGGCGTGCAGGAAGGCATCGGGACCGTCCGGAAACAGCGTCCCGGTCAGCTGGTCCACCATCAGGATCAGGATGTTGGGGTGGGTCATGGTGGTCTCCTTCGCGGCGGCTGCTCCGCCCTGCGGGCGATGTCGCCTTCCTACCCCGAACCGGGGCCGATCCGGGGCGAAATCCGCCCTGTCCTATCACGGGCGCGGCATGGACGGCGAGCGTCACCGCACGGTTTCGGGCCAGGGAGAAGGAGGATCGGCCGGGGTCGGCGCGGAGCCTTCCCGGTGAAAGACGAAATGCCGACGCAGCATGAGGTCGACGGCATAGCGGCTGAACGCGTCGGCCTGATCCGGCGTCAGGGCAAACCGGGCGGACAGATAGTCGGCCAGGGCCGCCTGAGCTGCCGGTTCGGACCGCCGCAGGTCGCGCAGCAGGCGGTGGCGCTCGGCAACTCCTCTGGCCCAGGTGTCCAGTCCGGCATCCACCTCGGCGCGGCTCTGGGCCGTCCCGGTCAGCGCCCAGGGGCGGACGGCGAGGTTCGCCCAATCCCGTGCCACACGGCTGCGGATTTGAGCAGTCGGTCGCAGGGTGCCCTCGTCCGTACCGGGGCCGAGTGCTTCATCCGCCAGGGCCGCGAACCGGCGCAGGTCGCGCGGCAGCGGGTCGAGCCCGGTTTCCTCGGTCGACCGGAAGATCAAGCGACAGAGCGGGCTGAGGGCGGCTTGGTCCGGTGCGAAGACCTGCCAGTCCGGTAGCGTCTTCGGGTCCCTTTCGCCCGGATCAATCACCCAAAGCCCGCCGGTGGCCGTGTCGCGCAGCACCATCGGGGGCTTCCAGCGGTTGTCACCCAGTAGGGGTAGCAGAGCGGGCGGGGCGGAACCGGCGGGATCGGCCTTGCGATACCGGGCCTGCAGGAAGTCCTCGCGCATTTGCCCTTCGTCCAGCAGGTAGAGCGTGAACCAGCTGCCCTGCCAGTTGAACTCGGCGTCGATCACGGCCATGCGGCGCCCGTCGCGGGGGGCGATCTGCCAATAGAGATAATGGTTCACGCCCGCGTCCGGGTGGCTGCGGGCGAAGACCGCCGGATCGGCTTGCAGGACGTCGCCGCCGCTGAGACCCGCAGACTTGCGCGACAGGACCACAGTGGCGAGCGCGGCATCGGGGGGGAAGATCGGCCAGGTCAGGTCAGGGCTGGTCGAGCGGAAGGCGTGCTCTGCCATCTGGAGCGCGGCGCGGCATTCCGGGCGCGCGATTGCTTCGGGCGGTTCAAGGACTGGAAGGGGCTCTGCGGCGAGGTGCCCGGCACCCCAAACCACCGCGGCGACAATGCAGGCGGTAGATATTGGCGCCCGCCCGCGCCCTTCTCGGCGCCTCAACCGACATTCCCCGTGCGGTGCAGGCGCACGGGGGGCTTCGGCGCGCGGGCAAGCACGCCGCGCGCTTCAAGGTCCAGTTGGACGCATTTCATCCACCAGCCGGCCTTTTCGCCACCGGGAAACCGCGTCGCGTCCAGGTGCGCCAGCAGCGCCGCCTGCGCCTCGGCCGGGGTCATGCCGGGGGGCGCGTCGGGCAGGACGGCCAGCAGGGCTTGGCGCATGGCCTCGTATTTCGCGCGGTCCACCCGGGTCACATGGTGCGGGGCGTTGACGTTCAGCACTTCGATGCGGTCGTCGGCCATTCCGATTCCTCCGGCGTAGCGGTCCCTCGCGTCACGATAAGCCGCCGCCGGGTCCCTGTCGCCACATGTTCACGGGCCTGTCGCCCCGCTGTCGTCAAGGCCGGTGCAACTCACGCCAGCGTTACCAGCCAGCGAGACTCACATGCGCAAGCTCTCCGTCCTTCTTCTTCTGTCCACCGCCCTGCCCGCCGTCGCCGGGGATTTCGGCGCCTCGGTCGATGCGCAACTGGCGGCCCAGTCGCCCGAGCTGTTCGGCATCGCCGCGCCGCTGGCCGAAAGCGCCGGCGAAAGCCCGGAAGAGGGCTATCGCACGCCTGCCGACACCGCCGATGCGGCCATCGCCCTGGCCGATGGCCTGAAGGCCGAGTTCCTGACCCGCGAAGCGGCGTCGGATGTGGACATGATGGCGTTCTACCCGGTCGAAGCCCCCACCCACCTGATCGCCTGCATCGAGGGCGATGCCGAGGAAATCGCGCCCGGCAAGATGAACCCGGCCGTTCAGGCGATCTCGCTGGCCGATGGCAAGGTGACGACGCTGGTGCGCGGCACCTCGTCCTGCGACGGCATCCGCGCCACCGCCTGGGGCACGATCCTGTTCACCGAAGAGGATGACCGTGGCGGCGCCTACGAGATCCTGAACCCGCTGGGCATCACCGAGGCGGTGACGATCACCGACCGCGAAACCGGCAAGACCACCGACGAAGCCCGGGTCCGCCGCTGGCTGTCCATGCCGACGATGGCCTGGGAAGGCATCGCCGTCCTGGCCGATGGCACCGTCTATGGCGGCGACGAACTGCGTCCGGGCACCGACGCCGCCGATGCCGATGGCGGCGCGATGTTCAAGTTCATCCCGGCCACGCCCCATGCCGGCGGCATGATCGAAAGCCTGGACGCCTCGCCCTTCGCGGCGGGCAAGACCTATGCGATGCGCGTGGGCTGCCAGAAGGACAAGGTCCAGTTCGGCCAGGGCTGCGAGGTCGGCGTGGCCGACTGGGTCGAGGTCGATCCGTCGAAGGCCCGCGTCGAGGCCGATGCCAAGGGCGCGACCGGCTTCTACCGCCCGGAAGACCTGCATCAGGACATGGCCTACACCGGCGAGGGCGTGCGCTTCTGCTGGGCCGACACCGGCAACGAGGGCGCCCGCAACTATGCCGAGGTGATGTGCGCGGTCGATTATCCGGCCAACGTTCCCGTGGCCGATGCCGAGGGCAAGATCGCCTTCACCACCATGGTGCAGCGCTTCATCCAGGGCGACGACGTGGCCAACTCGTTCGACAACCTGGATTTCCAGCCCGGCACCGGCAACCTTTACGTTCTGGAAGACCACCCGAACGGCGACATCTGGGCCTGCCTGCGCGACGGGGCCGACCGTGACCTGACCACCGACGGCTGCATCCGCGTGGCTTCGGTGAAGGACACCTCGGCCGAACCCACCGGCTTCATCTTCGCCGCCGATGGCAAGACCGCCTATGTCTCGATCCAGCATTCGGACGATACGAACATGGCCAAGGTCGATGACTACGGCACCGACGACATCGTGAAGATCACCGGCTTCGCCGACGTCGCGAAGTAACGCATCGCCTGACACGGCACAGAGGCGCGGGCCGGAAGGTCCGCGCCTCTTTCGTTCTGTCAGGCTCCGGCCCCGCGGTCGGGGCCGCCCCTGTCCGGCGGCGCCGTCGTGCCTTCCAGCGCCGCGATGCGGCCCAGGATGTGGCGCTGCTCCGGTCCCTGCGCGCTCAGCGCCAGCGCCTTGCGGAAGGCGGCAACCGCTTCGGGCAGGCGATCCAGGCGTTCCAGCATTTCGGCCTGTGCGGCATGGGCCGGGGCATAGGCTTCCAGCGGCCCGGCCGCCAGCGGCGCGATCAAGGCCAGCGCCGGTTCCGGCCCCTGCACCATGGCAAGTGCGACCGCCCGGTTCAACGCCACGACCGGCGACGGCGCGGCACGCTGCAACACGGTGTAAAGCGCAAGGATCTCGGCCCAGTCGGTCTGTTCGGGCGTGGGCGCGCTGGTATGCAGCGCGGCAATCGCCGCCTGCAGAGTATAGGGCCCGATCTGGTGGGTGGCGAAGGCGCGCTCCACCAGCGCCGAACCCTCGGCGATCAGGCCCTGGTCCCACAGGCTGCGGTCCTGGTCGGCCAACAGCACGATGGCCCCCTCGGCGTCCTGACGCGCCGCCTGCCGGGCGCGGGTCAGCAGCATCAGCGCCACAAGCCCCATCGCCTCGGCATCCGGCAGCAAGGCCAGCAGGTCGCGGCCAAGCGCAATCGCCTGGTCCGACAGGTCGGCGCGCAGCAGGTCCGGGCCGGCATGGGCGGAATAGCCCTCGTTGAACATCAGGTAGATGACGCGCAGCACCGGGTCCAGCCGGGCCGGCATCTCGCCTGGTTCGGGCACTTCGTAGGGCACGCGGTCGTCCTTCAGCCGCGCCTTGGCGCGGGTGATGCGCTGGGCGATGGTCGGGGTGCGCAGCAGGAAGGCGCGGGCGATCTCTTCCGTCGTCAACCCGCACAGCGTGCGCAGGGTCAGCGCCACCTGCGCCTCGGGCGACAGGGCCGGATGGCAGCAGGTGAAGATCAGCCGCAGCGGATCGTCCGGCCGCGCCGTATCGTCGGTGCTGTCGGACAGGGTCAGCGCCAGCTCGGTGGCGGCGGCGGTGAACCGCGCGCGGCGGCGCAGCTTGTCGATGGCGCGGAAGCGCCCCGCCGAAATCAGCCAGGCCGAGGGGTTGGCGGGCACGCCTTCCTCTGGCCAATGCTGCGCGGCGGCCAGGAAGGCATCGTGCAGCGCCTCTTCCGCAAGGTCGAAGTCGCCCAGAAGCCGGATCAGCGTGGCCAGCACCCGGCGCCGGTCGCGGCGCCAGATGCTGTCAAGCGTGCCGCTCATTCGAAGTCCATCACCGGCCTCACCTCGACCGCGCCAAGCCGCGCCATGGGAATGCCGCGCGCCACCTCCATCGCAGCCTCGGCATCCGCCACATCGATAAGGATGAACCCGGCCAGAACCTCCTTGCTTTCGGCATAGGGGCCGTCGGTGACCAGCGCGTCGCCGCCCCGCACGCGCACGGTGCGCGCCGTCTCGCGCCCGTGCAGCGCCTCGGCGGCAAGGAACACGCCCCGCGCCATCAGCGCCCGGTCATAGGCCTGGGACTCCTCGCCGATCCGCGCCCATCCCTCGGGCGTCACGGCAGCGGCGATGTCGTTGTCCACGATCACGGTGCACAGGTATTTCATGCGATTCTCTCCAGCAATTCCAGCGGCCGCACCTCGATGGATCCGGTCTCTGCCAGCGGCATCCGCGCGGCAATCTGGATCGCTTCGGTCATGTCGCGGGCCTCGATCACGACGAATCCCGACAGGTGCTCCTTGGTTTCCATGAAGGGGCCGTCGGTGGTGGTCAACCGCCCGCCCCAGGTGCGCACGGTGATCGCGTGGTCGGGGGTCTTCAGCGGCTCGCTGAAGACGAGGCGACCCTCCGCCGCAAGCTCGGCGTCATAATCAAGCATGGCGTTCACATAGCCGTCGCGCTGGCTTTGGGACATGACCGCGAACCGGGCTTCGTCGAGATAGATCAGAAACATGTAACGCATGGGCCCTCCGGACCTTTCGGGGTTGATGGCCATGGTCGAACGGTAGCGGCGGATTTCGACAGGCCCAAAATCTTTTTCGCATCCTGTCGAACCGGGCCTTCCCCGTTCGCCCATCTGCACCTGACAGGAAAGGATGGCGAGATGGACGTGATGACGGCAGCGGCGATGGCTTCGGTGAGGGAACTTGCCCGCCAGCGGCGGGACCGGCGGACAGGCGAAGCAGAGGTCCCGGTTGGAAAATTCTGTCGCCTTTGGTTCCCAAGCGCCGGAATCCGGCTGTGGCGGCTGCGAATTTGGTGGCCAAATGCCGGTGACAACGGGGAAGTGGATGGCATCAGTGGCAGGCAATCCGGTGCGGGTGGTCGAAACCCCTGACATGGGCATCGTCATGCCCGATGGCTGCCGGCTGTCGGCGCGGGTCTGGATGCCCGAGGATGCGGGGACGCATCCGGTCCCCGCGGTGCTGGAATACATTCCCTACCGCAAACGCGACGGCACCCTGCCGCGCGACGAGATCATGCATCCCTACGTCGCCGCCCGCGGTTACGCCTGCGTGCGCGTGGACATGCGCGGCTGCGGCGACAGCGAGGGGCTGCTGACCGACGAATACACCGAACAGGAGTTGCAGGACGCCTGCGACGTGATCGCCTGGCTGGCAGCACAGCCCTGGTGCACCGGCGCGGTGGGGATGATGGGAAAAAGCTGGGGCGGCTTCAACTGCCTGCAGACCGCCTTCCTGCAACCCCCGGCGCTGAAGGCGGTGATCTCGGTCTGCTCCACCACCGACCGCTTCGCCGATGACATCCATTTCCGCGGCGGCTGCCTGCTGGGCGAAAACCTGGGCTGGGGCGCGGTGATGCTGTCCTATTCCTCGCGCCCCGCCGACCCGCTTCTGCGCAACGACTGGCACGCCGACTGGCTGCGCCGGCTGGAGGCCGAGCCCTTCCTGTCGGCCATCTGGGCGCGTCACCAGACGCGCGATGCCTACTGGAAGCACGGCTCGATCTGCGAGGATTATTCCCGCGTCCAGGTGCCGGTCCTGTCCATCGGCGGCTGGGCCGACAACTACATGAACACCTGCTCGGCGCTGGTCGAGAACGTGAACGCAAAGGCCATCGTCGGCCCCTGGGTGCACCAGTATCCGCATACCGCCGTGCCCGGCCCGGCCATCGGCTTCCTGCAAGAGGCGGTTCGCTGGTGGGACCGCTGGCTGAAGGGCATCGACAACGGCGCCGAGGCCGACCCCGCGATGCGCGCCTATGTGCTGGACAGCGAGCCGCCCAATGCCTCGCCCCGCCACCGCGCCGGCACCTGGGTGGCCGACACCTGGCCCCCCGCCGAAGGGTCCAGCCTGACGCTGGCCCTGTCGCCCGGCGGGCGGCTGGGCGGGGCAGGCGGTACGCTGGACACCCCCGTGAACACGCCGCAGCACCTGGGCATGTCCACGGGCGAGTTCTTCCCCATGGGCCTGAACGCCGAAATGCCGGGCGACCAGGCAGCGGACGACGCCCTGTCGGTCTGCTTCGACGGAGCGCCGCTGGACGCCCCCCTGCAACTCCTTGGCCGCGCCCGCCTGCGCGCCACGGTCAGTTCCGACGAGCCGCTGGCCTTGCTGGCCCTGCGCCTGAATGACGTGGCCCCCGACGGATCATCGGTCCGCATCGCGCACGGGATGCTGAACCTCTGCCACCGCAACAGCGCCGAACATCCCCAGCCGATGATTCCGGGCGAACCCGTTCAGGTCGACATCGGGCTGGACCTGATGGGCTATCGCCTCGCCCCCGGCCACCGCCTGCGCCTCGCGGTCAGCACGACCTACTGGCCCTTCGTCTGGCCCTCCCCCCGCGCCGCCACGGTCACGCTGCACGAGGGCGAGTTGATGCTGCCGCTCCACAAAGGCGGCCAGCCCTGGCAACCCCCGCCGCCCGAAGGCGCCACACCCTGGGCGCACCGCGTGCTGAAACCGGCCAAGGCCACGCGCCGCATCGAGCGCGACCTGATCGCGGGAACCGAAACCCTGATCGTCGAGGATGACCAGGGCGAGGTCGAGAACCTGACCCACGGCCTCATCACCGCCGAGACGATGGCCGAACGCTGGACCATCCGCCCGGACGATCCGCTGTCTGCCGAAGTCACCATCCGCTGGACGCAAAGCCTGCGCCGCGGCAACTGGTCGGTCAGAACCGAGGCCGAGGCGCGGATGACCTGCACCGGATCCGATCTGCGGATGCAGGCACATCTCACGGCCTGGGAGGGCGATGCCCAGGTCTTCACCCGCAGCTGGGACGAAACCGTGCCCCGCCACTTCGTCTGACCGATCACGCGAAAAACGTTTGCCCGGAAGAAGATTCGCGGGTTACTGATTCACCAATCAACAAAAAACACGGCACCGCCGCAGGGAGAACGGAATGAACGACCAACTGAAGCATCTGGCCAGCTTGACGGCCAAGGGCCTGATGTCCCGCCGCGAGTTCAACACGCGCGCCGCGGCGCTGGGCGCGGGCACCGTGCTGTCCTCGTCACTGCTGGCGACGGCGGTGCGCGCGCAAGAGCCCAAGAAGGGCGGCGTGCTGCGCGCCGGCATGCAGGGCGGCGAATCGACCAACAGCCTCGACCCGGCGCTGGCCGCGTCCGAAGTGCCGTTCGCCGTCAACATGACCTGGGGCGAGATGCTGGTGGACGTCGCCCCCGACAACACCATCGACTACCGCATCGCCGAGGAAATCTCGTCCAACGCAGACGCGACCGAATGGAAGTTCAAGATTCGCCAGGGCGTGGAATTCCATGACGGCAAGACCGTCACCGCCGAGGACGTGGTGGCGACGCTCAAGCGCCACACCGACGAAAAGTCGCAGTCGGGCGCGCTGGGCATCGTGCAGGGCATTTCCGAGATGATCGCCGAAGGCGACATGGTCACGCTGAAGCTCGCCTCGGGCAACGCTGACCTGCCCTACCTGATGGCCGACTATCACCTTGTCATCCAGCCGGGCGGCGGCTTCGAAAATCCGGCCGCTGGCATCGGCGCCGGGGCCTACAAGGTGGCGATCAACGAACCCGGCGTGCGCCATGTGTTCGAACGCCACCCGAACTACTGGGATGCGGCGAACGGCGCCCATGCCGACCAGGTCGAGATCATCGTGATCAACGACAACACCGCCCGCACCGCGGCGCTGCAGGCCGGCCAGATCCACATGATGAACCGTGTGGACCCGAAGATCGTCGAACTGCTGAAGGGCAACACCGACATCACGATCGAACATGCGGCGGGCCGCGGCCACTATGTCTTCATCATGCATGTCGACAAGCCGCCCTTCGACAACAACGACCTGCGCATGGCTCTGAAGATGGCCATCAACCGCCAGGAGATGGTGCAGAAGATCCTGGGCGGCCTCGGCGCGGTCGGCAACGACTTCCCGATCAACGCCGCCTATCCGCTGTTTGACGACAGCATTCCGCAGCGCGAGTACGATGCCGCCAAGGCGGCCGAGTACTACAAGAAGTCCGGCCACGACGGCAGCCCGATCATCCTGCGCACGGCAGCCGGCGCCTTCCCGGGCGCGGTGGACGCGGCCAACCTGTTTGCGGCCTCGGCCAATGCGGCGGGCATCCCGCTGCAGGTGAAGCTGGAGCCCGATGACGGCTACTGGTCGAACGTCTGGAACGTGGAACCCTTCTGCGCCAGCTACTGGGGCGGTCGCCCCGTGCAGGACCAGATGTATTCCACCGCCTACCTGTCCACCGCCGACTGGAACGACACCAAGTTCAAGAACCCCCACTTCGACGAGGTTCTGATCGCGGCGCGGGGCGAGCTGGACGAAGCCAAGCGCAAGGCGATGTACTCGGAACTGGCCAACATCCTGCGCGACGAAGGCGGTCTCATCCTGCCGATGTTCAACGACTGGGTCGAGGCGCGCCGCGCCGAGGTTGCCGGCTGGACCCCCGACCCGAACGGCGAGCTGATGAACGGCAAAGCGCTGATCAAGTGCTGGATCGCCTGAGGCCGGTCCGGTGCATCCCATCCTGAAACTGGTGGTCCAGCGCGTTGCGCTGGGCCTCCTGCTCCTTCTGGCCGTTTCGGCCGTGATCTTCCTGGGCGTCGAAGCCTTGCCGGGCGATACCGCGCAAGCGATCCTCGGCCAGTCCGCAACGCCCGAGGCGCTTGCCAACCTGCGCGAGAAGATGGGGCTGAACGAGCCCCCGCTGACCCGTTATTTCACCTGGCTTGGCGGAGTGCTGACAGGCGATCTTGGCACGGCGCTGACGAACGGCGCGGATATCGCCCAGTCGATCGGCCAGCGCCTGGGGAACACCCTGTTCCTCGCCGGCTGCGCGGCCGCAATCGCGGTGCCATTGGCCATCATCCTTGGCCTCATCGCCGCCCGCTACGCCGGGCGCTGGCCGGACAAGGTGATTTCGGCGGTGACGCTCACGACGATCAGCCTGCCCGAATTCGTGGCGGCCTATTTCGTCATCTATCTGCTGACCCAGCTGTTCCCGATCTTCCAGCCCGTCGCCATGGTCTTTCCCGGCATGTCCTTCTGGGCCAAGCTGAACGCGGTGGCGCTGCCGGTGATCGTGCTGGTCCTTGTGGTGCTGGCGCACATGATGCGCATGACGCGCGCCGCCATCCTGAACGTCATGCAATCGGCCTATATCGAAACGGCCGAACTGAAGGGCCTGTCGCCCATGACGGTGATCTGGCGCCATGCCTTCCCCAATGCCATTGCGCCGGTCGTCTCGGTCGTCATGCTGAACCTGGCCTATCTGGTGGTGGGCGTCGTCGTGGTCGAGGTGGTCTTCGGCTATAACGCGCTTGGCCAGTACCTTGTCGACCATGTGACCAAGCGCGACCTGCCGGTGGTGCAGGCCGTCGGCCTGATCTTCGCGGCGGTCTACATCTTCCTGAACATGCTGGCGGACATCATCGGGATCCTCGCCAATCCGCGGCTGAGGCATCCGAAATGAGAATCCCGTTCTCTGCCCTCCTGGGCCTCGTGCTCACCGGCCTGTTCCTCTTCGTCGCGGTCTTCGCGCAATGGCTTGCCCCCTATCCGCTGGACGACATCAGCGGCGGCCAATGGGAAGGCCCCTCGGCCGCGCATTGGCTGGGCACCGACACCATCGGCCGTGACATCCTTTCGCGGCTGATCTTCGGCGCGCAGGTCACGATCTTCGTGGCGCTGGCCTCGTCGATCCTGGCCTTCTCGCTGGGCGCCTTCCTCGGCTTCCTCGCCGCCGTCCGGGGCGGCTGGATCGACCAGGGCCTGTCGCGCCTCGTCGATCTGGTGATGGCCGTGCCCTCGCTGATCGTGGCGCTGGTCGTGCTGTCGGTTCTGCCCTTGAACCTCACGGTGCTGATCCTCGTCATGGGTCTCCTGGACAGTACCCGCGTCTTCCGCCTGTCGCGCGCCGTGGCCGCGGACATCGCGGTGATGGATTACGTCGAGGCCGCAAAGCTGCGCGGCGAACAGCAAAGCTGGATCATCTTCCGCGAGATCCTGCCCAATGCGCTCTCGCCGCTGGTCGCCGAATTCGGTCTGCGCTTCATCTTCGCCGTGCTCTTCATCTCGACCCTGTCCTTCCTGGGTCTCGGCATCCAGCCGCCGCTGGCGGATTGGGGTGGCATGGTGAAGGAAAACAAGGACGGGCTGATCTACGGCAAGTCCGCGGCGCTTCTGCCCGCCTTTGCCATCGCCGCGCTGGCGATTTCCGTGAACCTCGTTGCCGACTGGGTGCTGAGCCGCACCACCAGCCTGAAAGGGGGACGCGGTGGCTGACACGCTTCTCGACATCCGGGGCCTCCGCATCGAGGCCACCGCCTACCCGCCGGGCGAGCCGCCGAAACATGTGGTTCTGGTGGATGACGTCTCGGTCTCGGTCGAAAAGGGCAAGGTGCTGGGCCTGATCGGCGAATCCGGCGCCGGCAAATCCACCATCGGCCTGTCCGCCATGTCCTATGGCCGCGGCGGCGTGCGGCTCACCGGGGGCGAGATCCTGCTGAACGGCCGCAACATCCGGGGCGCCCCGGCCGGGGTATTGCGCGACCTGCGCGGCCACGAAGTCACCTATGTCGCCCAATCCGCCGCCGCCGCCTTCAACCCGGCCAAGCGGCTGATGGAACAGGTGATCGAAACCTCGCTCTCCCACGGCCTCATGTCCAAGGCCGAGGCCGAGAAGCGTGCCATAGGCCTCTTCCGCGAACTGGGCCTGCCCAACCCGGATACCTTCGGTCAGCGCTATCCCCACCAGGTCTCGGGCGGCCAGCTCCAGCGCGCCATGACGGCCATGGCGCTCTGCCCCAAGCCCGACCTCGTCATCTTCGACGAACCCACCACCGCGCTGGACGTGACCACGCAAATCGACGTGCTGGCCGCCATCAAGAAGGCCATCCACGAAACCGGCGTCGCCGCGCTCTACATCACCCACGACCTCGCCGTCGTCGCCCAGGTGGCCGACGACATCCTGGTGCTGCGCCACGGCAAGAAGGTGGAATACGGCACCACCGCCCAGATCATCACCGCCCCGCGCGAGGCCTATACCCAGGCGCTCGTCTCGGTCCGCGGCATCGAACATGTGGAAAAGGCCCCCGCGCCCCCGGTCCTGTCGGTCCAGAACGTCACCGCCCGCTACAAGGGCACCAACTTCGACGTCCTGAAGAACGTCACGGTCGATCTGCCCCCCGGCCAGACCCTCGCCGTGGTGGGCGAAAGCGGCTCGGGCAAGTCCACGCTGGCCCGCGCCATCACCGGCCTCCTGCCGCCCACGCAGGGCCGCATCACCTTTGCCGGGCGCGAGCTTTCCCGCGACCTGCCCACCCGCACGAAAGACGATCTGCGCGAATTGCAGATGATCTACCAGATGGCCGACGTGGCGATGAACCCGCGCCAGACCGTCGGCACCATCATCGGCCGCCCGCTGGAGTTCTACTTCGGCATGAAGGGCGAGGAAAAGCGCAAGCGAATCCAGGAGCTTCTGGACGAGATCGAGATGGGCAAGGGCTTCATCGACCGCTACCCGGCCGAGCTTTCGGGCGGCCAGAAACAGCGCGTCTGCATCGCCCGCGCCCTGGCCGCGAAACCAAAGCTCATCATCTGCGACGAGGTGACCTCGGCGCTCGACCCCCTGGTCGCCGATGGCATCCTCAAGCTTCTCCTGAACCTGCAGAAGATCGAGGGCGTGGCCTACCTCTTCATCACCCACGACCTTGCCACCGTCCGCGCCATCGCCGACCGCATCGCGGTCATGTATCGCGGCCAGGTGGTGCGCTACGGCTCCAAGACCGATGTGCTGACCCCGCCCTTCGACGACTACACTGATCTTCTCCTGTCCTCGGTGCCCGAGATGCGGCTTGGCTGGCTGGAAGAGGTGCTCGCCCACCGCAAGATGGAAAGCGCCGGGAACTAGGGTCCATGACCAAGCTTCTGCTCATCATCCTCGACGGCGTGCCTTACGCCAACTGGCGCCGGCTGTTCGGCAACCTCGAAGGCTGGGTCGCCTCGGGCGAGGCGCAGGTGCGCCGGATGCGCTCGGTCCTGCCCTCGACCTCGGGCACCTGCTATGCCTCCATCCACACCGGCCTGGCCCCGCAGGTGCATGGCATCTGGGGCAACGCACAGCGCCGGCGGCTGGAGTTTCCGGACGTCTTCTCGGAATTGGTCAAGGCCGGCCGGATCACAGGCGCCGTGACCCACTCGTTCTGGTCCGAATTCTTCAATCGCTACCCGTTCGATCTGGTCCGCGACATCGAATATGACGAACCCGGCGGCCCCATCACCCATGGCCGGTTCCACACCATGACGGGCGATTCCGGCTACAACCAGATGACGCCCTCGGACGTGGATCTTTTCGCCACGCTCACCATGCTCTGCGAACGCAAGGGCATCGACTACGGCATCCTGCACACCTGCACGCTCGACAGCATGGGCCACCGCTTCTTCCACGATTGCGAGGAGATGGACGACGCCTGCTACAAGATGGACGAGATGCTCGCCCCCTTCCTCCACCGCTGGCGCAGTGCGGGCTACGAGGTGATCGTCACCGCCGACCACGGTCAGGACGCGCGCGGCCACCACGGCGGCACCGGCGAGGCGCAGCAGGATTTCGCCTTCTACTACTTCGGCGGGGCCACGCTGCCCGCGCCCGACGTGGTGCTGGACCAGCTGGCGCTCGCCCCCTCGATCCTCACCCGCATGGGCGTGCCGGTTCCCGAAACGATGAAGGCCCGGCCCTTCCTTCAACCCTGATGTCTTGCCCGTGTCTCGCCCCGGCGCAGGCCGGGGCCCCGGCTCCACCCCGCCCGGCTGCGCCGGGGCGAGGCGCGGCGGTCAGCTGGCGAAGTCGCTGCCCTCGGCCTCCAGCAGCGCCCTGATCTCGCGCAGATGTGCCTCGGCAAAGCCGGGATAGGCCTCCCACTCCCGCGCGGTCTTCTCGGCCACCGCCTCGGGCAGCACCCGCAACGGCCGCCCGGTCTGCAACGCCCGGATATAGGTCTCGGCCGCCCGCTCGAAATAGTAAAGCCGGTTGAACGCCTCGGCCACCGTCCGGCCCACCACCAGCACCCCGTGGTTGCCCATCACCATGGCAATCACCTTGGGGTCCGCCAGCATCGCCGCACAGCGCGCCCCCTCCTCCTCGAAGGCCATCCCCCCATAGTGCTCGTCCACCACGTGCCGGTTGTGGAACATGGCCGTGTTCTGGTCGATGGCCGGCAGATGGCTGTCCGCCAGGCTCGCCAGCACAGTGGCATGGACCGAATGGACATGCATCACGCAGCGGGCATGGCGACAGGCGCGATGGATCGCCCCGTGCAGCCCCCAGGCCGTGGGATCGGGCGCATCCGGCCGGTCCATCGTCATGGGGTCGTTTGCATCCAGCTCCAGCAGGTCGCTCGCCCGGATCCGGGCGAAATGCCGGCCGTTGGGGTTGATCAGGAACCGCGTCCCCTCCGGGTTGACCGCCAGCGAAAAGTGGTTGGCCACGGATTCATGCATCCTCTCCCGCACCGTCCAGCGGAAGGCGGCTGCCATGTCCACCCGTTCAGCCCAATGGGTCAGGTTCGGGTGGGTCAGGTTGGGGGCAGGGGCATTCATGTCGGAACCTCCTCGGGAAAGGTGCCCATCGCCAGGGCCGTGATGGCCGCACAGATGCGGTCAAAGCTGCGCGCCGCCCGCCCCACGGTGGACCGCGCCCGCAGATAACCATGCACAAGGCCCGGCTCGGTGACGGCCAGCGCCACGCCCCCCGCCGCCACGATCCTTGCAGCATAGGCGGTCGCATCGTCGGCCAGCGGGTCGCATTCGGCGGCCACCGCCAGCGTGGGCGGCAGGCCCGCGAAGTCCGTGTCGGCCAGCGGGCTGACCGTGGCATCCGGCGCCGCCGGCGCCACGCCGCCGTGGCGGATGCCGGCGTAGAAGGCCACATCGGCCGCCGTCAGCATCGGCGCATGGGCATGGGTCACATAGCTTCCCTCGCCGCGCCTGCCGCCAAGACCGGGATAGATCAGCACCTGGCCTACGATGCCAAGCGCCCCGTTCCGCCCGATCGCCTGGGCCACCGCCGCCGCCAGGTTGCCCCCCGCGCTGTCGCCCGCCAGCACGATCGGCCCGCCGATTTCTTCCGCCAAGGCGCGCGTCGCGGCGCAGGCGTCGTCGAAGGCGGCGGGGTGTGGGTGCTCGGGCGACAGCCGGTAGTCAACGCTCACCACCGTATGCCCGGTGCGCGCCCGGATCTCGGCGCAGACGTCGTCATGGGAATGCAGCCCGCCCACCACGAAGCCGCCGCCGTGGAAATAGACCACCAACGCCCCGTCGCCCGGATAGATGCGGCAGGGCACGCCGCCGAACATCCGGTCCGCCGCCGTCACCCCCGGCGGATAGCCGCGAAAGAACAGCCGGCACATGCGGTCATAGATCGCCCGCTGGTCGGCTATGCTCAGGCTGGCGGTATCCGGCGGATAGGCCGCATCCGTGGTGCGGATGAAGGCCCAGGTCTCGTCGTCGATCAGCTGGCTGTAATCGGTCATCTCGCCCTCTTCGGCTCAAGCCTCGCCCGGCTGCCGCATGATGGCAATGGGCCCTTTCCGCCGCGCCGCGGAATCTGCCCGCTTTGTTCATACCTCGGCCCCAATCCGCAGCGATGCAGAAGAAAAGGAAAGCTGGAGACCACAATGATCAGGGCGCATTTCGACCAACCCCATCCCGTCGACCGGGTCGGCGAAGGTGTGCGTGTCCTGCTTCTGTCGGGCACCGGCACGCCGGGCCGCGATGCGCTGATCGCACGGCTGCGCGCGACAGGAGCCGAGGTCGAGCCGGCCGAGGAGCTCTATTCCGTTCTGGGCGACCTGATGGACGATGCCTCGGAATACGGGCTGTTCGTCATGGATTGCGACGCGTTCGGCGGGGTCGATGCCGGGCGCCGCGCCGCTGCCCTGCTTGGTCAGATGAAGCGACCGCTGCCCGTCATCCTGCTGTCGGGCGAATGCACGGAACAGCACTTCCCGGACGACTGGCGCGATCCGGCCGTCCTGCGGCTGCCGGTGTCTTCGGTCGCACTGCGGGTCGGCATGGAACAGCTTCTGCACCATCGCTTCGACTGGGACCGCCCCGGAATGTGAAAGGGCGGGCCGAAGCCCGCCCGTCCGAATTTCACCGAGGGCCTGGATCAGGCCAGGGCGAGGTTGGTCGCCGATTCGCGGCCGTCGCGGCTCTTTTCGATGTCGAAGGTCACGGCCTGGCCGTCCTTCAGGCCACGCAGGCCAGCACGCTCCAGCGCGGTGATGTGGACGAACACGTCCTTCTTGCCGCCTTCCGGGGCAATGAAGCCGTAGCCCTTGGTTTCATTGAACCATTTCACGGTGCCCTTGGCCATCGTGAACACTCCTGTTTCTCATGCCGCCCGCGGAATGCGGCGACCCGGCTCAGTCAGATCAGTCGATGCCGCGGCCGATGGTCGGAGACAGGGATCGAGATAGACAACGTCGCGTCAGCGACCTTGGCATTTTCCGCGCGATTCCGCAAGGTTGAAGGGAAGGGCCGGTCAGGCCAGCTGCGGCTGGGGCAGGGCGGGCGGCCCCTTGCGCCGCGGCAGCAGCGCCCAGGCGAGGGTCAGCACAAAGACCAGAACCCCGACGCCCGACCACAGGCCAAGAGCCGCCAGAAGGCCGATCCCGAACACCGCCCAAGCCAAGGCCGCGGTCAGGAAACCGGCCAGACCCGCAACGATGACAAGCAGAACGGCCATGTCCCCTCCGATTCCTCACGAAACCGTGTCACGGGTTTGCGGCAGGATTTGGGCAAAGGTCGGGCAGGCCGCGCGCAAGCGTAACCGGCAAACCGGTCGCATTTGAATCTGACACATTCAGTTTTATATATGTTTCGACTGACACACCTGTTCAAAGGGATTCCCCATGACGCTCGACCGTTCCGTGATGATGTTTGCCGGAGCCATGGTGCTCCTCTCCGTGGCACTGACCGCCTGGGTTTCGCCGCTCTTCGTCTGGTTTACCGTCTTCATCGGCCTGAACCTGATCCAGTCCTCGATCACCGGCTTCTGCCCGGCGGCTTCGGTGTTCCGCATGTTCGGGGTCAAGAAGGGCTGCGCCTTCGAGTAAGGCTTGCGGTGCCGCCGGCGCCGGCGTAGCCCGGCGGCATGGCTGTCCTTCTGCCCTTTCTGGCCGTGGCCGTCTTTCTGGCGATGTGGTGGTCGCGCCGCGGCTCCACCCTCACGCGCGACTGCCGCTGGCGGCTGGACCGCCGGCTTGGCCCAACCACCTGGCACTGCGCGACCTGCGGGGCCACCTGCGATCCCGGCAGCGGCAAGCCGCGCGATTGCCTGCACCCCGCGCCGCGCGACTCGGCTTGACGCTGCCGGCGCGGCGGCCAAGTCTCGCGCCATGGCCGCCCGCACCTCCCGCCTCCCTGACCTGACCCCCGAGCTTGTCGCCCGCGTCGAGCGCATCGTGCCCGAGGACGGCGGCGACCGCGGCTTCGACCTTCTGACCGAAGAGGATTACGCCGCCGCCGCCGACCGCTTCCTGGCGCAGGCGGGGGACGAGTTCTGGGTCTTTGCCTATGGCTCGCTGATCTGGAACCCCGAGTTCACCCATGTCGAGGCCCGGCCCGCCCTCATCCACGGCTGGCGCCGCAGCTTCTGCATCGGGCTGACCAGTTGGCGCGCCACGCCCGACCAGCCGGGTCTGATGCTGGCGCTGGACCGCGGCGGCTCCTGCCGTGGCATGGCCTTCCGGTTGGCCCCGGCCGATCCCCGCGACCAGATGATCGCCCTCCTGAAGCGCGAGGCGGTGCATCACGAAGGGCTCTCCACCTTCCGCTGGCTCACCGCCCGCACCGCCCAGGGCCCCGTCCCCGCGCTGACCTTCTACGCCATGCCCCTTGGCCACCCCTACCGCGAGCACCTGCCCGTCGAGACCCAGGCGCAGCGGCTGGCCCGCGCCGCCGGCCGCATGGGCAGCGGCGCGGCCTATCTGCGCAACACCGTGGAGCACCTCGAACAGCTCGGCATCCACGACCGCTATCTGTGGGACCTGCAAGCCCGCGTGGCGGCGGAAATCGCCGCCATGCCGCCGCTGGCGCCTCAGGAATAGCGTTCGACCGTTCCCGCCTGCTCGTCGTTGTAGCGGTCGCCCTGCGCCCAGCCCGCCGGCAACAGCCGCTCGATCTCGGCCAGGTCCTCCGCCGTCAGCGCCAGCTCATCCGCCCCGCGCCAGTCCAGCACATTCTCGGCCGTCCGCGTGCCGGGGATCGGGATCACATGGTCCCCCTTGGCCAGCAGCCAGGCCAGCGCCACCGTCGGCACCGACCAGCCGCGCGCATGGACCCAGGCGCGGAACGCCTCCACCCGCGCCCGGTTGACCGACCAGTCGGGCTCGATGAACCGCGGAATTTCCTTGCGGAACGATCCGGCATCGGGGTGCGCCGGATCGAACACCACCCGCCCGAACACCCCGCGCGCCAGCGGTGAGAAGGGCACGAAGGCCACGCCAAGCCGCGCACATTCCTGCACCAGCCCCAGTTCCGGCTGCCGCGTCCACAGCGAGTATTCGTTCTGCACCGCCCGGCAAGGGTGCACGGCATGGGCGCGCCGCAGCGTATAGGGCGCGATCTCCGACATCCCATAGCCCCCGATCTTGCCTTCCTCCACCAGCCGGCCAAGCGTCCCGGCCACCTCCTCGATGGGCCGGCCCTTCTCGTGGCGGTGGATGTAGAACAGCTCCACCTGCTCCACCCCCAACCGCTTCAGCGAGCCCTCAAGCTCGGCCCGCAGATGCGCCTCCGAGTTGTCCACCCGCCGCTCCGGCGCAGTCACGAAGCTCGCCTTGGTGGCGATCTTCGGACGGTGCTTCCGGGTCCGCAGCCACTCGCCGATCACCGCTTCCGACCGGCCCATGCCATAGATGTTGGCGGTGTCGAGGAAGTCGATGCCCATGTCCCAGGCCGCGTCCAGGCAGCGCAGCGACTCCGCATCCGTGGTCGATCCGAACGTGCCGCCAAAGGACAGACACCCAAGGCCGATGGCCGAAACCTCCGGCCCACCGGCCCCGAGTTGGCGTTTCTTCATGCGGTCCTCATGTAATGCAGCCCCCGGAACCCCGCCCGCAACGCCGCCGTGCGCGGCGCGACCGAGGCCGGGTCGTTCGACCGTAGCCCTTCGGCGATCAGCGCCGCAAGGGCAGGCGCATCCGCGGGCGTCACGCCGCGCCGCACCAGTTCCGGCGTGCCGATGCGCAACCCGTTCATGTCGCCCGCCACCGGCGCGATGGGCAGGCCGATGCCGCAGGCCAGGAACCCCGCCTTGCGCAGGGTCTTTGACGCCGCCTGCCCGCCGCCGAACCCCGCCGCCTCGATGGCAAACTGGTGGCTTTGCGTCATCCCGCGCCCCGCGCCGAACACCGGCAAGCCAAGCGCCGCCAGCTCCTGTGCCAGAGCCTGCGCCAGTTCCACCATCGCGCGCCCATAGCCCGCGCCATACTCCCGCCAGTCCAGCAGCGTCAGCGCCAGCGCCGCCGACTTGGCCGCGTCGAAATTCGCGGTCAGGCCCGGAAAGGCGATATGGTCCAGCCGCTCGGCAATCGCCGCATCGTCGGTGACGATCAGCCCCCCCGCCGGCCCGCCCAGCGACTTGTAGGTGCTCATCGTCATCAGATGGGCCCCCTCGCGCAACGGGTTGGCCCACACACCGCTCGCGATGATGCCGCACTGGTGCGCGGCATCGAACAGCACCTTCGCCCCTACCTCGTCGGCAATCGCTCGCACGCCCGCCACCGGATGCGGGAACAGGTTCAGGCTTCCCCCCACGGTTATCACCTTGGGCCGCACCTTCACCGCCAGGTCGCGCAGCCCCCCAAGGTCCAGCGAATAGCCGTCCGCATCCACGGGTGCAGAATGCGTCACCAGCCCGTACAACCCCGCGCAGCCATCGGCGTGGTGCGTCACATGCCCGCCCACCGAAGGCGGCGGCGCGATGATCGCATCGCCCGGTTTCGCCAGCGCCATGAAGCCATAAAGGTTCGCCAGCGCCCCCGACCCCACGCGGATCTCGGCGTATTTCGCCCCGAACACCTCGGCCGCCAGTTCCGCCGCGATGACCTCGATCTCCTCGATGGCCTCCAGCCCCATCTCGTACTTGTCGCCCGGATAGCCCAGGCTCGGCCGGCTCCCCAACCCCCGCGCCAGCGCCGCCTCGGCGCGCGGGTTCATGATGTTGGTGGCAGGGTTCAGGTTGAAGCACGCGCGGTCATGGATCTCGCTGTTCTTGACGATCAGCGCCTCGATCCGGTCCGCCACCACGGCGGCAGGCGCGCCGGCATCGGCGGCCAGCTTCTGGATATAGGTCTCGCAGGGTTCGGGAACCCAGGGGCGGCGGGCAAGATGGGGCATGGCAGATCTCCTTTGCGCCATCTGGGCCCAGGACAGGCTTGCCCGCAAACCAGATTTCCGAAAATCTAGGCTCAGGAAACCTGACCCATGCCCGTCGCGCCACCCCGCCCCAAAGACCTGCCGCTCAACGCGCTCCGCGCCTTCGAGGCCGCCGCCCGCCTGCAAGGCTTTGCCGCCGCCGCCATGGAACTCGGCGTCACCCCCGGCGCCGTCACCGCCCATGTCAAGGCGCTGGAAGACCGCCTCGGCGCCCCCCTCTTCGACCGCACCGCGCGCGGCGTGCACCTCACCCAGCTCGGGGCCTCCGTCCTGCCCGCCTTCACCGCCGCCTTCGATGCGTTGGGCCAGGCCCAGCACCAGCTTCGGTCCGAGGCCGCGCCGCGCTCGGTCCATATCGCCACCCTGCCCGCCATCGCCCAGCTCTGGCTTTCCCCGCGCCTGCCGGCACTCCGCGCCGCCATGCCCGAAATCGCCCTCTCGGTCACGGCGATGGAGGCGCCGCCCAACCTGAAACGCGCGCCCTATGACCTCAGCCTCTTTCCCGGCACCGAAGGCCGGGTGATCGCCGAGGACGAGATCTTCCCGGTCTGCGCCCCGTCCCTCGCCGCCCGCATCCACCGCCCCGAAGACCTCGCCCAATTCCCCTGCCTGATCGACAGCGCCTGGTCCGCCGACTGGCCGCTCTGGCTGGAAACCGCCTTGCCCGGCACGGCCTTCACCCCGCGCGGCCCGGTCTTCTCGCTCTATGCGCTGGCGGTCGAGGAAGCGGCCGGCGGGGCAGGGGTCCTCATGGGCCACGCGCCGCTTGTCGCCGCGCATCTGGCGCGCGGCGCCCTGGTCGCGCCCCTGCCGCAGCGGGTGCGCCTCGCCAAATCCATCCGCCTCTGGTCCGCCCGCCCGCTCCGCCCCGGCCAGCCGGCCGACCGTGTGGCACGGGCCTTGGCCGAACCTCAGGGCTGACCCGTGTAGATCACGATCTTGCCCGTCACCCGCCCGGCTTCTGAAAGGCGCTGCGCCTCCGCCGCATGGTCCAGCCCGAACTCGGCCCCGATCACGGGCCGCACCTGCCCGGCATCCACCATCCCGGCCAGGTCCCGCAGGATCGCCGCATTCGGCCCGATGAACACGAACCCCGCGCGCCGCCCTTCGGCCTTGGCCCGCTCTTCCGACGGCGGCGTGGTGATCGACACCAGCATCCCCCCCGGCCTCAAACCCGCCCAGGCCGGCTCCTGCACCGCCGGGCCCACCGTATCGAACACCACGTCCAGCCCATCGGGATGCACCGCCCCCGCCTCGCGCAGGTCCAGCACCTCGTCCGCGCCAAGCGAGCGCACAAGCCCCGCCTTGCCCTGCGACGCGGTGGCAATCACATGCGCCCCCTTCGCCTTGGCCAACTGCACCGCAATCGACCCCACGCCGCCCGCCCCGGCATGGATCAGCACGCGCTGCCCGGCCTCCAGCCCCGCCGTGGTGAACAAGGCCTCCCAGGCAGTGATCGAGACCAAGGGCAGGCTCGCCGCCTCGACATGGCTGATCGTCGCGGGCTTCGCGGCCAGTTCATCCGCCCGCACCACGACAAACTCCGCATAGGTGCCCTGCCGCCGGATGTCGGGCCGCGAATAGACCGCATCCCCCGCCTTCCACTGCGTCACACCCGGCCCCACCGCCGCCACCACGCCCGACACATCCCAGCCCAGCGTCAGCGGCAGGTCATAGGGGATCATCGTCTTCAGATATCCCTTGCGGATCTTCCAATCCACCGGGTTGACCGAGGCCGCGACACTGCGCACCAGCACATCGCCCTCGCCGGGCACGGGCATCGGAGCCTCTTCGACGCGGATCTGGTCAGCCTCGCCATAGGCATGAATACGGGCGGCTTTCATCGGCATCTCTCCATGAGGGGAAGCCAGCACCTATGCCCCCCGCCCCACCGGGCCAAGCCGCCTCACGCAGCCGTGATCGGGCGAGGGGGTCATCTAGGTCCGCCTGCGGGTGCCGGGCTATCTGACAATGACCGTTGCACATGACCTGAGCGACCGCGCGGAGGCCGTCGTCATGCCGGCGTTGCAGGAGCGGATCGCGACGATCCATGTGGAGACGGAGAACAAAGGCAAACACCGGGGCGCCTGGTGGGGTAAGGCGCAGATCTCGGCCCAAAGCCGCCCGTCAACCCGGCCGGGGTGCCGCCGTGCGGCTTCCACAGACCGGTCGCTCAGTCCTGTCGCAAAATTCCCGCTGGCCAATCTCGGAGGTGCGCACAGTGTGGTAGTCTGAAGTCTTTGAACGGAATATATACCTCTTGACCTGACGCCAGCTCTCGCACGGTGTTCCGCGACACATGGGACTGTCTTATGGTTTTCTTCAGTGACCAGTTCTGCGCAAAAGGCCCCTCGGATCCGCGCGATCGTATCCGCCCGCTTCAACTTTCCGTCCGTCCACAACTCCGCAATCAACGATCTGCCTGATCAGCAGGAAGATCAAAATAGGACGTCGATTACCCCGCCATGGCGTTCAAAAGTGCAGACCAAAACACATTGATACTCAATGGCATGAATGCCGAGGGCGGTTGCGACATTGGTCCTGCGACATCCGCGAAGAAAATAAACGTCTAGATCAGCACGTAATTGAAGCCAGAATCGGAGAAGGCAGCACCTCCATCGGCCGGTAGGCTGTCCGGGCCACAAGCTGCATTCTAAAACTCGTGTCGCAAGCTAACCGAGTCTTACCAATTGGAACAATCTCAAGTACAACAACATCATTTGGCTCAAGCCTCAACGGCAATTGAGCTGGTAACTTCGCAGGCCGATTGTTCGCGTCGTAGCCAAAAAAGTACACCCGACCCGTCTCTACGCTTGCGCCGTTAGTCCCAATTGGAACGAACTTCGCAACCGGATCTATAGTGGCTGCGCGACCGCCTCGATTCATAATGGTCGCGCGAACAATTGGTCGTGCGCTTTCTTCGCCTTCAACCTTTGCCTCAAGAGCTTGCTTAAGCTGAGCGGTGTCCCACATCATCACTCCCAAGCGTTTCGAGAGTTCTGTTAAGGCATTCTGAAGAACGCTGATATCCTGACCATCAACAAAGAAGTGGACTGCAGTCTCGGAAATTTCGGGGCCTTGCTCTTCATCTGAGCGGCCTCCAGCGATTGAGCCATCTGCAGGGACGGCAGGCAAAGTGCCGGTGTTTGCCACGCGAGCGCCCTGCAAAAAAGAATTCCAAGTCTCAGTCGGCAACTGGAAACTCAGCAATTTTCCCAAACAATTCTTGTTAAAGAACTGAGCATCAAGTTTCTCCGATACCTTCTCAAGCGCCTCAGCGCGAGCTGACTGGGAAATGGCCTTTGAGGATAATGAATTTCGCAGTTGATCGACTTCTGACTTAGCAAAATCAAGTTCCTTAAGCGAGTAGCTGAGTCGGTCAATCCACTCTGCAATTAAGGGCACGGTCAGGCTGCCGCTGCGATAGCTGGAATAATAGGCTGGAATGTCGTATGAGCACGCAAAGAATACATCGGGATATGGGGGGCCCCTGAGGGCGATCCGTAATTGTATCCATATGGTGTGAGACTTATGAATTCCCGCATTGGGGAATATGATGGCAGCATGAACTTCCTAATTTCTTCCCCTACTTCCTTGCCCTCATCGAAGAATTCAAAGTGGCCAAAAGTCGTGAACTGATAGTCGACCAAAACCTCCCCGCGATCTTGCCAGTTCGATATGGATTTTGCCACGAGGGGAGTTACTGCGGCCAAGAGAATCGGAGTTGCTACGCCTGCAAGATAAGTCATAATTCCTTTGGACCAACCACGCCAAGCGCTGATAAAACCTGTGGGGCGTGGGACGTATCGTTTTGCTTTAATCACTTTCGTTCCCTGTTATTTAGCGATTTCCAGAGAGTGAGCCCAATATACTTATACTGTTGCAGCAGTTTGTGCCTCCAGAGTTCTGAATACTACGGCTGCAACTTGTTTCCGCAAGTCTCATCGAATTCGTCGAGCGCGCGCCCTTCTCGAGTTAGGCCGACATTCCCCAAGCAAGCTGTAGGGTGGGTGAAACCCACCATTTATCGGGTTCCGCCCAAGCCTCCCCTCCCCACACCCCAATCCTTAAGTCCAAGTTAATCCGCCCGCATAACCCCTTGATTCCAAACACCCCGACCAGGCGTCCGAGCTCGGACGCCCTTGCGGCCCGGGCCGGGGGTCAGGCGAAGGCCGCCTCCAGCGCGATCTCGACCATGGCCCCGAAACTGGTCTCCCGGTCGCTCGCCGGCAGCGCCTCGTCGCGCAGGATGTGGTCCGAGATGGTCAGCACCGCCAGCGCCCGCCGCTGGTACCGCGCCGCCAGCATGTAAAGCTCCGCCGCCTCCATCTCCACGCACAGGCACCCATGCCGCTGGAGCTGCTCGCCCAGATCCGGCCGCTCGTCATAGAAGGTGTCCGACGACAGGATCCCCCCCACATGCGTGGTGATCCCCCGCGCCGCCGCCACCTTCGCCGCCGCAGAGAGCAGCCCGAAATCCGCCACCGGGGCAAAGTTCACCTCGCGGAAGATCGTCCGCGACGGCGACCCGATGGTCGACGCCGCCTGCGCCAGCACCACGTCCCGCACGTTCACATGATGCTGCAGGGCCCCCGCCGACCCGATGCGGATCAGCGTCTGCGCCCCGTAATCCTTGATCAGCTCGTTGGCATAGATCGACAGCGAGGGCATCCCCATGCCCGACCCGTGGATCGTCACCCGATGCCCCCGCCAGGTGCCGGTAAAGCCCAGCATCCCCCGCACCTCGTTCACCAGCACCGGGTTCTCCAGGTATTTCTGCGCCGCCCACCGCGCCCGGTAGGGGTCGCCCGGCATCAGCACGGTCTCGGCAATCTCGCCCGGTTTCGCCCCGATGTGGAATGTCATGCCATCCTCCCTTTTCCGATATGCTAGGCCAGCCCGCCGCCGCCCGAAAGGTCCCGATGACGTCCAGGATTGCGCGCCACCTGCGTTTCGGGCAGGCAGGCGCAGATTCAGGAGGAGAACCCCATGACCGATCTCGCCGCCCTCGTCGATCAGATGACGCTGGAAGAACAGGTCTCCCTCCTCTCCGGTGCCGATTTCTGGTCCGTCCCCGCGATCCCCCGCCTCGGCATCGGCCGCCTCATCGTCTCCGACGGCCCGAACGGAGCCCGCGGCGGCGGCGGGCTGATCGGCGGCGTCACCGCTGCGGCCTTCCCCGTTGGCATCGCGCTCGGCGCCACCTGGAACCCCGAGCTCCTCCGCCAGATCGGCGTGGCCCTCGCGCTGGAAACCCGCTCCAAGGGCGCCCATGCCCTGCTGGCCCCCACCGTGAACATCCAGCGCTCCGTCACCAACGGCCGCAACTTCGAATGCTTCTCCGAAGACCCCGTCCTCTCCGCCGAGCTCGCCGTCGCCTACATAGACGGCCTCCAGTCCCAGGGCGTCTCGGCCACGATGAAGCACTTTGCCGGCAACGAGTCCGAGATCGAGCGCACCACGATGTCCTCCGACATCGACGAACGATCCTTGCGCGAAATCTACCTCCTGCCCTTCGAGGCGGCGGTCAAGCGCGCGAAGGTCTGGGCGCTCATGTCCAGCTACAACAAGGTCAACGGCACCTATGCCGCCGAAAACCACTGGCTGCTGACCAGGGTGCTGCGCCAGGACTGGGGCTATGACGGCATCGTCATGTCCGACTGGTTCGGGTCCCGCTCCTGCGAGCCCACGGTCAACGCCGGGCTCAACCTCGAAATGCCCGGCCCGCCCCGCGACCGCGGCGCAAAGCTCGTCGCCGCCGTGGAACAGGGCCTCGTCCCCCGCGAACAGGTCCGCACCCTCGCGCTCGACATGCTGCGCATGATGGAGCGTTCAGGCGCGCTTCACGACCAGACCCCCCACCGGGAAACAGCCGACGACCGCCCCGAAACCCGCGCCCTGATCCGCCGCGCCGGAGCCGAAGGCGCGGTGCTCCTCAAGAACGACGGCCTCCTGCCGCTGGCCAGGACAGGCACGCTCGCCGTCATCGGCCCCAACGCCCGCGTCGCACAGATCATGGGCGGCGGTTCCTCCCAGCTGAACCCGCACTACCGCGTGACACCGTGGCAGGGCCTCGCCACAGCCCTCGGCGAAGACGCCCTCACCTTCGCCCCCGGCTGCACCAACCACCGGTGGGAGCCTCTGCTGACCGGCCCCTTCACCGTGGCTTTCCACCGCGGCCGCAACCTGCAAGGCCCCGTGGTCCATTCAGAGACGATGACCAACCTCGAATCCTTCTGGATTCCCCCGGTCGCCGGCGGCGCGGTCGATGCCTTCGACTGGTCGGCCCGCATCATGGGTCACTTCACCCCCGAAGCCTCGGGCCTGCACCGCGTGGGCGTCATCGCCGCCGGCCATGCCCGCGTGAAGATCGACGGCAAGATCATCGCCAACGCCTGGGAGGGCTGGACCAAAGGCCGCACCTATTTCGAGGAAGGCAATGACGAGGTGGTGGGCGAGGTCACGCTCACCGCCGGCCAGCCGTGCACGGTCGAGGTCGAATTCTGCGTGAAGCCGGCCGAGAACCTCGCCTTCTCCGCACTGCGCGTCGGCATCGGCCGCCCGATGGGCGAGGCCGAGATTGCCGAGGCCGCCCGTGTCGCGGCAGGGGCCGACCGCGCCGTCCTCTTCGTCGGCCGCTCGGGCGAATGGGATACCGAGGGCTCGGACCTCACCGACATCCGCCTGCCAGGCCGGCAGGATGACCTTGTCGCCGCCGTGCTGAAGGCCAACCCGAATACCGTCGTCGTCCTGCAAACCGGCGGCCCGGTGGAAATGCCCTGGATCGGCCAGGCCCGCGCCGTGTTGCAAGCCTGGTATCCCGGCCAGGAATGCGGCAACGCCATCGCCGATGTGCTGTTCGGCGATGCCGAACCCGGCGGGCGTCTGGCGCAGACCTTCCCGGTCCGCTGGCAGGACAACCCCACCCACAGCCAGGACCCGCTGGTCTATCCCGGCCTCGACGGCCATGTGCGCTATGACGAAGGCCTGTTCATCGGCTACCGCCATTACGACCGGCAGAACATCCTGCCGCTCTTCCCCTTCGGCCACGGCCTCGGCTACACGACCTTTGCAATGTCAGACCTCACCGCCTCGGCCCCCGATGCGACAGGCGCTGTCACCGCCCGCCTCACCGTCACCAACACCGGCGCCCGCGCCGGCAGCACCGTGGTCCAGCTTTACCTCCGCCCGGCAAAGGCCCCGGTGGACCGACCCGACCGCGAGCTGAAGGCGTTTGCGAAGCTCCATCTCGCCCCCGGCGAGGCGCGCGAGGTCACGCTCACCCTGCCGCCCCGCGCCTTCGCCTATTATGACGTGGCGCAGGGCGACTGGGCCATTGCGCCTGGCGCCTATACGCTGGCGGCGGGCTTCTCCTCCGCCGACCTGGCCCTGACCGCCAGCGTCACGCAACAGGCGCGGCGCTTGGCCGTCGGCGGCATGGTCTAGACCTCACTCAGGAAACCGGCGGGCGTAATCCTCCTTCAGCGCCCGCCAGCGGTCCCAGAAGCTGCCGAAAGGCGCGCCGGCCAGCCGTGCCGCCAGCACGTCCAGATGCGCGTGCCACCCGGCGCTCACGCTCAACAGGCCCGACCGTCCCGACAGGCGGCGGTGCGTCACGGTCAGGATCACGCCGTCCCCGTCCGGCATCAGGTCGAACGTCACTTCCCCGGTCTCGAACCAGGAAAACACCAGCTTCCGGGGCGGCTCCACCAGAAGGATGCGGCTGTCCATCCGGTGTTCCTCGCCAAAATCCGCCGGGCGCTGCCCCATGTCATCGACCAGCCGGTCGTTCTGCCAGACCAGTTCGAAGGGCGCACCCACCTTCAGCTCCATCACGCCCGAGGCCAGCCACAGCTTGCGCAGCTCGCTGTCGGTCAGATAGGCCCAGACCCGTTCCGGGCTGCCCGGCAGGCGGCGCTCGATGCGGAAGGTGGTCGGCTCCACCAGCGCGCCCGGCGCGCCGAATTCGGCAAGGGTCGTCATGTCGTCTCTCCCGTGTCTGGGGTGGGCAGGGCAGGGGCCGCCGCCGGGGATTCGGCGCGCAGCAGGGCTTCCAGCACATCCAGGCGCTCGCCCCAGAACTGCCGGTAGAAGGCCAGCCAGTCATGCGCCGCCGCCAGCGGCGCCGCATCCAGCCGGCACATATGGGTGCGCCAGCGCACCTCGCGCCGGATGAGCCCGGCGCTTTCCAGCACCTTCACATGGCGCGAGGCTGCGGCCAGCGACATGGCATGGGGCCGCGCCAGGTCGCTGACGCTTTGCTCTCCCCCCGCCAGCTGCCGCAGCATCGCCCGCCGCGTCGGATCGCCAAGCGCCTGGAACAGCACATCGAGTTGGGTGTGATCTGATTCAACCATGATGTTGAATGATACGCGAAACCGCGCATCATTCAACAGATTCGTTTAGCGATTGGCCGGACCCAGGCGCAGGGGCAAACCCCACCCTTCTTCCGTTCAAAAAATATCCCACGGGGGGAGGCCCCGGCCCTCGCCGGGGCCGTGGGGGGCGTGAAGCCCCCCGGACACCGCCCGACCCAAGCCCCCCGGCAACAATGGATGCGCGACAGGGGGGGCGGGGGGCAGTCCCCCCCGCCCCCCCTTTACCACTCAGGCAGGAAGCGCCAGCGCCGCAAAGGTCGCGCGGTTGCGGCAAAAACCGCAGTCCGCCGGATGCGCCTCGGACCCCTTTGCCAGCTGATGCGCGCAGGCCTCCCGGTCGGTGCAACTGCCGCAGACCTCCAGCAATTCGACCCATTGCGCGTGGCTGGCCTTCACCTCGTCCGCGGACAGGCCAAAGACCGCGGCCATGTGGGTCACGCGGTCCTCCACATCCGCGGGCATGCGGACGAAATGCGCCAGCTGGTCGCGAGTCAGCCCAAGGTCAGAAATGTCACGGTCGGACAGGGCCTCGACCTCGCGGATCTCGTGCCAGCGTTCCAGAAGTGTCTTGATGCGGTCGAACATGGGAACCCCCGTGTCATGAACGCAAGGTCCATGCCACGGCAGAGGTTCGCGCGCCTTGATCTGGCGCAAGCCCGGCCTCGGGGCCAGCCTCGGACATTTCTTAAGTCCAAGTTAATCCGGCCGCGCAACCCCTTGATATTGCTGGATCGGAAAGGGCGTCCGAGCTCGGACGCCTCATTCCGCCGCCACGGCCTGCCGGTCCACCAGCCCCACGATGTCCATCATGATCCGGTTCAGCTCGAAATCCTTGGGCGTATAGACCGCCGCCACCCCCATGGCCCGCAGCCGCACCGCATCGGCCTCGGGGATGATCCCCCCGACGACCACCGGCACCTGCCCCAGCCCCGCCGCCCGCATCCGGTCCATCACCTCGGCAATCAGCGGCAGGTGGCTGCCGGACAGGATCGACAGGCCCACGACATGCGCCCCCTCCTCCCCCGCCGCCGCCACGATCTCCCCCGGCGTCAGCCGGATCCCCTCGTAGCTGATGTCCATCCCGCAGTCCCGCGCCCGGGCCGCGATCTGCTCGGCCCCGTTGGAATGGCCATCCAGCCCCGGCTTGCCCACCAGGAACTTCAGCCGCCGCCCGAGGCGCGTCGAGACCGCATCCACCGCCTCGCGGATCGGCTCCAGCCCCTCGGTCCGGTTGGACGGGTTCCTGGAAACCCCCGTCGGCCCCCGGTACTGCCCGAAGGCCGCCCGCACCACGTCGCCCCATTCCCCCGTGGTCGCCCCCGCCTTCGCCGCCGCGACCGAGGGCGGCATGATGTTGGACCCCGTGGCCGCCGCCTGCCGCAGCGCCTCCAGCGCGGCCCGGACCCTGGCCTCGTCGCGCCCCGCCCGCCAGGCCTGCAGCCGACCGATCTGGTCCGCCTCGGCCGCAGCGTCCACCGTCATGATCGCCCCCTCGCCCGTGGTCAGCGGCGACGGCTCGGTCGTGGTGAAGCGGTTGACCCCCACCACCACGGTCTCGCCCGCCTCGACCCGCGCCAGCCGCTCGGCATTGGCCTCGACCAGCCGGCCCTTCATGTATTCGATGGCCGCCACCGCCCCGCCCATCCCGTCGATCTGCCGCAGCTCCGCCCGCGCGCCTTCCTTCAGCGCCTCGACCTTGCGGTCCACCGCCGGGTTGCCCTCGAAGAGGTCCTCGTATTCCAGAAGGTCGGTCTCATAGGCCAGGATCTGCTGCATCCTCAGCGACCACTGCTGGTCCCACGGCCGCGGCAGACCAAGCGCCTCGTTCCACGCCGGCAGCTGCACCGCCCGCGCCCGCGCCTTCTTGGAAAGCGTGACCGCCAGCATCTCCAGAAGGATCCGGTAGACGTTGTTCTCCGGCTGCGGCTCGGTCAGGCCAAGCGAGTTGACCTGCACCCCATACCGGAACCTCCGCGCCTTGGCGTCGGCGATGCCATACCGGTCGCGCAGGATCTCGTCCCACAGGTCCACGAAGGCCCGCATCTTGCACATCTCGGTCACGAAGCGGATGCCGGCGTTCACGAAGAAGGAGATGCGCCCGACCATCGCCGGGAACTCGGCCGCCGGAACCTTGGGCCGCAGGTCATCCAGCACCGCCACGGCGGTGGCAAGGGCGAAGGCCAGTTCCTGCTCGGGTGTCGCGCCGGCCTCCTGCAGGTGGTAGGAACAGACGTTCATCGGGTTCCACTTCGGCAGGTGCAGCCCTGTCCAGGCCGCGACATCGGTGATCATGCGCAGCGAGGGCTTGGGCGGGCAGATATAGGTCCCGCGCGAGAGATACTCCTTGATGATGTCGTTCTGGACGGTGCCCTGCAGCTTCGACAGGTCCGCCCCCTGCTCTTCGGCCACCGCCACATACAGCGCCAGAAGCCAGGGCGCCGTGGCGTTGATGGTCATCGAGGTGTTCATCTGCTCCAGCGGGATCTGGTCGAACAGCGCCCGCATGTCGCCCAGATGGCTGACCGGCACACCGACCTTGCCGACCTCGCCCCGCGCCAGTTCGTGATCGCTGTCGTATCCGGTCTGGGTGGGAAGGTCGAAGGCCACCGACAGGCCCGTCTGCCCCTTGGACAGGTTGGTACGATAGAGCGCGTTCGACGCTGCGGCGGTGGAATGGCCGGCATAGGTGCGGAACAGCCAGGGCGCGTCCTTGGGAGCGGTCATACGGAGCCTCGTTCGATTCGTGTCGGTAATTTTATTGCGCTGACTGGCTTATCGGCGAAAGCAAATGCCAAGTCAATTCGCCGCGGCGCGGCGAAGGGGGCTGCGCTTGCAGAAGGCTCGGTCAGGGCAAAGGCCTGTGGCCTGCTCGCCCGGTGGGGTGTCAGAGGCTCGGGCCGTTCCGGAAAGCGGTGTGAAATCCGTAAGATGACAAATTCATTCATGTTCATGTGACGGATTGATCGGTTGGGCAAACGCCGTAGAGTGACCTTGCGGCATCCCGTTCGATGCCCCTGCAACGAGGACAGAATGACTTTTCAGACAGCTTTCCGCACTGCCACAGTCACAGCGATGCTCTTCACTGCGACCCAAGCCCTTGCCGTTGACCGCCACGTCCGTATTCACAACGACACGGGGGTGACGCTGTACCGTTTCTACTCCACCAACTCGAACCATCCGAAATGGGGCAAGGATGTCATGGGCAGCTCGACTCTGCCGTCCGGCAGCTCGATGCGGCTGAACTTCGACAATCCTCAAGGCTACTGCTTGTTCGACTTCAAGGCCGTGTTCGAGGATGGGACCGAGCTCATCCGGCAGAACGTGAACGTCTGTGAGGTGGGAGACTACTACTACAACCCGTGACGTCACGCAGCTCCGCGCAGAGATGCCCTTCCGCGGCGAGACTTTCTGCGACGCCGCGGACATAAAATTACAAATCAAGGCGTCCAACTATTGCATTGTTGCGCGACGGCCTCTATCCAGAGCTCATCCAGCGCCCGATTCTGCGGCGCGGCATGATCTTGAACAGGAGGGAAGCCCGTGGCTCTCGATACGCAGAACAGCATCGTCGCCTATGACGCGCCTAGGAAAGACCTGTACGATCTGGGCGAGATGCCGCCGCTCGGTCATGTGCCCAAGCAGATGTATGCCTGGACTATCCGGCGCGAACGGCACGGCGCACCGGAAGAGGCGATGCAGTTGGAGGTGGTCGACACCTGGAAGCTGGACAGCCAGGAGGTGCTGGTTCTGGTGATGGCGGCCGGAGTGAACTACAACGGCGTCTGGGCCGGCCTGGGCGTTCCGATCTCGCCGTTTGACGGCCACAAGCAGCCCTTCCACATCGCGGGTTCCGATGCCTCGGGCATCGTCTGGGCTGTGGGCGACAAGGTGAAGCGCTGGAAGGTGGGCGACGAGGTCGTGATCCACTGCAACCAGGATGATGGTGACGACGAGGAATGCAACGGCGGCGACCCGATGTTCAGCCCCACGCAGCGCATCTGGGGCTATGAGACGCCGGACGGATCCTTCAGCCAGTTCACCCGGGTGCAAGCGCAGCAGTTGATGCCGCGGCCGCGGCACCTGACCTGGGAGGAATCGGCCTGCTACACGCTTACTCTGGCCACCGCTTACCGGATGCTGTTCGGCCATGCGCCGCATGACCTGAAGCCCGGCCAGAACGTGCTGGTCTGGGGCGCTTCGGGCGGGCTTGGATCCTATGCGATCCAGTTGGCCAACACCGCTGGCGCTAATGCGATCGGCGTGATCTCGGACGAATCGAAGCGCGATTTCGTCATGAGTCTGGGCGCCAAGGGCGTGATCAATCGCAACGAGTTCAAGTGCTGGGGCCAGTTGCCCAAGGTCAACAGCGAGGAGTACAACTCCTGGCTGAAGGAAGCCCGCCGCTTCGGCAAGGCGATATGGGACATCACCGGAAAGGGCGTGAACGTCGACATGGTGTTCGAGCATCCGGGCGAGGCGACCTTCCCGGTCTCATCGCTTGTCTGCAAGAAGGGCGGCATGGTTGTGATCTGTGCCGGCACCTCGGGATTCAACTGCACCTTCGACGTGCGCTACATGTGGATGCACCAGAAGCGCCTGCAGGGCAGCCATTTCGCCCATCTGAAGCAGGCTGCGGCCGCAAACAAGCTGATGTGCGAACGCCGGCTGGACCCCTGCATGTCCGAGGTCTTCCCCTGGGCCGACATTCCCAAGGCACATACGCTGATGTGGAAGAACCAGCACAAGCCGGGCAACATGGCGGTGCTGGTCCAGGCGCCGCGCACTGGCCTGCGGACCTTTGAAGACACGCTGGAAGCCAGCCGGAACCGCTGAGCCCTGCTCGAGACTGTCACTGAAAGGGCCACATTCTGTTGCGGTGCGGCGGGCTACCGCCGCACGCTCTGTCGGGGTAAGGTTAATAACCTGTTCCTGGCGGTCTGCATGAGTCACGATTGGATCTTCGACGTTCTGAAGGACCTGGTGTCCTACGCCGAGCGCAACGGTCTGCCTAAGCTTGCCCAAAAGGCGGAAGAGGCGCTTCAGGTGGCAGCCGAAGAGATTGCCGCGCAGGATGACGACGACGGCTCCGACGAGGGGCGTCCGGGCCACCTGCACTGAAGGGTCTCGGCCACTGGTCTCTGGCCTGCGGGGCGTCTATGGTCCGGCCATGCAGATTGCCCTTCCGACCTTTTCCGAAGACCAGGCCGAGGCCTTCGACAGGGTGGCCGAAGTGCTTTCCGGCGTCGGCATCGATCTGGCAGATGGCCGCCTGACCCCTCCCTCCGAAGGCAAGTCCGGTGTGCTTGCGGTTCTGGGAAAGGCAGGCTCGGGCAAGACACTCCTGCTGGCCAGTCTGACCAAGGCGCTGGCGGCGGCCGGAGTGGACATCGTGTCGGGGGACTACGAGGGGCGCCGTCGCAAGGACAGGCGGACTCTGGCGGTTCTGGCGCCGACCAACAAGGCGGCGTCAGTCCTTCGCCTGCGCGGCGTGCCCGCAACCACGATCCACCGCATCCTTTACACCCCGGTCTATGACCCGGAATACGAACGCATCGCCGAATGGCTGGCAGGGCAGGGGACGCGGCCGGTTGTCGAGGGGCTGACCGACCTGGCCCTGGACCGGGCCTTTGCATTTTATCAACAAGTCGCTTCGATTCCGGGTGCCCTTGCGGCCGCAGGCTTGCGCGGATCGGACTTCATCAAGGGCTGGAAACGGCGCGAGGACCCGCTGGACGTCGGCTTCGTGGACGAAAGCTCGATGCTGGACGACCGGCAGTTCGAGGACCTGCGCGAGATCTTCCCGACGCTCGTGCTGTTTGGCGATCCGGCACAGCTCGCCCCGGTGGGCCAGTCGGGCGAGATGGCCTTCGACAAGCTGTCAGAGGGCCGCAAGCTGCGCCTGACCCGCATTCACCGGCAAGAGGGCGACAGCCCGATCCTGGACCTTGCCCATGCGCTGTCGGATGACAGCCTCGGCTTCGAAGAGTTCGAGCGGATGGTGGAGCGCGCCGCCCGCAGCGATGACCGCGTCGTGGTGTCGGAGCGGGTGGATGCCGATCTGATGGCCCGCTCGCCCGTGCTGGTCTGGCGCAACGCCACGCGGATCCGGCTGATCACTGCCTTCCGCACCGCCTTCGGCGCGCCGGACGACCAGCTGCTGCCGGGCGAGCCGCTGATCTGCGACGGGATCGAGCTGCCGCTGAAGCACCGCAAGAAGCGCATCGACCTGGAGGCGCGGGGTCTGATCAAGGGCGCGCAGGTGATTTACCTGGGCGAGGGGACAAGGCCCGGATTTGCCAAGCTGCATGTGGTGGGCGCCGAGGACCCGCAGGTTAGCGCCGCCTCGATCGTCAAGATCGAGAAGCCCGACGAGGAAGAACCCTTCATTCCCCACGCCGCCACCATGGGCGCGGCCTTCCTGCATGGCGCGGCGGTGACCATCCACAAGGCGCAGGGCTCCCAATGGGAAACCGTGCAGGTCTTTGCTCCCGATCTATGGGCCGCCGCCGCCTCAGGGCGGAACGAAGCCGGGTTGCCGCTTTGGAAGCGGCTGGCCTATGTTGCGATCACCCGGGCCGAGAAGCGGCTGATCTGGGTCACGCGAAACCGCCTGGCGCGCCCCCACGCGGAACTGGGGATCGCCGATCTGCCTCGCCCGGTTCCGGCACTGAAGCTTGCTGCGCCGGACACCGAACCGGCGGCTTGATCTTGGGGCTTGGCCGGGCTATGCCCACCGGCAGAGCGGCGGGTATGGTGTAGTGGTAGCGCCTCAGCCTTCCAAGCTGATGGGGCGGGTTCGATTCCCGCTACCCGCTCCAGACTCCCCGTGATCCAGCCATCAGCCGTCCGACTTCAGGCGGAACCGTTGAAGTTTGCCTGTCTGGGTCTTGGGCAGGCTTTCGGCAAAGACCACGCGCCGGGGGTACTTGTAGGGGGCGATAGTCGCCTTCACGTGGTCCTGCAGCAGCTTGACCATCAGCGCATCGCCGGCGTGGCCCGGCGCCAGCACGACATGGGCCTCGACCACCTGGCCGCGCTCTTCGTCGGGCACGCCGATCACACCGCATTCCAGCACCGCGGGGTGAGACAAGAGCGCTGCCTCCACCTCGGGACCGGCGATGTTGTAGCCGGCCGAGATGATCATGTCGTCCGACCGTGCAGCAAAGTGGAAGCGCCCCTCCTCGTCCTGCCAGAAGCTGTCGCCCGTCAGGTTCCATCCCGCCTTCACATAGGCGCGCTGGCGGTGGTCCGACAGATACCGGCAGCCGGTCGGTCCCCTGACGGCCAGCCTTCCGACCTCGCCACGCGGTTTCTCGTTCATCTCGTCATCGACGATCCGCGCCTCGTAGCCCGTTACCGGGCGCCCCGTGCAGCCGGGGCGGTGGTCGTCGAACCGGTTGGTGATGAAGATGTGCAGCATCTCGGTCGCGCCGATTCCGTCCAGCATGGGCTTGCCGGTCTTGGCCATCCACTCCTGATAGACGGGCGCGGGCAGCGTCTCGCCGGCACTCACAGCGGCCCGCAACGATGACAGGTCCGCGCCCTCGTCCATCGCCTTCAGCATCACGCGGTACGCCGTGGGGGCGGTGAAGCAGATGGTCGCCCTGTGCTCCTGGATGATCTGGATCATGTTCGGAGGGCTGGCCTGTTCCAGAAGCGCCGCCGCAGCGCCAAAGCGCAGCGGGAACACCGCCAGGCCGCCCAGGCCAAAAGTGAAGGCCAGCGGGGGCGAGCCGACAAACACATCTTCGGGCGTGACGCTCAGCACCTCCTTCGCATAGCCGTCAGCGATGATCAGGATGTCGCGGTGAAAGTGCATCGTGGCCTTGGGCTCGCCTGTGGTGCCCGAGGTGAAGCCCAGAAGCGCCACGTCGTCCCGTCCCGTCCGAACTGCTTGAAACTTGACGGGCTTTCGCAGCGCCACACGGTCCAGCTCGGCATCATGATTGGCGGTGCCGTCGAAGCCCACCACCGTCATCAGGAACCTGCTGTCCTTCTGGCAGGCGACCATCTCCTCCATCAGGCGGGTGTCGCACAGGGCGACCGAGATCTCGGCCTTGTCCACGATCTTGGCCAGTTCCCCGGCCCGCAGCATGGGCATGGTGTTCACCACCACCGCGCCGGCCTTTGTGGCGGCCAGCCAGCAGGCCACCATCGCCGGGTTGTTGGCCGACCGGATCAGCACTCGGTTGCCGGGCCGCACGCCGTAGTCCGAGACGAGCGCATGGGCGATGCGGTTCGACCAGTCGGCCAATTCCTTGTAGGTGCGGCTGCGCCCATTGCCGATCAAGGCGATGTGGTCGCCAAAGCCCCGCTCGACCATGCGGTCGGTCAGCTCGACCCCGGCATTCAGCCATTCGGGATAGTCGAAGTTGTCCAGTCTGATTTCCGGCCAGTCCGCGGCCGGGGGCAGGCGGTCTCGGGAAAAGCTGTCGATATGCCCCGTCGGTCCCAGCTTCATGCCTCCTCCTCCGGCACGACGGCCGTCGCCTCGATCTCCACCTTCGCGCGGTCCTCGACCAGCGCCACCACCTGCACCAGAGCCATCGCCGGATAATGCCGACCGATGGTCTCGCGGTAGGCGCGGCCGATCTCCTTGAGGCTCCCCAGATATTCCCGCTTGTCGGTGACATACCAGGTCAGTCGCACCAGGTGCTCGGGCCGGGCGCCGGCGCAGGCCAGCACCTCGACGATCGAACGCAGCGCCTGCGCCACCTGACCCGCGAAATCGTCGGTCTCGAAGACCTGATCCGCGTTCCAGCCGATGATGCCGCCGGTAAAGACCATCCGACCCTTGGCCGCCACGCCGTTGGCATAGCCTATGGCCGGCTTCCAATGCGAGGGATGCAGGATCTCATGGGTGCTCATGTTGCCTCCAGATGCGCGGAAAGCCGCGCCTTCACGTCATCGGGCCAGGGCGCGGGGCGCAGGTCGGGCGACAGCCACACCAGCGTCAGCCGCGCCTGGACCCGGGTTTCGCCCGCACATTGCGCCACCTGGCGGAATGTGACCGAGCTTCGCCCCAGCCGTTCCACCACCAGCTCCCAGTCGAGTTCGTCACCCAGGCGCGAGGGGGCAAGAAAATCCGTCTCGACCCGCGCCGTGGGCACGCCGATCCCCTCATCCATCATGCGGGCGTAGGAATAACCTATCGCCTCGCGGAAGAAGTTCTCGGTCACCGAGTTCGTCATCTCGAAATAGCGGGGATAGAAGACGATCCCCGCGGGGTCGCAATGGTTGAACTCGATGCGGATCTGGCGGCGGTAGGCCAAGACGTCTCCTCAGTCGTTGGCTTCGGGCGGCAGGAAATCCACCTCGTGCTCGGCCGATGCGGCGATGATGGCCGGAACATCCGACATCTCGTGCAGCACCTCGAACAGCGCCTCCAGTTTGCCTGCGGGCGATACCCAGAACAGCGCGCGCGCCGGCTTGTCGGACTTGTTGAAATAGCCGTGCGGCACGCCGCGCGGCATCCGCACCAGGTCGCCCGCCTTGGCCGTGTGCCAGACGCCGTCAAACTTCAGCTCCAGCTGGCCTTCCTGCACCAGGATGAACTCGTCTTGGGTCGGGTGCACATGGACGGGCACAAACTGGCCCGGCTCGCTGTTGGTCTCGAAGGCGAAGGTCGCGGCGCAGCTGGCCTTGGGAAAGTACCGCTGCCCGAGGATGTTCAACTGCCGCCCGTGATAGGCGGTGCCGTCGCGGGTGATGCCGCCGTCCAGTTTGTCTGCCATCTGTCGTCTCCCTGTTGACTCTTCATCCCAGGACGCTGCGGGCGATCACCACCCGCTGCACATCGCTGGCACCTTCGTAGATCCGCAGCGCCCGGATATCCCGGTACAGCGTCTCGACCACCGAACCCGACCGCACGCCATCGCCGCCGTGCAGTTGCACGGCCATGTCGATGACCCGCTGCGCAGCCTCGGTGGCGTATAGCTTCGCCATCGCTGCCTCGCGCGTGACCCGCGCCGCGCCCATATCCTTGACCCAGGCCGCGCGGTAGACCAGCGCCGCAGCTGCGTCGATCTCCAGCGCCATGTCGGCGATGTGCCCCTGCACCATCTGCAACTCGGCCAGCGGTTGCCCCTGGATGCGCCGCGCCTTCACCCGAGCCACCGTCTCGTCGAAGGCCCGCCGTGCCATGCCAAGCGCCGCTGCGCCCACGGTGGACCGGAACACGTCCAGCACCGACATCGCCAGCTTGAACCCTTCGCCGGGCTTCCCAATCAGCGCCTCTTCGGGCAGCACCACATTATCCAGCTTCAGCCGCGCCAGAGGATGCGGCGCGATGGTGTCCAGCCGCTCGGCTACGCTCAAGCGCGCCACATCGGCCGGCATCAGAAAGGCCGAAAGCCCGCGTGCGCCCGGCGCCTCGCCGGTGCGGGCGAAGATCACATAGACATCGGCGATGCCGCCGTTCGAGATCCAGGTTTTCTCGCCGTCCAGCCGCCAGCCTTCTGGCACCCGGTCAGCCGTAGTCGCGGTCGCCGCGACATCCGAGCCCGAGCCGGGTTCGGTCAGGGCAAAGGCCGAGATGGCGCGGCCGTCGCGCGTCCGCTCCAGCCAGCGCCGCTGTTCGTCCGAGCCGAACAGAGAGACCGCACCCATGCCCAACCCCTGCATGGCAAATGCGAAATCGGCCAGGGGGTCGTGCCGCGCCAGCGTCTCGCGGATCAGGCACAGCGTGCGGACATCCAGCCGCTCGCCGGTGCCCGCCCCGGAATGCTTCAGCCAGCCGTCTGCCCCGAGCGCCGCCACCAGCCCTCGGCAGGCGGCATCGACGTCGTGGTGATCCACGGGCAGATGGGAGGTGCACCAGTCCTCTAGCGCCGCCCACAATTCGCGGTGCCGGTCTTCCAGGAAGGGCCAGTTCAGATAGCTTTGATCCGCCATGTCATTTTCTGTCTGGAAACATCCTCTTGGGGTCCCGGGGGCGAAGCGCCCCCGGGGTCAGTCACCCGCGAAAACGGGCGTCTCCTTGGCAACGAAGGCGCGGTAGGCGCGTTCGAAGTCGCGGGTCTGCATGCAGATGGCCTGCGCCTGCGCCTCGGCCTCGATCGCCTGATCGAGCCCCATGTTCCACTCCTGGTTCAACTGGGTCTTGGTAATGCCATGCGCAAAGACCGGCCCCTCGGCCAGCCGCCGCGCCAGCGCCAGTGCCTCGGCCTCCAGCGCTTCCGGCGTGTGAAGCGCGTTCCAGAAGCCCCACCTCTCGCCTTCTTCGGCCCGCATCACCCGCCCGGTGTAGAGAAGCTCTGCCGCCCGGCCCTGCCCGATGATCCGGGGCAGCATGGCACAGGCCCCCATGTCACAGCCGGCCAGGCCCACTCGCGTGAACAGAAACGCGCATTTCGCCCCCGGCGTCGCCAGCCGCAGGTCAGAGGCCATGGCGATGATCGCCCCGGCCCCCACAGCCACCCCGTCCACGGCCGCGATGATGGGCTTTCCGCAGCCGATCATCGCCTTCACCAGATCGCCGGTCATGCGGGTGAAGGCCAGCAGGTCCTTCATCGGCAGGCCGATCAGCGGACCGATGATGTCGTGCACATCGCCGCCCGAACAGAAGTTCCCGCCGTTCGAGGCGAACACCACCACGTCCACATCCGAGGCATAGGGCAGCGCGCGAAAGGTGTCGCGCAATTCGGCATAGCTGTCGAAGGTCAGCGGGTTCTTCCGCTCGGGCCGGTTCAGCCGGACCACGGCGATCCGGTCCCTGACGTCCCACAGGAAATGCTTCGGGCAAAGCCCGGCCATCTCGGTCATTGCCCGCCTCCCAGGCGTTTCAGGATATCGGTCAGCACGTCCAGATCGGCCTCGCTCAGACCCTCGAACAGCCGGTCCACCTCGGCCTCGTGATCGGTGGCCAGTCCCTCGAAGGCACTCAAGCCCTCGGGCGTCAGCGCGACATAAACCGTGCGCCGATCAATGTCCGAGGGAGACCGGCGCACCAGTCCATCCGCTTCCAGCCGGTCCACCACCGTTGTGGCATTGCCGTTCGACACCAAGAGCATCCGGCTCAACTCGCTCATCGTCACGCCGTCGCGGCGACGGTAAAGCGCGGCCATCACGTCAAAGCGGGGCAGGGTGGTTCCATGCTTCACCCGCAGGAATTCGCGCAATTCGCCTTCCGCCGCCCGGGTCACGCCCAGAAGACGGATCCATATCTTCAGCCGGCGCTTCGACAGGGCGCTCATACCTCGCCCCCCGAAACCGAAAGCGCATGGCCATTCACCATCGAGGCCCCGGGCGAAGCGAGGAACAGCACCGCCGACGCCACCTCGGCCACGTCGATCATCCGCTTCAGCGGGTTGTCTGAAACGACCTCGGCCACCGCCACCTCGCGCGGTACACCGCGTCGCGCCTGCACGGCGTCAACGGCAGCCTGGCCCAGGGGCGTATCCACGAAACCGGGGCAGACCGCGTTGCAGGTGATGCCCTTTGGCCCGACGTCCAGAGCGACCGACCGCACCAGCCCAAGGACACCGTGCTTGGCGGCGGCATAGGCCGGGATCGTCGCCCCGCCCTTGAGGCTGGCTGTCGAGGCGATGGCGATCAGCCGACCACCCGCCCCCATGCCGCGCAGCGCCTCACGGAAGGTCAGGAAGGTGCCCGTCATGTTGACAGCGAGCGTCTCGTTCCAGGCCGCCAGCGTCAGGTTCTTCAACCTGCCTGCCACGCCCCCGCCGGCATTGGCCACCACCACGTCGAAGGGCTCGCCGAACAGGGCGGCGACCTGCGCCTCGTCGGTCACATCGGCGACTCGAGTCTCGATGTCGCGGCCCGTTGCCGTTTCAGCCAGCGCCGCAGGGGTGCGGCCCGTGATCGTCACGCGGTCGCCAGCATCGGCAAAGGCATGGGCGATGCCCCGTCCAATGCCGGAGCCACCGCCTGTCACCAGAACCCGCCTTGGTGCCGTCGTCATACCCGGATCGTCTCCTGGCTCTTCTCGCGCAGCCGTTGCGCCTGGTTGCGCCCGGCCAGATAGGGCAGGGGCCAGTCCGCGCCGGAATCACCGGCGGCAACGGCGGCATGCAGCGTCCAGTAAGGATCGGCCAGGTGCGGCCGCGCAAGGCAGACAAGGTCGGCCCGTCCGGCCAGCAGGATCGAATTCACCTGGTCGGCCTCGGTGATGTTGCCCACGGCCATCGTTGCCAATCCCGCCTCGTTGCGGATGCGGTCGCTGAACGGGGTCTGGAACATCCGCCCATAGATGGGCTTTGCTTCGGTCGAGGTCTGGCCGGCAGATACGTCGATGATGTCGGCACCGGCGCCGGCGAACATGCGGGCAATCTCCACCGCATCCTCTGGCGTCACGCCGCGCTGGCCCACCCAGTCATTCGCGCTGATCCGCACCGACAGGGGCTTTTCCTCGCCCCAAACGGCGCGCATCCCCGCAAGCACCCGCAGCGGGAACCGCATCCGGTTCTCCAGCGATCCACCATACTCATCCGTCCGACGGTTCGACATCGGCGAAATGAACGACGAAATCAGGTAGCCGTGCGCCGCGTGAAGTTCGACCATGTCGAAGCCCGCACGTTTCGCCATTTCGGTTGCCGCAACGAACTCGGCCGTCACGCGGTCCATGTCGGCCGTGGTCATCTCGCGCGGGGCATGGTGCTTGTCCGACCAGGCGATGGGCGAAGGCGCGATGGTCTGCCACCCGCCCGTGACCAGCGGCATCTCGTCATCGGCCCAGGGCACCTGAACGCTCGCTTTCCGGCCGGCATGGCCGATCTGGCAGCAGATCTTCGCGGTCGTCTCGGCATGGACGAAATCCACCAGCCGCTTCCAGGCGGCTTCATGCTCGGGCGCATAAAGGCCGGGGCATCCATCGGTGATGCGGCCCTCGGGCGAGACGCAGGTCATCTCGGTGTAGACCAGCCCGGCGCCCCCTTTGGCACGCTCGGCGTAATGGATCAGATGCCAATCGGTCGGGCAGCCTTCCACCGCCTTGTACTGCGCCATGGGCGAGACGACGACACGGTTCTTCAGTTCCATGTCGCGCAGGCGGAACGGCGCAAACATCGGCTGGCGCCCAGGCTTTCCCCCCGCCTGTCCCTGAAACCAGTCCTCGGCCTCCCGCAGCCAGGCCGGGTCGCGCAGGCGCAGGTTCTCGTGGCTGATCCGCTGGCTGCGCGTCAGCAGCGAATAGGCGAACTGCATGGGCGGCATATCGAGGTAGCGTTCCACTTCCTCGAACCATTCCAGCGAGTTGCGGGCCGCCGACTGCAGGCGCAGCACCTCGACACGCCGCTCGTCCTGATACCGCTGGAAGGCCGCTTCCATCGTCGGTTCGCTGTGCAGGTATTCCGCCAGCGCGATGGCACTGTCGAAGGCCAGCCGCGAGCCCGAGCCGATCGAGAAGTGCCCAGTCGCCGCGGCATCACCCATCAGCACCACGTTCTTGTGGTACCAGGTCCCGCAGATCACGCGCGGGAACTGCATCCACACCGCCGAGCCGCGCAGGTGGGCGGCGTTCGACATCAGCTCATGCCCGCCCAGGTGGCGCTCAAAGATCTTCCGGCAGGTTTCGACCGTCTCTTCCTTGGACATGTGCTCAAAGCCCCAGCGGTCCCAGGTCTCGGGCAGGCATTCCACGATGAAGGTCGCGGTATCGGCGTCGAACTGGTAGACATGCGCCCAGACCCAGCCGTGTTCCGTCTTCTCGAAGATGAAGGTGAAGGCATCGTCGAACTTCTGGTGCGTGCCCAGCCAGACGAACTTGCACTTCCGCGTGTCGATGTCGGGCTGGAACACGTCGGCATATTCGCGGCGCACGACCGAATTGATGCCATCGCAGCCAACCACCAGGTCATATTCCTGCCGGTATTCCTCGGCCGTGCGGAACTCGGTCTCGAAGCGCATCTCCACGCCCAGGTCGCGGGCACGTTGTTGCAGCAGGATCAGCATCTGCTTGCGCCCGATCCCGGCAAAGCCATGCCCGCCCGAGACGGTGCGATGGCCGTCGTGGACAACCGCGATATCGTCCCAATAGGCAAAGTGATCCCGGATCGCCTTGGTCGAGACCGGATCGTTCTTCTGCATCCGACTCAGCGCGTCATCCGACAGCACGACGCCCCAGCCAAAGGTGTCATTGGCGCGGTTGCGCTCCAGCACCGTCACCTGATGCGCGGGATCGCGCAGCTTCATCGATATGGCAAAGTAAAGGCCCGCAGGGCCGCCGCCGAGGCAGAGAATCTTCATGACCCGCATCCCTTGGGTGGATCGTGGTTCGCGTTTTCCGACTCGAAGGCTGACACCTCACGGCATTTATTTCAAGCTTGAAATTTCTCACTTGAAATTTCTTGGGCCGAGGTGATGATGCCGTGCATGGACCTGACCATCACTCCGAGCAAGGGCTGGACCCTCCTCACCCTCAACCGACCCGCTGCGCGCAATGCGCTGAACACGGCGTTGCTTGGCGACCTCGCGGCGCAACTGGCGCGGCTCGATGCCGATCCCGATTGCCGCGGCGTTGTGCTGACGGGCGCCGAAGGGAACTTCGCCGCCGGTGCCGACATTGGTGAAATCGAACATAATGGAAGTGTTGAGGGCGCATCAGACTCTCGAAAGTTGCACTGGGCGGACATTCGGAGCTTCTCAAAGCCGCTGATCGCGGCAGTGGACGGCTTCGCCCTTGGTGGCGGGTTCGAACTGGCTCTGATGGCGGATTGCATGGTCCTGGGGGCCACGGCTCGGGTCGGCCTGCCAGAAAGCTCGCTTGGCCTGATTCCCGGCGCGGGCGGTGGTCAAAGGCTGATGGCGCTGGTCGGCCGGGCCAGGGCCACGCGCCTTGTCCTGACGGGCGAGATCATCGACGCGGCGACCGCGTTCGACTGGGGCATCGCTGGCTGGCTGGCCGAAGGCCCGGCCCTGGCCGTGGCCGAGGACCTCGCCACCCGCCTTGCCGGCCGTGCGCCGCTGGCGCTTCGGGCCGCCAAGCGGTCCCTCGTTGCCGGTTCGGAAACCGCGCTGGACCTTTCGGGCGAGCGGGCGGCCTTCGAATCCCTGTTGGACAGTGCCGACAAGGTCGAAGGGATACGCGCCTTTCGCGAGAAGCGTCGGCCACAGTTTCGGGGGGAATGAGATGGGCAACATCGTCGGCATCGTCGGGCTTGGCACCATGGGTCTGGGCATCGCCCAGGTCTTTGCCCAATCCGGCTGCACGGTTCTGGCCACCGATGCCATGCCGCAGGCACGCGCCACGGCGCGGGAGCGGTTGATCGTGAACCTGGCCCCCCGCGTCGCCAAGGGGGCGATGACCGAGGCTGAGCAGGCGGCGATCCTGTCGCGCCTCATTGTGGTCGAGGGGCCGCAGGACATGGGGCCGGCGGAGCTAGTGATCGAGGCGGTCGTCGAGGACCTGACCATCAAGCGCGCGCTGATGGCCGCATTGGAGCGGGCAGTCTCGGCAAGCGCGGTGATCGCCACCAACACCTCTTCCTTGCCTGTGTTCGACATTGCTTTGGGAGCAAGCCGGCCGGAACGGGTCCTTGGACTGCACTTCTTCAACCCGGCCCCGGTGATGAAGTTGGTTGAACTGGTCCCGCACCGCTCGACCGCGCCGGAGGCGCTGGCCCTGGCGCGCCGTCTTGCCGAAGCCGGCGGCAAGGTGGTGATCGACGCCCCCGACCGGCCCGGCTTCATCGTCAACCGCTGTGCCCGGCCCTTCTATGGCGAGGCCCTTGCACTGGTCGAGGAGGGTCGCAGTCCGTCCGAAATCGACGCCGCCATGGTAGGGGCAGGCTATCGCCTTGGCCCCTTCGCGTTGATCGACCTGATCGGTGCGGACATCAACCTTGCGGCGACCAAGGGGCTTTCGGGTGCCATGGATGGCCATCCCCGCTATCACGTCTTCGACCGGCTTAAGGCGCAGGTGGCAAGTGGCGATCTGGGCCGCAAAACGGGCAGGGGCTTTGTCCATCCTGCCGAACCCGTCCCCGCCCCGGCCGATGCCGAGGCCATCGCCGAACGGATCGAATCCACGCTGGTGAACGAAGCCCGGTGGCTGCTGGCCGAAGGCGGAACCACGCGCAAGGGCATCGACACGGCGCTGAAGCTGGGGCTGAACTTCCCCCGCGGTCCGTTCGAGATCGAGGCCCTGCGCGGTGCCGATCGGATCGACCAGCGGCTTGCGGAATTGGAAGCAAAGGCCCCCGCTGTCCTGAAGGGCCGCTACCTCTCTCCGACCGCCTGATCCTCGCGCCCGCCTCCGGCTGCGCGCAGGGTGTCGCGCGGGGTCAGGCCATACCGTTCCCGGTAGGCTTCGGAAAACCGGCCGAAATGGGAAAAGCCCCATCTCAGCGCCACTCCCGTCACGGTGGTGCCCGGTGCTCCCTTGCGCAGGTCGTCATGCGCCCGGGCCAGACGGGCATCGCGCCAGAAGGCCAGGGGGGTCGTCCCGCGATACTCCCGGAACGCAAGCTGCAGGCCGCGCGACGAGATGCCCGCCGCCGCAGCGACCTCCTCGATGGTCAGTTGGCGGTCCAGATGCGCCTCGATATAGCTTTCCGCCGCGCGCAGGTGCCGGGGCCGGGGGGCCGACTTCGCCCGCGCCACCAGCCCTGCGTGGTCATGACGCGCGCTTTCCAGCAGCCCCGACAGCACCGTGCTTTCTATCTGCCGCGCCATCAGCCCGGGCCCGATGGGCGGCGCGCCGGCGTCGGCCTCGGCCACCAGCCACAGCACCAGCCGCCGCAATGCGGCACCCGGTCCCGTGGTCAAGTCCAGCGGACCAAGGAACGTGAGCGGCCGGTCAGACGGCGCCCCCAGTTCCGCCGCCAGATGGTCCTGCATGGCGCGGCGGTCGATTTGCACCAGAACCTGCCGCGTGCCTTCCTCCCAGACCATGCGCGTCGGCAGATGCGGGTTCAGCACCGCCGCCTGATCGGGGGTGGACAGGTAGCTGTCTTTGCCGTTCGTGATCTCGGCCCCGCCTTCCAGCGGAATCTGCACCAGGTAGAACTGGTCCAGCTCGCCCGGCGCGATCAGCGTGCGCGCACCATATTCGATGTAGTTCAGCGACAGCCGGTTGCCCCTCAGGTGATGGTGGCAAGCGTTGAACAGCGTCCGCGCACCCGTTGTTTCCAGCCGGTGCGGGCAGAACACCTGCGCCACGCGCTCACGCGCCTCGTCCAGGTCGCTGGACCGGAACAGGGCATGGGCGGCAAGCGGAACCTGCGCAGGGCGAGGGGCCATCGGACGATCCTCTCGTGACCCGGTGACACTATCACGACAGGGCCGAATCCCATCGCCCCGAGTCACGATTTTTTCGTTTTCCGGATAGTCGGCGCGGTCCGCGGATAGCGGGAACCTTCCCCGCGGGGAAGGATGTTTCAAATTCAAAGAAACAGGGAGATCATGATGCGCGGATTGGCGGGCAAGGTGGCCATCGTCCCCGGCGGCGTGACGAAGATCGGGCAGGCCGTGGTGACAGGCTTTGTCGAAGCCGGGGTCAAGGTCATGGTGGCCGATATCGCCGAACCCAAGGCGCCCCTTCCCGATGGCGCGGCCTTCATCGCTTGCGACCTGCGGGACGATGCCCAGATCGCGGCTCTGGTTGCGGCCACGAAGGACAGGTTCGGCCGCATCGACTTTCTGGTGAACGTGGCCTGCACCTACCTGGACAACGGCGCTGCCTCGACGCGGGCCGAATGGCTGGATGCGCTGGATGTGAACATCGTGGGCTCGGTCATCCTCATGCAGGCCGCGCGCGAGGAACTGGCGAAGAACCGCGGCGCCATCGTCAACTTCGGCTCCATTTCCAGCCGCGTGGCGCAGACCGGGCGCTGGCTTTACCCTGTGTCAAAGGCGGCGATCCTGCAACTGACGCGCAACCAGGCGATGGACCTGGCGCCTGATGGCATCCGCGTGAACGCCGTGTCGCCAGGCTGGACCTGGTCCAATATCATGGACCAGCTGACCGGCGGCAACCGCGCCAAGACAGATGCCGTGGCCGCGCCCTTCCACCTTCTGGGCCGCACCGGCAGCCCCGAGGAAGTGGCGGCAGCGGTGCTGTTCCTCTGCTCGGACGAGGCCAGCTTCATCACCGGCACCGATATCCGTGTGGATGGCGGCTACAGCGCGATGGGGCCGGAACAGGCGGTTCCGGCGATCCCGAAACTGATGGAATGACAACAGGATACAGGGAGACAACAGTATGAGGACCATCACCATCATCGGCGGCGGACAGTCCGGCCTGCAACTGGGCATCGGGCTTCTGAAGGCCGGCCACCAGGTTCGCGTGGTGCAGAACCGCACGGCGGAAGAGGTGGCCGGCGGCCGCGTCCTGTCCAGCCAGTGCATGTTCTCGAACGCGGTCGCACATGAGCGCGAGCTTGGCATCGACTTCTGGTCCGATACCTGCCCGCCGGTGCAGGGCATCAACTTCATCGTGCCGAACCCCGACGGCTCGGGCACGAAGCTCATCGACTGGACCGGCAAGCTGGACCGCGATGCCTTTTCGGTGGACCAGCGCGTGAAGGTGCCGCGCTGGATGGCCGAATTCACCAAGCTCGGGGGCGATCTGGTGATCGCCGACGCCGGCATCGCCGAGATCGACGCCTATGCCGCCGAAGATGATCTGGTCATCGTCGCCTCGGGCAAGGGCGAGGTGGGCAAGATGTTTGCCCGCGACGCCGAGAAGTCCGCCTATGACAAGCCGATGCGCGCGCTGGCGCTGACCTATGTTACCGGCATGACCCCGCGCGAACCCCATTCGGCGGTGGAGTTCAACCTGATCCCGGGGGTGGGCGAGTACTTTGTCTTCCCGGCGCTGACGACGACCGGCCCCTGCGAGATCATGGTCTTCGAGGGCATCCCCGGCGGCCCGATGGATTGCTGGGGCGAGGTGAAGTCGGCCGACCAGCATCTCGAGACCTCGCTGAACATCCTCAAGACCTTCCTGCCCTGGGAATACGAGCGGTCGAAGGACTGCCAGTTGACCGATGCCAACGGCATCCTTGCGGGCCGCTTTGCGCCGACCATCCGCCACCCGGTCGCCACGCTGCCTTCGGGCCGCAAGGTGCTGGGTCTGGCCGATGCCGTCTGCCTGAACGACCCGATCACCGGGCAGGGGTCCAACAATGCCGCGAAGGCGGCGGCGGTCTACCTGAAGCGGATCGTCGATCACGGCGACCGGCCCTTCGATGCGCAGTGGATGCAGGGCACCTTCGATGCCTACTGGGACTATGCCCAGTGGGTGGTGCGCTGGACCAACATGCTGCTGCTGCCGCCGCCGCCCTTCATTCTGGAGATCATGGGGACCGCCTGCGCCGTGCCGAAGCTGGCGCACCGGATGGCCAACGGGTTCGACGATCCGCGCGACTTCTTCCCGTGGTTCGCCGATCCGGGCGCGGCCAATGCCTATCTGACTGAACTCCGGGCGGCCTGAGATGGGGATGCCCGTCGATGCGCAGAGCTTTCGCGCCGCGATGGCGCGGTTTCCGGGGGCGGTGACGATCGTCACCACCGCCACCGGGGAGGACCGGCGCGGCATCACGGCCACCGCGGTCTGTTCGGTCACGGCCGATCCGCCCTCGATCCTGGTCTGCCTCAACCGGCAGACCGGCACCTGCGCCATGGTGCGCGAGACGGGGCGGTTCAACGTGAGCCTTCTGGCCGGTGATGCGCAGGAGATTGCCCTGCGCTTTGCCGGGGTGGGGGGCGTCACGGGGGCGGAGAAGTTCGCCCTTGGTCGCTGGACCGAGGACAGCCGGGGCCTGCCGGTGCTGGAGGATGCGGTGACCACCTTTTCCTGCGAGGTGGCCGAGATGACGGATGCGGGGTCCCACACCGTTTTCATCGGGCAGATCACCGAGCTGGCGGTGGGGGAGGCGCCGGCCTTGATCTATGAGCGATCCCGGTTCCACCGGCTGCAGCCGCTGTGACCCTTGAAGGCGTCCGAGCTCGGACGCCTTCTTCGATTCAATGATATCAGATGGTTACGGGCGCGGATTAACTTGGACTTAAGGTTTGTCCGCGCCTGACCCGGTTCACAGGAAGCTGTGGATGGTCTGGATCGCGCCGTCCAGGGCCTTGCCTTCCTCGTCCTTCAGGGCGGCTTCGCGCAGGCGGCGGGCCCAGTCGGCGGCGTCTTCGCGGCCCTGAACCAGCGCGATGGCCTCCATCACCCGGTCGAACTTGGACAGGCCGCGGGCGTGGGTGTCGGAATAGCCCTTCACCAGCCGGCGGCAGCGCAGGATTTCCACGGCCAGCGCATAGTCGCGGTCCACCTGACCCATGGCGCGGGCGAGCCAGGCTTCCATGTGCGCCACTTCCTCGGCATGGCGGAGCGTACGGCGGCGCCAGGGTTTCAGGCCACCGAGGATCCACAGCAGGGTGAAGCCGGTGGCGGAATCGGTGCGGATGCGGCGGCCGCGGTTGATCCAGCGGTCGAGCCTTTCCATCCGGTCGGGGTTGCCAGCGACCTTGGCGCCCCATCCGGCAGGGAAGAGGCCCACGACTTCCTCGGCGCGGGGGTGCATGAATTCGGTCAGCTGCATGAGCTGGCCGTCCTTGGCGCCCATCTCGCCGCGGATGCGGTCCATGCGGGACGAGCGGGTTTTCAGATCGGCGACCCGGATCACATCGTCATAGGTCATGGCGTTGGCGATGTATTTCGCGGCCTCTCGCGTGAGGTCGAAGGGCGCGCGGTCGCGGTCGCGGATGCGTTCCACCCGGTCGAGGTAATCGGCGCCATAGGCGAGGTCCTGGAAATCCACGACTTTCATCAGGCCCGCCACGGCCATCGCGCCCGCCTCGCCCGGCAGGGCTTCGGCACGGGCGGCGAGGCGGTTCCATTCGGCCATGAGCCTTGCGGGGCCTTTCACGCCCCTGGCCTGTGGCACCGGGGCGGGCTTGACGGCGGGCGCTTCGCCCTTTTCCGCCGCCTCATAGCCCGCCGCGAAGGCGCGGAGCGAGGCTTCTGCGCCCTTGCCGCCCGAGCGGATCGCGTCTTCGTAGGCGGAGCGCGGGAAGGGCAGGGTGCCCGAAGCTGCCAGCGCGCCGAAGAGCGTGGCCGAGATCACCGAGCCGGAGCGCACGGCGACGGATTCGAAATCGGCCGAGATCAGGCGCCTGGCCATCTGAACGGCGGCTTCGCGCACGGCCCCGGCATCGGCGATGCCGTCGCCCGGCACCATCTTTTCGCTGACGGCGAGGCTACGGTGGGTCGAGGCGATGAGGGTGGTGCGGTCGGGGGTCACGAAGCCACGAATGATGGCGCGGCCGGCCTCCATCCATTCGGCGGCGATCATCACATCCACGTCGCCGGCCGCGGGCATGAGCGAGAACACCGGCTGGCCACCGCCGGGCGCCATTTCGATATAGTAGATCGTCGCGCCGGTGCGCTGGCTGACGCCCGCCACCGAGGTGGCCTGCGCGGCCCAGCCTTGCGAGCGGGCCAGATCCTCGATCCAGCCGGTGAGAACGCCGCCGCCCTGGCCGCCCACGGCATAGATGGCAAGCTTGATGACGCTTTGCAGGCGGACGTCGCCGGGGAGCGGGTCGAGGACTTCGTGCTTGGTCATGCGGCGAACTCCAGCCGCCTGGCGGCGCGGCGGCGGGCAAGCCAGCCGGTGAAGCGGGCGGCGACGCCGGCCCACCAGGTTTCGAACTTGCCGGGATTGTGGACGACATCGGCGCGGTAGAAGGACGGGCAGAGCACCGCGGCATCCGCGACCTCGCCGCAGTTGCCGCAGCCCACGCAGGTCTGGTCGATATGGGCGACGGGATCGTCGCGCAGCGGGTCGCCCGTGTGTTTCAGGCCAAGCGAGGGGCAGCCCGACAGCCGCATGCAGGCGTGGTCGCCGGTGCAGACGGCCTCGTCCACGCCGAAGCGCGGCGCCTCGACACGGCGGCCGGCCTTGATGGCCTGGGCGCGCAAGGGCTTTTCGCGGCGCTGGCGGTTCAGCATGCATTCGCTGGAGGCGACGATGATCTTCGGCCCCGGCTCTTTCGTGGTCAGCGCCTCGTGCAGGGTGTCGCGCAGTTTGGGCACGTCATAGGTGCGGTCGATCTGGCGCACCCATTTGACGCCGACGCCTTTGACCGCCTGCGAGATCGGGTGCTGGGTGTCCTTGGTCGCGTTGTTCGCGCGGCTGGACATGACGTCCTGCCCGCCGGTGGCGGCGGAATAGTAGTTGTCCACCACGACGACGAGGCCATCGGATTTGTTGAACACCATGTTGGTGATCGAGGAGGACAGTCCGTTGTGCCAGAAGCCGCCGTCGCCGATGATGCTGATGGGCCGGCGTTCGCCGCCGCCATCGAAGGCGGCATTTGCGGCGGGGCCAAGGCCATAGCCCATGGTGGCGCCGCCGACTTCGAACGGGGGAAGCGAGCCGAAGAGGTGGCAGCCGATGTCGGCGCTGATCTGGTGCTTGCCCAGGTCCTTTTGCACGAGTTTCAGCGCGGCGAAGATCGGGCGTTCCGGGCAGCCGGTGCAGAAGCCGGGCGGGCGGATGGGTACGACCTTGGTGAGGTCGGGCGCCTTGGGCTTGTCGTCATTCGGGGCGCGCACGGTGGCGGGCAGCATGTCGGGCGCGGCCTGGCGCAGAAAGGCAGCGATGCTGTCGAGCATGACCTGGCCGGTGTATTCGCCGGCCATCGGCAGGATGTCCTTGCCGCGCAGTTTGACCGTCGATCCGGCGCGATAGAGGTAGGTGGAGAGCTGCTGTTCGATGAATTCGGGCTGGCCTTCCTCGACCACCAGAACCTGGTCCTTGCCCGCGCAGAATTCCAGGAACTCGGAGGAGACGAGGGGGTAGGTGACGTTGAGGACGTAGAGCGGCACCTGGGTTTCGCCGTAAAGGTCGGCGAGGCCAAGGCGTTGCAGGGCGCGGATGACGCCGTTGTACATGCCGCCCTGAACGACGATGCCGATGGGGGCCTTGTCCGGGCCGAAGCGTTCGTTCAGGCGGCGGTCGCGGATGAATTTCTCGGCGGCGGGCCAGCGGTTCTTCACCTTGTCCTGTTCGTGCAGGTAGGACATCGGCGGCAGCACGACGCGGGCAAAGTCGGACCTTGGGTTGGACAGGGCGTCCTTGACCGTGAGGGTGGGGCGGCGGTTGTTGCGCGTGGGAAAGCTGCCGGTGACATGGCAGGACCGGATGCGCACCATCAGCATCACGGGGGTGTTGGTGGCCTCTGACAGCTCGAACCCGTCGCCCACGGCCTTGACGATGGCGGGCAGGTTGGGGCGCGGGTCGAGAAGCCAGAACTGCGATTTCATCGCGAAGGCGTGGCTGCGTTCCTGCATGATGGAGGAACCCTCGCCGTAATCCTCGCCCACGATGACCAAGGCGCCGCCGGTCACGCCAGAGGAGGCGAGGTTGGCCAGCGCGTCGGAGGCCACGTTGACGCCGACCGAGCCCTTGAACGTGACGGCGCCGCGGATCGGGTAGTGCACGGAGGCGGCCAGCATGGCGGCGGCGGCGGCTTCGTTGGCGTTGGCCTCGAAGCGGATGCCAAGCTCGGCCATCAGGTCCTCGGCATCGGCGAGGACGTCCATCAGGTGGCTGATCGGCGCGCCCTGGTAGCCGCCGACATAGCCCACGCCGTTTTCGAGAAGCGCCTTGGTGAGGGCGAGGATGCCCTCGCCGGTGAAGGTGTCGCCATCGCCCTTGCGCAGGTGTTCGACTTCCGCCTTGAAGGAGCGTTCGGCCATGGCTCAGATCTCGTGCTTGCGGATGTTGGTGAGCATCTTCTGGAGCGTGGCCACGAAGGCGCGGCGCTCGTCCTCGGGGATGCCGCGGAACATGCGGTTGTGGGCTTCGGCCATGCGGGGCCAGAGCGTATCGAAGGCGGCGCGGCCGGCTTCGGTGATGCGGACGCGGGTGGCGCGGCTGTCTGTCGTGTCGGCCTCGCGCCGGATGAGGCCGTCACGCTCCAGCTGGTCGAGCGCGCGGGAGAGGGTGGAGGGGTCGGTGATGGCGTAGACGGCCAGCTCGCGGATGAGCGGGCCTTCGACGACGGACAGGACGGCCAGGGCGCGCATCTTGGGGGTGGTGAGGCCGAGGAGGGCCATTTCGTCGCGCAGGGACGCGTTGTAGCGGCCCATGATGCGGTTCATCAGGTAAGGCGCGTAGTTCGACAGGCCGATCTCGCCGAGGCGGGGGAGGGGCGGGCTTTGATCGGTCATGCGCCAAGCGCCTTTGCCGCGAGGAAGCCCGAGCCGCCGCCGAGGCCGGGGCCGGGGTGGGTGGAGGCGCCGATGTGGTGCAGGCCGCGGACGGGCGTGGCGGGGCTGGCGGAGGGGCGCCAGAGGAAGAACTGGTCGATGGAGCAGAGCCCGCCATAGGGGTCGCCGCCCACGAGGTTGATGTTCATCGCCTCGAGGTCGGCGGGCGAGACGGCGCGTCGGGCGAGCTTGATGGCGTCGAAATCCTTGATGTGGCGTTTGAGGATGGCTTCGATGCGGTCGGCGAAGGCTTCGCGGGTGGCTTCGTCCCATTCCCCCGTGGTGGCGATCTTGCGCGCGGCGTCGCCCTTCAGCACGCGGGGGGCGTCGGGGATCTGCAGCCAGAGGATTGCCTTGCCTTCGGGGCAGCGCGAAGGGTCCAGCCGGTGGGGCTGGCCCACGCAGATGGTGGGGGTGACGGGAAGAAGGCCGCGCTCGGCTTCGTTGGCGGATTTCGACACGGAGTCGATGCCGTCGGCGAGGTGGATCAGGGCGACCTGGTCCAGGCCGGCCGTGCGCCATTCGGGCGCGCGGTCCAGCGCATAGTGCAACTGGAAATCGGCGCGGCCGTGGCGGAAGGCCTTTGCCGCCGCCTTGTCCTGCGGCGGGGCAGAGTCGCGCAGGAGGCGTCCCTGCAACTGGCCGGGGGTTACCGAGGCCAGGACGGAGGAACAGGCGATCTCTTCGCCCGAGGCGAGGGCCACGCCAGTGACCTTGGCCCCCGACACAAGGATGCGGTCCACCTCGGCGCCGGTGCGGATGGCGCCGCCCTTTTCCTCGATCAGCGCGCGGAACGCCTTCACCGCCTGCCCGGCACCGCCCTTTGCGATGGGGGCGCCTGCGGCTTCGAGCGCGAAGGCGATGACCTTGCCCATCTGGCCGGAATAGGTGCTTTCGGGCGTCAGGCCGCAGTGCAGGACCCAGGGTGCGTAAAGCGCCTGGACATTGGGATGGCTGTAGCTGGTTTCCAGCCAGCCGCGCGCAGGCACCAGCGCCTGCCCGAACCAGGTGGCGAGGCCGCGCTGGCCCCGCTTGCGGGCCTGGGCGAACAGCAGTTTCGCGGTCGGCCAGGACCAGAGCCGGCCGCCGAGCAGCGAAAAGAGGAAGGGCGCGTCGCGCTCGATCCCGCCCACATCGGCGGCATGGGCATCGCCGTCGCCGGGGCTGAGCGCGTTGAAGGCGGCGACATTTGCCGCGCGGTCCATGGTCAGCACCAGCGCCTGCCCATCCGGCCGCAAGACGGCGGTCGGGTGGGGCGTGTGGCAGTAGTCGAAGCCATGGCGGGCGAGGTGGGGGCCGAGGGCGGCCCCCGCCGGGCCGGTCATGAACAGCACGAAGGTTGCGGCCATCACGTCATGGTGGAAGCCGGGGAGGGTGATCTCCTCGGTCCGGAGGCACCCGCCCGGGATGTCGGACCGTTCCAGCACCAGGACCTTGTCGCCCTTGAGCGACAGCATGGCCGCGGCGACGAGGGCGTTGATGCCGGAGCCGATGATGACGTGATCGGGCCGCATCCCGGTTCAGCCCCGCGCGACCAAGGCCAGCGCGCGGATGGGCGAGCCGGTGCCGTGTTCGATCTTCAGCGGAGCCGCGATCAGGATGGCGCCCTTGGGCGGCAGCTTGTCGAGGTTGGCGAGGCTGGCGAGACCGAAGCAGTTGTTCTTGTGCAGCAGGTTATGCGCCGGGAAGGGCGGGTTCATGCCGCCGGCCTGACCCGCATCGGTGCCGATGCACTGGCTGCCCCAGCCGACGATGCCCTTGGACAGCAGGTATTCGATGACCTCGGCGGTCGGCCCCGGCGTGTGCGGGCCGGTCTCGTTTGCGTTGAGGAACAGGTTTTCGTCATGGGCGCGCTTGTCCCAATCGGAGCGCAGGACGACCCATTCGCCGGCGTTGATCTGCCCATGCTTGGCTTCCCACGCCTTCACATGGTCGATGGTCAGCAGGAAATCGGGGTCGGCGGCACATTCGGCCGAGAAATCCAGCACGTTGACCGGGGCGACAAGACGCTGGACATTCAGCGTGTCGGTGAAGCCGTCCGGATAGTCCTTGCCGGTGATCCAGTGATGGGGCGCGTCGAAATGCGTGCCGGAATGTTCGCCCAGTTCCAGCCAGTTCCAGGCCCAGAAGGGGCCGTCCTTGTCATACTCGCTGATGCGGTGGATCTTGATCGGCGGAGTGTCGCGCGCGAAATCCGGCGGCAGCTTGAGAAGCGGCGTCTTCGGGCCAAGGACGCCCGTGCAATCCACCACTTCGATCCCGCCCGAGGCGAGCATCTTCGCCAGATCGTTCAGAATGGTCATTCAACTCTCCCTGTGTTGCGGCCTGCGCCTTTGCCCGGCCCTGGCGGCGCTGCGGCCGCTTGATGGAATCATGCTAGACACAATTAAATGCATTTGCAAATATCCTCGCGGCAACCGGGGAGCCGAAGCGTGAGCGAGACCTTTGATGCGGTGCTGATCGGAGCGGGCCACAATGCCCTGGCCGCTGCGCTGCACCTGTCGGCCAAGGGCTGGAAGGTGGGCGTGTTCGAGCGCAACCCGGTGGCGGGCGGTGCGGTGAAGACCGGCGAATACACCATGCCCGGATTCCGGCACGACTGGGCGGCGATGAACCTGTCCTTGTTCGCCGGAAGCGCGTTTCACAAGGCCTATGCGGCGGAACTGGCGGGGCATGGCTGCGCCTTCGTGCCGGCGGCGCGGCCCTTCGCCTCGTCCTTCCCCGATGGATCCTGGGTGGGCGTGTCGAGCGTGGGGACCGAGACGGCCGAGGCGATTGCCCGGTTGTCGAAGCGTGATTCGGAGACCTGGGCGCAACTGATGGCAGGATTCGGTGCCGAGGCGCCGCATCTGTTCGGGCTCTTGGGCAGCCCGATGAAAATACGTGCAATTACATCTTTCATGTTCAAAACATGGCGGGCGAAGGGGCTGGCCGGGTCGGGCGATCTGGGGAAGTTCCTCTTGTCCTCGCCGCGCGAATGGCTGGACGGGACGTTCGAGCATCCTCACGTCCGGGCCATGTTGGGCGCCTGGGGGATGCATCTGGACTTTGCCCCCGATGTCGCGGGCGGGGCGTTGTTTCCCTATCTGGAAGGCATGGCCGGCCAGGCCTTCGGCATGGCTCTGGGCAAGGGCGGGGCCGATACGATCATCACCGCGCTGGTGGCCGCGATCCGGGCGCGCGGCGGTGTGGTGGAGACCGGGGCTCCGGTGGCGCGGGTGATTCATTCGGGCGGCAAGGCGACGGGGATCGAGCTGGCGGATGGCCGCGTGGTGACGGCGCGGCGCGCGGTGATTGCCGGGGTGGCGCCGGGGGCGCTGCCACGGCTGACCGGGGGCACGACGCCGGCCTTCGACGGGGCGATGGCGCGGTTTCAGCATGCGCCGGGGACGATGATGATTCACCTGGCGCTGGACCGGCTGCCGGACTGGAAGGCAGGAGAGGCGCTGAAGCAGTTTGCCTATGTGCATATCGCGCCCTCGCTGGACCAGATGGCGCGGACCTATGCCCAGGCCAAGGCCGGGCTTCTGCCGGACGAGCCGATCCTGGTGGTGGGTCAGCCCACGGTGGTGGACCCGTCGCGCGCGCCCGAGGGGCATCATGTGCTGTGGGTGCAAGTGCGCATGGCGCCGGGCGTGATTGCGGGCGATGCGGCGGGGCGGATCGGGGCGACCGACTGGGCCACCGCGGCGCGGCCCTTCGCCGACCGGGCGCTGGCCATCCTGGAGGCCCATGCGCCGGGGATCCGCGAGCGCATCCTGGGCCAGCAGGTGGTGACGCCCGAGGCTCTGGAGGCGGACAACCCCAACCTCGTGGGGGGCGACCAGATCTGCGGCAGCCACCATCTGGCGCAGAATTTCCTGTACCGTCCGGCGCGGGGCCATGCCGATGGCTCGACCCCGATTACCGGGCTTTACCTCACCGGCGCGGGGGTCTGGCCCGGCGCCGGCACCGGCGCGGGGCCGGGATACCTTCTGGCGCGGAAACTCGCCGGCGACTGAACGACAACAAGACCAACCAACAGGGAAACGACCATGAACCTCAACCGCCGCAGCCTGATGAAGCTGTCTGCCGCCTCAGCCGCGCTTGGCCTGACCGGCCTGCCCGTGCTGGCGCAGGAGATCGACGAGCTGGTGATCGCCTATAACGTGACGCTGCCGTCCTGGGACCCGACGACGGGGCCAAGCGCGGTGAACCCGACGATCCAGGGCATCTACCAGTCGGTCTTCGACCAGTTCATCTATCAGCAGCCCGACCTGAAGCCGGCTCCGGGCCTTCTGACCGAGTGGGGCTGGAACGAGGACCGCAGCAAGGTGATCATGAAGGTGCGCGAGGGCGTGACCTGGCATGACGGCTCGCCCTTCACGGCCGAGGATGTGGCCTGGTCGCTGGAGCGGGCGGCGAACCCGGATACCGGCAACCCGATCAACTTCGTCTGGGGGACGCTGGGGAATTTCGTGGTCGACGGCAATACCGTCACGGCGGATGTGAAGCAGTTCGACCCGACGATCTTCAAGTGGATGTATTTCCTGACCGGCTATGTGCTGCCGAAGGCCTACTATGAAAAGGTGGGGGCCGAGGGCTTTGAAGCGGCGCCGGTGGGCACCGGGCCCTACAAGGTGGAGAAGTTCGAGCGCAACGCCTTTGTCCGGCTGAAGGCGAACGAGAGCTATTGGGGCGGCAAGCCCGAGTTCGACACGGTGACGATCAAGTTCGTGCCCGACGCGGCGGCGCGTGTGGCCGAGGTGGAATCGGGCAACAGCCATGTCACGCTGGAGATGCCCTACGAGGAATACGACCGGCTGAAGGGCGGGCCGCTGTCGGGCGTGGCGCATCCGATTTCCGATATCGGGATGATCTTCATCAACGACACGGATCCGATGAAGGACCCGAACGTGCGCATGGCCGCGGCGCTGGCCATCGACAAGCAACTGATCATCGACCGGCTTCTGTCGGGCTATGGCGTGAAGATCGACACGCTGGAGACGCCGGAATACGAGGCCTTCGATGCCTCGATCACCGTGCCCTACGACCCGGCCAAGGCGGTGGAGCTGCTGGCGGCAAGCGGCTACAGCGTGGACAATCCGGTGAAGTTCACGATCCAGACCACCAAGGGCTTCAAGCCCAAGGATTACGAGATGATCCAGGCCATCGTCGGCATGTGGCGCAAGGTGGGGATCGAGGCCGAGATCGAGGTCTATGAGATCGCCAAGCACTATGAATTGCGCGCGGCCGACCAGCTGGCGCCGATGGCCTTCTACAACTGGGGCAATTCGGTGGGCGACCCCACGACCTCGACGGGCTTTGCCATGTTCGGGCCTTCGCCCCATTCGGTCTGGGACGGCGAGGAGCTGATCGCCATGATCGGGCCCCTGTGGGGCGAGCCGGACGAGGCCAAGCGCATCGCGGGCTGGAAGGCGGTGGACAAGTACATCGCCGACAACGCGCTGGTGATCCCGGTGCTGCAATATGTGCAGCCGATCCTGGTTGCGCCGGGCGTGGTGGTGACGCCGCATGCCTCGGGCGCGCTGTTGCCGGCGCTGATGAAGCGGGGCTGAGGCCCTTGCGGAGAGGCCGGGGGGCTTTGCGCCCCCCGGACCCCCCGCAGGATATTTGAGAACGGAAGAAGAGGCCTCGGGCCCGCTTCGAGATAGACGGGGCACATGCGCCTTTTCCGAACCTTCCTTATGCGGCTGGCGACCACGGCGGTCACGCTGATCGGCGTGTCGGTGATCGTCTTCGTCGTGATCCGCGTCGTTCCCGGCAATCCGATTGCCATGATGCTGCCGCCCGGCGCGACCGAGGCGGATATCGCGCGGCTGAGCGCGCTGTATGGGCTGGACAAGCCGATCTTCCAGCAGTTCCTGATCTGGGCGGGCGGCGTGTTGCAGGGCGATTTCGGCACCTCG
>Ga0209368_1000261_pt1:0-57500 | contig 65688 bp, 61 predicted proteins | sample EBPBio242008_DNA_FD_185862 | JGI IMG/M metagenome (GOLD analysis project Ga0209368, IMG submission 185862) | Wastewater treatment Type I Accumulibacter community from EBPR Bioreactor in Madison, WI, USA - Reactor 1_4/24/2008_ DNA (SPAdes)... | ecosystem: Engineered > Bioreactor > EBPR >...
TCTTGGGATCGACCATGATCAGGCGGCACTCCTCCGGCTTCAGCCGGTAGAGGATCGACAGGATCATGGTGTTGATCGCGACGGACTTGCCCGAGCCGGTGGTGCCCGCCACCAGCAGGTGCGGCATCCGCGCCAAATCCGCGATCACCGGCTCGCCGCCGATGGTCTTGCCGAGGCAGAGCGCGAGCTTGTGCTTGGTCGCCTCGAAATCCTGGCTGGCGAGGAGCTCGCGCAGGAAGACGGTCTCGCGGCGGGTGTTGGGCAGTTCGATGCCGATCGCGTTCTTGCCCTGGACCACCGCAACACGCGCCGATACCGCACTCATCGAACGCGCGATGTCGTCAGCGAGAGAGATCACACGGGACGACTTCGTGCCCGGCGCCGGTTCCAGCTCATAGAGCGTGACCACGGGGCCGGGGCGCACCTGCGAGATCTCGCCGCGCACGCCGAAATCCTCGAGAACGCCTTCCAGCAGCGTGGCGTTCTGCTCCAACGCGTCGGTCGAGACCGCGTTTGCTGCGACCTTCTTCGGCTCGGCCAGGTAGGTCAGCGGCGGCAGTTCGAACGTGTCGCGGTCGAGCAGGGAGGGCTGGGCCTCGCGCTGCATGCGCTTGCCGGGCTTCGGCGCCGCGCGCGGCATGGTCACGCGCGGGGCGTTGAGGTCGCGCAGGTCCTGCGGCTCGTCGTCGAGATCGAAGGGCGGGTCATAGTCGTCGGCCGCTCGATTCGGGCCCGTAACAGAACGGGCGCCCGGCAGCGGCTCGGGATCGAAATCGGGCAGGCCGCGGCGGCCGGCCGGTGTCTCGCCGAATTGAGGCTCACGGCGGACGCGGCCATTGTCACGGGTCGGAACCACGCCGGTATCGACGGCAGGCTCGGGCGGCTGCGGCAGGCGGCGCAGGATCGCGGCGCGCAGCGCCATCGCGCCATGGGCAAGCCAGCCGATCAGGATGACCGCGATGCCGGGCTCGTCGTCACGGCGCTCGTCGGCGTCGGACCAGCTATCCTCGGCCTCGTCGTTGTCGAGAGCCGGGTCCTCGTCGGTGACGAAGCCGAAGCCGGCGGCGGCGGTGACCGCGAGAATGGCGACGCCGGCATAGAGGAAACCGACCAGGCTGCCGACTGCGCTGCCGGCGATGCCTGCGATATTGCGCGTGCCGAACAGCAGGCCGTCGCCGATGACGCCGCCCATGCCGGTGGGCAGGGGCCAGCGCGGGGTTGCCGGCAAGGCGCTGGCGACGGCGGCGGTTGCGGCGACGCCGACAACCCAGAGGCCGAGCTTCAGCGCGCCGCGATCGAAGATGTGGAAGCGGACGAGCCTGAGCGCCCAGATCACCGGCGGGAACAGCAGGGCGATGACGCCGAGCCCGATGAGCTGCATCAGGAGATCGGCGACCATGGCGCCCGGACGGCCGAGCCAGTTGCGGACGGCGCCGCTGGTGGCGTTGTTGAGGCTGGGATCGTCGACGGACCAGCTCGCCAGCGCGGTGGCGACGGCGACCATCAGGGCGAGCACGCCCATGCCAGTCAGCTCCGAGGCACGGCGCGACAGGAACTCGCGCACCGGGTCCGGCAGGCGGTCCATGAGCGATTGGGAGCGGCGGATCGTGCGCATGCGGTTTCGGGTCTTGTCCGGACTGTCGGGCCGCACCATTCGGCCATCCGCGGAAGGTTAGGAAGCCGAGGTTAAGACCCGCTTAACCTTGAACCGCGTTGGCGCATCCTCGTTCTCCGCCTGTGAAACCACGATCCATAAAAAAGGCCCCGGCAGCGTTGCCGGGGCCGAGTTGCCGCTGGGAGCGGCAGGAGGATCAGCTGTGGTAGGCGCGCTCGCCATGCTCGGCGATGTCGAGGCCTTCGCGCTCCTGGTCGGTGGTGACGCGCAGGCCGACGACCAGGTCGACGATCTTGTACAGGATCGCCGAGCCGACGGCGCTGAACACGATGGTGAACAGCACCGCCTTGATCTGGGCCATCACGGCCGGGCCGAATTCATACGCACCCACGGCAAGCTCACCCGGCTTGCTGGAATAGTCCGGGATGCCGGCGCCGCCGAGCGTGGTGTTGACGAGGATGCCGGTCGCGATCGCGCCGATGATGCCGCCGACGCAGTGGATGCCGAAGACATCGAGCGAATCGTCGTAGCCGAGCGCGTTCTTCACGGTCGTGCAGAAGACGAAGCAGACGGCACCGGCGGCGAGGCCGAGCACGATCGAGCCCATCGGGCCGGCGAAGCCGGCGGCCGGGGTGACGGCGACGAGGCCGGCGACCGCACCGGAGACCATGCCCAGCATCGAGGGCTTGCCCTTGACCGCCCATTCCACGAACAGCCAGCCCAGCGCCGCCGCCGCCGTTGCGACGAAGGTGTTGAGCATGGCGAGCGCGGCGGTGCCGTTCGCCTCGAGGTTGGAGCCGGCGTTGAAGCCGAACCAGCCGACCCAGAGGAGGGCAGCGCCGATCAGCGTCATGGTCAGCGAGTGCGGCGCCATCAATTCCTTGCCGAAGCCGACGCGCTTGCCGATCAGGATACAGCCGACGAGGCCGGCGATGCCTGCGTTGATATGGACGACCGTGCCGCCGGCGAAGTCGAGCGCGCCCCACTTGAAGAGCATGCCGGCATCGGCATTGACGGCGTCGAGCGCGGCCTGAGCGGCAACCTTGCCGTCCGCGCCGGCCTCGGCGAGCGCCTTGGCGGCGTTGCCGACCGCGTCAGGCCCGCCCCAGTACCAGACCATGTGGGCCATCGGGAAATAGATGAAGGTGACCCAGAGCACGGTGAAGAGCAGCAGGGCCGAGAACTTCATCCGTTCCGCGAAGGCGCCGACGATCAGCGCCGGCGTGATGCAGGCGAAGGTCATCTGGAAGCAGACATAGACGAATTCGGGGATGTAGACGCCGTTCGAGAAGGTGCCGGCCACGGTGGTGGCGTCGACGCCCCTGAGGAAGGCCTTGGAGAAGCCACCGACGAAATCGTTGAGGCCGCCGCCATTGGTGAAGGCGAGCGAGTAGCCATAGGTCACCCAGAGGATGCAGACGACGCTGACGATCGCGAAGACCTGCGTCAGGACCGAGAGCATGTTCTTCGAGCGGACGAGGCCGCCATAGAACAGGGCGAGGCCGGGGATGGTCATGAGCAGGACAAGGATCGTCGAGCTCATCATGAAGGCGACGTCGCCCTTGTTGGGAACGGGCGGGGTGGCGGGAGCCTGGGCCAGCGCAACGCCGGCCGTCAGCGCCGCCAGCGAGAGGCCAGCCAATCCGGCCCGCAGGGAAGTCCTGAAAGTCATCGTCGAAAACTCCTGAAGGTCGGGGCTCAGAGGGCGTCGGCGTCGGTCTCGCCGGTGCGGATGCGCACGGCCTTCTCGATCGAGGAGACGAAGATCTTGCCGTCACCGATCTGGCCGGTGCGGGCGGCGGCGGTGATCGTCTCGATCACCCGGTCGACGAGCTCGTCGGAGACCGCGACCTCGATCTTGATCTTCGGCAGGAAGCTCACGGCATATTCGGCGCCGCGGTAGATTTCCGTATGACCCTTCTGGCGGCCGTAGCCCTTCACCTCGGTCACGGTCAGGCCGTGCACGCCGACGGCGGTGAGCCCGTCGCGCACCTCCTCCAGCTTGAACGGCTTGATGATCGCCATCACGATTTTCATGTGCTGGGTTTCCCCGTCTGCGCCGCCCGGTCGTCAGCCCCGGCGATCTCGTTGCACTCTCGCGCCTGCGGGACCGCAGTTGCGTCGCAACATGCAATTCAAGGGACGTGCCAACCCGCTCCGGACACTGCGAAGCCGCTTCCGGAGGCGGAATCAGAAAGGTCCGAGGAGAATGACAGGCGTTATTGCCTAAGATTTAGGCAATAGGCTGGATTCTGCGCAGATGCCTGAAATCCGATCAGCCGAGATCGGGCCGGGGCCGGACGAGCCCTTCCTGCGCGACCGAGGCGACGAGGCGGCCTTGCCGGTCGAAGACGAGACCGCGCGAGAAGCCGCGCGCACCCGAGGTCGAAGGGCTGTCCTGCGAATAGAGCAGCCAGTCATCGGCCCGGAACGGACGGTGGAACCACAGCGCGTGGTCGAGGCTGGCGGCCTGGATCTTCTGGTCGAAGACCGTCGCGCCATGGGCGATCAGGCTGGAATCGAGCAACAGCAGGTCCGAGGCATAGGCGAGCACGCTCTGGTGGAAGGCCGGCTCATCCGGCAGCGGCTCGATCGCGCGGATCCAGACATTGAATTTCGGCTCCAGGTTCGCGGCACCCCGATAGCGTTCAAGCTCGACCGGACGGATCTCGATCGGTCGCTTGCGCTGGTAGAAGGTCTGGAGCGGGTTGTGCTCGGGCGCGCTGAAGAGCTTCACCATCTCCTCGCGGTCGGGCAGTTCCTCCGGCATCGGCACCTTCGGCATCGGCATCTGGTGCTCGTAGCCGGGTTCCTCGACATGGAAGGAGGCGGACATGGCGAAGATCGCCTCGCCCTTCTGGATGGCCAGCACGCGGCGCGTGGTGAAGGAGCGGCCATCGCGCAGGCGATCGACTTCGTAGACGATCGGGACTTCGGGGTCGCCTGCCAGCAGGAAATAGGCATGCAGCGAATGCGGCTGCCGGCCCTCGACCGTCTTGCAGGCGGCATAGAGCGATTGCGCGATGACCTGCCCGCCGAAGACGCGCGGCCAGCTCGATTTGGGGCTGCGACCGCGGAACAGGTTGCGCTCGAGCTGCTCGAGGTCGAGGATCGCCGTCAGGGAAGCGCTGATCTGGGACATGGTCGGCGGTATCGCGGTCTAGTTGACGGACGGGCCGGCGCCCCGCACAGGGGCAGCCGGCTTCGTTGGCATCAGCACCGAGGCATCCCGTGGCGTCAAGTCGGCGCGGAGAGAAGGACGACATGGCTATCGAGCAGGGCAGCAGCGCCATGCGCATCGTCATCGCGGGCGGCGGCATCGCCGGGCTGGCGCTGGCGCTCGCATTGAAGCAGGGGCTGGGCGAGGATTTCTCGGTGATCCTGGCCGATCCGGCGCTGTCGGCCGCGCCCCGTGCCGATAACCGTGCCTATGCGGTCGCGGCGGGCGGCCGGGCCATGTTGAAGACGCTGGGCATCTGGGATGCGATTGCGCATACGGCCCAGCCGATGCTGGAGATGATCGTCTCCGACAGCCGGACCGAGGACGCCGTCCGCCCGGTCTTCCTGACCTTCGACGGCGAGGTCGAACCCGGCGAGCCCTTTGCCCATATGGTGGAGAATGCGGCGCTGGTCGCAGCCCTGAAAGCCGCGTGCGGCGATGCCGGCGTCGAATTGCGCAGCGCCGGCGTGCGACGCTTCACGGTCGATGATGCAACGGTCGAGATCATTTTTGCCGACGGCACGCGCTGCGAGGCGGCGCTATTGGTTGCAGCCGATGGCGCGCGCTCGAAACTGCGCGAGCTGGCGGGGATCGGCTGGGTCGGCTGGGACTATGGCCAGTCCGGCATCGTCGCCACGATCGGACATGAGCGGCCGCATGATGGCCGGGCGGTCGAGCATTTCCTGCCGTCGGGCCCCTTTGCCATCCTGCCGCTGGCCGATGGCGGCAGGCTCGGACACCGCTCCTCGATCGTCTGGACGGAGCGGACAGAGAATGTCGCGCCGCTGCTCTCGCTCGATGCGCAGGACATCCTCGCCGAGATCGAGCGGCGCTTCGGGCTCGAACTCGGCGAGATCGCGCTCGAAAGCAAGGTGAGCGCGCATCCGCTCGGCTTCGGCGTGGCACGCCGCTTCGTGGGCGAGCGTCTGGCCCTGCTGGGCGATGCCGCGCATCTGATCCACCCCATCGCCGGGCAGGGGCTCAATCTCGGCCTGAAGGACGTCGCGGCGCTGGCCGAGGCGATCGTCGATGCGGCCCGGCTCGGGCTCGACCCCGGCTCGGCCGACGTCCTGGAGGATTACGAGAAGGCGCGGCGCTTCGACACGGTGGCGATGGGCGCGGTGACCGACGGGTTGAACCGCCTGTTCTCGAACGATGCGACGCCGCTCAGGTTGGCGCGCGATCTCGGCCTCGGCCTCGTCGACCGGATGCCGGGCCTGAAGCGCTTCTTCATCCGGGAAGCGGCGGGCGTCGCCGGCGCACCGCCACGGTTGCTCCGGGGCGAGGCGCTTTAAGGGCCTCGTCTAGGCGGGCCAATCCTCCTCGCGCCAGTCTCGCGCCGTATGGATGACACGCAGGATCGCGACGACCTCGCGCCCATCTCGGGATATAATGGCATAGGCCAGGATATAGGGCAGGCCGGGAACCAGCTTCTCGTAAGTGCCGCTCACACGGCCAAGTCGCCCTGTCGCGAATTCGCCCAGGTTGTTTCCAGCCTGCTCGATGGCATCGACAACCCGCTCGGCCGCGTCCGGGTTGTCCTTGGCGATATATCTGAGGATGTCGAAGTAATCGTGCTGCGCGTCATCGGACCAGATGACCGGCTTCATCCGCGCTGGGCTTTCTCGCGCCGCGCCTCTGCAATGACCCGGCGGGCTTCGGCCATGGCCTCGTCATGCGGCACGACCCGCCCGGTCTCGACATCCGCCAAGCCGCGCTTGATGCCCTCGATGATCTCCAGTTCGCGGTCGACATAGGTCGAAACCGCCTCGCCGGCGAGGAAGGACTTGCTGCGCCGGGCGCTGGCGGCGATGCGTTCGAGCTTACGCTTGGTTTCGGCCGAAACCCGGATCGTCATTGTTTCCGTCGCGGCCATCGCCTCAGCTCCTGTGTTGGGATGTGTACATACTAACACAGTGTCGAGGGCGGGCCAAACCGCCTTAATCCTCCAGCGGCCGCGCCTCTTCCGGCAGCATGATCGGGATGCCGTCGCGGATCGGATAGGCCAGCTTTGCGGGGCGGCTGATCAGTTCCTGTTTCGCGGCGTCGTATTCCAGCGTCGCCTTGGTCAGTGGGCAGACCAGGATTTCGAGCAGCTTGGGGTCGATGCGGGTGGTCGTGTCGGCTTCGCCGGTCATCGGTCTTTCCGTTCAACAAGTGCATCGGACCGAAAAGCGGATGCCGCCTTCCGGTCCGATGTCAGGACACTATGCTCAGATCGCTTCGCGCGCAGAGGCGCCGCAATCTACCGCTTACGCGGCAGGTCGGCCAGCATGCCGGCCGCCACCATCAGTTTCGGCAAGGTCAGGCCGGAGCTCGCGATCGCGTTGACGGTGCTGCGGGTGCGCTCCGCATCCTCGCCGCGCTCGCTGAGCCAGCTCTCCAGCGTACCCTGCCCCTTGGCCGAGGCCGCAGCCTCCTGCGTCAGGTTGGACTGGGCGTCGTCGAGGGTCTCGATCGCCCGTTCGCGGGCGAGACGCTCGTAATCGTCCGTTGCCGGCACGGCCGCGGCCGCCGCCTTCAGGCTCGACAGGCCGAACAGCGCGTCGATGCCGAAATGGATGCGGGCGACGTCGCCGATCTTGCGCTTGCTACGTTCGGCGATGTCGACGATGTCGGTCGCCTCGGCGAGCGCCGGCAGGCTGGCGATGCGCGTGGCCAGCGCTTCCGGCACGCCCTCGGAGGTCAGCACGGCGATGCGGGCGAGCCTCGCCTGGGACGCCGCCTCGGGTAGGAGCGAGCCGAGCTCGCCGGCCAGCTCCTTCACACCCTTGGCGTAGCGGGCGATGGTCGGCTCGATCGTGCCGGGCTTGGCGACGCCGCGCCGCAGGAACCAGCCCATGCGGTTGGTGACGAGTTCCTGTGCGGCACCGTAGAGGCCGAGCTGGGTCTTGCCGGGGATTTTCGCATCGAGCGCGTCGATCTCGCCATTAAGGGCGATGAGATCGAAGGAATCCCGCGCGATCGCGTAGGCAGCCGCAATGGCCGGCGCGTCGGAGCGGGTCAGAGCCGCGAGCACCGGCACGAGAGCCGGGCCGCCACGGTTAACGATCGCGTTGGCGAGCTGGGTCGCGACGATCTCGCGGCGCAGCTTGTGGCTGGCGATCGCGTCCGGATAGGCCTCGCGCAGCGCCTTCGGGAAATAGCGGACGAGCTCGCTGGCGAGATAGGGATCGTCCGGCACCGGGGATTCGAGCAGAGCGTCGTGCAGCGAGAGTTTGGCATAGGCCAGCAGCACGGCGAGTTCCGGCCGGGTGAGACCTTCGCTGCGCTTCTCGCGCTCGGCGAGCTGGGCATCGCTCGGCAGGTACTCGACCGAGCGGTCGAGCTTTCCGTCCTGCTCCAGCGTCTGCATCAGGAAGCGCAGGCCCGGCGTCGCGGCCGATCCTTGCGCCTCGGTCAGCGAAAGCGCCAGCGTCTGCAGGTAGTTGTTGCGCAGCACGAGATCGCCGACCTCGTCGGTCATCGCGGCGAGCAGCTCGTTACGCTTGTCTTCCTTCAGGCGGCCGTCCTTCACGGGGCCGGCGAGCGCGATCTTGATGTTGACCTCGACGTCGGAGGTGTTGACGCCAGCCGAGTTATCGATCGCGTCGGTGTTGATCCGGACGCCCTTGCGGGCGGCCTCGATGCGGCCGCGCTGGGTGACGCCGAGATTGGCGCCCTCGCCGACGACACGGGTCCTGAGGTCGTTGCCGGTGATGCGGATCGCGTCATTGGCGCGGTCGCCGACCTGCGCGTCGGTCTCGTCGGTGGCGCGGATATAGGTGCCGATGCCGCCGAACCAGAGCAGGTCGACGCGCGCCTTCAGGATCGCCGTCATCAGTTCGGGCGGCGAGACCTCCTTCTTGTCGAGGTCCAGCAGCGCACGGACCTCGGCCGAGAGCGGGATGCTCTTGGCCTGGCGCGAGAAGATGCCGCCGCCCTTCGAGATCAGGCTCTTGTCGTAATCGGCCCAGGACGAGCGCGGCAGGGCGAAGAGGCGCTGGCGCTCGGCCAGCGATTTTGCCGTGTCCGGATCGGGATCGAGGAAGATGTCGCGATGGTCGAAGGCTGCGACCAGCTTGATCGCGGGCGAGAGCAGCATGCCGTTGCCGAAGACGTCGCCCGACATGTCGCCGACGCCGGCAACGGTGAAGGGCGTGGTCTGGATGTCGATATCGACCTCGCGGAAATGGCGCTTCACCGCTTCCCAGGCGCCACGCGCCGTGATGCCCATGCCCTTGTGGTCGTACCCTTGAGAGCCGCCCGAGGCGAAGGCGTCGCCGAGCCAGTGGTGCTTCTCCAGCGAGATCGCATTGGCGGTGTCGGAGAAGGTCGCGGTGCCCTTGTCGGCGGCGACGACGAGATAGGGGTCGTCGCCGTCATGGCGCACCGTGTCCGGCGGCGGCACGATGGTTTCACCGTCGAGATTGTCGGTGAGTTCGAGCAGGTTGCGGATGAAGATGCGGTAGCTCTCGGTGCCTTCGGCGAGCCAGGCGGCGCGGTCGGAAGCCGGCGGGAGCTGCTTCGGGAAGAAGCCGCCCTTGGCGCCGACCGGCACGATCACAGCGTTCTTGACCTGCTGCGCCTTGACGAGGCCGAGCACCTCGGTGCGGAAATCCTGCGGCCGGTCGGACCAGCGCAGGCCGCCGCGGGCGACCTTGCCGAAGCGCATATGGACGCCCTCGACGCGCGGCGAATAGACGAAGATCTCGTAGAGCGGGCGCGGCAGCGGCAGGCCGTCGACCCTGGCGCAGTCGAACTTGAAGGTGATGGTCTGGCGCGGCTGTCCGTCCGGGCCGATCTGGAAGAAGTTGGTGCGCAAGGCGGCATCGACCAGATTGACGAGGCGGCGCAGGATGCGGTCGTCGTCGAGGCTGGTGACGGCGTCGAGCGCCTCCTCGATCTCGGCATGTTTCTGGGCCATGCGCTGCTCGCGTTCGCCCGCCGGGACGCGCGGGTCGAACTTGGCGGCGAAATAGGCGACGAGCCCGGCGGCGATGCCGGGATGGCTGGTCAGCGCATCGGCGATATAGCCCTGGGCATAGGGCGCGCCGGCCTGGCGCAGGTAGCGGCCGAAGGCGCGCAGCAGCGCCGCCTCGCGCCAGGCGAGGCCGGCGACGAGCACGAGCTGGTCGAAACGGTCGGATTCCGCGAAGCCGCGGAACTGCGCCATCAGCGCCGCCTCGATGGTCGGATCGAGATGTTCGACATCGATCTCGCCGTCGTCGGCGCGCTCCAGCGTCATGTCGTGCAGCCAGATGCGGACCGCATCGCCATTGCCCTGCGGCATGACGTTGTAGGTCCGCTCGTTGACGACGCGGAAGCCCATGTTCTCGAGCACCGGCACGCGGGCCGAGAGCGAGATCGGGGCGCCGCGCGAGAACACCTTGAGATTGGCGCGCTTGGCGTCGTCGCCTTCGCGCCGGTAGAGATTGACGGCGCGGCCGCGCTCCGGCGTGAGCTGCTGGAGCATCTCGATATCGACGAGCGCGTCGGCGGCCGAGAAGCGCTCACGATAGGCGGCGCCGAAGGCTTCGGCATAGCGCTCGGCCAGCGCGCGGGCGGCGGGGCCGGCCTTTTCCTGATCGAGCACGTCCTTCAGCCCGTCGCCCCAGGTCCGGACGATGGCGCTGATGCCGGCTTCGAGCGTCGAGCGCTCGACGCGCGGGGTTTTGCCCTCGTCGCGGCCGATGATGTAGTGGGTGCGCGAGAGCGGACCCTCGGGATAGGCGGGATAGGCGGCCGAGAGGCGCCCGGCATAGATCCGCGCCAGGAAATCGCCGACGCGCAGGCGCACCGTGGTGTCGTAGCGGTCCTTCGGGATGAAGACGAGGATCGAGACGAAGCGGTCGAACTCGTCGACGCGGGCGAGCGCGCGGATGCGCGGCCGCTCGGTGAGCTGCAGGATGTCGAGCGCGAACTGCTCCAGCGTCGGGGTGTCGATCTGGAAGAGCTCATCACGTGGGTAGGCATCGAGCACATTCATCAGCGCCCGGCCGGAATAGCTCGCCGGGTCGAAGCCGATATTCTTGGCGACGCGGGCGACCTTCAGGCGCAGATAGGGGATGGCGCGGGCCGAGCCGGTATAGGCGTTCGAGGTGAGCAGGCCGACGATGCGCAATTCGCCGTCGAGCCGGCCGTCCGGAGTGAACAGCTTGACGCCGACATAGTCGAGATGGACGCGCCGGTGGACGCGGCTCTTGACGTTGGCCTTGGTGATGATCAGCGCCTGGGGCTTGGCCAGGAAGGAGCGCAGCTCCGGCGTGACCGTGACCAGTTCGCGGCCCTTGCGCAGGACCTTGACCGTGGGGTTGCGCAGGATGCCGAGGCCCGAGCCCTCGATCGGGTCGGCCGCGACGTCGCCGCCGGGGAAGCGGTAGGCGCGGATGCCGAGCAGGGTGAAGTTGTCGCCGGCGATCCATTCGAGGAACTGCAGCGCCTCGTTGATCTCGTCCTCCGGCAGCGGCGGCGGATTGGCGCGATAGGCCTGGATCACCTCGGTGATGCGGCCGCGCATCGCGGCCCAGTCGTCGACGGCGAGCGCGACATCGGCATAGACGTGGTCGAGCCCGGCGCGCAGCTTCTCGCGGGCTTCGGGCGTATCGATGCGCGGGACATGGATATGGAGCAGGCTCTCGCGGCGCGTGCCCTCGGGGGCGCGGCCGGCCGCTTCGCCGGCGAGCGAGGTGAACTTGCCCTTGGCGTCGCGGGCGACGGCCAGGATCGGGTGGGCGACGAGGCGGGGCTCATGGCCCTGCTCCTGCAGTTCGGCGAGCGTCGAATCGAGCAGGAACGGCTTGTTGTCGTTGACGACCTCGAGAACGGTGAGCTGGTGCTTGCGCTCGCCCTCGCCGAATTCCTCGTCGCGGAAGCGCAGGTTGATCGTATCCGGCTTGCGCGGCTGAGCGAGGTGCTCGAAGGCGGCGGCGGCGGTGCGGGCGAGCATTTCGGCCGGGAGAGCGTCGAGATCCTCGGCGACGGAGCGGCCGAAGAGCAGGCGGGGGAACTCGGCGGGCATCGAATTCTTCAATCCGGTGGCTGCGGCCTCGATCGCTGCGATCGCGCCTGCGGTCGCGTTCGTCACCCGTTTGCCCATGTCCCAACCCCAGTTGTTTTGCCGCAGCGATGACATAGGCTGCGGAGCCTTTCAACTTGCCGTGCCTGAAAAAGCGGCAAACTGACGCTCCCCCCGACTCGACAGGACGCACCATGGCAATAAAGCATGACAAACCCAAGGTGGGAGAAGAGCCGGCGCGTCAGGATTCGCCGCCCGCCGTCATGGCTCTGGACCTGAAGCCGGGCGCGCTTTCAGCCGAAAACCAGGCTTATTTCGCGAAATGCGAGGAGAAGCTCGGATTTGTGCCGAATGTGCTGAGCTCCTATGCCCATGACGACGCCAAGCTCACGGCCTTCGCGGCCTTTTACAACGACCTGATGCTGGCGCCGTCCGGCCTGTCGAAGCTGGAGCGGGAGATGATCGCGGTCGCGGTCTCCAGCGTGAACCGCTGCTATTACTGCCTGACCGCCCATGGCGCGGCGGTGCGCCAGCTCTCTGGCGATCCCGTGCTGGGCGAGCTCATGGTGATGAATTACCGGGCGGCGGCGCTGTCGGTTCGGCATCGCGCCATGCTCGATTTTTCGGTCAAGCTGACGGAAACCCCGCATCTGATCGGCGAGGAGGACCGACAGGCCCTGCGCAAGGCCGGGTTCAGTGAGCGCGACATCTGGGATATCGGCGCCGTCGCGTCCTTCTACAACATGTCGAACCGGATGGCCTCGGCGGTCGATATGCGGCCCAATGCGGATTATCACGGGCAGGCGCGGTAAGATCGCTTTCCAACACCGGCATCTCGCGACGCCGGCCGGGAGGGTAGCCCCAAAAGAAAAACGGCCGGCGCAATGCCAGCCGCTAGTTGGCCCCGACTCGGTGGCCCGGCTCCGCCCGAACTCCGGGGGGCTGGGGGGCTGACAAACCGGCGATCAGTGAAACCGGGCCGTCGAGGCAACGAAGAGAGTTGAACGTCGCAACTTGGCGCTCGCTTGGCGTGTTCGCGGCGAAAATGGGGCATTCGCTGACAATGCCGACCCAACGCGTGGTCCCTTGCCGGCTTGCTCCCTTGCCAGCGCAGGGCCGCGGGCGCATCATCCAGTGGTGATTTGGTGAGGCTCCGACCAGGGAGGCGCCATGAGCGAAAGCGAAACGCCACAACCGCAGGCCGCGAGCGCGGTTGTGAACTTCCCGGCGCCGGCGAGACCGACCGCCGTGACCTTCGACCGGCGCGAACTCAGCGAGTTGCTCAATCTCTATGGCCGGATGGTCGCGGCCGGCGAATGGCGCGACTACGCCATCGATTTCCTGAAGGACAAGGCGCAGTTCTCGGTGTTCCGGCGCTCGTCGGAGATGCCGCTCTATCGCATCGTCAAGGATCCGGCGCTGGCGCGGCGGCAGGGCGCCTATTCCGTCGTCGCGGCGACCGGGCTGATCCTGAAGCGCGGCCCGGAACTCTCGCGCGTGCTCAAGGTGCTCGACAACAAGCTCAGCGTGGTGAGCTGACACGTCATCCGGCCCATCATTGTTCAAGCCCTTGGGACGAGGGCTGCTGAACGTCAGAGGCCGGGCGGCGTACGGTCGCCCTCGCCCAGCTCCTTCTGCATCAGCATCTGGTCGAGCCAGCGGCCGTGCTTGAATCCTATCCTTTCGGCCACGCCGATCAGGCGGAAGCCGGCGCGCTCATGCAGGCGGCGCGAGCCGATCGAGGCGCCGGTGCCATCTCCGATCACCGCGATCATCTGGCGGAAGCCGCGCTCGGTGCAGGCCTGCATCAGGGCATCGAGCAGAAGGGTGCCGATGCCGAGCCCCTGTGCGGCGGGGGCGATGTAGATCGAGTTCTCGACGGTGGCGCGATAGGCGGGGCGCGGCCGATAGGCGCCGGCATAGGCGTAGCCAAGGATGGCGCCGTCCCGCTCCGCGACGAGATAGGGATAGCCGCCGGCCAGGATCGCCTCAAAACGCCGCTGCATCTCGGCTTCATCGGGCGGTTCCAGTTCCCAGGAGGCGGTGCCGTGCAGCACCGCATGGGCGTAGATCGCGGCGATGGCGGCGATATCGGCTGGGATGGCAGGGCGGATCGAAGGCGTCGTCATGCCCAAAGCATGAGCAATGTCCGTGCCAGAAGGGAAGGCCTAACTCGAGGGAAGATTTGGCCCAAAGAAAAAGCCCCGGCCGTGGGGCCGGGGCTCGTCTCACCCGCGGAGCGGGATCAGATCATTCGCTCTTCGTGCCGAACAGCGAGAGCAGCATCTGGAACATGTTGATGAAGTTCAGGTAGAGCGACAGCGCGCCGTTCACCGAGAGCTTCGCGGCCGATTCCGCATCCAGATCCGAATAGAGATACATCTCCTTCAGGCGCTGCGTATCCCAGGCGGTCAGGCCAGCGAAGACCAGCACGCCAATCGCCGAGATGGCGAAGGACAGCGCGCTCGAGGCCAGGAACAGGTTGACCACCGAGGCGATCACGAGGCCGATCAGGCCCATGATCAGGAACGAGCCCATGCCCGAAAGGGACTTCTTCGTGGTGTAGCCGGCGAGGCTGAGCGCCCCGAAGGCCGCGGCCGTGATGAAGAAGACCTTGGTGATCGACTCGCCAGTGAAGACGACGAAGATCGAGGACATCGACACGCCCATCACCGCCGCGAAGGCGAAGAACATGGCGCGCGCAGCCGTGGAGCTCATGCTCTCGGCCTTGAACGAGAAGAACAGGATGAAGGCGAGCGGGGCCAGCATCACGACCCATTTCAGCGGGCTGAGATACAGGGCCTGACCGAGCGGGGTCAGCGCCGTCACCTTGCCGGTGGGCGAGACGCCGGCGATCGCCAGCATGCTGATGCCGATCGCGGCGAGGCCGGTGATGGCCAAGCCGATCGTCATGTTGTTGTAGACGCCGAGCATGAACGAGCGCAGGCCCTGATCCATCTCGACGGCGCTGGTCTGCTGTGCGCGGCCGGCACCCCAGACTGGAGCATTGCGGTCGAAGTTGCTCATTAAGAGAGTTTCCCCTGACGTAGTTTCGGACGACGGACAAGCGCATAGGCGCCAGCCGTCCTCGCGCACGAAAAGTCGCGATGATGGGAATATGGGCGGCTTTGCCGGTTCTTACAAGAGCCCGCCATGGTTAAGGCCGACGCCGGTATAGAAGTTCGGCGCCGCACCCATGCAGAATTACAGGATCTTAATGTCTATCGAGAGTCGTTCTCAGATAGTCATCATAAATTTCTGAGATGAGAAGCTGGCGCTTTCGTTAGTATTTTTATCGTACCGACAAGCCCGAACAGGACGGTAACACCCACGGCGGCAGTCGCAGCCAGTATAGCCCCTCTGGGATCACTGACGAACTCGATCCGCATCACTTGCGTGACGATGCCCCAGCCCGCCGCTGTACCCGCGAGAACGCCGAAAACGGCTGCGACGAAGCCGATGGCGGCGTATTCAAGGGCGTACGACGAAAGTATGAAGCGGCGGGTCGCACCGAGGGTCTTCAGGATCATCGCGTCATAGAGCCGCGCGCGCTGTCCGGCTGCGAGCGCGCCGCCGAGCACGAGCAGGCTGGCGGCGATGGCGAGCCCGGAGGCGCCGCGGATCGCCATGGCGAGCTGGGCGACGATCGTGTTGACCGCTTCGAGCGCGTCCTTGACCCGCACCGCCGTAACGGCCGGGAAGTCGAGCGCGAGGCGGCGCATCAGCGCGGCATCGGTCGCGCCCTTGCCGTCCGGGCTCGACGCGATGGTGGCGAGATTGGTGTGCGGCGCCCCGGCAAAGGTGTTGGGCGAGAACACCATGACGAAATTGATGCCGAAGGAGCGCCAGTCGACCGTGCGGAAATTGGCGACGCGGGCGGTGATGTTGCGGCCGAGCACGTTGACGGTGAGCCGGTCGCCGATCTTCAGGCCGATGCCGGCGGCATTCTGGGCGTCGAAGGAGACCAATGGCTCGCCGCGATAATCGGCCGGCCACCACTCGCCGGCCGCGACGCGCGAGCCTTCCGGCAGCGTGGCGGCATAGGTGATGCCGCGGTCACCATCGAGCACCCAGGCGGATTGCTCGCTCGCCTTGACGTCCTCGGCACGGGTCTGGTTCACGGAGACGATGCGGCCGCGCATCATCGGCACGCGCTCGGTCCTGGCGCCCGGCCGCTCGGCCGCGAGGAAGGCGTCGAAGCGCTCGGAATCGCGGCTGGGCACGTCGAGGAAGAAGAAGCTCGGCGCCTTGTCGGGCAGGGCGCCGGTGAGCTGCCGGGTCAGGCTGACATCGATGAAGGAGAGCGCTGAGAGCAGCGCGACACCGAGGCCGAGCGAGAGCACGAGCGCCGGCGTCAGCGCGCCCGGCCGGTGGCTGTTGGCCAGTGCCATGCGCAGGGCCGGGCGGCGCGGGCGCGGAATACGGCGGGCCAGCGCCATCAGGCCGAGCGAGACGGCGCGCAGCAGCAGGAAGACGCCGAACATCACGCCGATATAGATCAGCGCGATCCGGCGGTCATAGGCGAAGCCGATGGCGACGCCGGCGAGACCGGCCAAAGCGAGCGCGCAGAGCACGAGATAGATCGCGCGCGGACGGCGCGGATCGGGCTCGACCTTGTCGCGGAACAGGGCTGAGACGGAAATATCATGGGCGCGGCCGAGCGGAATGATCGCGAAGACGAACGCGGTCAGCAGGCCGTAGAGCGCGGCGATGGCGAGTTCGCCCGGCGCCAGCGTCGGCTCGAAAGGCACCGGCAGGATGCTCTGGACGACGGCGCCAAGGCCGAAAGGCGCGGCGGCGCCGAGCACGAGGCCGATGGCGGTGCCGATGGCAGCGACGAGCATCACCTCGGTCAGGTGGATCGCGACGACGCGCCCGCCGGTGGCGCCGACCGCCTTCATCGTGGCGAAATCGAGCTTCTTGGCCTCGACGAAGCGGCGCACCGCATTGGCGACGCCGACGCCCCCCACCAGAAGGGCAGTGAGGCCGACCAGCGTCAGGAACTGGGTGAAGCGTTCGAGATTGCGCTGGAAGCTCGGCGCGGCGTTGGCGCGGGAACGGATTTCCCAGCCGGCCTCGCGCTGCTGCGTGCCGGCATCCGCGATGACTTTTTCAAGCTCGGCGTCGCTGGTCGCAGTCTGCGGCAGCTGGAGGCGGTAGGTCCAGCGAATCAGGCTGCCGGGCTGGATCAGGCCGGTCGCCCTCAGCGCGTCCTGCGACATCAGGAGGCGCGGGCCGAAGCCGACGCCGGCGGCGATCTTGTCGGGCTCGGAGACCAGGTTGGCGCGCAACTGGATTTTCGCGCCGCCGACCGTGACGATGTCGCCGGGCTTGAGGTCGAGCCGGCCGAACAGGACGGGATCGGCGACGGCGCCATAGGCTCCGTCGCGCTGGTCGAGCAGGCCGGGCAGCGGCGCCTGCGGATCGGTCTCGACGGTGCCGATGCTCGGATAGGCGGCATCGACCGCCTTGATCTCGACCAGGGCCGCGCCCTTCTCGCCGGCATTGGCCATGCCGCGCATGGTTGCGATGCTGGAAACGGCGCCGCGTGCGGTCAGGAAGGCGAGTTCGGGCGGTGTCGCCTCGCGATGGATCAGGCTGAAGGCGGCGTCGCCGCCGAGGATCCGGCGGCCCTCGCGGGCGAGGCCCTCGGTCAGGCCGCGCGAGGCGGAGGCGACGGCGGCGATGGTCATGACGCCGAGCGCGAGGCAGGCGATGAAGATGCCGAAGCCGCGCAAGCCGGCGCGCAGGTCGCGGATGGCGAGGCGCAGGACGAGACCGATGCCCGGGGAATGCGCGGGAGGGTGCGAGGTCGGCTTGACGGGGGCGTGCATCGTCAGGCGACCACCGTCTCGGGCTCGGCCTCGATCACGCCGGAACGCAGGCGGACCGTGCGTTCGCAAAGCGCGGCGAGCGAGAGATCATGGGTGACCAGCACCAGCGTCGCGCCGCGCTCGCGCTTCAGGGCGAAGATCAGGTCCACGATTGCGCGGCCGGTCGATTCGTCGAGATTGCCGGTGGGCTCGTCGGCGACGAGGATCGCCGGGTCCGGCGCGACGGCGCGCGCGATGGCGACGCGCTGCTGCTCGCCGCCGGAAAGCTGGGCCGGGTAATGGTCCATGCGGTGGCCCAGGCTCACATTGCGCAGTTCGGCTTCGGCGCGGGCGAAGGCATCCGTGTGGCCGGCAAGCTCCAGCGGCAGGGCCACGTTCTCGCGCGCCGTCATGGTCGGCACGAGATGGAAGGACTGGAAGACGATGCCGATATGCCGGCCGCGGAAGACGGCGAGCCCATCCTCGTCGAGCGCGCCAAGATCCTGGCCGGCGACCTTGACCAGGCCTGAATCGGGGCGCTCCAAACCGGCCATGGTCATCAGCAGGGTCGACTTGCCGGAGCCGGAGGGGCCCACGAGCCCGGTCGCCTCGCCGTCGGCCAGCGACACCGAGACGCCCTTGAGGATATGGACGCGGGCGGCGCCACGCCCCAAACTCAAGTGGACATCCTGCAACTCGATTGCCGAAACGGCCTTCTCGCTCATCACGCCATGATCCTGACTTGCGCTTCCATCGCCATCCCCGTTCGCACCGGATCGCGCCCCGAGCGGGGCGGAACCGCGGCGCGGCGCGGTCTGCGGCCATATGGGTTCAGGCTCGCGCTTGTCCAATCGGCTGCGACGTTTTTCGTCGCCTTCCTGCTGCTTTTCATCGGGTCCCCTGACATGGCCGGCGCCCAGACTCCTTCCTCCGATCCGAGCGCGGGGCGATCGCTGAAGCTCGTCGCCTTCGGCGATTCGCTCTCGGCAGGCTACAATCTGCCCGCCAGCGCCGCCTTCCCGACCGTGCTGGAGCAGGCCTTGCGCCAGAAAGGCCTCGCTGTCGAAATCGTGAACGCCGGTGTCTCCGGCGACACGACGCAGGGCGGGCTCGAACGGCTCGACTGGTCGGTGCCGGAAGGGGCCGACGGCGTCATCATCGAACTCGGCGCCAACGATGCCTTGCGCGGGGTGGATCCGGCCGTAACCCGGAAAAATCTCGAAGCGATCATCGCCCGTCTGATCGAGCGGAAGATCCCGGTGCTTCTCGCGGGCATGTACGCGCCGCGCAATCTCGGCGAGGATTTCGCGAAACGCTTCGATGCGATCTATCCGGAGCTTGCGAAGAAGCACGGGCTGGTGCTTTACCCGTTCTTCCTGGAAGGCATCGCGGGCGACCGCGCCCTGAACCAGGCGGATGGGCTTCATCCCACGGCCGATGGCGTCTCCGTCATCGTCCGGACCATCCTGCCGACGGTCGAGCGCTTCATCGCCACCCTGCCGCCCAGGTCCTGATCCGCCTGCGGGTTCTCCGCGCGCGTATCCCCGATTCCCGTATTGCCGCCTGCCGGCCCCCGCTTCCGGAGTTGCTTCGCCATGGAATACCGCCGCCTTGGACGTACCGATCTCAAGGTCTCGGTGATCTGCCTGGGGACCATGACCTGGGGAGAGCAGAACACCGAAGCCGAAGGCCATGCCCAGATGGATTACGCCATCGAGCAGGGCGTCAATTTCTTCGACACGGCCGAACTCTATGCGATCCCGCCGAGGCCGGAGACGCAAGGCTCGACCGAGCGGATCATCGGCAGCTGGTTCAAGGCGCGGAAGAATCGCGACAAGGTCATCCTGGCGTCGAAGGTCTGCGGGCGCGGCGGCAATACCTGGTTCCGCGACGACAAGAGCCCGACGCGGGTGACGCGCAAGCAGATCTTCGAGGCCGTCGACAAGAGCCTGCAACGGCTGCAGACGGATTACATCGACCTCTACCAGCTGCATTTCCCCGAGCGGCCGATGCCCTGGGGTTCGAATCCGACGCGCTTCGCCAAGGACGCCTTTGCGCCCGCGGCTGACGAGACCCCGATCGCCGAGCAGCTCGACGCTTTCGCGGAGGTGATCAAGGCCGGCAAGATCCGCCATCTCGGCCTCTCCAACGAGAGCGCCTGGGGGACGATGCGCTTCGTGACCGATTCGGAAGCGCGCGGCACGCCGCGGGTGCAGTCGATCCAGAACGCCTACAATCTGCTCAACCGCACCTTCGAGACGGCGCTCGCCGAGGTCGCGCTGCACGAGGATGTCGGCCTGCTCGCCTATTCGCCGCTGGCGCAGGGCTATCTGACCGGCAAATATCTCGATGGTGCCCGCCCGGCCGGGGCACGCACGACGCTGTTCGACCGGGGCCAGCGCTATCAGACGGCCGGAGCCGAGGACGCGATCAAGCGTTATATCGCGCTCGCTCGCGATGCCGGCCTTGATCCCGCGCAGATGGCGCTCGCCTTCGTGAACAGCCGCTCCTTCGTCACCGCCAACATCATCGGCGCGACCTCGATGGAGCAGCTCAGGACCGATATCGCCTCGATCGACGTCAAGCTTTCGCCGGAGGTTGAGGCGCAAATCGACGCGATTCATCAGCTCGCGGGCAATCCCTGCCCGTAAGTTCTGATTTCTGACCCAAACGCGGGTCATCCCGGGCGACCGGAGGGAGACCCGGGATCCATGCCTGAACCCCTATGGGGAACGCTCCGGCATGGATCCCGGATCGGCGCCGCTTTGCGGCTTGTCAGGGATGACGGCGAGGGTGTGGGCTGCAGCGACAGTGCAAAAACAATTCCCCTAAGCCGGCTTCCTGCTCTACCGTCTCGCCAGAGTCACAATCGCTTGGCAGGGATTCGCTCATGCCGAGGCTGTTCATCGCTCTGGAAATTCCCGCCGAGGTCGCGACCGGGCTGACATTGCATCGCGGCGGATTGTCGGGTGCGCGCTGGATCGAGCCGGCCGACTACCACATCACCCTGCGCTTCCTCGGCGATGTTGATCGCCGCATGGCGAACGATATCGACCACATGCTCTCCGATCTCACGGCCTATCCGTTCGAGGTGACGCTCGATGCGCTCGGCAGCTTCGGCGGCGACAAGCCGCGCGCGGTCTTCGCGCGGGCGCAGCCGGGCAAGGCGCTGACCGATCTGCAGGCCGATCTCGAGCGGCAGATGCGCCGCCTCGGCCTGCCGGCTGAAGCACGCAAATTCGTGCCGCATGTCACGCTGGCACGGCTGCGCGACACGACTCCCGTCGAGCTCGCGCATTTCCTCAGCCTGCACCCGATCGTCAGGCCGTTCACGTTCACCGCCCGCCGGGTGGCGCTGATGTCCTCGCGCGATTCGATCGGCGGCGGGCCCTATGTGCTGGAGGCGGCCTATCCGCTTGGCCCCGCCTACCCCAATCGCCTGTCACGGGAGATGCGGCGATGACCCGGCCGAAGCGGCTGTCCCCGGAAGCGCAGGCCGAAGCGCTGGCGACGCTGACCGGCTGGAAACTGGCGCAAGGGCGCGAGGCCATCACCAAGCGCTTCGTCTTCCGCGATTTCAGCGAAGCCTTCGGCTGGATGACGCGCGTCGCCTTGCTCGCGGAGGCGATGAACCACCATCCGGAATGGTCGAACGTCTACCGTACCGTGGACGTCACGCTGGCGACCCACGATGCGGGCGGCCTGACCGAGCTCGACGTCAAGCTGGCGCGAGCCATCGACGCGATTTCGGACTGAGCCGAAACCATCGCTCCCAGCTACGGGCCTGGCCGCGGCGCCGGCATGACCTGGCGTGAGAGGCCTGCCGGCAGGCGTTTCACGAGGGTTTTCAGCATCGGCCGCCAATGCTGGATGCCGAGATGGCAGGCGAGCCGCCCCTTCAGCGACAGCGGCCGGAGGCGGTCGCTGACCGCGACGCTGCCATCGGCATGTTCAAGCTTGTAAGGCTCCGCCGGCGCCAGCAGGTCGAAGACCGCGCTGCCGCGGGCGCGGGCACTGGCGAAGCTGTGGTGGATCAGGATCTTCCCGATGCCGGCCTGTTCGTGCTCGGAGTCCGTCGCGAGGACATGGGCGAAGCTGTGGCCCTTGCAGTCAAAGGACAGGTCGATGCCGATCGGGGTATCGTGGATCGATAGCGCTGCGATTCGCAGTGAAGCCTCGCCGGAGGCGTCGGCGGCCAGATCGGTGAAGAAGGCGGCGAAGCGGGGATCGTTGATGACCGGCGCGACGATGCCGCGCCGGGCGAGCGTCATGCGCTTCATCGCGATGGCGGCGGCGGCGAGCCGTGCCGCCTCCGGGCCGGGCGCCGGCATGGCGTAGGCAATCGGGCCGCATTCCTCCAGACGACGCAGGCGACGGCGATGGTTCGAGCGCTCGCGTGCGGGGTAGGCCAGGCTCGGCCCGGTTTCACCGACGCGGCGGCCGAGCTTCGCGAAGGGCGCTTCCTGTCGATCGCCCTGCACGGCGTCGTCGAGCAGGCCGCTCAGGGCGAGACGGGAATCGGCCCGCAGCTTGCGGGCCTCGAAGAGATCGGCGCCTCGGCTTTGAATGAATGCCCAGCCTGCCTCCAGCAACGATTCCTGACCATCGCCAACGAGCACGTCGCCGAACTGGGCGACCGGGACGCCCATGAAGCGGAGGGTATCGAGACCGTAACGCCGCTGGCGGACGAGCGGCCAGACCATCGCCAGTTCACCGCCTTGCCGCGCTATGACGATGCTGAGCCGGGTGTCGGGGGGCAGGTAATGCGTCGCCCAATGGCGCAGGAAGACATGGCTCTGGAAGAGCTGCGCGGGGGTGGCGGAGCGTTCGAAGAGGGCCTCCCAGTCGCGGCGCAGCTCCAGGAAGCCAGCCACATCCTCGACAAGATCGAGCGTCACGGCACCGTCCCGCCGGGCCGGCAAAGGCAGGGATGCGTTCATGGGCCCGCGCGCAGATGCTGAATCAAGCGCCTGGCGCCGGCCATGCGGAAGCGGGCGAGATAAGGCAGCATCAGGAGCGGGTGGCGCGCGGCGAAGGGCGCGTCATGCTCGACCATGTGGCGGACGGCGACGACCGGGAAGGGTGCGCGCAAGGGACGGAACTGCGGGTTCCACAGGCCGGGCGCCTCCGAGTCCGGATGCATCAGGCCAATCATGCGGAGGCGGCGGAGCGATGCGAATTTCAAGCGCTTCTGAACGCGTTGCAGCATCGTCGTGCCGGCCGGATCGGCGCAGCCGGGAAAGCCGATGATCACGGTGCGGAAATGCTGCATGGCCGGCGGGGCGGGAATCGCATCGAGCTCGGCGAAGCTCCGGCTGACGGCTGCAAAGGCTGCCTCCGCATCGGCAGCGGTCGCCGTGGAGATGCCGAGACGGACCGTGTCGAGCTTCGCGGCCTGGCGGGTGAAGGGACAGACGGCGCCGGAGCGACCGAGATCGGCATGGGCGCTCATCAGGTAGGTCTCGACCCAGCCGACGAGCACGGCAAGCGGCGGCACGGCGCCGTCCGGGATTCGGGCGCGGGCTTCGTGCAGGGGCAGAAGCTCTTGTTCGGCGACGGCGCTATCGGTCATGGCTGCATGACGAGAGATGTTGCAGCCGTGGCATAGCAGCCCCGGATTAGCGAAGGGTTGATCGCCGCCAGTATGTCGCAGACGCCGCGTTGACGCGTTCTAAACCCTGTTCCAGCCGCAGGCGCCGAGCGCCGCCAGCATATGCGGCGGTGGCGGCGCCTCGACGACGATCGGATCGCGCTTCTTGTAGAGCGGGATCGCGATCGACCGGGCGTGCAACTGGAGGCCCGGCCCGCCCTCGCGCGGGGCATCGCCATAGATCTCGTCGCCGAGCATCGGCCAGCCCGAAGCCTGGCAATGGACGCGCAACTGGTGGGTGCGACCCGTCAACGGCTCCAGCGCGAGCCAGGCGAGCGGGCCGTGCTCGCTCTCGCCCCGGCCCAGCACGCGGTAGCGGGTCTGGGAGGGCAGGCCGGCGGGATCGACCTTCATCCACCAGCCGCGCTCGGGCGAGCGCTTGGCCAAGGGCAAGTCGATCAGCCCCTCGTCCTGCGCAGGATTACCTTGCACGATCGCCCAATAGGTCTTGCCGATGCGCCCGTCGCGAAACATCTGGTTGAGCTCGGCCATGGCGCGGGGATGCCGGCCGAGCACGAGGCAACCTGAGGTGTCCTTGTCGAGGCGGTGGGCTGCTTCCGGCTTGCGCGGCAGGCCGAAGCGGAGCGCGTCGAGATAATCGGTCAGGACCGGGATGATCCGGCGCTTGGCCTGCGGACCCCGATGCGACGGCAATCCGGCGGGCTTGTCGATGACGAGCATCATGGCGTCGCGGTAGAGCAGCGGCACCGGCAGCTCTTCGTCGATCTGCCCGGGGGATTGCGAATTTTCTGGTCGGTCCGGCGCTGCCATGGCATTGCGCTAGCGAAGCCGGCCCGGCGGCGCAACCCGATATGCCCGCCGAACCGAAGACAGGACGACGATGAGCGAGACTGAACCGAAGAAACGCGGCTTCTTTTCGAGGCTGTTCGGACGCGACGAGGAACCGGCCAAGCCGGCTCCCGCCCCGGAGGCGGTGACCGAACCGACCGTCGAACCTGTCGAGGAGCCGAAGTCGGACGTTGAAGAGATCTCTCCTGCGACGGCTGTCGAGACGGAAGCGGTTATCGTCGAGGCGCCGACCCCTGAGCCCGTCGCGCCTCCTGTTTCGGTTGAAGAGGTTGCGCCTCCGGTCGAGCCGGAGCCGGAACCAGTCGTCGCCATCGTTCCGCAGCCCGAGCCCGTTGTGGCCGCCGAACCTGCCCCCGTCCCTGCGCCGCAACCGAAGCGGAGCTGGTGGCGGCGGCTGACAGAGGGGCTGTCGCGGACCTCCTCGGCGCTGACGACGGGGATCACCGACCTCTTCACCAAGCGCAAGCTCGATGCCGGCACGCTGGAGGATCTCGAAGACATCCTGATCCAGGCCGATCTCGGCCTCGCGACCTCCGCCAGGATCGCGAAAGCGGTCGGTGACGGGCGCTACGACAAGCAGATCGAGCCGGCCGAGGTGAAGGCGATCCTGGCGCGCGAGGTCGAGACGATCCTCCTGCCGGTCGCGCAGCCGCTGGCGATCGACGCCACGAAAAAGCCGTTCGTGCTGCTGATGGTCGGGGTCAATGGCTCCGGCAAGACCACGACGATCGGCAAGCTCGCCGCGAAATTCCGCAGCGAGGGCAAATCCGTGATGCTCGCGGCCGGCGATACCTTCCGCGCCGCGGCGATCGAGCAGTTGCGGGTCTGGGGTGAGCGCACCGGGGCCGAGGTCGTCTATGGCCAGCAGGGCGCCGATGCGGCGGGCCTCGCCTTCGAGGCGCTGCAGAAGGCCAAGGCGAACAATACCGACGTGCTGCTGATCGACACGGCCGGTCGGTTGCAGAACAAGCAGGGACTGATGGACGAGCTCGCCAAGGTCGTGCGCGTCATCCGCAAGCAGGATCCGAGCGCGCCGCATGCGGCCCTGCTCGTGCTCGACGCCACTGTCGGCCAGAATGCGATTTCGCAGGTCGAGGCCTTCCGCGAGACGGCGGGCGTGACCGGGCTGGTCATGACCAAGCTCGATGGCACCGCGCGCGGCGGCATCCTGGTGGCGCTGGCGGCGCAGTTCGGCCTGCCCGTGCATTTCATCGGCGTCGGCGAGAGCGTCGACGATCTGGAGCCGTTCTCGGCGCGCGATTTCGCGCGGGCCGTGGCGGGCATGGAATCAGCTTCGGGAGAGGCGGCGTGAGCGAGACGATGCAGCAACCGGCGGGCGCAGCTGAGAAGGGCAAGGCGGTCAATCCGCTGCTCAAGCTCGCGCTGGAATTCGGGCCGCTGGCGATCTTCTTCTTTGCCAATTCCTATGGCGACCGGCTGCTCGGCGTGGCCGAGGACCGGCGCATCTTCGTCGCGACCGGCATCTTCATCGCGGCATCGCTGATCGCGCTGGCCTTGTCGCGCGCGCTGATGGGCTATCTGCCGCGCATGGCGATCGTGAACGCGATCGTCGTCACCGTCTTCGGCGGGCTGACGCTGGCGCTGGACGATGCCTTCTTCATCAAGGTCAAGCCGACCATCGTGAATGCGCTGTTCGGCTCGGTGCTGCTCGGCGGGCTGCTCTTCGGCCGCGCGCTGCTCTCGCTGGTGCTGGAGACAGTGCTGCAGCTCGACGAGGAAGGCTGGCGCAAGCTGACCTTCCGCTGGGGGCTGTTCTTCTTCGTGCTGGCAGCCATCAACGAGGTGGTCTGGCGCACGCAGACCCAGGATTTCTGGGTCGCCTTCAAGGTCTGGGGCGTGATGCCGCTGACCATGGCCTTCGCGCTGGCGCAGACGCCCCTGATCCTGAAGCACGAGATCAAGCCGGCAAAGACGGACGAGTAAGGTCCAGCAATCTCCACGCTGTCATCCCGGGCGGAGCGAAGCTCAGACCCGGGTTCTTTCCGGAGCGTTTCCGATGGAGGTTCAGGCATGGATCCCGGATCGGCGCCGCTGACGCGGCTTGTCCGGGGTGACGGAGGTGTTTTGGATATCTCTTGCCATTTGGCAGGATTGTCTCCATTTTATGCCAAATGGAGAGCGATGCCATGACCGGCCTGCTGCGCATCGAGACGGCCCAGCGCGATTTCGTCCCCGATCCGATCACGGATGACGAGGCCGCCGCGATGTTCCGCGCCGCCGTCAACCTGTTCCGGCTCTGGCGGATCACCGACGAGGACGCGGCTGTTCTGATCGACCTGCCGGTCAGGAGCTATCGGCGCTGGAAGGCCGGCGAGATCGGCCGCATCTCGCGCGACGGCAAGGCTCGCCTGTCGAACCTGATGGGCATTCACAAGGCGCTGCGATTGATCTTCACCGAGCCGCAGCGCGGCTATGACTGGATCAAGCGGGCCAATGCTGATTTCGGTGGCAAGTCGGCGCTGGATGTCATGCTCGGCGGCGAACTCACCGATCTGATGCGGGTGCGCCGTCTGCTCGATGCCGAACGGGGCGCCTGGTGATCGATCCGGCTATTCTGCCGGTCGCGGAGATCGAATGGCGGGGTGCGGTCCGGATCATCCGCAGCATCTTCCCGCCGATCGACCTGTTCGAGGATATCGCCGATCCCGCCGACTGGCCGCTTCTGATCGCGGCCGAGCAGAAGACCAATCCACGCCTGATGGAGACGATCGGCAATCTCGATCTTGTGCCGGCGGAGCGGCGCGTTTCGGGGCCGGGCGCGAGCTGGTTGATGGCACCCTTCACCCATGTCAGCCCGGACCGGCCGAGCCGCTTCAGCGATGGCAGTTTTGGCGTGCTCTATGTGGGGGACGGCTTCGAAGTGGCGCTGCTGGAGACGATCCACCACCACGCCCGCTTCATGCTGGCGACAGCGCAGCCGCCCGGCTGGACCTCGCAATTCCGCGAGATCGTAATGGAGGTCGACGCGGAGCTTCACGATATCCGTTCGCTCGGGGTCGAAGCTGCCCCGGCGCTCGATCCGATGGATTACACCGAGAGCCAGGCGCTCGGCATCGGCTTGCGTGGGCTGGGCTCTGCCGGCATCGCCTATCCCAGCGTGCGCTGCCCCGGCGGCGAATGCGCGGGGCTGTTCTACCCCAACGGCGCCAGCCGCCCGGTTCAGGGCCGGCATCTCGACTATCACTGGAACGGCGAGCGCGTGGACCTCTACCGGGATCGCAGCGCCGGCGAGGTCTATCGCATCGTCTGAGGCCTATTTCGGCGCCAGCCGGATCGCGCCGTCCAGGCGGATCGCGGTGCCGTTCAGCATGTCGTTCTCGATGATGCTGCGGGCGAGCGCCGCATATTCAGCCGGGCGGCCGAGGCGCGAGGGATGCGGCACGGAGACGGCGAGCGAGGCCTTGGCGTCGTCGGGCAAGCCGGCGAACATCGGGGTTTCGAACAGGCCGGGCATGATCGTGACGATGCGGATGCCGACCCCGGCGAGATCGCGGGCGACCGGCAGGGTCAGCCCGACGACGCCGGCTTTGGAGGCGCCATAGGCCGCCTGGCCGATCTGGCCGTCCTCGGCCGCGACCGAGGCCGTGCAGATGATGACGCCGCGGCCGCCATCCTCCGTCACCGGATCGAGCCCGGCGAGCGCGACCGCCGACTTGGCAATGATGCGGAAGGTGCCGGTCAGATTGATCGCGACCGCCTTTTCGAAGGTGGCGAGGTCATGGGCGATCAGCTCGCCGGTGTCGCGCTTCTTCGAGACGACGCGGCGGCCGGGCGCGATGCCGGCGCAGTTGACGATGATGCGGGCGACGCCATGGGCGGCGCGGGCCTTGGCCAAGGCTTCGTCGACCGAGGCCTCGCTGGTGACGTCGCAGAGGGCGAAGACGCCGCCGATCTCCTTGGCGATGGCCTCGCCGCGCTCGGCATTGAGATCGAGCAGCGCGACCTTGACGCCCTGGCCGGCCAGCATGCGCGCGGTCGCCTCGCCGAGGCCGGAGGCGCCGCCGGTGACGATGGCGGCGAGGGAGGAATCGAGTTTCATGGCGCGTTTCCCGTCAATCTTGTTGTGATAGCCGGTTTAGAGGGCGTTTGGCGCCGTTCCAAGCGGGTTTTCGGAACCGCCTCTTGTGCAGGATTGCGCCGGGGCCATCTTTCGATAGGGCGCGCCGATTATGGTTGCGCGATCATCAGCGTCATCGACCGCCAGGGAGTGCGACAGGGATGAGCGAGGGGTTCAGCGCAAGCTTCAGCCGCGAGGAGATGGAGGCGATCCGCAAGAGCCTGCGCGACGAGGCGAAGTTCGGCGCCGATTTCATGGCCCGGCTCAAGCGCGTCGCGAAGCGTATTCCGTTCGCGGAGGATCTGCTGGCCGCGTGGTTCTGCGCCCGCGATCCGGCGACACCGCGACGCGTGCGGCTGACGCTGCTCGCCGCGCTCGGCTATTTCGTGCTGCCGGTGGATGCGCTGCCGGACATCATGCCGCTGCTCGGCTTCACCGACGATGCGGCGGTGATCGCGGCTGCGATCGCAGCCGTTGCCGGCTCGATCACGATCGAGCATCGCGAGCGGGCGAAGCAGGCGATGGCGGAGCTTTAGTTCGCTTTCACCGGAAACACGCGGTCATCCCGGACAAGCCGCGTGAGCGGCGCCGATCCGGGATTCATGCCGGAGCGCCTAGGGTAGAGGTTCAGGCATGGATCCCGGGTCTCCCTCCGGTCGCCCGGAATGACGGCGGTGGGCTTTTTCGAGGTCTTCGTGGAACGCGATCGTCAGAGCGTCAGGACGATCTTGCCCTTGGCCTTGCGGTCGGCGATCAGCGCGTAGGCCTCGGTCCAGCGCTCGAGCGGGATCGTGGCATGGACATGGGCGCGGATATGACCGCCCGCCGCCCAGTCCAGCAGGCGCTCCATGTTGCGGCGGTGGCCGGCCGGGTCGCGCGCGACGAACTGGCCCCAGAACACGCCGCGCAGGTCGCAGCCCTTCAACAACAAGAGGTTGAGCGGGATTTTCGGGATTTCGCCGCCGGCAAAGCCGACTACCAGATAGCGCCCCTCCCAGGTCATCGAGCGCAGGGCCGGCTCAGCCAATTCGCCGCCCACCGTGTCGTAGAGCACGTCGACGCCGCGGCCTTCGGTGAGCTTCTTCAGCTCGGCGCGAATATCGTCGCGGGCATAATCGATCTCCTCCTGCGCGCCGTGCTCGCGGGCGAGCGCGAGCTTGTCGGCCGAGGAGGCGCAGGCGATGACATGGGCGTCGAGCAGCGCGCCGATCTCGACCGCCGCCAGACCCGCCCCGCCGGAGGCGCCGAGGACGGCGAGCGTCTCGCCGGCCTTCAGTCCGGCGCGCTGGATCAAGCCATGCATCGCGGTGCCGTAGGTCACGAAGAGGCCGGCCGCTTGCGCATCGTCGAGCCGCTCGGGAATGCGGATGAGCTGATCGGCGGAAACCGCAACCTTTTCGCGCGCTGCGCCGTAACCCAGCCAGGCCGCGACGCGTTCGCCCACCTGCCAGCCGGTCACGCCCTCGCCGACGGCGCTGATCGTGCCGGCGCATTCGGCCGAGGGTGAGAACGGGAATGCGGGTTTCGTCTGGTAGCGGCCCTGAATGATCAATGTGTCGAAGAAGTTGAGGGCGGCGGCCTTCACTGCGATCACGACCTCGCCGGGGCCGGGCTCCGGATCGGGCAGGTCGCGGATCGCCAGCTCCCCGGCCGGGCCGTAATGGTCGCAGAGCAGGGCCTTCATCGTCGATCCGCCTTCGTCCTCATCGCGCCCGATTCTGGCATGGCCGGAGGCGGCACGGAACCGCTCCGTCATCATTCGTATTTTCGCCAGGATCGTGACACTCTATTCCGCCGTTCCCGCGCGATCGCCTGATCAACAGGTGGTAAACGCGGTATTAAGTTTTTTAGTGACTGATGGCGGTCCATGATCAACTCGTTCCTCCGCACCTCCCGCGCCGCTGCCCCCCGTTCCGCTCTTGCTGCCACCCTCGCGGCGGGCGGCATTGCTGTTCTGTTGCTGCCGACAGGCGCAGCCGCCCAGCAACGCGCCAAGCCCGCTCCGGCCGCCGCTGCTGCCGCCAGTCCTGGCCAGGGCCAGGCCATGCTGCTGGAGACGGCCGGAAAATGGCAGGCCTTCTCGTCGCAGCAGGGTCGTTCCAAGGTCTGCTACGCCCTGTCCAAGGCCGAGACCCGCATCCCCGCCAATCTCAAGGATGTCGAAGGCCTGCTCTTCGTCTCCAGCCGGCCGGGCGAGGGCGTGCGCAACGAGATCAGCTTCGTGATGAATTTCGACCTCAAGGAAGGGGTCGAGCATCAGGCGATCGTCGGCAACGAGCGTTTCGCGCTGGTCGCCAAGGGCCAGAACATGTGGCTGAAGAACCCGGCCGAGGAGCCGCGCATGCTCGACTCGCTGCGCCGTGGCTCCGGGCTGGAGATCAAGGGCACCTCCAAGCGCGGCAACCCGACCAGCGACAAGTACTCGCTCGCCGGCATCAGCCAGATCGTGAAGCGGGCTGAGGACGCCTGCAAGTAAGGCTGAAAGGCTCCACGCCGTCATCCCGGCTTTCCGTTTCGCCGTGGCTGGGATGATCCGCGTGGAGGGCGGATTTCCGCTTTTGCCCGAATTGTGCTAGGGAGCCGCGAAATCCCGCGCCTTCCCCGATGGGCGACGACAGAGCTCCGATGACCGCATCCGTTCCCGCTACCGCCGCTCCGGCGGCCGAACCCGTTTTGCGACGCCCTTCGCTGGTCGGGCGCACCCGCGCTGGCTTGCTCGAGGCGCTGGCCGAGATCGGCGTGCCCGAGAAGGAGCGGCGCATGCGCGTCGGCCAGCTCTGGAACTGGATCTACCATTACGGCGTGCGCGAATTCGACGCGATGACGACGATCGGCAAGGGGCTGCGCGGGCAGCTCGCCGAGCGTTTCTCGCTCGACCTACCGACCGTCACGGCCGAGCAGGTCTCGACCGACGGCACCCGCAAATGGCTGATGCGCATGCCCTCGACCGGTCCGCATGATCGCGGCGCCGAGATCGAATGCGTCTATATCCCCGAGGTCGATCGCGGCACGCTCTGCGTCTCCAGCCAGGTCGGCTGCACGCTGACCTGCACCTTCTGCCATACCGGCACGCAGCGCCTGGTGCGCAACCTCAAGACCGAGGAGATCGTCGCCCAGGTGATGGTGGCGCGCGACCGGCTTGGCGATTTCCCGAATCGCGCGGCACCGGACGGCGCTTTCGTTCCCAACGATGGCGGGCGCTTCGTCTCGAACATCGTTTTCATGGGCATGGGCGAGCCGCTCTATAATTTCGACGGCGTGCGCGATGCGATCGCCGTGATCACGGACGATCAGGGCCTGTCGATCGGGCGCCGCCGCATCACCGTCTCGACCTCGGGCGTGGTGCCGCAGATCGGCCCGCTCGGCGAGGAGATGGGCACGATGCTGGCGATCTCGCTGCATGCGGTGCGCGACGACCTGCGCAACGAGCTGGTGCCGCTCAACAAGAAGTACCCGATCAAGGACCTGCTCGAGGCCTGCCGGAACTATCCGGGGCTCTCGAATGCGAAGCGGATCACGTTTGAGTACGTGATGCTGAAGGGCGTGAACGACTCCGACGCCGAGGCGCGCGAGCTTGTCCGCCTGCTCAAGGGCATCCCGGCCAAGATCAACCTGATCCCGTTCAACCCGTGGCCCGGCACTAAATACGAGTGCTCGGATTGGGACCGGATCGAGCGCTTCTCCGAGATCGTCTTCCGCGCCGGCTATGCCTCGCCGGTGCGCACGCCGCGCGGGCGCGACATCCTCGCCGCCTGCGGCCAGCTCAAGAGCGAGACGGAAAAACTCTCCGCCCGCGCCCGGCTCATGCTGGACGAGGCGCAGGCCGACGCGCCCGCAGTTGCAGCGGAATAAGCCTTGCTGCGCTGGCTCCTGCTGATCCCGTTCGCCTGCCTCGTCGCGATGGGGGCGGGCGTGTTCTTCCTGGGAGCGGCGAGCTTTGCTTCGCCCGCCGTGGCCATGCTGATCGGCGGCGGTATCGAGCGGTTGATCGATATCCTGTTCGGGCTCGCCGAGAGCGGGATCGATCCGGCGCCGGCCGCTCAGGCGGCCTTTGCCTTGATCGGCAAGCTCGGCATGGCGATCATCGTGGCGCCGGTGGTGCTGGTCGCGGTCGGCTCGGAGCTGTTCCGCCTGCGCAGCGGCCTGCTCCAGAGCGGATTCACCGGGCTTCTGGCTGCGCTCCTGCCGCTCGCGATGCTCCGGCTGTCGCGGGCGCCCAGCACGGCCGAGATCCAGATCATCTCCGGGCTCTTCCTGGTCGGCGCGGCGACGGGCTTCGTCTACTGGCTGATCGCCGGGCGCGGCGCTGGTGGCGAGCGCCCGGCGCAACAGTAATCCTGCTCAGTCGCCGATCGCGACGCCTTCGCGGCGGCCGTCGGCGCCGCCCAGAAAGCCTTCCGGCGTCTTGACGATGGCCTGCGTGCCCGAGGTCATCTCCAGCAGGCGGACCTCGTGGCCTCTGGCCTCCAGAGCCGCTTTCCAGGCTTCGGCCTCGGTGCCCTTCTCCAGCTCGGTCGGGCCGTTGCGGCTACCGAAATTGCCGAAATCGACGGCCTGTTGCGGGTCCATCTTCCAGTCGAGCAGGGCAACCAGCGTCTTGGCGACATAGCCGATGATCTGGCTGCCGCCGGGCGAGCCGACCACGGCATGGAGCCGGCCGAAAGCGTCGAAGACGAGCGTCGGCGCCATCGAGGAACGCGGGCGCTTGCCGGGCTCGACGCGGTTGGCGACGGGCTTGCCGTCCTCCTCGGGTGCGAAGTTGAAATCGGTCAGCTCGTTGTTGAGCAGGAAACCGCCCTTGGTCATCAGCCGGGAGCCGAAACCGTCCTCGATCGTCGTGGTCATGGCGACGGCATTGCCGTCCGCATCGACCACCGAAATATGGCTGGTGCCGTTCTCGATGCCGTCGGAGGGGGCAAGGAGCTGCGCGCGCCGATGTGGCGGATCGCCGGGCTTGGCGCGGCCCATCGAGCGCTCGGGACTGACAAGGCCGGCGCGCGAGCGGATATAGTCGCGATCGATCAGGCCGCGCACGGGCACACTGATGAAGGCGGGATCGGCGAGATAAAGCGCGCGATCGGCGAAGGCGAGCCGGCCTGCCTCCGTGAACCAGTGGGCTGCATCGGCGCCCTGCCCGATGCGGCGCAGGTCCTGGCCTTCGAGGATGCCGAGCATCTGCTGGAGCGCGACGGCGCCCGAGCTCGGCGGGCCCATGCCGCAGAGGCGCCAGATGCGGTAGGCGCCGCAGACCGGGTCGCGTTCCTCGACCTTGTAGCCCGCGAGGTCGGCCAGCGTGATGTCGCCGGGATTGGTCGGGTGGCCGGTCACCGTCGCGACGATGTCCTCGGCGATCTGTCCTTTGTAGAAGGCTTCCGAGCCCTGTGCGGCCACGGCGCGCAGCGTCGCGGCGAAGGCCGGGTTCTTCAGGATGGTGCCGACGGTCTTGGGCTTGCCGTCCGGCTCGTAGAAATAGGCAGCAGCCAGGGCGTTCTTCGGGAGGTCCTTTTCACCGGCCAGCAGGCCGTTGAGGCGCGGCGAGATCGCGAAGCCTTCTTCCGCCAGTTTTACCGCGGGCGCGACGACATCGGCCCAGGGCAGCTTGCCCCAGCGGCGATGCGCCTCTTCCAGCAGCTTCAGCGTTCCGGGCACGCCGACGGAGCGGCCGCCGACCACGGCCTCGCGGAACGGCATCGGCTTGCCGTCCCTCATGAAGCGGTCGGGCTTGGCGGCGGCGGGCGCGGTCTCGCGCCCGTCCAGCGTCGTGACCTTGCGGCCGGCCTCGTCCCAATGGACGAAGAAGGCGCCGCCGCCGATGCCGGAACTCTGCGGCTCGACGAGGTTCAGGACGAGCTGGATCGCGATGGCGGCGTCCGCCGCGCTGCCGCCGGCGCGCAGGATCTCGCGGCCGGCCGTCGCGGCCAGCGGATTGGCGGCGGCGGCCATGAAGCGCTGGGCTGTGCCCAGGGTCTTGGTGGCGCGCCCGGTCGCAGCCTCGGGGGCGGGCGCTTGTGGCTGGGCGACGGCGATCTGCGCGGCCAGCAGGGCGGATGACAGAGAGAGAAAGAGAGACAGGCGCATGGGCGAAGCTCCAGTGAGAATCGCACGATAGGCCATTCGTCGCAGCGTGACAGCTTGGATGGGCGGGCGCTGGCGAGTAAGGTCCGAATCGCTAGTTCTGACGTTGCCAAAAGGGGTTTTCGGCATGTCGTTTTCGACTCATCTTCGCCGGCCGCTCACCTGGCTCATTCTTGGCATGCTCGGCGTCGTGCTGGCCGGCTGCGGCTACAACAACGTGCCGACGCTGGAGGAAAAGGCGAAAGCCGCCTGGTCCGAGGTGCAGAACCAGTATCAGCGCCGCGCCGACCTGATCCCGAATCTGGTGGAGACGGTGAAGGGCTATGCCGCGCAGGAGCGCGAGGTCCTGACCGCGGTGGTCGAGGCCCGCGCCAAGGCGAGCCAGGTCAAGGTCGACGCCTCGACCATCAACGACCCCGCGAAGTTCAAGGAATTCCAGGACGCGCAGAACCAGCTCACCGGCGCGCTCGGGCGGCTGCTCGTCACGGTCGAGCGCTATCCGGAGCTGAAGTCCAACCAGAACTTCCTCGCCCTGCAGTCGCAGCTCGAAGGCACCGAGAACCGGGTCGCGGTGGCGCGGCGCGACTACATCCAGGCGGTGCAGGCCTTCAACACCGAGATTCGCACCTTCCCGGGCGTGATCTGGGCGAAGCTGTTCTGGGGCGCCAAGCCGATGGAGACGTTCGCAGCGACCGCCGGAGCGGACCGGCCGCCGGCGGTGAAGTTCTGAAGGGCCTATGGTCTTGCCAAAAGAGGCACGCGGAACCCCTCTCCCGAGTGGGAGAGGGGCAGGGGTGAGGGCAGGATGGGAAACGTCTTGGCCTAGCCCTTGCTGCGGCAGCGGTTGGCTCGGAACTCTAATGGTCCAACGGCCTACACCTCACCCCTGCCCCTCTCCTTACAGGAGAGGGGTTCTGCGTTGCGTTTCCGCATTCTTCCTCTTCTTGTTTTGCGCTTTCTCTGCATTCGCCGAGCCGCGCTATCCCGCACTGACCGGGCGGGTCGTCGACGGCGCCAACCTGCTCGCGCCGGATGTCCGGCAGCGGCTCGAAGGCAAGCTCAAGGCGCATGAGGACAAGACCTCCGACCAGGTGGTCGTGGCGACAGTGCCTTCGTTGCAGGACGTCACGATCGAGGATTTCGCCAACGGGCTCTTCCGGCACTGGAAGCTGGGGGAGAAGGCGAAGAACAACGGCGCGCTGCTGATCGTCGCGCCGAAGGAGCGCAAAGTCCGTATCGAGGTCGGCTACGGCCTGGAAGGGGCGCTGACCGACGCGCTCTCCAAGGTGATCATCACCACGGCGATCGCGCCCAAGTTCAAGACCGGCGATTTCGCCGGGGGGATCGAGGGCGGCGTCGATGCCATCCTGACGATCCTCGCCGGTGATGCCGAGGAATGGCAGCGCAGGGCCGAGGTGCGCTCGGACGAGAGCACGCTGGGCGAGGACATCGCGGTGATCATCGCGATGATCTTCATCTTCCTGTTCATCGTTGCCTTCCTGCGCGGCCTGAGCCAGCAGGGCGGCGTGCGCCGGCATCGCCTGCGCAACGGGCAATGGGTGACGCTGCCGCAGAGCACGGGCTGGAGCACCGGTTCAAGCTCCGGTACTGGCTGGAGCGGCGGCGGAGGCGGTTGGAGCTCAGGCGGCGGCGGATTTTCAGGTGGCGGCGGCTCGTCCGGCGGCGGCGGGGCTTCGGGAGACTGGTGATGGATTCAGCCGACAGGGATGCGATCGCCGAGGCCGTGCGCCGGGCCGAAAGCCTGACCGCGGGCGAGATCGTCGTGGTGATCGACCGGGCCGCTTCGAGCTATCGCAACGTTCCGGCGATGATGGCGCTGACGCTTGCGCTGTTCGTGCCCTGGCCGCTGCTGTGGCTCACGGTGATGAGCGCGCAGCGCATCTTCCTGATCCAGTTGATCTGCGCCGCTGGCTTGCTGGCGAGCCTGCTCTGGTACGGCCGGGGTGGGCGCTTCGTGCCCGGTTTCGTCAAGCGCCGGCGCGCGCATGATGTGGCGTTGCGCGAGTTCACGGCGCGTGGCCTGACGCGGACGAAGGGGCGCACCGGCGTGCTGCTCTATATCGCCCTGCAGGAGCGCTATGCCGAGATTCTCGCCGATACCGGCATCGACGGGCTGGTCGAGAAGGATACCTGGCGCGGTATCATCGAGCCGCTGCTCGCTGCCGCGCGGGAGGATCGCCTGACCGAAGGGCTGATCGCCGCCGTTGGCTCCGTCGGGACGGTGCTGGGGCAGCATGCGCCGCCGGTGCCTGGCGATGTCGACGAACTCTCGAACAAGGTGATCCTGCTTTAGGCAGCGTGTGCACTACCTTTGTCATTCCGAGGCGCGCCGCAGGCGCGAACCCGGAATGACAAAGCAGGCGACCGGGGCAACCCGGTCATCGTCCACACCGCTCGGTGGAGCGGAAAACGCTCAGCGCTTGGCCAACCCCTTCGCGGCGCCAAGGATCGCGCCCGGCATCATATGGCCGTATTTGTTGGGGCGCTCGGCCTGGACGACGACGACATAGCCATCGGCCTCCGGCGCCTGTGTCGCCGAAAGCGGGGCGGTGACGGTCGTTTCCCTGCCGGTCCAGTCGCCGACGCGCACCATGCCGCGCACGACATTGGCATAGGACAGCGTACGGCCCTGGTTCTCGCCGCGCGTGATGGGCACCGCTGCCTGATGCGTGGTCGGCAGCACCCAGATGCCGGCCGTGGCCTCGCTCTCGCCGCTGGCCGGGGCGACCTTGATCTGGAGAGCGCCGTTCTCTTCCTTCAAGGCGATGCGGGCGGCGAAGCCGGTTGCCGCGAACTGGTTGACCGCCTTCTCGATCTCCGCCCGCTCCGAGCCGATCGCGTGGGCAGCGCCATTGATCACCACCTGCGGCGTGTAGACCTGACCGTCGCCCCGGGCCTTGGCGTAGAATTTCTGGCGCCGGGCGAAGGAATCCTTGCCGAGCGTGTCCTTCCAGCCGAGATAATCCCAATAGGTCACCGGCAGGGTCAGGGCGATCAGTTCGGGATTCTTGGCCAGCTCGACGACCAGAGCATCGGCCGGCGGGCAGGAGGAGCAGCCCTGGCTGGTGAAGAGCTCGATGACCGCCCTGGGTGCCTTCGCCGGCGTCTGCGCGTGAGCGGCCGCCATGCCCAAGGCAAAGGCGGCAACGGTCGCTGCGAGATGGCGCGGGCGAGAGGACATGATCGGGACTCTGCGGGTGACGTCTTTTCCGGAGGTTACCAAAGCCCGCAATCGGCTTGCGAGGGAAATCACGTTGCCTTGAAAACGGGCACGGTCGCGCTGGCGTGATCAAAGGCGTCGCGCGCAACGGCCGAGATCATATTGGGCCGCCAGCGGCGATGCATCCAGAGCCATTGTTCGGGATACTCGCGCACCCAGCCCTCGACCACGGCCGTCATCATCGCCATTGCGCCCTGCACGTCAATCTCGCCATTGGCGTCGCGCGGCAGATCGAGCGGCGGCGTCAGTTCGAGCCGGAAGCGGTGGTTCGGCAGGCGGATGACGCGTACGCCATGGACGGGGCATTCGAAGCGCTTGGCGAACTTGCCCATGATCGGGTTGGTCAAGGCCGGGCGGCCGAAGAACGACACCACGACGCCACGTGTGAAATGCTGGTCGATCAGCATGCCCAGATGGCCGCCATTCTCCAGCACGCCCTGCATGGCGAAGGCTGCACCCTGCTTCGCAGCGGCTAGCCCGCCCATCGTGCCGGAGCGGATCTCGTGGACGACGGCAGCGATTGCCGGGTCGTTCGGGGCGCGGAAGACGGCGGTGGTTTCGAGATCGTAGGCCTGGGCGCAGATCGCCGGCAGCTCCCAATTGGCGAGATGGGTCGAGAAGATCAGGCCGGGCTTCTCGTCGTCCTTCAGCGCGATGAAGTGCTCGATCCCCGCGACCTCGACGCGCGAGGGCTTGTCGGGGTTGAGGTAGTCGTAATCGAAGAGCGTCTTGAGATGGGCGTATTCGCCGGCGACGCGGCCGAGATTCTCCCAGGCGCCGCGCGCGATGCGCTTGACCTCGGCCTCGTCCTTCTCGGGAAAGGCCGCGCGGATGTTGGCCAGCGCGACGCGATTGACCGGGATCAGCGGGCTTGCGGTGCGCAGCAGCCAGCCGCCGAGATCGCTGGCACGCTCGGGGCCGAGCATGCGCAGGAATGCGAACAGGGCGCGGATCACGCCGATCATCACCGCGGCGCCGGCGCGCGCGGCGATAGCCTTCAATCGTCTCAAGGTCGGTCCTGCCTCAGAGCAAGTCCGCGTTGCTGCGCAACGCACACCTGCTCCGCCCATTTGTTTGGTCGCATTTTCTTCACGCGAACCGGTGCCCACTTCGCTTGAAAATGCTCTAGATCGCCCGTGCCGAGAGCAAGACCGGGCCTTGAACGGGCGATCTGGGGCAGGAAGCCGCCCGCGTCAAGTCCTTGGCGGGAAACAGCTCCCGGTCAGAAGGCGATGACGACCTTGCCGAAGACCTTGCGGCCCTCGATCCGGGCGAGGCCCTTCTCGAATTCGGCAAGCGGGAAGACCGAATCGATCACCGGCTTCATGCCGCCGGCCATCTTCTCCAGCGACTGCGCGATGTTCTCGATGCGGCAGCCGAAGGAGCCGGTGATGCGGTATTGCTGCTGGAAGAGCTGCATCAGGTTGATCGTCGCCGAGGGGCCGGAGGTCGCGCCGCAGGTGACGAGCCGGCCGCCGCGCTTCAGGCACAGCAGCGAGCCGTTCCAGGTGTCGGCGCCAACGTGCTCGAACACGACATCGACGCCCTTGCGGCCGGTGAGCTTGCGGACGACGCCCTCGAAGCGGTCCTCACGGTAGTTGATGACGTGGTCGGCGCCCAATGCCTTGGCCTTGGCGCCCTTCTCGTCATCGCCGACCGTCGTATAGACCGTGCAGCCGATCGCCTTGGCCATCAGGATCGCGGCCGTGCCGATACCGGAGCCGCCGGCATGGACGAGCACGGATTCGCCGGGCTCCAGCTTCGCGTTGTCGAAGAGCATGTGCTGGACCGTGCCGAAGCCGATCGGCGCGCAGGCCGCATCTTCGAAGGAGACGCCCTTGGGCGCCTTGATGGTGAGGCGAGCCGGGCGATTGAGCAGTTCGCGGGCGAAGCCGTCGATATGGAAGCCCATGATGCCGGCGACGTTCTCGCAGAGATTGTCGCGGCCTTCGCGGCAGGCCTTGCACTGGCCGCAGGTATCGGCGCCATAGGCGGTGACGGTGTCGCCGGGTGCGAAGCCAGTGACGCCCTCGCCGACGCAGACGATCTCGCCGGCCGCCTCGACGCCGGCCGCCTGCGGCATCTTGCGCTTGGCGAAGGCCATGCCGCGGAAACCCCAGAGGTCGAGATAGTTGAGCCCGACTGCCTTGATACGGATCTGCACCTCGCCGGGAGCGGGCGGCGGCGGCGGCTCGATCTCCTCGAGACGGAGGTCACGGTCGCCATGGAGTTGGAGGGAACGCATGAGGGTTCGAGTTCTTTCAGAGCTGGTCCGGCCACTGCCGGGAGGTATGAATCACAGCGAGGATTTCGACGCGGCCGTCGCGGACGCGGTAGGGCAGGATATAGGGCGTTCCAGTGAGGACGAGTTCGCGGGTGCCATCGCTCCGGCCTGGCCGCCCGATTTCCGGGTGGCTGACGAGCATCGCGGATCGCTTCTCGACCAGATCGACCAGTGCTGTCGCAGCAGATCGGCTATCCCGCGCGACGAACGCAAATATCTGATCGAGTTCGCGTAGCGCGCGCTTCGTCCAGATGAGCTTCACTCGGCCATGGCCTTGTATTTATTGAACACCGCCGCGACTTCCTCATCCGTCGCGAATTCGCCGCGATCGGCTTCGGCAATGCCTTCCTTGATCCGCTGGATTTGCCAAGCATTGAGTTCGACATAGTCCTGGATCGCCTTGGCCGCGATCCAGTTGCGCGAGCGGTCGGTGTCGGCGGCCAGCGCGTCGAGCTTGGCCAGCATCTCGTCGTCGAGGCGGATGGTGAAGGCTGCCGTCATGTCGGTTCACTCCGGTTCGAGGTGAACCATAGCATGAACGGCGGCCCTGGTCGAACTCAGCGATGCACGCCGAGCTGCGCCGTTAGGCCGCCATCGATCGGCAGCACGGTACCGCTGATATAGGCGGCGGGCTCGCTCATCAGGAAGGCAGCGAGGCCGGCGACCTCTTCCGGCTTGGCGAAGCGGCCGGCGGGGATCTGCGCCTGCATCTTGTCGCGATAGGCGGCGTAGGGCGCCATCATGTCGGTGTCGACGAAGCCCGGCGCGATCACGTTGACGGTGACGCCGCGCTTGCCGGTCTCGACCGCAAGCGTCTTGGCATAGGAGATCAGCGCGCCCTTGGAGGCCGCATAGGCCGCGTTGCCGGGATTGCCGCGCAAAGCTGCGACCGAGCCGATCGCGACGATGCGCCCCGTGCGGGCGCGGATCATGTTGCGCATCAGGCTCTTGGCGAGGCGGGTGAAGGCCCAGAAATTGACTTGCATTGCGGCTTCGGCCTTGTCCTGCGCCATCATCGCGGCCAGCGAATCATAGGGCTGGCCGGCATTGTGGACGAGGCCGAAATAGCTCTCGCCCTCGCGCGCCTCGCAGAAGGCGTCGAGCGCCTCCTTGTCGGAGAGGTCGAGCGGCAGCGCCGTGATGGCGCGGCCGGGATGGCTGGCGGCGATTTCCTCCGCCAGTGCCTTCGCCTGGTCGGCGGAGGAGCGGAAGGTGAAATCGACATCGTGGCCGGCCGCGGCGAGCGCGCGCACGATCGCCGCGCCGACGCCCTTGGCGCCGCCGGTGACGAGAATCTTGGTCATGCAGCCTCCGGGGGCGCCGTCAGCACGAGGCAGGTGTTCTGGCCACCGAAGCCGAAGGAATTGGAAATCACCGTCCTGACCTTCGCCTTGCGTGCCGTATTCGGCACGACGTCGATGGCGATGGCCGGATCGGGGTTCACATAATTGATCGTCGGCGGGATCGTGCCGTTGGCGATGGTGAGGAAGGAGATCACCGCCTCGACCGCGCCGGCCGCCGTCAGCGTGTGGCCGATCATCGACTTGTTCGAGGAGATCGGCAGGCTCGCCATGCGTTCGCCGAAGACGGCGGCGCAGCTCATCGCCTCCATCTTGTCGTTCTCCGGCGTCGAGGTGCCGTGGGCATTGATGTAGTCGACATCGTCAGGCGTCAGGCCGGCATCGGCCAGCGCGTCCTGCATGGCGAGGATGGCCGGCTTGCCGTCCGGGCTGGAGCGTGTCCGATGGAAGCCGTCGCCACGCTCGCCGCAGCCGGCGACGATGCCGAGAATCGTCGCACCACGCGCCAGCGCGTGGTCATAGTCCTCCAGCACGAGCGCGCCGGCGCCCTCGCCCATGACGAAGCCGTCGCGATTCTTCGAGAACGGCTTGGCTGCGCCTTCCGGCGGGTCGTTCTGGGTCGAGAGGGCCGAGAGCAGCGAGAAGCGGATCAGCGCCTCGGCATGGATCGAGCCGTCGGTGCCGATGCAGAGAGCGGCCTGGGTATCGCCGCGGCGGATCGCCTCGACGCCCATCTGGATCGCGGTCGCGCCGGACGAGCAGGCGGTCGAGAGCGAGATCGGCGAGCCCTTGGTGCCGAACCGGTCGGCGATATGGTCGGCGACGCCGCCGAAGACGAAAAGCTCGTGCATCGCCCGGAATTTGCCGGTGGCAGCGGTGCGCAGCAGGCCGTCGTAGTCCGCTTCGCCGGAGGTGGCCTGGGCCATCGCCTGCTTCTGCGGCCATTCCATCTCGACAGGCGGCACGGCCATGAAGAGTTCGCCCGGGAAATCGCCGGCCGAGCCGATGCCGCTCTGGCTGACGGCCTCCTCGGCCGCGAGCGTCGCGAGCTTCTCGGAGAGCTGCGGGGCGGTGAAGGGACCGTCGAACAGGAAATCGACGGTGCCGCCGATGCTGGTCTTCAGACCCTCGGTCGGGAAGCGATCGATGCGGTGGATACCTGACTTGCCTGCCGTCAGGGCCTGCCAGTTGGTGTCCTTGCCCTGGCCGAGCGAGGTGACGACGCCCAGCCCGGTGACGGCGACGAGCGGACGACCCTTGGCGTCGCGATGCGTGGTCATGGCTTTACCCTCACGCTTGAACGAGATGCGCGGCGCCTTCGCCACGCCAGTGGCCGGCGCCGGTGACGATCGCTTCCCTGGCCTGTCCGGCTGACAGGGCGATTGCCGCGAGCGCCACCGAAACCGGGAAGGCTGCCTCGACGCCATGGCCAACGAGATCGCCGGCCGCGATGCGCTTGGCGGAAGGGGCGGCCACGGCGATGGCAGCCGCTTCCTCGCCGGTGATGCCGGCGCAGCCGGTCGCGGCGGAGATGGCGAGCGCGTCGCCGCTGAGCGGGCCGAAGCCGCCGAGCAGCGTCGTCAGGGCCGACTGGACCGTGCCGGCCTCGCGGCGGCTGCGGGCGGCGCCTGTGTGGCTCAGCTTGGCATAGGCCTTGGCGCCGCGTGCGGCGGCGCGCTCGGCGGATTCCAATACGAGGAAGGCGCCGGCGCTGCCGGTGATCAGGCCGGGTGCGCTCTCGCGCTCGAAGACCGGCTTGAAGTCGTCGCGGTGCAGATAGCCGCCGAGCTCGAAGAGCAGCAGCATGTCGCGCCGCTCGGCATTGTAGGCGCCACCGACCAGCATCAGGTCGGATTGGCCCGAGGCGATGCGGGCATGGGCGGTACGGACCGCGTCGACGCCGGCCTGCTCCTCACCCATGAAGGTGCGGGACGGGCCGGTGACCCCGTGGACGATGGCGATATTGCCGGCGAGCAGGTTGGAGAGCTGGGCCAGGAACAGCGTCGGCCTGAGATCGCTCATCAGGCGTTCGTTGAGGAAGGCACCGGGCTCGTTGGCGCCGCGCAGGCCTTCCAGGATCGCCGCATCGACGGCGTGATCGCGTTCACCGCCACCGGCGGCGACGATGACCTGCAGCGCGCTCTTCGCCTCGGTGTCGTCCTTCAGCCCGGCGGAATCGAGGGCGAGGCCGGCTGCGTAAACGCCAAGCCGCTGCCAGGGTTCCATCTGGCGCTGGTCGGATTTCTTCGGGATCTGCTTGTCCAGCTCCAGCGGCGCCAGCGGGTGGAGCGGATAGGGCTTGAAGCTCTCGGTATCGACGACCGGCGGGCCGCCGGCGGCGAGCGCGGCGGCATGGGCCTCGACGCCTTCGCCGAGGCTGGAGGCGATACCGATGCCGGTGATGACCACGTCGCGGCGGTTCATGGGGCAGGCTCCGGTGTCAGGCCGATAGCTGCGATGCGGCTCTGCATCAGCGCGCGCATATCGGCGGGGAAAGGCATCAGGCGGAAGCGCAGCTCGGCATCGCAGATCGGCTTGCCTTCGCTGGTCAGCTTCACCTTGGTCGCGGCGTAGCCGGAACCCTCGATGATCAGCTCCGCACTGGCTTCCAGCTCGGTGCGGGGTTCGACGAAGGTGCGGAACCGCGCCTTGTCGACCGTCATCAGGAAGGGCATCTGCGAGAGGCCGTTGAGACCGAGCAGGAGATAGCCCGAGGCCTGCGCCATGGTCTCGGTCAGCAACACGCCGGGCACCAGCGGGTGGCCGGGGAAGTGACCCTCGAAAACCGGGCTCTCGGCAGGGACGGTGGAGCGCGTCACGATGCGCTTCTGCGACGGATCGAAGGTCACGACCCTGTCGATCATGTCGAAATATTCGAGACGCATGCGATCCTTAGGTCTGCTGGGCACCAGAACGGCGCAAGGCCGCGACACGGATCGGATGATCCGCGCGACGGCCCCTATGCTCTATCGGGAGAGGGACGCCGGCTCAAGCCCGGCGGCCTCAAGCGCAGGCTTTACGCCTTCTTGGCGGCGACGAGATCGTCGATGCGCTTGCAGAGGTTCTCGAGCACGAAATACTGCTCGGCCGGCGCCTTGCCCTCGTTGACTTCCTGCGTCCACTGCTCGAGCGGCAGCTTGATGCCGAAGGCCTTGTCGATCGCGAAGGCGATGTCGAGGAAGGCCAGGGAATCGATGCCGAGATCTTCGATCGCGTGGCTCTGCGGGGTGATCTTCTCCCGCGGAATATCGCAGGTTTCGGAAATGATGCCGGCGACCGTCTCGAACGTGGCGGACATGCTGCGGGTGCTCCCGTCTGGTATCGGTGATGGCGGACGACATCCGAGCGCGGGATATCGCCCTGCGCTTGCCCCAAGTCGCCACCGAGGATGACTGAACCGCCCCCTTACACTGCGGCGGGCGCGAGGACAACCGGGAGGCGTCCCCCATGCGTCATGGCCGGCTTGCGCCGGCCATGATCTGTCTCGTCGCTACGTTTCCGGCTTACGCGGCGAGGCCGCGCAGCACGTAATGCAGGATGCCGGCGTTCTTGAAGTAGTCGATCTCGTCCAGCGTATCGATGCGGCAGAGGATCGGCACCTTCTTCACCGAGCCGTCGGCATAGGTGATCTCGGCTTCCATCATCTGGCGCGGCTTGACGTTGGCCAGGCCATGGATGGTGACGCTCTCGTCGCCCTTCAGGTCGAGCGAGGCCCAGCTCGTGCCTTCCTGCAGGGTGAAGGGAACGACGCCCATGCCGACCAGGTTCGAACGATGGATGCGCTCGAAGCTCTGGGCGATCACCGCCTTGACGCCGAGGAGGTTGGTGCCCTTCGCCGCCCAATCGCGCGAGGAGCCGTTGCCGTATTCGACGCCGGCGAAGATCACCAGCGGCACCTTCTCCGCCTGGTACTTCATCGCCGCGTCGTAGATCGGCAGCTCTTCCTTGCTGGGATAGTGGATGGTGTAGCCGCCCTCGCGACCGTTCGGGCCAAGCATGTGGTTGCGGATGCGGATATTGGCGAAGGTGCCCCGCATCATCACCTCATGGTTGCCGCGGCGCGTGCCGTACTGGTTGAAGTCGGCCACCGCGACGCCGTTCTCGGTCAGGTAGTGACCGGCCGGAGAGGCGGCCTTGATCGAACCGGCCGGGGAGATGTGGTCGGTGGTGATCTTGTCGCCGAACAGGCCGAGGATGCGGGCGCCCTTGATGTCGCCGATCGCGGCCGGCTTCTTGCCCATGCCCTGGAAATAGGGCGGGTTCTGCACATAGGTCGACGCATCGTCCCAGGCATAGGTTTCCGAGGTCGGGGCGTTGACCGCCTGCCAATGCGCGTCGCCCTTGAAGACGTCGGCATATTTCGCCTCGAAGATGGCGCGGGTGACGTTCTGCTGGATGAAGCTCTGGATCTCCTTGTTGGAGGGCCAGATATCCTTCAGGTAGACGTCCTTGCCGTCCGAGCCCTGGCCGATCGGCTGCGTCGTCAGGTCCATCTGGATGGAACCGGCGAGCGCATAGGCGACGACCAGCGGCGGCGAAGCGAGGTAGTTCGCCTGCACGTCCGGCGAGACGCGGCCTTCGAAGTTGCGGTTGCCGGAGATGACGGCGCCCGCGATCAGGCCCTTCTCGTTGATCGCCTTCGAGATCGGCGCTGGCAGCGGGCCGGAATTGCCGATGCAGGTGGTGCAGCCGAAGCCGACCAGGTTGAAGCCGAGCTTGTCGAGATCGGTCTGGAGGCCGGACTTGGCGAGATACTCGGCGACGACCTGCGAGCCGGGGGCCAGCGAGGTTTTCACCCAGGGCTTGACCTTGAGGCCCTTCGCGACGGCGTTGCGGGCGAGCAGGCCCGCCGCCATCAGCACCGAGGGGTTCGAGGTGTTGGTGCAGGAGGTGATGGCGGCGATGACGACGTCACCATGACCGAGATCGAAATCCTCGCCCTCGACCTCAACGCGACGCGAAATCTCGGCGCCCTTCTTGTAGTCGGTGTCCATCGCGGCGGCGAAGCCGGCCTTGACGGCGGAGAGATCGACGCGGCCTTCCGGGCGCTTCGGGCCGGCCATCGAGGGCTGGACCGTGGAGAGATCGAGCGCGAGCGTGTCAGTGAAGACCGGGTCGGGCGTCTCAGGCGTGGCGAAGAGGCCCTGCGCCTTGCTGTAGGCCTCGACCAGCGCGATGCGCTCGGCCGTGCGGCCGGTGGTGGTGAGATAGTCCAGCGTCTCGCTGTCGACCGGGAAGAAGCCGCAGGTCGCGCCGTATTCCGGGCCCATGTTGGCGATGGTGGCGCGGTCGGCCAGCGTCAGGTTGTAGAGGCCGGGGCCGAAGAACTCGACGAACTTGCCGACGACGCCCTTCTTGCGCAGCATCTGGGTGACGGTGAGCACGAGGTCGGTCGCGGTGATGCCTTCCTTGAGCGAGCCGGTCAGCTTGAAGCCGATCACCTCAGGCAGCAGCATCGACTGCGGCTGGCCGAGCATCGCGGCCTCGGCCTCGATGCCGCCGACGCCCCAGCCGAGGACGGCGAGGCCGTTGACCATGGTGGTGTGCGAATCGGTGCCGACGACCGTATCGGGATAGGCGACCTCGACCTCGACGCCGTCGATGGTCTCCTTGCGGGTCCAGACGGTCTGGGCGAGGTACTCAAGGTTGACCTGGTGGCAGATGCCGGTGCCGGGCGGGACGACGCGGAAATTGTCGAAGGCGCCCTGGCCCCACTTGAGGAACTTGTAGCGCTCGGCATTGCGCTCGTATTCGAGCTCGACGTTCTGCGAGAGCGCCTTGGGCGTGCCGAACTCGTCGACGATGACCGAGTGGTCGATGACGAGATCGACGGGCACGAGCGGGTTGATCTTCTGCGGGTCGCCGCCGAGCGCCTTGACGCCGTCGCGCATCGCGGCGAGGTCGACCACCGCCGGAACGCCGGTGAAGTCCTGCATCAGCACGCGGGCGGGGCGGAAGCCGATCTCCTTGCCGGCGGTGCCCTTGTCGTCGAGCCAGGCGACGAAGCCCTCGATATCGGCCTTGGTGACGGAGCGGCCGTCCTCGAACTGCAGGAGGTTCTCGAGCAGCACCTTCATCGAGAAGGGCAGCTTGGAGATGCCGGGCAGGCCGTTCTTCTCGGCATCGGGAAGGGAGTAGTAGGTGTAGGTCTTGCCGCCGGCGGTGAGCGTCTTGCGGGCTTTGAATGAGTCGAGCGAGGCCATTCGGGCTTGATCCTGATCAAGGGGTTGCGGTCGCGACCGACATGTCTTCAAGGGATACTGCCCTTGCGGACGATGCCGTTCGAAGGCCTAATGCGCATGACGCGCGCGCCGCCTCGGGAGTGCCCGAGCCCCGCGCCGGATCGGCGTGCGGCGTAGCCGCGGGTTCTATAGAGCAATTCCAAGAAGCGCGCTAGATGAACGAAATGAGCTCGGACGTATCTGCGGTAGCGCTGCCTTGAAACCCGCTTCCTTTCCCCCGACCAGCCTTCACGCTGAAGAACTCGCCTGCCGTCGTGGCGGCCGGTTGATCTTCGAAGGCTTGAGCTTTGCGCTGCGCCCGGGCGAGGCCATCGCGCTGACCGGCCGTAACGGCGCCGGTAAGTCGAGCCTGATCGCGATGCTCTGCGGAAGGCTCAGGCCGGATGGCGGCAGCATCCGGCTGGGGGGCGTGGAGGACGAGGCCGATCTCGCGGAGATTGCGCATCTCGTCGGGCATCGCGACGGACTCAAGACTGCGCTGACCGCGCGCGAAAACCTCGCCTTCGCGCAGGATGTGCTCGGGCATGCCGCAGCGACCCCGGACGAGGCGCTGGCGGCGGTTGGGCTCGGCCATGCCGCGGAATTGCCGGCCGGCTATCTCTCGGCCGGGCAGCGGCGGCGGGTCGCGCTGGCACGGCTTCTGGTCTCGCGCCGTCCCTATTGGCTGCTCGACGAGCCGCTTTCGGCGCTCGATACGGCTTCGCAGGCGATGGTCGCCGGATTGATGCGCGATCATCTCGCGCAGGGCGGTGCGATCCTGGCCGCAACTCACGGCCCGCTCGGGCTCGACGGCACGCGCGAGGTCAGGATCGGGGCATGAAGCGCGCTTTTCTCGCAATCCTGAAGCGCGACCTTGCCGTCGCCAGCCGGGCCGGCGGGGGCGGCGAGTTGGCGCTCGTCTTCTTTCTGACGATGGTCGTGCTCGTGCCCTTCGCGCTGGGGCCCGATCTCAACCTGCTCTCACGGATCGGTCCGGCGATCCTCTGGCTCGGCGCGCTGCTTTCGGCGCTGATCGGGCTCGACCGCTTGTTCCAGAGCGACGAGGAGGACGGTTCGCTCGACCTGATCCGGGCTTCGGCCTTGCCGTTGGAACTGGCGGTTCTGGCCAAGGGGTTGGCGCACTGGTTGACGACGGGCTTGCCGCTGGCGCTGGTTTCGCCGCTGCTCGGCCTGCTGGTGGCGTTGCCGGGGGAAGGTGTGTTGCCGCTGGTCGCGACGCTTCTGGTGGGCACGCCGGCCCTGAGCTTCATCGGGGCGGGCGGAGCGGCGCTTGCCGCGAGCCTGAGGCGGGGTGGGCTGATCGTGCCGGTGCTGGTCGCGCCCCTGACGGTGCCGGTGCTGATCTTCGGGGTGTCCTCCGCCAACGCTGCTGTCGGCGGCACCGTGCCTTTCCTGACGCCGTTCCTGATCCTGTGCGCGATCTCGCTGGGGGCGATCGTGGTCGGCACCGTGGCCGCGGCGGCGGCCCTGCGCTCGGCCGATTGAGCGATGCCCCTCCGGTTCGTGATGTCGCAGCCAGCTCCCACGCATTGCTTGGAACCCGTCGAGATTGCTAAAGCTGCCACCATGGCGCTCAAGCCCCCGCAACTGACATCGCCGGCATCATGGCCAGCCTGATCGACCTCGCGAATCCGACGCGCTTCATGCGCTTCTCGGCCGTGCTGCTGCCGTGGCTTGCCGCGATCGCGACATTGTCGATCATTGTTGGCCTGTACCTCGCCTGGTTCAAGGCGCCGGCCGACTACCAGCAGGGCGAGACCATCCGGATCATGTTCATCCATGTGCCGGCCGCCTGGCTCGCCATGATGTTCTATTCGATGATGGCGCTTTCGGCGCTGGGCACGCTGGTCTGGCGCCATCCCCTCGCCGATGTCGCGCAGAAGGCGGCCGCTCCGATCGGCGCCTGCTTCGCGCTGATCTGCCTGATCACGGGCGCGCTCTGGGGCAAGCCGATGTGGGGCACCTATTGGGTCTGGGACGCGCGGCTGACATCCATGCTCGTGCTGCTGCTGGTCTATCTCGGCATCGTCGCGCTCTGGCGGGTTCTCGACGATCCCTCGCGCGCGGCGCGGGCCGTCGCCATCCTGACGCTGGTCGGCTTCGTCAACGTGCCGATCATCAAGTTCTCGGTCGACTGGTGGAACACCCTGCACCAGCCGGCCTCGGTGCTGCGCATGGGCGGGCCGACGATCCATCCCGCGATGCTGTGGCCGCTGCTGATCCTGGCGGTCGGTTTCACGCTGATGGCGCTGTCGCTGCACATGGTTGCGATGCGCGCCGAGATCATGCGCAGGCGGGTGCGGACACTGACGATCCTCGAAGCCGAGCGGCTCGACCGCTTGGCGGCACAAGGTGTCCCGGCATGAGCACGCTTCTCGACGGAATCGGGCCGCATGCCGGTTTCATCCTGGCTTCCTATGGCGCCTCGGCGCTCGTCCTTCTCGGATTGACGCTGGCGATCCTGCGCGACCATGCCGCCCAGAAACGGGCACTCGATGCGCTGGAGCGTCGCGGCGCCGGTCGCCGTTCGGGCCGGGAGGCGGCATGAGCCAGGTCGAAGTCACGCCGCGGCGGCGTTCGCCGCTGGTTTTTCTCGCGCCGCTGATCATTTTCGGCCTGCTTGCCATCGTCTTCGGCATCGGGCTGTTCAGCGGCGACAAGAGCAAGGTGCCCTCGGCTCTGATCGGGCGTGTCGCGCCGGCGATCACGCTTGCGCCGCTGGACGGGCTGCAGCGGGACGGCAAGCCGGTGCCGGCCTTCGGCAATGCCGATCTCGCGGGGGGGAAGGCGACGCTGGTCAATGTCTGGGCGAGTTGGTGCGCGCCCTGCCGCGTCGAGCATCCCGTGCTGATGGGCCTCGCCGAGACTGACGCCGTCAAGCAAGGCAAGGTCGCGCTGGTCGGGATGAACTACAAGGACGAGGCCGAGAATGCCCGCCGTTTCCTCGGTGCGCTCGGCAATCCGTTCTCGGCGGTCGGTGTCGACCGGGCCGGGCGCGGCGCGATCGAATGGGGCGTCTACGGCGTGCCCGAGACCTTCGTCATCGGGCCGGATGGCCATATCCTCGACAAGCATGTCGGGCCGCTCGACCAGAATGCGGCGAGCAAGCTGCTGCAGCGGGCGCTGAAGGCGCGCTGACAAGGCACGACCCACCCCCTCTCCCCTTGCGGGAGAGGGCCGGGGTGAGGGGGCGCGCTGTGCTGAATCGTTTTATGGTCGGTTGTGCGCTAACCGGAGAGGCCTGAGCGACCCCTCATCCGTCTCGGCTTTGCCGAGCCACCTTCTCCCGCAGGGGGAGAAGGGAAGGCTGCGCCTCAGGCCGCGCGCTTGGAGCCGACGAGGCTCTGGAACAGGCCGCGCCCATCCGTACCGCCGACCAGCGAATCGATCAGGTTTTCCGGGTGCGGCATCAGGCCGAGCACGTTGAAACCGGGCGAATAGATGCCGGCGATGTTGTTGAGCGAGCCGTTCGGGTTTGCCGCCGGGGTGACATTGCCCTCGGCATCCGCATAGCGGAAGGCGACGAGGCCTTCGCCTTCGAGGCGGGCGAGCGTCTCGGCATCGGCGATGTAGTTGCCTTCGCCATGGGCGATGCAGACATCGATCGCCTGACCCTTGGCATAGGCGCTCGTATAGGGCGTATCGTTGCGCTCGACCTTGAGGTACTGGCGCTTGCAGACGAATTTCAGATGGGCGTTGCGCACGAGGATACCGGGCAGGAGCCCTGCCTCGCAGGCGATCTGGAAGCCGTTGCAGATCCCCAGCACATAGCCGCCGCGGGCGGCATGGGCGCGGGTCGCGTCCATGATATGGGCGCGGCCGGCGATGGCGCCGGTGCGCAGATAGTCGCCATAGGAGAAGCCGCCGGGCAGCACGACGAGATCGGTCCCGGCCGGCAGCTCGGTGTCGCCGTGCCAGACATGGGTGACTTCGGCGCCGGCCTGCTTCAACGCCTTGGCGACGTCGCCCTCACGGTTGGAGCCGGGAAAGGTGATGACGGCGGCTTTCATCGCTCAGGCTCCGATCTCGACGCGGTAGTTCTCGATCACGGTATTGGCGAGGAGCTTTTCGCAGGCGGCCTTGAGGGCGGCCTCGGCGGCGGCCTTGTCCGAGCCCGAGAGCTCGATATCGAAGACCTTGCCCTGGCGCACCGATTCCACGCCGGCGATGTCGAGCGACTTCAGCGCGCCCTCGATCGCCTTGCCCTGCGGATCGAGCACGCCGTTCTTCAGGGTGACGGTGACGCGGGCTTTCATGGGGTTCTCCGGACGCGGATTGTTACGGGGTGCTTTAGAGGCGAATCGGGGCGGGCTCAACCGTTTCCCACCGTTTCACGTGAATCAGCGGCTGCGCCAGGCGGCCTCGGCGTTGCGGCGGGCGGCTTCGGCGGTCTCGCTCACGGCAAGCGCCAGCACGAGACGGTCGCTCTCGCGGCCGTAGAGGATCGCGGTGACAGCCTGGCGGCCGGCGGTGTCAAGCGAGCGGATGGTGACGAGAACGCCTTTGGCTTCAGCCGAATCGATGCGAGCGACATCGGTGGTGCTGCGGGCTTCCGGTTTCGCTTCCGGCTTCTTCTTCTGGTTGCGCTGCGCCTTGCGGCGCTCGGCCGCCTTCGCAGCCGCGAGCTGAGCGAAGGCTTGCCCGAGGCTGGCTGGGCTTTCCGACAGGGCCTTTTCCATGTCGCGCGCCCGGCCGCCTTCGAGGGCGACGACCGCCGCAAAGCCCTGGCGCGTGCAGCTGTCGCGCGGACAGAACACCATCGAGCGGGCTTCGAGCCCGTCATTCAGCACCCAGGAGCCGATCGGCAGGGGCTGCCAGCCCTGCGAAGCCGGCAGATCGGCGATGCCGGGTCCGAAATGATGCGAGCAGGCTCCGAGCAGGAGGCTGCCGGTCAAGAGCAGGGCCGCGACATGAAAACGGGAGCGCATGCGCTCCCGTGTCATTCGCGAAAATGGCGCCGCGATGGCCTTCACTGCACGAGGCGCGGGCCGGATGGGCCGGGGTTCTCGTTCTCGCCCAAGATGCCGAGGCGGCGGGCGACTTCGGAATAGGCCTCGATCAGGCCGCCCATGTCGCGGCGGAAGCGGTCCTTGTCCATCTTGTCCTTGGACTTGATGTCCCAGAGACGGCAGGAATCCGGGCTGATCTCGTCGGCGACGACGATGCGCATCATCTCGCCTTCCCAGAGGCGGCCCGTCTCCATCTTGAAGTCGACGAGGCGGATGCCGGCGCCGAGGAACAGGCCGGAGAGGAAGTCGTTGACGCGGATGGCGAGCGCCATGATGTCGTCGATCTCCTGCGGCGTCGCCCAGCCGAAGGCGGTGATGTGCTCTTCCGAGACCATCGGATCGTTCAGCGCGTCGTTCTTGTAGTAGAACTCGATGATCGAGCGCGGCAGCTGCGTGCCTTCCTCAAGGCCCAGCCGCGTCGCCAGCGAGCCGGCGGCGATGTTGCGCACGACGACCTCGAGCGGGATGATCTCGACCTCGCGGATGAGCTGCTCGCGCATGTTCAGCCGGCGGATGAAATGCGTGGGCACCCCGATATCGTTGAGATTCGAGAAGATGTGCTCGGAGATGCGGTTGTTGAGCACGCCCTTGCCGTCGATCACTTCATGCTTCTTGGCATTGAAGGCGGTGGCGTCATCCTTGAAATGCTGGATCAGCGTACCGGGCTCGGGTCCTTCATAGAGGACCTTCGCCTTGCCTTCGTAAATGCGACGGCGGCGATTCATGGGTATGTACCGTGGCTTGAGGAAATCCAAAGGTTGGCCCTTCTCTGGACGCGATGGGGTCGCGGCGGGATCTGGCCCCTGATCTGTTCTTGTCCTTCGCCGTCGGCTTGCCGGAGCCGCACAAGGCGAATCCAGCGGCGGCAACGGCGCCGGTTGTGAGCGGGAGCGCCAAGGGCGCCCTCGCGCCTGCTATATGGAGTGTCTGCGCCGCAAACGCAACAAATCGGCGTCCGGAGGCCTCCGGACGCTTAAAGACCGCTGAAGATCCCGATCGAGGCTGGCCCTTGCCCTGCCATCGGCCTATATGTCTGGGGCTATATATCGCCCCAGACAAGGACATGGACGCCGAATGACGACCTTCGACCAGCGCAAGGATGCCTACGAGAACAAGTTCGCCCATGACGAGGAGCTGCGCTTCAAGGCGACAGCCCGGCGCAACAAGCTGCTCGGGCTCTGGGCTGCCGAGAAGCTCGGCAAGAGCGGCGCCGATGCGGAGGCCTATGCCAAGTCGGTCGTCGTGGCCGATTTCGAGGAGGCCGGCGACGAGGACGTGGTGCGCAAGGTCAAGAACGACTTCGCGCTTGCCGGCGTCTCCATCACCGATACCGAGATCCGCACGGTGATGACCGAGCTGCTGATCAAGGCGGCCGACGACATTCAGGCCGCACGCTAAGCGCACGCCTTCGGCCGCATCCCGGCTGACGCAGGACGTCTTTGAAACGGGCGCATGGGCGCCCGTTTGCTTTTCCGGGCTGACACTGTTCAACCTGCATCGACCGCCGCAACGCCCGAAATGCGGCCAGACACGGATGAACGCATCATGGCCAAGCCCACCGTCCTCGCTTCCCTCGCCGATCGTTTCGCCCGGGGTGACAGCGTCGTCTCGGCCTGGTGCGGTTTGCCCGACCCCTCCGTCTCGGCGATCCTGGCGCAGGAGGATTTCGATGCGATCACGCTCGACATGCAGCACGGGCCGATCACACTCGCCGAGGTCATTCGCGCGATCCCGCTGATCAACGCCGCCGGCAAGCCGGTGATCGCGCGCATTCCGGTCGGCGAATTCCAGAACGTCTCGAAGCTGTTCGACAGCGGCGTCTCCGGCGTCATCGCGCCGATGATCAACACGATGGAGGATGCGCGTCGCTTCGCGGCCTATGCCAAGTATCCGCCGATGGGCGAGCGCAGCTGGGGCAGCTATGGCGGTCTCGGGGCCTCGGGCCTCGACCAGAACAGCTATCTCAAGACCGCCAACAGCTTCTCGATGACCTTCGCGATGATCGAGACGCGCGAGGCGATGGCGATCGTCGACGACATCCTGGCGCTGGACGGGATCGACGCGCTCTTCGTCGGGCCGTCCGACCTGTCGATCGCATTGTCCGGCGGGGCGAAGGTCGATGCCACCGCGCGCGAGGTCGATGAGGCGCTCAAGCATGTCGTCGCCCGCGCTTCGGCGGTGAACAAGCCGGTCGCGTTCTATTGCGCGACGGCGGAGCGCGCCAAGCAGGGCCTCGAGATGGGCGCGCGCATGGTCACCGTGATGAGCGATTCAGGAATGCTGAAGGCGGCCGCGCAGGCGGCGCTGAAGATCACGCGGGGCTGATCTCGGATTACGTCTCCTCGCCTCTCGCTTTTACGAGGAAACACGCCGTCATCCCGGGCTTGACCCGGAATCCATGCCGGACCGGTCCCGATAAAGGTTCAGGCATGGATCCCGGATTTCCGCTTCGCTGCGTCCGGGATGACCCGCGCTCTTCTTAAACATGCGACGCGCCTCAGGCGTTGATGCCCTCGCGGCGTTTCAGCAGGGCGTAGTCCGCCCAGAGCAGCCGCGCCGCGACGCCGCGCCATGGCCGCCAGGCTTCCGCCATGGCCTGAAGCTCGGCCGGCTTCGGTCGGGCCGTGAGGCCGAAGGCGTGGCGGGCGGCTTCCTGGATGGCGAGGTCCCCGGCGGCGAAGCCGTCGCGGTGGCCGAGGCAGAACAGCAGATAGACATCCGCCGTCCAGGGGCCGATGCCCGAGATCGCCGTCATCTGCGCGTGAACCTCTTCCGGCGAGGCGTGTTCGAGCGCCTCGAAGGCGAAGCGCCGCTCGACCAGTGCGCTTGCGAGCGCGAGCAAGGTGCGCTGCTTCGGCCGCGACAGGCCGGACAGGCGCATGTCGTCATCGGTCGCAGCCAGGACGCGCTCTGGCGTCAGCGGGACGAAGACCCCGGCGAACCGGCTCCAGACGGCGCGCGCGCTGGCGACCGACAATTGCTGGGATACGATGATCGCGGCGAGGCCGGGAAAGCCGCCCTCGCGCAGCCGCAAGGGCGGCAGGCCGGTGCGCGCGACAATCGGCTGCCAGTCCGGGTGCAGGGCGACGAGGGCGGCCATGCCTTCCTCGAGATCGGCGTTTGATGTGATTCTCTCGATCATGGTCCGGGTATCGATGGCAGAGGCGACGGCTTTCGTCAGCAGGGAGCGGCTTGGCGCAGAACCGCGCAATGCCTAGACAGGATCGATGCAGCCCGCTCCACCCGTTTTCCGCTTCGCGCCGAGCCCGAACGGGCGGCTTCATCTTGGCCACGCGCTGTCGGCCCTGACCAATGAGGCGCTGGCCCGGCGTTTCGGCGGGCGCCTGCTGCTGCGGATCGAGGATATCGACCTGACCCGGTGCCGACCGGAACTCGTCGAGGGGATCGAGGCCGACCTGGCCTGGCTCGGCATTCGTTTCGAGCCCGGCTTCCGCAGGCAATCCCAGCATTTCGACGATTACGCCGGAGCGCTGGGGAGGCTGCGCCGGCGGGGGCTGGTCTATCCCTGTTTCTGTTCCCGGCAGGAGATCCGCAATGCGGTCGCGGCGCGGGAAACCGCGACCGGGCAGCCCTGGCCGGTCGATCCGGATGGCGCGCCGCTCTATCCCGGTTCCTGCAAGGGGCTCGCTTCCGACAATGCGGCGCAGCGCATCGCAGCCGGGGAACCGCATGTGCTGCGGCTCGACATGGCGGCGGCGCTCGCGGCGGCCGCGCTGCCGCTGAGCTATACGGTCTTCGATGCCGACGATGCCCGGCAGTCCGTGCCGGCTGCGCCAGAGCGCTGGGGCGATGTCGTGCTGGCCCGCAAGGACGTGCCGACGAGCTACCATCTCGCGGTCACCGTCGACGATGCGCTGCAGGGCGTGACCCATGTCGTGCGCGGCCGCGATCTCGAAGCGGCGACGGATGTCCACGTCCTGCTGCAGCACCTCCTTGGTCTGCCGACGCCGCTCTATCACTTCCACCGCCTGCTGCTCGACGACGACGGGCAGAAGCTCGCCAAGAGCCGGGATTCGCAGGGCCTTGCGGATTTGCGCGCCGATGGGATCACTGCGACAGAGATCCGCCGGCAGCTCGGCTTCGCCTGAACCCCTCAGCCGACGCCGAGGAAAGTCAGCCAGGCGGCTGTGGTGAACAGGGAGAGCAGGGTCGAGAGCGTGATCGCGCTCGATGCATCGGCTACGCCCTGCCGATAGCGCTCGGCGAAGAGATAGGCGTTGATCCCGCACGGGCAGGCCGCGAACAGCACGGCGACACCTGACCAGTGGGCTGGCATCTCGAAGACCCGCGTCGCCAGCCAATAGACCAGCAGGGGATGCAGGCCGAGCTTCAATCCGCTGAGGACCGCCGGCAGGGCGAGGCCGGATTCGAGGCCGTAGCGGCGCATGGCGATGCCCAGGCTGATCAGTGCGCAGGGCACGGCAGCGCCTGCCAGCAGATCGACCAGCGTCCAGGCCGGCTCGGGAATGTACGCGATGAATGGACGGGCTGCCGATCCCAGCAGGATGCCGATGATGATCGGATGGGTGAACAGGCGCTTGACCAATTGCGGGATCGAGGCCGACCGCCCTTCCGCCAGCAGCGTCGCCGCCGTCATCGTGACCGGCAGATGGACGGCGAGCAGCAGGCCGAGCGGCACGGCGCCGGCATCGCCATAGGCCTTCAGGATCATGGGGACGCCGACGAAAACGGTGTTCGACTGCGCGGCGGCAAAGCCGGAGACGACGAGTTCCGGCCCCTTGCGGGCGAAGAACCTGGCCGCGATGACCATCGCCAGCGCCCAGACCACGGCGAGGCCGGCGAAATAGGCGATCCAATAGCCCCAGGGCTGGGTCACGGGGATGTCGGCCTTGGCGAGCGTGCGGAACAGCAGGCAGGGCACGGCGAGGACGAAGACGAAATCCGACAGGCCCTCGCCCGTGGTTTCGCGCAGGAGCTTGCTCCAGCGTGCGAGATAGCCGAGGCCGATCAGCCCGAAGACGGGCAGGACGACGAGGAGAGAAGCGAGCATGGCTTCGGAACTCGCGCGAGAGAGGAACGCCTCCCTCCGCGGTGTCCGCTTGCGGGTGCGCTGTCAAGCAGCCGAAGCGGAGCGGAGGTTCTAACGCTTTGCCGTCATGCGCTCAGCGCAATTGCGCGAGCGT
>Ga0209368_1000262_pt1 | contig 65550 bp, 69 predicted proteins | sample EBPBio242008_DNA_FD_185862 | JGI IMG/M metagenome (GOLD analysis project Ga0209368, IMG submission 185862) | Wastewater treatment Type I Accumulibacter community from EBPR Bioreactor in Madison, WI, USA - Reactor 1_4/24/2008_ DNA (SPAdes)... | ecosystem: Engineered > Bioreactor > EBPR >...
ATAAAAAAGCCCGCCAACATTTGTCAACGGGCTTATTTTCTTTAATTGAAAAATTCTACCAAATATCTAATCCAAATTTCTCTGCATTTTCCTGCGCATCTTCGTAGCCCGCATCTTGGTGGCGGAGTACGCCCATTGCAGGGTCGTTGTGGAGTACGCGTTTTAGGCGCTCATCGGCATCGGCAGTACCGTCGGCTACAATCACCATACCTGCGTGTAATGAATAACCCATTCCTACACCGCCGCCGTGGTGAAAGCTTACCCAACTGGCACCACCTGCCGTGCTGATTAAGGCATTCAAAATCGGCCAATCGGCTACGGCATCACTGCCGTCTTTCATTGCTTCGGTTTCGCGGTTGGGTGAGGCTACCGAACCACAGTCGAGGTGGTCGCGACCAATGACAATCGGAGCTTTTACCTTGCCTTCGCGCACGAGTTGGTTGAAGAGCAAACCTGCTTTTTCGCGTTCGCCCATACCTAGCCAGCAAATACGCGCGGGCAAACCCTGGAAAGCGATTTTTTCCTTTGCCATCTTGAGCCAGCGCTGCAAGCCCTCGTTTTCGGGGAAGAGTTCGGCAAGTGCTTTGTCGGTGGTGTAGATATCTTCGGGGTCGCCACTGAGTGCTACCCAACGGAAAGGCCCTTTGCCTTCGCAGAACAATGGACGAATATAGGCCGGTACAAAACCAGGGAAATCAAAAGCGTGTTCTACACCACGTTTGTCGTGTGCTTGTCCGCGGAGGTTGTTGCCATAGTCGAAGGTGATGGCGCCACGTTTTTGCAATTCGAGCATCAACTTGACGTGATGCGCCATAGTGTCGAGCGATAGTTTCTTATACTCTTCTGCATTTTTTTCGCGGAGCACATTGGCCTCAAGCACACTCATTCCTTCAGGGAAATAACCAATTAACTCATCATGTGCAGAGGTTTGGTCGGTTAGGGTATCTGGAGTAATATTTCGGTCGATTAACCTTTGCAATAAATCAACAACGTTGCAGACAACTCCGATAGAAAGGGCTTCGCCAGTGGTTTTGGCACGGAGTGCTTCGTCAATAGCCTCATCAATGTTATGGAACATCTTGTCGATGTATCGGGTATCTAGACGTTTTTGGATGCGCCATTCTTCTACTTCGGCAGCAAGGCAAACACCCTCGTTCATAGTAATGGCCAGTGGTTGAGCGCCACCCATACCCCCAAGTCCGGCAGTAACATTCAAAGTGCCTTTGAGTGATCCCTTAAAATGCTTGTTGGCCAAAGACAGATAGGTTTCGTAAGTACCTTGTACAATCCCTTGCGAACCGATATAGATCCAACTTCCGGCGGTCATTTGTCCGTACATCATCAAGCCTTTGGCTTCTAGCTCGCGGAAATGCTCCCAAGTAGCCCAACGGCCTACAAGGTTTGAATTTGCAATCAGAACACGTGGTGCATTTTTGTGCGAACGCAGCACACCAACTGGTTTTCCGCTTTGCACCATCAAGGTTTCGTCTTGGTTGAGGTTGCGCAGGCAATCTAGTATTTTATCGAAGCTTTCCCAGTTGCGGGCAGCTTTCCCGATACCACCATACACCACCAAATCTTCGGGGCGCTCGGCCACTTCGGGGTCCAGGTTGTTTTGAATCATTCGGTAAGCAGCTTCGGTCACCCAGTTTTTACAGTGTAGAGTAGTGCCAGTAGGTGATTTAATCACTCGTTTGCTAGTTTGTATGCTCATATAAATGTGTTGTTATTTTGCTCTTGCTCAAATGTTTGGGCTTTAAAAGCCGTACGGTCAAATTTGTAAGACATAAAAAAATTAATATGCTTGAACCAAAACTTCTGTCGGTATATTAAGAGTTTTATGTAATTTCCTAATCATTTCAAGTGTCAGTTTCCTTTTCTTATTGAGTATCTCACTTGCACGGCTTTTCATTCCAAAAATGGCTGCTAAGTCTTTTTGGCTGATTTCCATTTGCTCCATCCTAAATTTAATAGCTTCAATAGGGTCTGGAAGATCAATGGGGAATTTTTGATTTTCATAATGCTCAATGAGCATACCCAAAATCTCTAACTCATCACCTTCTTTGGTATTTTTTTTGGCATCAAAAATCACTTCAAGCCTTGCTAAAGCCTCTTCGTAGTCTTTTTTTGTTTTGATAGGTTTGATGTCCATAATTCTAAATTGTGTTTGCGTTAATTGTATCGTATTTTTTGTGCGTACCTATAAATCGAATCCATACCATTTGATGGTCGTAACTGATTTTCACAATCAGTCGATAACTATTGCCTTTAATATTAAAAACTACTCGATTGTCATTTAAAAAACTTGCTGTGGGAAATTCAGCCTTAATGCATCTCGGTGTTTTCCATTCTGCTTGCGATGCTTCTTGGTACCAAGATTTCAATTGCTGTTCACAGTCAGTATGAATCTCCCAAAATTCCTTCAATGTACTTTTTGCGATAACTCTCAATTGCTATTCTTTTACAAAGATAACGAAAGTTCCCAAAATGGGAATTGTTTATTTTTACAAAATCGTCCCCTTAATATTCTCCAAAATATCTGCAGTTTCTTCTTTGCTATTACCTTCGGAATATACGCGCAGCAAAGGTTCTGTACCACTAGCACGAAGCATCATCCAGCCGCCATTATCTAGGTGATATTTAACGCCATCAATAGTTTCTACTTTGTTGAAAGTGTATTTGCCAAATTGTTTGTATTCGCCAGCCAAAGCTTTTTTGATAATGCTCTCTTTCTTTTCGTTTTCAATCGTCAAGTCGAGGCGGTCGTAACTGAAAGTACCCACTACGTCGTACACTTCTTGGCATAATTGTTTCAAAGTTTTGCCTGTTTGGGTCATCAAATCATAAATCAACAAACCATCATAGATACCATCGCGCTCGGGGATATGGCCTTTTACCGCAATGCCACCACTTTCTTCGCCACCCACCAGCACATCCTCTTGTGTCATAATTTCAGAGATGTATTTGAAACCAATTGGTGTTACTTCTACGGGCAAACCATAAGCTTCGGCCATACGTTTTACACGGTCGGTTACCGAGAAAGCAATGGCTACTTTGCCGCTTAAGCCTTTTACTTTATGCAAATATTGAATGAGCAACAAAATGATGTGGTGTGAATCTACGAAATGACCATCCTCGTCGTACAAACCGATACGGTCGGCATCGCCATCGGTAGCCAAACCTAATTTCAACTCAGGCGTGTTGGCCATTGTTGCGGAGAGTTCTTTAAGGTTTTTATCAATGGGTTCGGGAGCTTGACCTAAGAATCCCGGATTGTCATCGCAATGAATCAAAACGGCATTGGGCAATAGTTTACGAATCACATTTTGACCAGCTCCAAACATCGCATCATATGCCAGTTTGAAAGGCGAGTTGTTTAGTTTTTCAAAATCAAATTTCTCTTTTAAATAGTTGATATACATCGCCTCAAGGTCAACGTATTCCAACATTCCCACATTTTTAAAATGCTCGATACTGTCTTTTGTAATGCTTACTTCATCAGGAATCAAAGCTTCAACTTCAGCAATTTGTGCAGGGCTCGTAGGGCCACCGTGAGGACCTTTTAGTTTAAAACCATTGTAGCCTACAGGGTTGTGAGATGCGGTAATCACTACACCTTGTTGCGCGTTCAAATGCAATACGCCCATTGAAATCATCGGGGTGCTCACAAAACCTTTTGCCAGCAATACTTTGATGCCATTAGCGCAAAGAACTTTTGCAGTTGTTTCGGCAAACATTTCGCCACCAAAACGACAATCATGACCTACTACCACTGTGTTGTTTTGTCCCTTTTGATTCAACCATGTAGCCAATCCCTGGGCTACACGAGCTACGTTGTACACAGTATATTCTTGAGCAATGATGGCGCGCCAACCGTCGGTGCCAAATTTGATTTTTTCAGTTTGCATAAATGGTAATTTAAAATCAATAATTTTGAGCCGCAAATGTACGTTTTTCGGCTTATCGTTTTAAGTAATATTGCTATACATTTATTAAAATCATTGATGCCATAGAAAACCAACAAAACGCTTACCTTTATTTTCTGAATTTGAAATTTGTTTTCATAACAAGCGATAGTCATAATTATGCCCACTACTTGTATCCGTATATTTTTATTTATTTTTATTTTGGGAGCGAGTGCTCCATCTACTGCCCAAATATTTTCTAGCAAAGACAGCACTGCCAAGCCAACTCCATTGCCCAAGCCCATCATCAAAAGACCTAAGCCTATAACCAAAGAAAGAAGTGCAGGTCTTCGATTGAACACAGATGGATGGTCGGTTTTTTTTGAAAGTGGAAAAGTAAAATCTCAGGATGTAAAGCGGATGGATATGTTTCATGATGTTCGTATTCTGCAATTTGAATTTAGTGAGCGCCGTCATCCGAAAGAATTGAAAATGTATGGCTGGGATAGAGACAGACAAAGTGATCAAATGTATGTTTTTGGGAAAATAAATAATTTTTACGCCCTGAAATTTAATATTGGCAATCGTAAGATGTTGGCTGGTAAGCCTTATCCCAAAGCTGTTTCTGTACATTGGGTATATGCTGCGGGATTGTCATTGGGCTTACTCAAACCTTATTACGTCAATGCTTATGATGGTGCTGGGAAACCTGAGGTGATGAAATATTCAGAAGAAACAGCACCTTATTTTTTAAACTCATTAAATGTAATTGGCGCAAGTGGACTAGCTCAAGGATTGGGAGAAATTAAAATCAAACCGGGCTTACACCTTAAATCGGCATTGCATTTTGACTATGCGGCAGATAAGTTTGTTGTTTCTGCAATTGAGATTGGTGGTACAGCTGAGATTTATGCCTCAAAAATTGAATTAATGGCTAATCAGAATGCTACACAATACTTTTTTAACCTTTATGCAGGCATTCAATTTGGCAAACGCAAACGTTAGCCCTAATTTTGCCTTTCAAATTTTCTATGCAAGAACTTAACGTAATCAGTAATACTGTAAATATAGAGGAGCCAAGGGTGAAAAAGCCTAATTGGCTACGTGTAAAATTACCAACAGGTGAAGGATATAGACATGTTCGTGGATTGGTAGATACGCACAAATTACACACCATTTGCGAAAGTGGCAATTGCCCCAATATGGGTGAATGTTGGGGTGCAGGTACAGCTACTTTTATGATTTTGGGTAATATTTGTACCCGCTCTTGTGGTTTTTGTGCCGTGGCAACAGGAAAACCCTTGCCACCAGATTGGGATGAACCACAGCGCGTTGCTGAAGCTATCCATCTGATGAAGGTAAAACATGCTGTAATCACTTCAGTGGACAGGGACGAATTGAAAGATGGTGGTTCTATTATTTGGGCCAATACCATTAAGTCTGTACGAATGCTCAATCCCGAAACTACTTTAGAAACGCTGATTCCTGATTTTAGAGGTCAATGGGAGAATCTTCAAAACATCATTGATGTGGCACCCGAGGTGGTTTCACATAATATTGAAACAGTAGAACGTTTAACCAAACAAGTTCGAATTCAAGCCAAATATCACCGTAGTATGGAAGTGTTGCGTCGCCTCAAAGACGGTGGTATGCGTACTAAAAGTGGTATTATGCTCGGGCTTGGAGAAACGAAGGAAGAAGTGTTGCAAACGATGCAAGATTTAGCGGACAATGGTTTAGATGTTTTGACAATTGGCCAATACTTGCAACCGACACCAAAGCATTTACCCGTAGCTCGCTTTGTGCATCCTGATGAATTTGCCGAATATCGTGAGGCTGGTTACCAAATGGGCCTTGATTTTGTAGAAAGTGGGCCTTTAGTGCGTTCATCCTATCATTCCGAAAGACATTTGATTAAAGGGGAAGGAAGAGCAAAATGGATGGAAGAAAAAATAACTAATTAATACTACAAAAATGGAAGCTTATTTAAAGGCTTCCATTTTTATTTGATGTTGGCAAAAGTCGTATTCTCTCTCCTCATTTGAGGCAATAATGACTAGTCTGTTTTTACCGAATTCTTTGATCCAATTTCTATATTGTTCTACGCCAGCCTGGTCAAGATTAGTACAAGGTTCGTCAAGCATTAATATCGGAGTATTGGAAAAAATAGCTTGGGCAAGTTTTACTCTTTGTTTCATTCCAGAAGAAAAGTTGCTGATGAACTTGTCTTTAGCAGCTTGTAATCCAATAATGTCAATAATTTGTGAGACACTGAGCCCTGGGTAAACAGCTTTAAAGCTAAAATGAAAATGCAACATTTCATTTAGTGTCATTTCCTCGATTAATTCCATACCCGGAGCGCAGAAACTGAGTTCTTTAAAAATGTCTTCTGCGGCAATTTCTAAATTATCCTTGCTATAGATTACTTTTCCTTTAGTGGCAGATTGCATTCCTGCAATAATGCGCAATAAAGTTGATTTTCCGCTACCGTTTGCGCCAAGTAAGGCATAACTCTGAGCTGCTTCAAATAGGAGTGAAACATCTCTGAAAATACTGTGTTGCAAAAAACGTTTACTTACCGACTCAACCGAGATCTTCATTATTGCGTCTTGTGTAACCTCTCATTATTCCACGGCCTGTTTCACGAATAAAATTCACAATTTCATCACGCTCATCCGAAACAGGAATTTCGGCTTCAATAATATCCAAAGCCTTACTGACATTGTATCCGCGAACAAAAAGGATGCGATAAATATCCAGAATATGGTTGATTTTTTGGGTGTCATATCCTCGGCGTTTCAATCCGACAGAGTTGACGCCTGCATAAGAAATGGGTTCACGTGCAGCTTTGATATAAGGAGGGACATCCTTACGTACCAAAGACCCTCCAGTAACAAAGGAATAAGAGCCAATCCGCACAAATTGCTGAACGGCTGTTAATCCCCCCAAAACTACATTGTCGCCAACGGTTATGTGCCCGGCTAATGTAGTGTTGTTGGCGAAAATGCAATAATTACCTACGATGCAATCATGCGCAATATGCGAATAGGCCATAATCAGACAATTATTTCCTATTTCTGTTTTTTTACGGTCAAGTGTACCTCTATTGATGGTGACGCATTCGCGAATGGTGCAATTGTCTCCGATGATAGTCAAAGTTTCTTCACCGCGATATTTTAGGTCTTGGGGAATTGCTGATATAACTGCTCCTGAAAATATGTTGCAATTTTTACCGATGCGTGCACCTTCCATAATAGTGACATTGGAAGCTATCCACGTTCCTTCACCAATTTCTACATTTTTGTGAATGGTGGTAAAAGGATCGATAGTAACATTAGCGCCAATTTTGGCTTCAGGGTGTATATATGTTAATGGATGAATCATTATTTTTCTTTTCTTACAAGTTGAGCAACTAATTCCGCCTCTGTTACTAGTTTGTTTCCAACATAGGCAGTTCCTTTCATTTCAAATATACCTCTTCTAACAGGGCTCGTCAACTCCATGTTGATCACTAAGGTGTCGCCAGGTACCACTTTTTGTTTGAATTTAACTTTATCCATTTTAAGGAAGTAGGTATCGTAATTTTCAGGGTCTTGATAAGAGTTTAATGCCAAAATTCCACCCACTTGTGCCATAGCTTCTATTTGCAAAACACCTGGCATTACTGGGTTTCCTGGAAAATGTCCGGTAAAGAATTGTTCGTTCATGGTTACGTTTTTGATTCCCACAACGTGCTTTTCAGACATCTCAATAATCTTATCTACCAAAAGAAAGGGGTATTTGTGTGGTAGTATTTTTTCTATCTGGTTGATGTCATAAATAGGAGCAACGTTGGGGTCGTAACTGGGTACTCCTGCTAAGTGTTTATTAGCTTTGATATATTGCTTGATTTTTTTGGCGAATGCCACATTGGTGGCGTGCCCTGGTCTGCTGGCAATTATATGTGCATTAATAGGGTAACCGATTAGGGCCAAATCACCAACAACATCTAATAATTTGTGCCTTGCTGGTTCATTGGGGAAGTTGAGTTGAAGGTTATTTAAAATGCCTTCTTGTTTGACCTCCATCGTTTCTTTTTTGAATACTTTGGCCAAATGATTTAATTCATCTTGACTGACGGGTTTATCTACCACGACAATGGCATTACTGAGATCCCCGCCTTTAATCAGATTGTTTTCCAATAAGTACTCAACTTCGTGTAGGAAACAAAAAGTTCTGCAATTTCCGATTCCCGATTTGAATTCATTGATATGCTTTAAGCTGGCATGTTGTGTGCCCAAAATTGGAGAATTGAAATCAATCATTGTAGTGATTTGATAATTCTGAGAGGGGATAGCCAACATATCCACATTTTTTACGGGGTCGTAAAAATGAATGTTATTGTCAAGTGTAAATACCACTCTTTTTGCATCTTGTTCTTGGATGCCAACACTTTCTATGGCTTCAATAAATTCTCTGCTGCTTCCATCTAATATAGGTACTTCAGGAGCATTGATTTCAATAAGGGCATTGTCTATATGGCACCCTACCAAGGCAGCCAATAAATGCTCTATTGTGCTTATCCTTGCCCCGTTTTGTTCAATAGTTGTACCACGAGAAGTATCTACTACTAAGTCGCAATCTGCTTTGACAATTGGTTGCTCAGGTAGGTCTATTCGCTGAAAGCGATATCCTAAACCAACATTTGCAGGTTTGATGGTGATCGTTACAGTAGCACCAGTATGCAAGCCCACGCCCGAAAGTGTGACTGGCTCTTTAATTGTATGCTGGTTAGATGAATTTGGATGATTGTTTTGCAAAATAAAGTTTTTTTGATTCGTCAAATAAATGGTAGAATTTCTTTCTATTGTGGTTTGTTTTCTATCAGGTTTTGATTCAAATTTTGTTCTGTTAGTTGTGCCACAATTTTTTCTAGTTGCGCTATTCTTTGTTGTAGCTCTGGCAAATGTCTGAAAATTGCTTGACTTTTCAGTACGCTTTTATAATCAAATGCTGGTGTGCCATTGAGCACAGTATTGGGTGTATCTACCGATTTAGAAACACCGCTTTGGGCATTAATATTAGTGTGATCGGCCAGATGTATGTGTCCTATAATGCCCACCTGTCCGCCAATCATACAATATTTGCCAATTTTAGAGCTACCTGCAATTCCGGTTTGTGCCGCAATAACGGTGCTCTCATCAATTTCTACATTGTGCGCAATCTGAATCAAATTGTCAAGTTTTACACCTTTGCGAATTATGGTGTGGCCCATTGTTGCTCTGTCGATAGTGCTGTTGGCGCCAATTTCCACATCTTCTTCTATAATTACATTGCCTATTTGAGGGATTTTTTGGTAAGAGCCGTCGGGTTGTGGGGCAAAACCAAATCCGTCACTGCCAATTACCGTTCCTGAATGGATGATACTCCTGGCACCAATTACACAATCATCATAGACCCGTACACCTGAGTATAAATGAACATCATCGCCAATGACCGCGCCTCGCCCTACATAACAATTGGGGTATATTTTTGCTCCATCGCCAATAACGGCATCTTCGGCAATATAGCTGAATGCGCCAATATAGACCTGATTGCCAACTTTGGCACTTGGGGCAATAAAACAGGGTTGTTCAATTTCTTTGGGCGTTTTCGCCGAAATCATCTCGTTGTACTTTTGCAACAGCAATGCAAAACTTGCATAGGCATCAGGTACCCTTATTAAGGTTGCTTTGGTTTCTTTAATGAGATTCAACGAATCATTTACCAATACTACTGATGCTGGTGTAAGGTATAAGTATTCTATGTATTTTGGATTTGAAATAAAGCACAGTGATCCTGAGTTTGCTTCTTCAATTTTGTTGACGCTTGTTACCTTGGCGTCTGGATTCCCTTCTATTTTGCCACCCAAAAGAGTAGCTATTTGCGCGGCGCTAAATTGCATTCAGAAATAGATATTGTGTTGTAAAACTTAAGTGTCGGATTCTTTAGTTTAAAATCGAACGCTAAAGGTAACTAAAAAGGCTGCATCACAAATTGGTTTAACATTTGTAAAACACTAAACGACATTAAATCAAATTTAGTATATTATGTGAGCAAAAAAGTTGTTTTATAAATCCTGAATTTGTGTAGGTTTGCGCTATGTCTATTAGTGTTCAATCGCTCACCAAAATATATGGTACACAAAAAGCGGTAAATAATATTTCATTCGAAATACCAAAGGGTCAGATTGTAGGTTTTTTAGGCCCAAATGGCGCTGGTAAATCAACCACTATGAAAATGATTACCAGTTATTTGCCTCCTACTAAAGGCACAGCAACTGTATGTGGCTTTGATGTTCAAACACAATCTATGGAGTTGCGCAAGCATATTGGTTATTTGCCCGAGCAAAACCCACTTTATTATGATATGTACGTGCGCGAATATCTCGAATTGACAGCAGGAATTCACCAAATAGAGAAGAGCAAAAGGGCTGGCCTAATTGAAGAAATGATTAAAATGACTGGCCTTGGTAAGGAAGCTCATAAAAAAATTGGTACCTTAAGCAAAGGCTATAAACAACGTGTTGGGCTTGCACAAGCAATGATTCACAATCCAGATGTTTTGATACTAGATGAGCCCACCTCTGGCCTCGACCCTAATCAGATTGTCGAAATCCGAGATCTAATTATTAACATCGGGAAAGAAAAAACAGTTTTACTCTCCACACATATTATGCAAGAGGTAGAAGCGATGTGCAGCCGCGTAATTATCATTAATAACGGCAATATTGTGGCTGATGACAATATTCAAAACCTTCAGAAAACTGGCAACAATAGTACCTTAGTTGTAACTTTCGAAACTGTTGTTTCTCCAACTTTATTAAAGGAAATCAAAGGAGTTGGTAAAATAGAAGACATCGGCAATATGCGTTGGAAACTGTATACCTCAAAGCCAGATGAATTGCGCAAAGCATTGATGCAGTGGGCACTCAATAATGATGTCAATATCAGTTCGCTACAATCCGAAACTCAAAGCATGGAGGATGTATTCAGGAGTGCGACCCAAGACATAAAATCGAAGTAAACTTATCGAACTAATCATAGGGTTAATCGTAGAACCCGCAAAAAAAACAGGATTAATTATGAATCATCTTGATATACTAAAAGAAAAACAAAAATTAGCCTTACTAGGTGGTGGAGAAAAACGTATAGACAGCCAACATAAAAAGGGCAAACTCACTGCCCGCGAAAGAATCCATTTGTTGATGGATGAAGGGTCTTTTGAAGAAATTGGCATGTTTGTTGCGCACCGAAGCAAAGATTTCGGGATGGAAAAAGAAATTTATTTAGGTGACGGCGTAGTGACTGGCTATGGTAAAATCAATGGTCGGACGGTGTATGTTTTCTCTCAGGATTTTACTGTTTTTGGTGGTAGTTTATCCGAAACTCATGCCGAAAAGATTTGTAAAATAATGGATTTGGCAATACAAAATGGAGCCCCTGTTATCGGGCTTAATGATAGTGGTGGAGCACGAATTCAAGAAGGGGTTGTGTCTTTGGGCGGTTATGCCGATATCTTTCATCGCAATGTAAAAGCGTCAGGAGTTATTCCGCAATTATCTGCAATCATGGGGCCTTGCGCCGGCGGGGCAGTGTACTCACCTGCAATCACCGATTTTATCTCCATGGTAGAGCATAGTTCTTATATGTTTGTTACAGGGCCAAACGTAGTAAAAACAGTTACTCACGAAACAGTTACCAGTGAAGAGTTAGGAGGTGCTGCAACACATGCATCCAAGTCTGGTGTTACCCATTTTACCAGCAGCAATGAGGTAGAATGTATCAATCATCTCAAGAAATTATTGAGCTATATGCCACAAAATTGTGAAGATGATGCACCAGTTTATCCTTATGAGGCTGCTGATGAAATCAGGACGAAACTTAATAGCATCATTCCAGAAAACCCCAATCAGCCTTATGATATGAAGGAAGTAATAGAGGAAGTGGTAGATGCCGATTCTTTCCTTGAAGTACATCAGAATTATGCCGAAAATATAGTAGTTGGTTTTGCACGTATGGGCGGTCGCAGCATCGGAATTGTAGCGAACCAGCCAGCAAGTATGGCAGGTGTTTTAGACATTAATTCTAGTAAAAAAGCGGCTCGTTTTGTTCGTTTTTGCGACGCATTTAATATTCCTCTTTTGGTATTGGTAGATGTTCCGGGCTTTTTGCCAGGTACAGACCAAGAGTGGAATGGTATTATCACTAACGGTGCAAAATTGCTTTATGCCCTCAGTGAGGCCACAGTACCCAAAGTGACAGTGATTACACGCAAGGCCTATGGTGGTGCATATGATGTAATGAACTCAAAGCATATTGGTGCAGACCTCAATTATGCTTGGCCAAGTGCCGAAATAGCGGTAATGGGTGCCAAAGGAGCGGCAGAAATTATCTTCAAAAACGAGATTGCAGCGGCAGAAGATAAAGAAGCAAAATGGAAGGAGAAAGAAATGGAATACACCGAAAAATTTGCGAATCCCTATGGTGCAGCTGCTCGTGGATTTATTGACGAGGTCATTGTTCCAGATGTGACCCGAACCAAATTAATCAGAGCTTTTAAAATGTTAGAAAACAAAGTGGTTCTGTCGCCCAAACGCAAACACGGAAACATTCCTCTTTAATAAAGTGCCTTTTACCCACGGTTGAAAATCGTGGGTTTTTTCTTGCAAAACCATTCCCTATGGATTTAGAACAGCTGCAAAAACTCGCTACTTCTTTCGAGGCCGTCACCCAAGATATAAAGTGGGAAGAGCACTTGTGTTTTAATGTTGGCGGTAAAATGTTCCTTATCACAGCACCAGATGAGTTGCCAGTAAGGGCATGTTTTAAAGTGAGTGAAGAAGATTTTGAAATTTTATGCGAAAGAGGTGATGGTTTTGGGCAAGCAGCTCATTTTGCCAAACGCAAATGGATAGAAGTGAAGGATATCAACTTGCTCAGTGCCAAAGAATGGAAGTATTACTTGCAATTATCTTATGAAAGTGTAGTGGCTAAACTTACCAAAAAGCTAAGAACAGAACTTGGTATTTAACCTTGACATTGTGGTATTGGTAGATTTATGATTCTATTATTTATTTGCTGATAAAAAGGCACATTTGTAATCTGAATTCATTGGTTTACTTTTAGTCTTCAATAATTTGATTCATTATGTTGGTTACAAAAGTTGTTATTGAGTTTCTGAAAGATAAAGACTACCGCGATTTATTGCTCACTACTTTATTTGTCATACTTTTCGGTACATTTTTTTTTCATTTTGTTGAGGGTTGGAGTTGGTTAGATTCTGTTTATTTCTGTATCATCACCCTTACTACCGTTGGCTATGGTGATTTTACTCCGTTAACTGATTTTGGTAAAATATTTAATATCGTTTATATTGTTATAGGCGTTGGTTTGATACTTACTTTTATCAAAACGGTCACCACTCATTATTATAAAGTGAAAAGTGAATATGAAAAAAAGAGCCATTAATTAAAAACCAGAAATACTGATTCACCCTTTATGTCTTCCAAAAATTGCCTCAATTGTGGCTTTGAGCTGAATAATAAATTTTGTCCGCAATGCGGACAAAAAGCCGATACGCACCGCATTACAGTCAAGCATTTTTTCAACACGATATCCTGCACGGTGTATTTCATTTAGATAAAGGAATGCTCTTTACCATAAAAGAGACCTTTATCCGACCTGGCAAAGCAGCTATGGATTATATCAGCGGAAAGCGCATTTGTTACTACAATATTTTTTACCTCTTGTTAATTTTGGTGGGCCTTAATTTGTTGGTCGCACATTATGTAGAGGAGTTAAGCACCACCGCCATTAAAGTAAAAACAGCTAAAGATGGAACAAAAATGATTGATTATATAAAATCGAACATTAAATACATCATCCTGTCTTTTATTCCTCTTTTTGCCTTTAATGGTTTAGTCTTATTCAGACGCTTAAAGCTCAATATTGCAGAACATCATATCATTCCGGGTTTGTATTGTTGGGTTGTGTAATGATGGCTTTACTCTGGAATACAATAGACTTATTCCCATTTACCTGGCGGGAGAACTTTTTGGGGTATTTGGAGATTGCACTTATGTTCTGCTTTATAATTTTCCCGGCTTATGTATATTATATGGCTTTTGCTCAGGTGTATAAATTTTATGGTTTTTTAATAAGAATTATCATGCTCTATTTTATGTTTCTAGTTGAGATTATTATTTTGTCTACAGCTATTATGATGATTGTTTCAAAAGGCAGGTTTGAGGGGGAGATATTGCTATAGCTTTTTCAGGAATTTGCAAAGTGATTAGTATTAGATTCAATTCTCATTACCAAGTGTAGTGCATAAAGAAGCCAGACAAATTTGTCTGGCTTCTTATATTGCTGCATCAAATATGGAGTTAAATACTAGCCATATGAACCTTTTGTTGTAGTTCGTCCACTTTTTCTTTATACTCATTGTCTGTATCCATTAGGTCCTCAACAGTTTGGCACGAGTGAATAACTGTTGTGTGGTCAAATCCTCCAAAATGCTCACCAATATTCTTTAGAGAGCTTTTAGTGAACTTTTTGGCTAGGTACATCGTAATTTGACGTGCCTGCACAATTTCACGTTTACGGGTTTTTACCAATAGTTTGTCGTAAGTAATATTGTAATGATCGCAAACCATTTTTTGAATACTTTCAATGGTTAGCTCGCGAGTGTTCATCTTTACCAGATTCTTCATCACGCGCTTGGCCACGTCAAGGTCAATCTCTTTTTTATTCAAGGTTGCCTGAGCAAACAAAGAAATAGAAGCGCCAATTAAGTCGCGGACATTGTTCTGGATGTTATAAGCAATATATTTAACCACATCGTCTGTCAATTCCATGCCGTCCTGCTTCATTTTCATTTTCAAAATCTCCTGACGGGTTTCGAAATCTGGCGCCTGAATATCAGCATTCAATCCCCAACGGAAACGACTGAGCAATCTTTCTTGCATTCCCTCTAAATCTTTGGGCGGGGTATCGCTTGTCAAAATAATTTGCTTGCCACCCTGATGCAAATGATTAAAAATGGCGAAGAAAACTTCCTGAGATTTTGGTGCTGTAGTGAAAATGTGAATATCATCAATGATAAGTACATCTATCAGCTGATAGAAATGTATGAAATCGTTGACTTCTCCACTTTTAGAGTGGTCTATAAATTGGTTGATAAATTTTTCGGCACTTACATACAGTACAGCTTTATTGCTGTGCAGGCGGCGCACTTCGTTGCCAATCGCTTGTGCAATATGTGTTTTCCCAAGACCTGTTCCTCCGAAAATCACCAATGGATTGAAAGAGGTAGCCCCAGGTTTTTGTGCCACATTTAATCCTGCCAATCTAGCTACACGGTTGCAATCACCTTCGACAAGATTGTCAAACGTAAGGTTGGGGTTTAATTGAGGGTCTATTACTGTTCTTTTTAATCCCGGTATTGAATAGGGATTCTTAATGTTCATTGGGTCTTTGATATGCAAAGGCAAATCCACCATATTACTTCCTACAGGAGGTTTTTGAGAGGTGCTGCCCGGCATATTCATTACACTGTTCAATCCGCCGTTGCGCGAAGAGTTGCCATCTACCATCACTACTCTATACTCTAGGCCTCCGTTGTTACCCAAAACACGTTTGATGGTTTTGCCAAGTAAATCAACATAATGTTCTTCTAGCCATTCGTAAAAAAATTGACTAGGAACTTGCAGGGTGAGGATGTTGTTTTCGAGTGCAACAGCTTTGATTGGATCGAACCAAGTATGGAAGGCACGTTCATTCACATTATCTTGTATGATGGACAAGCACTTGTGCCAAGCGGCAATGGCTTCTTCTACGTGCGAGCTAATATGTGATTGTTGCTTTTCGATCATTTTAAGTAAGCGTATTCTATTGCTGGTTTTTAGTCAAACCCCTTTTCAGGTAGGCTTTTCAGCTATTAGTGTGCATATTTTTGATAAACACTATTCCTTAGAGGGGAGGACGAAGTTGCTAACATTTTGTTGAAAAAAAAACCAAATTTTATTTTTTTATTTCCCTATTTCCACAGTTTGGACATTCGACGACAAAATATTTTTATCAGTAGAAAAAATGTAATCAATCCTACCCAAATGACTGCCACCCCAACCAGATTGTACCACTAAAATTTCTTGTTTCTTGAGGTTGTAATATTTTAAAGGTTTTGGAAGTAGGGTATGCGAATGACCGCCAATAATTAGGTCAATATTTTCGGATTCTTTGGCCAAATTTTTGTCGCTGAACTTTGGCTCGTTATTATTATACAGCCCCAAATGAGAAAGACAGATTATGAAATCGCATTTCTCATTTTTCTTTAAATATTTCGCGATTTCATTTGCCTTTTCGATTGGGTTTTGAAATTTTATTTGTTTGCGAATCTCATCATCAATTAATCCTTCTAAATTAATTCCAACGGCTAATATGCCAATTTTTAAATTCGACTTTTCTATGATGGTGAAAGGTTTTATTTGCTCTCTTAAATCTTTGTTTTCAAAGATGTAATTACAACAAAGAGTCTTCCATTTTGCTTTTGAGAGTTGCGTGCTCAAATTCTCTATCCCGTCGTCAAATTCGTGTTCGCCAAGGCAAGCGGCATCATATTTCATTTGGTTCATCGCCTCAATTTCTACCGCACCTCTAAATACCTCGAAATGGGAAGAATTGAAAAAAAAATCCCCCGCATCCACTAAGATTACATTTTCTTCTTGCGCTCTAATTTCTTGTATCCAATTTGCTCTTGCTTGAACACCACCAAGACCAGCGTTTTTTGACGCATCGGCAGGGAAAGGCTCAATTTGGCTTAGGGTATCGTTAGTGTGCAGGATGGTTAATTTAATCGTTTTGTTGGCTGCAAATGAAGTGAAGGGAAATTTACCCAATAAAATCAAACCGCCAGCCCAGGATACTTTTTCTAAAAATTTTCTTCTATTCGGCATAGGTGATTCTGTTGTCTAATTCTGTGTTTATTTTTTGGCCTTTTTGTTGCATTTCAAGTGCATTTTCTATCAAAATATTTCTGAGGTTTTTGTGCGTTGATTTCGGCCTTTGGTTGCCCCAAACGGCCGTAAATTTTTTGTTCAAAAGCAAATAATCATTTATAGCCACAGTATAAATTAAATGCTCATTAATGGGCTGCTGATTGATATAAATACGCTGTGCTCGATTATCTTTTATAACAAATACAATGCCCGAAACTGGAATGCCACCAATAGTGGCTATGCTATCACAGAGTTGTTGGATTTCTTTGCCATTGAGCTGCATTAAAACTATTTTGTTTTCGTGCGGAATGAACTCGTAAAAATCTTTTCTTTTTATGTCGCCCGGTGGCAAATAATCAAGCCCAATGCTGCCATAATTAATGATGCAGGCGTTTATTTTATTCCTTTTTCCGAGTTGTATTTTGACGGCGTCTGTTATCCAATTACCTAAATTGCTTTCAGGTTGAGCTTTGCTGAGTGGCACAGCCGATTGTACCAATATTTCTTCGAAACGATTGTTGAGGCTGTCTTTATATTTGTTTAATACCCAAAAAACACTACTGTCTGTAGGCCATTTTCCTTGCTCTAATGCAATTTGTTGCGCATTTAAGATGCAATAATATTTTTTATTGTTTTGTGCCAGGATATTTGTAGAAAAACAAAGAATTATTATCACCATTTTCCATTTTAATGATGTTTGTATTTGGTACATAAGTATTGAAGGTAAAGGTGTTTTGAAATGACAATTTATTCTGTTTATGTAGGTGCAATGTTAAATAAAATCAATACCAAATGAAAGTGTGCTGAACCACTTTGTTTTTTTACCTTTGCGCTCTTATTTTTAGTTTTTTCAAAAAAACAATAGAAACATAACAATGGCATTATTGGGTTCTCTTATATCTCGTTCGCTGAAGTTGCGCAAAAAATTTACGCCGCCGGTAGCCACGGGTATCACCTACCAACGCCATACTCTGAGGCAATTATTAGAGCAAGGTCAATATACTGCATTTGGAAAACACTATGGATTTGACGAAATATTGGCACATGAAGTAGATTTTGTTAAGGCATTTCGTGAACGTGTCCCCTTTCATACCTACAATGAGATGTATGAAGAATGGTGGAAGCGTTGTATTGCCGGTGAAGAAAATGTAACCTGGCCTGGTAAGGTCAAATATTTTGCGCTCAGTTCTGGCACATCTGAATCTGCAAGCAAACAAATACCTGTTACTCAAGATATGATTAAAGCCATCAAAAAAATGGGCTTTAAACAATTGTATAGTATGGCCAATTTCGACGTGCCTTCCAATGCCTACCAAAAAGGGATTTTGATGTTGGGCGGTACGACCACCTTATTCGAAAAAGGTGAACATTATGAGGGAGATATGAGCGGTATTTCGGCTAAAAACATGCCCAAATGGGTAAGTAATTTGTTGTACAAACCTGGTAATAAAATCTCTAAAAGAGAGAATTGGGAAGATAGAATTAAACTCATAGTTCGTAAGGCCAAAAGTTGGGATGTAGGTACTATTTGCGGAGTTCCGGCTTGGGTGCAAATTGTTCTTGACCGTATCATTAAGTTTCATAAAGTGGATAATATCCACGAAATATGGCCCAACCTTAGTGTTTATATTCACGGTGGTGTTTCATTTGAACCTTACAAAGAAAGTATCAATAAATTATTGGGCAAACCCATTACTTTTATTGAAACGTACATGGCATCAGAAGGTTCATTTGGTTTTCAGGCAAGGCCAAATGAGCAAGGCATAAAACTAGTGCTGAATAATAAGATCTTTTTTGAATTTGCACCATTTAATTCTGATAATTTTGACGAAGATGGCAATCCGAAAAAGGGATTGAAAACCTTATTGATTAATGAAGTGCAGGAAAATACCGATTATGCGGTAATGATTAGTACTTGCGCAGGTGCTTGGCGATACTTTATTGGCGATGTATTGCGTTTTACTAATGCCGCAGAATATGAGATTATTATCACAGGAAGAACGAAACAATATCTTAGTCTTTGTGGCGAACACACTTCAGTAGATAATATGAATAAGGCTATTGACACAGTAGCTCGGAAGCTTGGCATTGCGATTAATGAGTTTACAGTTTCGGGTTTGAAGTACGACGATTTATTTGCGCACCGTTGGTATATCGGTACGGATAATGTAGAGGTTGATGCTGATAAAGTGAAAGAAATTTTGGACAAAACCTTGTGTGAAATCAATGACGATTATGCAGTGGAGCGCACTTCGGCCTTGAAAGAAGTTTTTGTTGAGATTTTGCCTAGTAAAACCTTTTATGATTATATGCGTTTTAAAGGTAAAGAAGGTGCAATGAATAAGTTTCCTCGCGTGCTGAAAGGGCAAGCTTTAGAAGATTGGCAAAATTTTCTGCAAAAACAAGCCACGCTAAGTTGTCAATAATATAGTTTTAATTAGTAAAAAATAATGTAATGCAACATAAAGAAGGATACGTAAGCCATAATTTAGATCACGGAATCGCAACGATAGAGTTTTTTCATCCGGCTAGTAATTCATTACCAGCAGCCATTCTGAATGATTTAGCAAAAACCATTAACGATATTGGTATTGATGACCGTGTAAAAGTTATTGTACTGAAAAGCGCAGGTGAAAAAGTATTTTGCTCTGGCGCCTCTTTTGACGAATTAATAGCAATCAATAATCTTGAAGACGGCACCAAATTTTTCAGTGGTTTTGCCAATGTGATTAATGCAATGCGTCGCTGTCATAAGTTGATTATTGCTAGGGTACAAGGTAAGGCCGTTGGTGGTGGTGTGGGCTTGGTTGCTGCAGCCGATTATGCAATAGCTACCGAAGGTGCCTCCATTAAACTTAGTGAACTTGCTGTTGGGATAGGTCCATTTGTGGTAGGCCCTGCCGTAGAAAAGAAGGTTGGCCCATCTGCTTTTTCGCAATTGGCCATAGATGCTACAGAATGGCGAAGTGCCGAATGGGCTAAACGTAATCGACTATATGCCGAAGTGCATAGTAGCACCCAAGAAATGGATGATGCCGTTTCGCGTTTGGCCAATAAATTAGCACACAGCAACCCCGAGGCAATGGCAGAATTGAAGAAAATATTCTGGAAAGGTACCGAAGATTGGGACAAATTATTGATAGAGCGCGCGGCAATCAGCGGCAGACTTGTATTGAGTGATTTTACCCGTAATGCCATTAATTCTTTTAAGAAAAAGGATTAATAACAATTTATTCATTTAATTAGAAAAGAAAATCGAAGCAACTTCGCTTCAAACAACAAACAATATCCAAAAAAAATATGAGAGGTCCGGTTTCAAATTTTATCGAACACAATTATCGACATTTTAATGCTGCAGCGCTAATGGATGCTGCGAAAGGATATGAATTACATTTGGTCGAAGGTGGCAAAATGTTGGTTTCATTGGCTGGCGCAATGAGTACCGCCGAATTAGGTATTTCATTGGCCGAAATGATTCGCCAAGATAAGATTCATATGATTTCTTGTACTGGTGCCAATCTTGAAGAAGATGTGATGAACTTAGTTGCGCACAACAGCTATAAACGCGTTCCAAATTACCGCGACTTGACACCGCAAGATGAGTGGGATTTGTTGGAAAATCATTTCAACCGTGTTACTGACACCTGTATTCCTGAAGAAGAGGCTTTCCGTCGTTTGCAAAAGCATCTAGTAGATTTGTGGATGGATGCTGAAGCAAAGGGTGAGCGTTATTTCCCGCACGAGTTTATGTATAAAATGGTGAAGAGTGGGGTGTTGGAGCAGTATTACGAAATTGACCCAAAAGATTCTTGGATAGTAGCAGCGGCAGAAAAGAATATTCCGATAGTAGTACCCGGATGGGAAGATAGCACTACCGGAAATATCTTTGCAAGCTATGTCATTAAAGGCGAGTTGAAAGCCAGTACTGTAAAAAGTGGTATTGAATATATGGTGTGGCTTACCGAGCTTTATCGCGAATACAGTAAAGGAAAAGGTTTAGGCTTCTTCCAAATTGGTGGGGGTATTGCCGGTGATTTCCCCATCTGTGTAGTACCAATGATGTACCAAGATTTGGAATGGCACGATGTTCCGTTCTGGAGCTATTTCTGTCAGATTTCTGATTCTACAACATCCTATGGTTCCTATAGTGGAGCTGTGCCCAACGAAAAAATTACCTGGGGTAAATTGGATATTCACACTCCAAAATTTATCGTTGAATCGGATGCTACCATTGTGGCGCCGTTAATCTTTGCTTGGTTATTGAAAATGTAGTGACTGATTTTGTCATTTTCCTTTTATCTTTACCCGTTCATAAACAAAAAAATTACTCAAACTAACTGATTATAATATGCGTACAATAGCTTTCCGTCAGGCACTTCGCGAGGCAATGCAAGAAGAAATGCGCCGTGATGAAAATGTGTTTTTGATGGGTGAAGAAGTAGCCCTCTACAATGGAGCTTATAAGGTGAGTCAAGGAATGCTTGACGAATTTGGCGAGCGTCGTGTTATTGATACTCCAATTGCTGAACTTGGTTTTGCGGCTATCGGAGTCGGTGCTGCTATGAATGGCACTCGCCCTATTGTTGAGTTTATGACTTGGAACTTTGCCGTACTTGCTTTCGACCAAATATTGAACCACGCTGCTAAAACAGTTTCAATGAGTGCTGGGCAATTTACCTGCCCAATCGTATTCCGTGGGCCAAATGGTTCTGCAGGTCAATTAGGTGCTCAGCATTCTCAAGCTTTTGAAAGCTGGATGGCTAATATTCCTGGTATTAAGGTCATTTCTGTGTCTAATCCATATGATGCAAAAGGACTACTTAAATCTGCCATCAGAGATAATGACCCAACTGTTTTTATGGAGTCTGAGGTAATGTATGGTGATTTGGGTGAAGTACCTGAAGAAGAATATTTAATTCCAATAGGTAAGGCTGATGTGAAGCGTGCGGGTACCGATGTTACCATTGTTTCTTTTAATAAAATGATGAAGGTAGCACTTGCTGCAGCCGAAGAATTAGCCAAAGAAGGCATTAGTGCTGAAGTAATTGATTTACGTACTATTCGCCCTCTTGATTGGCAAACAATTTTAGAATCCGTAAAGAAAACAAATCGCTTGGTTATCGTTGAAGAACAATGGCCCTTTGCAAGCGTGTCTTCTGAAATTTCTTATCGTATTCAAAAAGAAGGATTCGATTATTTAGACGCTCCAATTCGTCGTATTTGCTCTGCAGATGCCAACATGCACTATGCACCAAATCTTGCGGCTTTATATCTTCCAGATGTACCCCGCACCGTTAAATTGGTGAAAGAGGTAATGTATATGGTGAAGTAAAATCGAATTTAATCCCTCAAAATAAGCATTGAATAATTCAATGCTTATTTTTTTTTGAATTTAAATATCGGATAGATTAGAAAACAGAATAAAACGATTAACTTTGTGGTGTGGAATGGAAATTTAACATAGAAGAAATTCAGGAGATGCAGCCGCATTATGATCGACTGCTTCAAAAACGAAACCAATTGAACAGCAAAAGGCCGCTGTCTGGTTCCGCTTTGTACCAACTCAAAGAAAGTCTTTCTCTGGAATGGACATATCATTCTAATAGTATTGAAGGCAATACCCTGAATCTTCAAGAGACACGTATCGTACTGCTCGATGGTATGACCGTGAAAGGTAAAAGTATGCGCGAGCATTTTGAAGCCACTAACCACTACGAGGCCATAGAGTATTTGGAGTCTTTGGTAAAAGAGGATTATGTGCTCAATGAGCGCGATATTCTTGAGATTCATTCTATTATTCTTTCCAAAATTGAAAAGGAATTTGCAGGCCGATATCGAAATGGTGCTGTTCGGATAATGGGCGCAAATTTTATTCCGCCAAATGCACTAAGGGTGAGTGAGTATATGGAAGAGCTATTGAACTGGGTAAATGAAAATCCTTTGCAATTGAATGAGTTTGCCCTTGCTAGTGTATTTCATCATCGCTTTGTGCATATTCATCCATTTTTTGATGGTAATGGCCGAACCGTTCGGTTGGCTATGAATTTGATTTTGATGCGGTCTGGTTTTCCACCGGCTATCATTTTAAAAAATGACCGAAAGAAGTATTATGATGCGCTTAATCTTGCCAATAATGGTAATTACAACAAATTGCTTTTGTTAATGGCTCAGGCCGCAGAGCGCTCTCTTGATATCTATTTAAATGCATATCCTAGCGATAGTCTTGATGACGAGTATCGATATATTTCCGAAATAGTTTCGGAGCCTGATATGCCTTATGGCCAAGAATATGTGAGTTTATTGGCGCGTCAAGGCAAGATTGATGCGTACAAAGAAGGCCGAAATTGGGTGACCAATAAAAAGGCTATCAAAGATTATATTAATAGTAAAAATGCCAGCTAAAACTAGTTGGCATTTTTGTGTAAATCGGATTTACTCAGGAAGTTAATGATTTGATTTTGATCGTATTTTGCAGTTTGAAATGCTTGCTTTTAATGGCTTACACAACAAGCTTAAACAATTTTTATCGCTAAAGTTTTGGGGATAATAGTTTTACATAGCCATCCAATATTTTCGTAACAGCCATTCTGTAGTAGCAACTAATAGAATAAGGAAGAAAATCCATTTCCAATTGATGAGTTCGCTTGCTTTAAGTTGTTCGTTGAGTATAGGACGAATGCTGCTGTTGTTTTTTATTGAATCATAAACTGCATTTAGCTGATTGAGTGTGAAGGTGGCTCCATTATTTTTTTGTGCCAAGGCATACATTAACGCATAATTGCAGCCATTTTCCTGAGATTCTATTGCGCCAACAGTGACCACAAAGCTCCCCTTATCAATGAGGGTTTTACTGTTAATGCTTGTGCTAGCTGTGTAAGTGTATTTGCCTTCGGGGAGCGCTCCCATATTGATGCGATATGCGCTGCCGTTTCGTTCTAAGACATAGTTTTTTGATTGCCCAGTACTATCTGTTAGGCTAAGTTTTACTTCTGGCTGATTGATTAATTCATTATTGGCATTGTACAAAAAGGCATTGAGCTGCACATATTCTGGATTGGTCCATACATATTTTGGCATCTCCGTTCGGAAAACTTTACCATTATGATTGTTGCTCAGGTAATTGATGGTTTGTCTAATGCATTCATCTACAACTGTATGTTGCTGTGTGTTCTTGTATTCATACATACGCCAACGCCAAATGCCTTCACCACTTAATACTGCCGTAGCATGTTTGCTCGAAAGTATTGCCCAAAGAGGTTTTTCGTTATTGTCTTGCCAAAGTGTTTGTACATTGGCTTGTGCGGTCAGTTCGTTTGCGCTAACGCTAAGTGGTGGAAGAAAATCGCTTATCGAAGCAATATTAGCTGGTAAAGTAAAGCTATTAAAACCTTTGTTGTATTGAGGTTCTACTCCTCTGGTGGTTATGCCCATTCCAAACTTAATTACATTTTGTAATTGGTTAAGTTCAAAATAATTGTTCTGAATACCTGCAATATACCATACACTTTTATTGCGAAGCAATGCTACTGGAATACTATTATTATTGGAAGGTAATTGATGCAAAACAATGCAGGCATATTCCTGAAAATTGTTGGGCATTTCGCTTGCAAATTTTACAGTCAATTCATATTGGTCAAGTCCTTTTAAGGCCTCAGCAATAGCTTTAATATCTGGATGCGGTGTGGCGGCCAATAGTAGTATTTTCTTTTTTTCTTCTACAACATCAACATATAAATTGACTTTGTTATTGGTCAAATTCTTTTCGTCTCCGGCTTTGCCAACGGAGATGCTATATTGCTGTAAACCAGCCTTATTTGCTTTTACCAAGAAAGATACATTTCCGTCATATTTGTCATTATTAATGCTGATAGGTGCAGATGCTACCACATTTCCTGAGGCATCTATCAATTGTACAGTTTGTTGTATTCCATTGCATCGGTTTGCTACAATGTCGGCCCTCACTTCCCATTGGCTATTCAGTGAGGTGCTTTTATTCGCGTAGATTTTGGTAATGCGTAAATCTTGAGCAACGCTTGTATCGCCAATAGCGATGCTGTACAGTGAGCCATTAAGTGGTATTTCGGAGTACAAGGGGTTGTTCCCAATATTATACCAGCCATCGGAGGCTAGTATAATTGCGCTTAAATTTTGTTGGCCATAAAGTTCGGTAGCCTCGTCAATAGCTTTGGCTAGGTTGGTGCTCGATGCATCAAATTGATAAAGACTGTCTTTTTGCTTTGCGCCATCAAGATTCCACGTTATGAGTCGATAGTCTTTGGCGAGTTGATTATTGAGCTCCGAAACCTTTTTTTTGTAATCAACAGAATCTGATCCTAAAGCTGCTTTAAATGAGCTTGAATTGTCTTGTAAAAACAGTACGATGGGTTTTTGCTCTTCTGTATTTCGTTGGTTTATTTTGGGAGCAATAATTAAAATAATAGTTAGAAATGTGATGAGCCCCCTCAAGCTAGCCGTAACAAGGGGGTAGGGCACCGCACGTTTTTTGTCTGCACGGTAGAGCAACCAAGCTACTAATACAGAAACTGCAAAGGCAATTAGAAAACTTAAGATGAGCATTGTGCTTGCAAACTAAAGAAAATCTTGCTAATAAGACTGATTATTCTAGGTATTTTATATCGTCTGGATTTGGGTGCATTTTGTTCCAAACCCTCCAATAATACTCTTGAGTCATTTTATCTCCGTGAATGGTACATATTTTATACTGCTCTGTCTGATATATATTTAGCCAAATAAAGAATGAAAATGTAAGAAATAGAGCCGTCTTGTAAGGTGTTTTTTTTGTTCTGACCCAAGTTAGTATTGCTGCAAGTGGGATGCTTAATACTGCGTAAGATTCTATCATTGGTCTTGCTCCAAATCCCCATCCATACCACCACATCCACCAGCTAAACACGATGTAAATAAACATTGATAAGAAGGCAATAATTGGTAGTAAGAATTTCTTGTGTTGTTTGTAAAGAGGAATGAGACCCATGATGCAAATAAATGCTATTGGTGTGTAGATAAACCATCCTTTTTTAAAACTAAATAAACCATTCCATATATCGGGTTGAATGAAATTAAAACCTTCTTCTTCGTAGGAAAAATGAAGAAAATTGCCTGTGGTGTATTTCCAATAACTCAACTGAATAAATGTAACCCCAAGAAAACATAAAAAGCTCAGAACGATTTGCTTTCTGTTTGTCCAGAATAAGTTAATTCTGTTGATTACGCCATCTTTCATTGGCCATAAAATAGGAACTAAAGCAATAAGGCTATCTACGGGGCGGGTAATTAAAACCCAGCCTAAAGTCAATCCTAATAAAATAGCCCATTTATATTTTTGATTTGAATACCATTTATCCGTAAAAAAAAGTACCCAACTAAATTGCATAAAGACAAGTGTGTGGCTCATTCCAAACTCATGGTTTGTATAACAATAAAGATTTGTACCCAAGCCCAAGATAATAAGGCTTAACGACACTACAGATTCTGAAAAATACTTTTTTAGGAATAAGCCAAGGATTAAAAGTCCTATGGTGCACCACAAAATGTTGCTCATTGCCACCGAGAATTGGTAGGGTATAGAATAACCATCATCAGGTTCTGAGGTGAAGCCTGATTTGGTAAACATGTGTGCAATTAAAAAAAATGGCAATTCTCCTATAGCAGTTCCTATTGCATATTTGTTGGTGTATTTCCCTGTTTCTTTGTTTTTGTATAGGGCATAATAATTTATCTCATTGGAAGGATGGTAGTTGCTGTCAATATTTTTGTAAAAGGATAGGTAAGCTAAATCCTTATAAATGATGGTTGCTGGCAAATAGAGGTAATATCCCGAGATGTCATATTTTAGTATCTCTTTTCTATTCCAACGATGTTCGTTAAAACTCATCAATAAGTTGATGACACAAACCAGTAAAACAGCGTGGAAAAATTTTATTTTCATTAAAAGAGTTCGTTTTGATATAGTTATAATGAAACAATAATCTGGTTCGGTTAAGATTTTACAAATGAATCATGCCAATTTCTTGTGCCTCGCCAAAAGTGCTTTTTACACGATTTTCGTGTGTGTCGGTCAAAATAACTTGCCCGAAGATAGGCGATCGGATGATTTTTAGTAAGGCTTCCATTCTTTGTTGGTCTAGTTTTTCAAAAACATCGTCTAATAATAAAATGGGACTGTTGTTCATTTTGGTTTTTAAGTATTCAAATTGAGCCAGCTTTAGTGAAAATAAATAACTTTTCTTTTGACCCTGAGAGCCGTAGTTTTTGATTGGGTTTTCGTTCAGTAAAAAAATCAAATCGTCCTTATGTACCCCGCGCAGCGTTCGTTGGTAGCGCATGTCGTGCTGCAATTGTTCTTCCAGCCAAAATGAAAAAGTGTGACTTTGTAAGTCGCTTTGGTAGCTAATTGTAGCTGCTTCTTTTTCGGCAGAAAGTAGTTGGTAATATTTTTGAAGGATGGGTAAAAACTCTGATAAAAAGACTTTTCGACATTCGAAAATATAATTGCCTGCAGGCAGTAACAAGGAATTATAATAGTCTATCAATGAGGCATCTGTTTGCCCATTTGAGCCATACATTTTTAACCAGGCATTTCTTTGTTGTAATACTTTTTGGTATTGCAGTAAAGCTTCTAGGTATTTTTTGTCACACTGGCTCAAAATGCCGTCTATAAATTTTCTGCGCAATTCGCTTCCTTCATTTATCATTTCGATATCATCGGGTGCTACCATCACGGCAGCATATTTACCAATATGCTCCGATTGTTTTTCGTAAATCATCCCCGAACAACTGATTTCTTTTTTTGCGTTCTTGTATTTGCAAATTACGGACTCCATTTTTTCGGCATTTTGAAATAATCCTTCAATGCGGTAAGCATCGCTACCTTGCATCACAGTGGGTAAAACCGTAGCCGAAAAATAGCTTTTAGTGTAACATAAAGTGTACACAGCATCAAGGAGATTGGTCTTTCCGCTACCATTTTTTCCACAAATGCAGGTGACTGGAAAATCAAGTTCATAGCTCGATTGAGCATAGTTGCGAAACTGAAAAAGAGAAATTTTACGTAGTAATGTCAAAATGAAATTTGAGCGGAATGGAAAAAACAATAAATTCGCACAAATTTACTAAAACTGTGCAGACTCAATTCAATAAAGAAACTTACCTGTATTGGTACGAAAGTATGCTGTTGATGCGCCGCTTCGAAGAGAAAGCAGGACAGTTATATGGAATGCAAAAAATACGTGGCTTCTGCCATTTGTACATCGGTCAAGAAGCTGTAGCAGCAGGCACCATGTCTGCTATTACCGACCGTGATAACATTATTACAGCCTATCGCGACCACGCTATTGCTATAGCTAAAGGGATGAGCCCCAACGAATGTATGGCCGAACTTTATGGAAAAGCAACCGGCTGTACCAAAGGCAAAGGTGGATCAATGCACTTTTTCTCAAAGGAAAAGAGATTTTTTGGTGGTCATGGTATAGTAGGTGGCCAAATCGGTTTGGGCGCAGGTATTGCATTTGCCGAAAAATATAAAGGAAGCGACAGTGTAACATTGTGTTATTTTGGTGATGGTGCTGCTCGTCAAGGATTATTGCACGAAGCTTTTAATATGGCAGTGTTGTGGCAATTGCCAGTAATCTTTATTTGCGAAAATAATGGTTATGCGATGGGTACATCCGTAGAAAGAACATCCAAAGTGTCTGATATTTATCGCTTAGCTGATGGATTTGATATGCCAGGTGATAGCGTTGATGGTATGAGTTGCGAAGATGTTCATCGTGGTATTGAGCGCGCAGTAAAACGTGCTCGAGAAGGAGATGGACCAACCTTTTTAGAAATTAAAACTTATCGCTATCGTGGCCACTCTATGAGTGACCCGGCCAAGTATCGTAGTAAAGATGAGGTGGAAATTTATAAAGAAAAGGATCCTATCACAGAGGTTTTAAAAGTGATTGAAGCTAATTCTTGGGCTACTGAAGCCGAAATTGAAGCAATTAACGAAAAAGTTCGTCAACAAGTAGAAGAATGTGTTCAATTTGCAGAGGATAGTCCCTGGCCAAGTGATGATGAATTGTACAAAGACATTTATGTCGATGAAAACTATCCGTACATCACAGACTAAATGACTATTTTAAAAACAACTACCCTTTAAATTTAAAATTATACACATAAATAATGTCAACAACACCACAATCAACAGAAGGATTATCGGCACTTGAAAAATTAGCATTATCCTACGAAGACAATAAAAAAGTAGTTAACACCGTCATTATTGCTATTGTACTTGCTGTAGGCGGTTTCTTTGCCTATAAAAATTTGGTAGTAGCGCCAAATGAAGAAAAAGCATCGATAGCGATGATGCGCGCAGAACAAATGTATTCTATCGATTCTGTAAATCTTGCCTTAAATGGAGACCCTCAGTTTGCTGGTTTTTTGAAAATAATCAGCAAATACGAAGGGACAGCAAGTGCTAATGTGGCACATTTTTATGCAGGTTCTTGCTATCTCAAAATGGGTGATTATGCAAAAGCTATCAAATATTTGAAAGATTTTGACGCTAAAGGTACCGTTTTGGAGCACGCCAAAAGTGGGTTGCTAGGAGACGCTTACATGGAAACCAATGATATTAAAAATGCAATTGAGCATTTTACTGCAGCGACAGCTGATGCTGACGATGATGTTTTTACACCAATTTATCTTCAACGTCTTGCAGTAGCTTACGAAAAATCAAATAAGATTGAAGAGGCTAAAAAAGCCTACATCCGTATCCGTGATGAGTTTCCACGCAGTTTTCAAAGTCGTGATGTAGAAAAGTCATTGGCTATGTTGGGTGTTTTAGATTAATCTATTCAACTCAAGAAATTTTAAATCCTCTTTTTTAAACGAAAGAGGATTTTTTGTAACGGAATTTTTGGTTTTTTTACCGAAATCAAAAATCAAAAATCAAAAATCAAAAATGGCTTTATCCTCCGACAGTAACTCATTATTATCATTACAAGGTCTTGAAGGGCTGAAAGGCGCTCGCGTGGCTATTGTCTGTACCGAATGGAACGATAAAATTGTAGCCGCTCAAATAGAAGGTACTCAAAAAATTTTAAACGAAGTTGGTGCCATTTGTACCCAACAACATATAGTACCTGGCGCATTTGAGATACCCTTTGCTTGTAAGCAAATAGCTAAAAGCAAAAAAGGTAGTGCAGAAGCTCCTGAAGCAATTATTGCTTTTGGTGCTGTAATCCGAGGCGGCACGCCACATTTTGAGTACGTTTGTCAGGCAGTGGTAGATGGTATTTCGGCATTAAATATTTCTTTAGAAATACCAGTAATTTTTGGCGTACTTACCCTCAATACCGAAGCCGAAGCTTGGGAAAGACTTGGAGGTGTGCATGGTCACAAAGGTGAAGAGGCCGCCATTGCAGCATTAAAAATGATTCAGTTTAACCGTTCAATTTCTACCAAAGAGTAATGCATCAAGTACAAATATTTATCCCTTGTTTTGTTGACCAATTATACCCCGAAACGGGCATGAATATGGTGCGCATTTTAGAAAAATTGGGTTGCACAGTGCATTATAACGCAAAGCAAACTTGTTGCGGACAGCCAGCCTACAATGCAGGATACAAAGACGAAGCGAAAAAAGTAGCCACTAAGTTTCTACACGATTTTAACGAAGATTATTATATCGTAGCGCCTAGTGGCTCTTGCACAGGCTATGTGCGCAGCGCCTTTGAAGAGATGTTTGCCGATAGTAGCGAAGCAACAAACAGCAAAAAGGTTAGAGGCTATTTGTATGAATTTACCGAGTTTTTGACAGAGATATTAAAAGTAGAAGACCTTGGTGCAAGCCTCCAGATGAAAGCTACTTATCACGATGCTTGTGGTGCCTTGCGTGAATGTGGCATTAAAGCTGGACCAAGAAAATTACTAGAAAAGGTAAAAGGTCTTGAATTGATAGAAATGGCCGAATGCGAAACCTGTTGCGGCTTTGGTGGGACTTTTGCCATTAAATACGAACCCATTTCTATTGGTATGGCCCAAACAAAAGTACAAAGTGCCTTGGCTACTGGAGCCGAATACATCATTTCTACTGATGTAAGCTGTATGATGCATATCCAAGGCTATATCGACAAAAATAATTTACCAATTAAAACAATTCACATTGCAGATGTTCTCGCAATGGGGATGTTTGGGGAGGATTAAATTTAAAAAATGGGGGTTTTTATTGGCTTTGAATAGTGCATTACGCCAACATTAATACCTGCTTGAATTGATGGTAAATAACCATGGTTTTCCTCCAATCCGTAGTTTATAAGTACCCCGCCAACTTCAGAATTAAATATTTCAGATTGAAATTGCTTAAACCTAATCCCTATACCTGCGAAAGCACTCATATAGGGTTTAAAGCGCCATTTATCTGGTTGTACAATTGTATAGCCGACTAATAATTTTATACCATAAACATCCATTTTATCCTGCGTTGTCCGAGGTATGCCGTCAAAGAAATAAGTAACTTTATCATACCACCAATATCTTTTGAATAACACAAGGTCAATATAGGAAGTACGTGCTTTGTCAAAATACCATTTGCTATTGATGGCAATCGTCTCTGCATTAAAGTAACCCTTAAAATAGAAATGATTTATTGATCTTAAACCTAGCGAATCTCCAGAAATATCTTTCCCAAATTTCCGCGCATAATGAAGGCCAATAGTATTTCTATGGCCTATATATTTTTCAATGCTTAGGGGAAATTCCTTAAATATAAATTGGCTGGGCGTACAATGAACTGCCCAAGAACCGTATTCCATTTTCTGTGCTGTTGCAAAATAAAAATTTAAAATGAAAATACCTGCCATCCAAAATAAAAATCGATTCATCTTCAATCATTATAGCTTTACAAAACTTCCAGAACCAATAGTTATTTCGCCTTCTTTCAACAACTTAATAAAATAAACACCTGATTTTAATTCAGCCACATCAATAGAAAGGGTTGAGGATATTAAGAAGTCTTTTTCTATTACTTTTTTCCCCATTACATCAACAATAATGACTTTGCTTTGGAAATTTTTTGCTTCAAAACCAAGGCTGATTTTATCGTTTGCTGGATTGGGATAGATTTCTAATTTTTGAGTACTAGTGGTTTTTTCATTTATAAATGCAGGCACCCATGTTGAGGGTAGACAAGTGTCTCTAAATTTAATACTAATATCCTTGTCTTCGTAACAAATTAAACTGTCGAGAAATGGACAAACATCTTCACCGGCAGTGTAGGCGCAATTGTACAAGCAAGTGGGTAAGAGGCCAAAATTAGGACTTCCGATTTTTTGCGCAAATACATTTTTAAAGCCTCCCCAACCGAAATAGGAATGTTTCGTTTTGAGCACAGTGGAATAAACAGTTTTCAACAATTGCCCATCATAATTTACATCTTTTACCGAATCAACTACATAGCCCAAAGAGGCATCGTTCGTATCACTCATTACATAAGGGCAATTAATAGGACGAATGTAGGGCAATCTTACTGTGTCACCCACTTTGACGTTGAAAATATATAATGGTGTAAATCTTTTATAAACCTCATTGTAAATAAAAACAGTGTCCTCTGTGCCGTAAACATAAAGATTTCGTGATGCGTGATAAAAATGCATGTAAGGAAAACTGAGCGGCTTTGAGAAATACAATGTTTGCTTCAATTCCCTGCAGTTTTGCCCTAAAATAATAGTGTCTTTATACGCTACAGTTTTGAAGATTTGATTATTCTTATCAAATCCACTATGATGCCAAGTTGCCCCCACAGGTGCAAAATTGCTTTGGGCAAAAGTTTGAAAGCTACTTAAAAAGAAAATTAGTGCAATTAAAAAATAGAGTTTAGTTTTCATTAGAATTTGACCTTGAGATATAATACAAATATAAATGCAAAAATTTTAAATTTACCAAAAATATTCAACTTGATTTTTTTAATAAAAATTTCTCATTCCTATCAATAAAAAGTCTATTCACAGCTATTGTCCAAGCCTTATCTTTGTTGCCATTCACAATACTATATGCTACACTATTATACGCCTTCACTTAGCCAATATAAAAGATTAATTACTCGTGAAATTGCCGTTGGTGATTTGTTACTTGGTGGACAACAGCCCATTCGCATACAGACGATGACCACCACCGATACGCTGGATACCGAAGCCACGGTAGCCCAAACTATTCGTTGCATTGAGGCGGGCGCCGAATTGGTGCGCATCACTGCTCCAAGTAAAAAAGAAGCTGAAAATTTGCTCGAAATCAAAAAGCGTGTTCGGGCTGCGGGATTCAATACTCCACTTGTAGCCGATATTCATTTTACGCCCAATGCTGCCGAAATAGCTGCCCGATTAATTGAAAAGGTGCGCGTGAATCCGGGCAACTATGTGGACAAGAAGAAGTTTGATTTTATCAATTATACAGATGCTGAGTATTTTGCCGAAATAGAACGCATCCGCGAACGCTTTACGCCTTTGGTTAAGATTTGTAAAGAACACGGCACCGCAATGCGTATTGGTACCAACCACGGTTCGCTGAGCGACAGGATAATGAGCCGCTATGGCGATTCTCCTATCGGAATGGTGGAATCTGCACTCGAATTTTTGCGCATAGCCCGCGACGAAAATTACCATCAAATTGTGCTGAGTATGAAGAGTAGTAACACTCAGGTAATGGTGCAGGCATACCGCCTTTTGGTGCAGAAAATGGACGAAGAGTTTGGCGAATGTTATCCGCTGCATTTGGGCGTTACTGAGGCTGGTGATGGCGAGGATGGTCGCATCAAAAGCGCTGTGGGCATTGGTGCTTTGCTGGAAGATGGCATTGGCGACACGATTCGTGTTTCGCTTACCGAAGACCCCGAATTTGAAATCCCTGTTTGCCGAGACATTGTGGCGAAATATGCAGCCCCTGCGCAGGAAAAAATCATTGTACCCTCCATTGAAAAATTACCATACGATCCATTTTCATACAGCCGACGCAAAACCTTTGCGGTGCAAAATATTGGTGGTGGACAAGTACCAGTGGTGGTTGCCGACCTCAGCAAAGAAGAAAATATTACACCTAAAACTCTAGAAAGTGTTGGCTATCATTACGACGAAGCCACTGATAAATGGAATATTGGTGACCAAGCCGCTGATTTTATTTTTACAGGAAATCAAATTCCTGATTTTGCATTGCCCGGTACTTTGCGCGTTATTGTTTATCCTTCGGTAATCAATGAACATACAGACCATCAAAAGGTTTTGCCCATTTTTGACATATCAGTATATGCTTCGGCAAGTAATAAAAGCAGTCAAATCAATTTTGTAATGATGGATTGTTTCTCCAAGGAAACGTCTTTGGGAAATTTAGAATGGCTCGAAAGTTTAGACACTACGGTAGTGCTTTGCCTTAGCAGTACAAACGATAATGCGATGCAGAGTATGCGCCGAATGTTTGTAGAATTGATGCACCGCAAAATTCAGAATCCGGTGGTGATTATTAGCGATAGCAATGGTCATACACCCGACGAGCATTTGGTAAAATTAGCAACGGATACCGGAGCGCTTTTGTTGGATGGTTTGGGAGATGGTATTTGCCTGGGATATGCGGTAGGCGCTACTATGGACGATGTGCAAACCAAAGGCAGGACTTATTTGCCGGTTAAAGACTTGAACCAATTTAGCAACAATACGGCTTTCTCCATTTTACAAGCTACACGTACTCGAATCAGCAAAACGGAATATATTTCATGCCCCAGTTGTGGCCGTACCTTGTTTGACTTGCAAGAAACCACAGCCAAAATCCGTGAAGCCACACATCACCTCAAAGGTGTAAAGATTGCTATTATGGGCTGTATTGTGAATGGTCCGGGTGAAATGGCAGATGCCGATTTTGGCTATGTAGGTTCTGGTGTGGGCAAGATTTCCTTGTATAAAAACAAAGATGTGGTGAAGAAAAATGTACCGAGCGAAATAGCCGTTGATGAGTTGATTCAATTGTTGAAAGACAATGGCGCTTGGGTGGAACGGTAATGAGGTAATTAGTTAATTCGGCAATTCGGCAATTGGTTTGTTCCTCAGTGTTTCACGAAGGAATAAAAGAACTACAAACCCTTAGCGACCTTTAGCGAAAACCTTAGCGAACCTTTGCGTAGTAAAAAAAATTGTGCAACTTTGAAATACCTCTTTTAATCTTTGAATGAAAAAACAAGCTCCACTCATCCTCGATATACCAAAGCCCTGCAGCGAAAGCTGGGCCGAGATGAAGCCTATGGGTTTGGGTAGGTTTTGTACGCATTGCCAAAAGACGGTTACCGACATTACCCAAATGAGCGACGCACAAGTAGTGCAGCTTTTTCAAAAAAATACGGACACCCATTGCATTCGAGCTTTTACCTCTCAACTCAATCGCCCGATTTCTTTACCCCCACAAGAACCAACCCGTTTTTACCGCATTGTTGTGGCGCTGGGATTAACCCTTGTAATGGCTGCTGGGGCTGATGCTTATGCCCGCCCTAGACCGCCATTGGTGGAACAAAATTATTTGTTGAATAATGAGGATAGCATGAAAAAGGAGGTCAACTGCGGAAAAGATTTGAAACTAAGGGGAGTAATCTTGGATGAAACAAACAATATTTTTCCTGGCGCTGTTGTTAGTTTAATTAAAAATGGAAAGGTGAAATCTGTAGTTATTACCGAGGATGATGGAAGTTTTGAACTGACAGTAGTGAATGATAAAAATAAATTTGAATTAGGGTCATTTAAAATCGTTGCATCAAGCACGGGTTATGAGGACAATGGAATTTTTCTTAATCACGAGCTAATCGACAAGGGAATTGAAATAAAAATGAAGGTTCACGATGTGGCTTTGGGGGGAGTTCATTTTAAACCTACAAATCAAAAGAAACACAAATTTGATAAACCTGGAAGAAAAACCTACAACGCAAAAGATTTAAAAAACTTTGGATTATAAATTTAAAACAACAAATGAAAAAACTCACATTATCCTTATTGACACTGGCGCTCAGCAGTTCTTTATCTTTCGCACAACGCACAAAAATTGCCATCACTACGGAGATGGGCAAAATAGTGATGGAGCTTTATGACGAGGCACCCAAGCACCGCGACAATATGATTAAACTCGCCAAAGAACATTTCTTTGACAGCACTTTGTTTCATCGTGTTATTCCCAATTTTGTGATACAGGGTGGCGACCCCAATTCAAAAAATGCTGCTCCAGGTGCAATGCTCGGTAATGGTGAAACAGGTTATCGTGTTGATGCCGAATTCAATGATTCATTGATTCACAAATACGGCGCACTGGCTATGGCGCGCGATAACAATCCGGCCAAAGCTTCTTCGGGTTGCCAGTTTTATATCGTAACGGGTAAAAAATTAACGGATGATGAATTGAACTCTTTGGAGCAAAGAAACAACCGTAAATACTCGGCCAGTCAGAGAGAAATATACAAAACAAAAGGTGGGACAGCCTTTCTAGATGGGGGGTACACTGTTTTTGGTGAAGTAATAGAAGGGATGGATATCGTAGAAAAAATCTCAAACGAGCCACGCAACCAAATGGACCGCCCCAATAAAGATATGCGTATGCTAAAGGTGGAAGTGATAGAACCAAAAGCGGCTAAAAAGAAAAAGAAATTTTTGGGTATTTTCTAAAGCTAAATTGCCAAATGACCATCGACGAAAAAATCCACCTCGCTTACCGCGATTCCAATAATTATTTGGAATTGGTACAAATGCTCATTGCTGCTGGTGTGCAGAGCTATACTGTAGATGTAGCTACAGATATCAAACTGTATCGTTTAGTCGACCACAGCACTGTGCTACACAGCGAAACCAAAGCTTCACGCCCCATTGCAGAAACTATTGATGTGGCAAGGGTGCAGGAATGTATCAAGGCTTCGCAATCACGACAAATGAGTTATGCCGATTTTATGCCCGCAATTGCAGATGCAGGTGTTCGTTTTTATGATGCAGTATTGGTGGGCGATCACAAAAGGGTGAATTATATCGGTAATGGTGGCAATTACGAAGAAATTATCCCGATTTAAGTAAAATTGATAAAAAAAAGTCGCTCCTTCCCCTCTCTGAGTTTATCCTGAGCCAAGACGAAGGAGGAGAGGGGTTAGGGCTGAGGTCAATAACGAAAAAATGAAAGACATTATTTTACTCCACGGTGCCATCGGCGCCACAGACCAATTGAATCCTTTGGCGGATAACCTTTCTGCCAAAGGATTTTCGGTTCATCAATTTTCTTTTTCGGGGCACGGTAAAATGCCTTTTAAAGAGCATTTTTCTATTGAACAATTTGCTGCAGAACTCTATCAATATATTTTGGAGCGAAATTTGGCGCAAGTCAATGTCTTTGGCTATAGTATGGGTGGCTATGTGGCTTTGTATCTCGAATCGCAAAGGCCGAATTTGATTGGGAAAATAGCAACACTTGCTACTAAATTTGACTGGACGCCAGAAGGAGCGGTTAAAGAAGCAGCAATGCTGAATCCCGAAACTATTCAGCAGAAAGTACCTCAATTTGCCGAATCGCTGCAAAACAGACACGGTGAAAATTGGCTGGAATTATTAAACAAAACGGCTGAGATGATGAAAACTTTAGGCGATGTGCCATTGCTCAATGAGGATGTTTTAAAAACTATAGAAAGCCCGGTTTTGTTGGGTTTGGGCGACAAAGACTCGATGGTGAGCCTTGACGAAACCCGAAAAGTTTTTGCCGCATTACCGAAAGCAAATATGTATATGCTGCCCAGCACCAAACATCCGATAGAAGGTGTGAATGTGGAGTTGTTGGCAGCGATTATCGCAAATTATTTTGAATAGAATAAGCCTCAGTTTTCGCTGAGGCCTTTCTTTTTATTCGCTAATTTTCTTCAATTTTTCCCAGATCTCAGGTATCTGCTTTACCCAAAACAGTTCTTTCATTTTTTCTTTGGCCGGTAGGGCAGGAGTGCCAAAAACAGTTTGTCCTTCGGGTACATTAAAGCCCACTCCACTTTGCGCATTTACCACTACGCCTTTGCCAATCACTAATGACTTATTAAGCCCCACTTGCCCCCAAAGGGTTACTTCGTCACCCAAGATGGTTTTGCCGGCAATAGCAACTTGAGCAGCAATGAGGCAGTTTTTCCCCAGCACCACACCGTGGGCAAGATGAACAAGGTTATCTAATTTACAACCATCGCCAATTATCGTATCGCCGCTCACACCTTTGTCGATGCTGCAATTAGCACCAATTTCCACACTGTTACCAATGATTACTCGGCCACAAGATTCCATTTTGTCGTATTGAATTTCGCGTTCTTTGCGACGTTTAAAATAAAATGCATCGGAACCAATTACGGTACCGGAATGAATAATCACATTATCTCCGATTACAGTATGGTCGTAGATAGAAACATTGGGGTGAATCAAACAATTTTTGCCAATTTTTACGTTGTTGCCCACAAATACATTGGGTTGAAGATGTGTTCCCTCGCCAATAATAGCAGAATCGCTAATCATTTTATGGGCAGCTTCAAATGGTCGGAAATGTTTGGCAATTTTGACATATGCCGCAAAGGGGTCGTCAAGCACTAGTAATGTTTTGCCTTCAGGACAATCAACTTCTTTGTTGATGATGATGGTGGTGGCAGGCGAGAAAAGGCATTTGTTGTAGTATTTTTCAAAATCTACAAAGGAAATATCACCGGGTACTACTTTATGAATCTCGTTGATGCCTGTACACAATTGGTCGGCATTACCCACCAATTTTGCACCAATAAATTCTGCAAACCATTGTACTGATATTCCTTGCTCAAAACGCATATTGTTTCCTATTTTGCACAAAAATACACGCAATCAGTTCATAAATTTTTTTGTGTCTCAAAATTTATTCAGCAACATCAACGGAAGCATTATTCCAACATTAGAAACTGAAATAAGCAGTAGTAATGAAGCTGTGCGCAGCCAATACGGTTTGTATGAAGCAATGCTTATAAAGAATGGGCAAATTGAATGGGCAGACCTTCATTGGCAGCGCTTATGGAAGGGTTTGGCACAATTGGGATTCAACATTCCGAAACAATATTCTGCCGCCTTTTTTGAAGCACAAATTCTTGAATTAGCAGCGCGAAATGGGACCTTGGATTTGGGCAGAATTAGAATTCAATTTTATGCAGAAGAACTGCAAAAACCATTTGCACCTTTCTATTTCATTGAGGCAACTTCTATCGATAAATCACTTAGCCAATGGAATGAAAAAGGCCTCGAGTTGGGCATTTTACAAGATTTTAGAAAGCCAATGACGCCAGAAAGTAATTGTAAAATCAACCACAGTTTACATATTCCTTTGGCCAAAAAAGCAATGGCCGAAAACAATTGGGATGATGCTTTATTACTGAATTCCAAAGGCCGAGTGATTGAAAGCTCGATGGCCAATTTGTTTTGGATAAAGGAGCATATTTTTTTCACAACGCCCTTGTCAGAGGGATGTTTGGAAGGAACAATGAGGTATTGGGTAATGGAGCAAATAAGAGAAAATGGATATCAATTGATAGAAAAAGTCCTGAGTGAAAATGAATTATTTGAGGCTGAGGACGTATTCTTGACTAATAGTATCAGAAGGATTAAATGGGTTGAACGAATTATGGATAAACATTTCGATAATCAAAAAACGAAAGATTTATATCAGAAAATTTTCGAGCAATAACTATTTCTTCTTCTTCCCCTCTTCTTCTTTTTTGCGCACCACCACCCATTCTTCCAGCAAAACCTTAAATGGCATTTTGCCAATCATTACGACTGCATATTTGTCTTTAGTTTCTTTTAGTGTTCCAACTTGATGATTGGCTTTGTGGCGCATCAAATCACCGATTTTTGCTGCTCCACCAACAATTTCAAAATTCTTATCGGCTTTGCGTGCTGCGCTTTGGTTGCTTTGAATCTGTTTCTTTTTAAACAAGACCGATTCAGCATTTTTAATCACTTCATTTTTATTCTCACTCTTCTTCCAGTCGATGATGATTTGTTTGAAATTGCGCTCCATTTCGCGCAAATAATCCAATTCCTCTTTCTTGATCAGGTTCTGCAATTTGAGCGCGTCTTGTTGCTGTTTTACTCGTTCCTTGTCATTCAGGTGTTCGTATTCCTTTTTCAGCTTTTCATTTTCCTTTAGCAATTTGTTCAGTGCCTTTTCCTTGTCAGATAATTGTAACACCTGCTGCTCGGTTTGCAGCAACATTTTATCCAGTTTAAAATGTCCTCTTTCGGTCAATTGCTTGGCACGACCAATAATTTTAGCATCCAATCCGCTGCGTTGGGCAATAGCGAAAGTGTAGGAGCTACCTGGCTTCCCGATAGTCAATTGATATAAGGGTTCTAATTTTTCTTCGTCAAAAGCCATCGCGCCATTCATAATGCCGTTTACTTTTCCGGCCATCACTTTGAGGTTGAGGTAATGGGTAGTAACGATGCCCAAAGCGTGTTTGCGCGCTAATTCTTCTACGATAGCTTCGGCAAATGCACCACCCAAATTAGGGTCGGAGCCGCTGCCCAGTTCATCTATAAAAAATAAGGTTTTCCCGTTTGCAAAATCCATAAAATACTTCATATCGCGCAGGTGAGCGCTGTAGGTACTGAGCTCGTGTTCGATACTTTGGGTATCGCCGATATGAATCATTATTTGTTTGAAAATTCCCATCTCCGAACTTGGGTCGACAGGTACTAATAGTCCCGCCTGCAACATCAATTGCAAGAGGCCTACGGTTTTCATCGTCACCGTCTTACCTCCGGCATTTGGCCCGCTGATGATGAGTATTCTTTGCTCTCTGTCCAATTGTATATTGGTAGGAACAATTATTTTGTTGTTCTTTTTATTATTGAGTAAAAGTATGGGGTGATAAGCCTTTACTAAATGCACACTCGGATGCGCGCTCAGCCTAGGCATAAAGGCGTTCATATCAGCAGCCAGCAATGCTTTAGCGCGAATAAAATCGTACAAGCCACAAAGGTGATAATAGCTAAATAGCTGTGGCTGAAAGCCCGAAAGACTTGCCGTAGTTTGGGATAGAATGCGGTGTATCTCTCTGGATTCTGCTCGTTCCAAAGAGAAGATTTCATTATTGATTTCGATAGTTTCTTCGGGCTCTATGAACACCGTTTTTTGTGTATCACTTTCGCCGTGCAAAATGCCTTTGACAATTCTTTTGTGTTCTGCGGTAATCGCCACGGTTCTTCTGCCATTCAAAAAACCTTCGGAAATATCGGCGAGATAGCCTTGTTTGCTCAGTTTGCGCAAAATGGTTTCAAACAGTTTCCGTAATTGATTGCGCTGTTTGGACAAGTCCATCCGTATGCTCATCAATTCTTTCGAGGCATTGTCGCGCACATTGCCTTGCTCGTCAATAACGGCATTTACGATTTCTACAATATCCTTGTAATAATGAATTTTTTCGGCTAATGTCTGCAATTGTGGAAAGAGTTTGTTGTGGCTCACAAACCAATTGAGTATGCTTTTGATGCTTGTGGCCAAATTGCTCAATGCCAACAATTGTTCGCCCGAAAGGGTAGCGCCACTAATGGCCAACAGCTGTAATTCCTTTTGAACGTTTTTGGTAAAATCGTTGGGGAAATAGTCGCTGCCACTCATAATAGAGCGGTACTCTGATGTTTGCAGCAATGCTTTTTCTATAAAATCTAAGCGCGAATTGATTTTGAGTTCGCGCACACGCTCTTTAGCCGCATCGGTACGGCATTTTTCTAATAATAATTGCTTGACTTTACTAAACTCTAAAGAATCTCCTGCGTTGGCAGGGTACAATTGCAGCATAATCTATTTCTTGCGGAATGGCGCAAAGGTAAAAGCCTATTGCTTTAAAAAGTCATCAATATTGCTGAATAGAAAATCAGGATATTCTTTACTGAATTTCGCGGTCACAAAACCACCCAAAAGCGGACGAGCAGCAGGTTGGTTGAGTTCGGCAGTACTGAGTGGAATCAAATCATATTCCGCATCGGGGAAATATTGCAAAACCCTCAAGGCAAGTGCCACACGATTCATATAATCGGTGCTGCCAATGTGGTAAATACCGTTTTTGCCATCGCGCAGCAATACAAACATAGCACGCGCAATATCCATTGCATTGGTGGGTGAGGCAAATTGGTCGTAAGGGAGTTTTAAAATCAGTTTTTGACCCTCTTTACATTGTTGTACAATACGAGAAACAAAGTTTTTTCCACGAGCTTCGTTGCCATAAATATTGGTGACACGCAATACTAGAGTATTTGCTACTTCCGCCAAAGCCAATTGCTCGGCTTCCAGTTTATGACGGGCATAAACACTCAAAGGATTCAAGGGTGCTTCTTCGGTATAAGGACCTTCTTTGCCATCAAATACATAATCAGTGGAAATATAGACAAGGCGGGCATTGCATTCTTTTGCTAAAGCAATTATATTAATCGTGCTTTGAACTGTTTTTTGATAACTTTCTTCAATGTTCGTTTCGCAATAATCTACGTGGGTGAGCGCACCGCAATGCACCAACACATCGGGTTGCCAAGCTATAATATCAAAGTTTTCGGGGTGTTGGGGTTCAAGTGTATTGTAAAAAACTGTGCCTTCCGTAGCATAAGAAAAATAAGAACCTTTTACTTCCCAACCTTGTGAGGCAAAATGCTGCATACAATTACTACCCACCAGGCCCGATGCCCCAACAATAAATACTTTCATAGAAAAAATTATGCCGCAAAAATAAAGTTTCTGAAGGAAAAGATGCTGTAATTATTTCTAGGAAAGAGGCTTACCGACCGAAATGTAATATTCACCGCCAAGGCGCTTTTGTTTGCCTAAAATTAATGAGCTGTGAATAATAGTTCCGCTACTTTTGCCCTACATTTTTCTCCAATGGCCAGTATTCTATTATTCCGAACCGATATTCAACAAGCCTCCGAAGAATTGCAATCGTTACTCAATGCCCATCATTCGGTGCATCGTTGGAGTATCGACACCGAAGATGTGGACAGGGTATTGAAGATTGTTGGAGAAGAGATGAATGAAGAGGAAATACTAAGCGGTTTGCAATCACTTGGTCATTGTTGCGAAGCGTTGATTTGAAATATTGTTTTTACTAAAAAAGCTACCGCAATTTCTTGCAGTAGCTTTTCTCAATAGTCTGTTTTTATAATTTACAATGCACTGATATTGGGCATTTCCTGAGGATATTCTTTGTTGGTGATTTTGTCGCGTAAAGCACTGAATGCATCTAAAGTCTTTTCGATGTCTTCGTCGGTGTGTGCTGCGGTAGGGATTAAACGCAAAATAATCAAACCCTTTGGAATTACTGGGTAAACCACCACCGAGCAGAAGATGTTGTAGTTTTCGCGCATATCCAAAATAAGGTGCGTAGCGTCAAACAAGCCACCGTGCATCACTACAGGTGTTACTGGCGAGTTGGTGGTTCCGATATTGAAACCACGTTCACGCAATCCGTTTTGTAGTTTACGCACATTATGCCATAATTTCTCACGAAGTTCAGGACGAGTACGCAATAATTCCAAACGCTTCAAAGCACCCACTACCAAGGTCATTGGCATAGATTTGGCGTAGATTTGAGAGCGCATATTGTAACGCAAAAATTTCAAAATCTTTTTGTCAGCAGCAAAAAATGCACCGATGCTCGCCATTGATTTGGCAAAGGTGGAGAAGTAAACATCAATACCATCGATACAATCTTGCTCGTCACCCACACCGGCACCCCGTTTGCCAATAGAACCAAAACCATGTGCATCATCCACCAAAAGACGGAATTCAAATTTTGATTTTAATGCAATGATTTCTTTTACTTTTCCTTGGTTGCCACTCATTCCAAACACACCCTCAGTAATCACCAAAATGCCGCCACCAGTTTTGGCCGCCATTTCTGTTGCACGAGCTAATTGTTTTTCGCAATCAGCAACATCATTATGTTTGTAAACATAGCGCTGACCTGGATGTAAACGCAATCCATCAATAATACAAGCATGAGATTCTGCGTCATAAACAATCACATCTCTACGACCACAAAGCGCATCAATTGCAGATACCATACCTTGGTAACCAAAGTTCACCAACATTGCGTCTTCTTTGCCTACAAACTCAGCAAGTTCACGCTCTAATTGTTCGTGTTTATCTGAGTTGCCACTCATCATACGCGCACCCATTGGGGTTGCCATTCCGTAAGTAGCAGCAGCTTCAGCATCCGCTTTACGTACTTCCGGGTGATTTGCCAATCCTAGGTAATTATTCAAGCTCCATACAATTTTTTCTTTCCCACGAAATTTCATGTGGTTACCTATTTCTCCCTCTAATTTCGGGAAGGCAAAATATCCAGGTGCTTGTTCTGCATAATCTCCAATAGGGCCGAGTCTTTCGAATTTGGCAAATAAATCCATATAAATAGTGTATTAATTTAAGTTACTTTTTTATTGAAATCGGGCGCAAATTAACGCTTTATCTTGAAAAAGAAGAATGGGCGGTCTTTGCTTCTCCTAAGGAACTTATAAGCTTTGCGGATTGTTCTGTAATTTGCAGGCGATTTTAATCCAACATAAATGCCTTTCAAACCTATACGTACAGTCAACTTTTTTCATTTGCTGAGGGAATTTTTATCAAAATTGGTTGCTCTGATGCAGACGCCAAAACAGCTGCAAAAATATTATTGTCAGCCGATTTGCGCGGAGTCGATTCGCACGGTATTGCCCGATTGAGCGGTTATATCCGTCTATGGCAAGCAGGCAGGGTGAATGCAAAGCCCGACTTAAAAATCATCCACGAAACCCCTTCGACGGCAGTGGTGGATGGTGATGCCGGTTTGGGTTTAGTAGTGGCGCCTTTTGCTATGAAAGTGGCTATTGAAAAAGCGCGGTTGGCGGGTACTGGCTGGGTTAGTGTACAAAACTCTAACCATTTTGGAATAGCAGGAATCCATGCCATGATGGCCTTGGAAGAAGATATGATTGGAATCGCGATGACCAACGCCAGCCCCTTAGTGGCTCCTACTTTTTCGAGAGAAAGGTTATTGGGTACAAATCCTATTGCTGTTGCCATTCCTGCAGGTAAACATCCCGCTTTTGTAGCCGATATGGCCACTACCACTGCAGCTAATGGCAAATTGGAAATTTTACAACGTAAAAATCTTCCAGCACCAGAAGGATGGATACAAGATAAAGATGGGAATATTTCTACCAATCAGCATGAAGTCAAGAATGGTGGGGCTTTGTTGCCCTTGGGAGGCACAAGAGAGCAGGGTAGTCACAAGGGCTATGCACTGGGTAGTATTGTCGACATTTTTTCGGCTGTACTTAGTGGCGCCAATTACGGACCTTGGGTGCCTCCTTTTGTCAGCTTTTTGCCTGTGTCCGAAAATTTGCCTGGAAAAGGTATCGGTCATTTTTTTGGAGCCATGCGTATTGATGCATTTCGTCCGGCGACTGATTTTAAACAGCACATGGATCAATGGATAGAACGCTTTAGTAATGCCGAATCCATATCAACCGCAGAAAAAGTGCTTATCCCCGGCGACCCTGAGCGAGCAATGGAACAAGAACGCTTGGTCAACGGAATACCTTTAATTGATGCCGTGGTAAAAGATATTCACGAATTGGCAGCACAATTCCAGGTTCAATTGTAAAGAAATTATTTTCGTATTTCCCTAATCAAAACGATGCCCACAGCAATTGCTGTGGGCATCGTTTCTTATTCCTATTTATAACTTAAAGGGCTTCGATAGAAAGTTTGGTAGATTTTTCATTAGCGTTGTATTCTGAAATCATAATAAAACCATCTTTTGCCCTAAACACATTTGATATGGTGGAGCCTTTTTTGTGCGGAATGGTTTTAACTACATTCTTGGTATCGATGTCATATATGTACACATTTTTTACGTCGTTTAATACAAGGTATTTATTTTGGTTGACATTAAAATAATTCTTTTTGTTGTAGGCTGTCAATCTGTAGGATGGAGTTTGGCCAGGGAAAAAGATGGAGTTGTCATATTTCATCGTCCCATAAAAACTTAATTTGCCATCTGGACTTTCTTTCAATACCATCATTTGAGCGTATTTATATTTGAAGATACCTGTACCTAAAAGCGCATAAGGTATCAATAAAGTAGGTGCAGTTGCAATTGAAATTCCTACGTTCACCCAACGTGTTTTTTTCTGAATACCAGAACCTACATAATACACATTCCCATTTACATCACTAAAAGAGTGTGTCATATCCACATAGGTGCCGGTTTTGGCAAGCCATCCATCACTTCTTACAAAAGATGATTTAGATTCTTTGTCCCAAGTAGTACTGTGCGCTATTAAGCTTGTATCTTGAAATTTCATACTGAATAGGCCAACTCTTGGTGGCTTTTTGGTGTGTGCCATTTTTTTGGTGGCACTACCGGTTGTTTCCAGTTTTTTATTAATAATGGTCCCGCTGATGATGGGCTGATTATCTTTTGGGTTGTTGGCAAAATGTAGCACTTCAAATTGCCTGTCCTTTTTATCCTTCAATTCCACGCGTTTCACAATATCGCCATTTTGTATATCCATACACAATGTTTCATAACCACCATCAACAGCTGCAACCGCAGTATGTCTCAGGGTGTAGATATAATTTCCAGCTGCTTTAATTTCCAAACTTTTTGATTTAGCATCGGGTAAGGTTTTTTCCCATTTTCTTTCGCCAGAATAATCGAATAAACCAACTACCTCTTTGCTGTTGGCATCAACTTTAGAGTTGGTGCGCATCATAGAGAAAAAATTCAGGTATAGTTCCATTTCCCCATCACCATAAGAATAGGCAAATCCTTTGCCAGGAATGTTTTGTAGGCGCAAGTGGTTTTTTAAAATTCCATTAAATTTATTGGATGAGCTAGAAGGGTCCGTAACGTAAAATAAAAGTTTAACGGGTTCAGAAACTTCTTTGATCATTTTGCCTGTCAAGCTCAAAAACTGAAAATAAATGCTCGACTGAGCCTCATTTTTGACCTTGTTGTAAGTAAAGGGATTGATAGCATTGGGAAGGTCAGTGCGCAAATATCCGATGAGTAAAACATCGTTGTCGAAAATAGCCTCCTGAATCGAAAGGTTGATGTCTCTGAAACTGTAATTTCCAATATCATTTAGGTTTTCATCCAGAAAATCAAGCTTGTAGCTAAAAGAATCCTTACTAACCTTTTCTAGTTGAGTAAACATGATATAGCCCACCAAATTATTGTCTTGCATGATGGGTTCTACTTTAGAAGAAATCTGTTTTCCTACTTCTTTAAAAACTCTTGATTGGGCAAAAGAGCTACCGACTGCTGCGGCCAGTAACATGGTGAATAGTGCTGTTTTTTTGAACATTGGTTGGATGTATTTATTTAATGTATTCTAGATAAATGCTGTTTGGGTATTTGCTTTCAAATTCTTTACTGAATTCGGGGATTTTTGTTTTGATGTCAGCGATATTGTCATTCAAAATGATGGAATAAAAAGCAATCATCTTATTATATTCCTCATTTTTAAGGGTTTCTGATTTATTGTAGTTGCTGCAAATTAAATTCAGGTCAGGTTCGGGCATTTGCTCCAAAAGATTTTGAAGTTGATAATAGCTATCGCTGATTTTGCTTTTTTTCTGTATTCTCAAAGCATTGAATCGGCTCATTTTTTTGGAGGCAAAAACTAGTGAGTTCAAAATGTCACCCATCCTTTGTTCGTAATTTTTTACTTCCGGATTGGCTTCTTTTTCTAGAAATAAGCTATAAGTTGCCTTGCAAAGATTATTGTCCACTATCATTCCAAAAATTGCAATTTGGAAGGCTGCGTCTCTTACTTCTTTGGGTATTTCTGTTTTGCTAGGCGTGGATTTTGAAAGGCTCTTATTTTTTTCAAAACGAATGGCGCAGTCGGGGTGGGTTTTTAAAGAATCTTCATTTGAAAAAAGAGAATCTTTGATGTTGAAACTGCTATTGGATAAGCCTTTTGATTTTTTGACATACCATTGATCATTGGTGCTGATTCCCAAAGCGTTAAAATGTTCTTTGACAGAAGTTTTTAGTTCGCGTTTATATTTCTTGTCCATCGTATCAAGGTTGAGGAAATTGCTAGCATCAAAGTCCAACTTGGTTTTGCTTAATATCAAGATGCCCAGTGAGTCGGCTTCGCTTTCGTTGTATCGGCTATGCCTCGTACGGTCAAAAGTGTAGCCTTCCATTACTTTTTTTAGTTTACTGAATCGCTCATATTTTGAACTGAGAATATCCTTGAGTGATTCTTTATATTCGTCTGAACTAATGAGTTCGGCTCTGTTTCGCATTGAATTGTCAGAATGTTTTAAAACATCATGAGCTAATTCGTGTGCGAGGTATAAAGCAATTTCTTCCCGAGAATTGGAACGCAAAATAAGACCCAAATTGACTACAATGATGTGTTCGCCAAAGGCATAGGCATTGGCAACCTCACTTCTATCAATAAAAAATTGAGGGCTGTGGCTAATCAAATCTTTGTTGGCACTAACCAATTCATTGAATATGTTGGCGATATAATTGTAAACCACTTCATCGTGGATGTAACTGTTATTGTTTATTTCTGATATGATTCTTTCTTTTCTGCTTTCCCAGGCTATTTCATACTCTTTTTGAGCACTTTTATTTTTAAAAACAATTGGGCATTTCCAGTTTTTTTTGATGGAATCTCTGTAGTTTTTGTAGTAAATGTTAGAAAGCTGCTCATACTTATAATAAGATTGTACGTTTTGAGAAAAAATATCCTGCGCGTACATCAATGATAGAAGAAGACTAAATATTAAAAATTTGAATTTCATTACAAATAAATTATTAACCTATGTTTAGGCTCAAGCCTGCAAATATAATACAGTGAATCAAATTGTTAAAATTTCTTTGTCTTGAAGGTAGATGGTAAGTCCTGTCTGTTTTTGTCTGTTTCTTTAATTCCAAACGCCTATCTTTGCCGCGCAAAAAAATAAAAATATGTCAAACGTAACCTTTACAATGATTAAGCCCGACGCAGTAAAAAACGGGAACATTGGTAACATCCTTCAAATGATCAACAATGCAGGTTTTCGTATTGTGGCCATGAAATACACCAAATTAAGCCTTGAAGCCGCTGGTAAATTTTATGAGGTGCATAGCGCACGCCCATTCTATGGCGAGTTAACTCAGTTTATGAGCAGCGGACCTATCGTTGCTGCTATCTTAGAAAAAGACAATGCCGTTGCCGATTTCCGTACTTTGATAGGTGCTACCAACCCAGCCGAGGCTGCTGAAGGTACTATCCGCAAAAAATATGCAACTTCTATTGGCGAAAATGCCGTTCACGGTTCAGACAGTGACGAAAATGCTTTGATTGAAGGCGCTTTCTTTTTCAGTGGTTTAGAGAAATTCTAATACAATATAATATCTCTTTTACCAAAAATGGATTTCAGCGAAAGTTGAAGTCCATTTTTGTTTTTTAAGCGCTGATTGTGCGTAAGTTTATTTTAATTTTCTTACATAGCACAAAGGCCCTCTTTTTACCAAGCTCCGCTGCTGGGCGAAGTATGGGGCGTTGGCGGTAAAGCGATAGCCTACTTCGTCCTACTTAAATTGCAGTCTCCCGACTGCATCATTATGCGCTAAAAGTTTATATTTTTACTAAAATTTTCACAGCAAGATGACCATCGGCTATCAGGTGTATAATCAGCAGGCGACCTACTTTGTGACCTGGCAGTCGGGAGACTGCCTTGTAGCAAGGACGAAGTTGGCGGGGCTGCAAAAGCTATCACCCCAAACTTCGCCCAACAGCGAGAAAGACACTACGGCGAACTGGGGAATGGTTCATTTTTTGTTTAAATAATCCAGCGGACTTTTAATATTCTGTATTTGCTTTTGGCTAACCTGGGTGTAGATGAGTGTTGTTTTTATATCATTATGACCTAATAGTTTTTGGATAAACGTAACGTCAGTACCATATTCCATCAGGTGGGTGGCATAACTGTGCCTAAGGGCATGGATACCTACTTTCTTGTTGATATTGGCTTTGTTCATGGCATTTTTAAAAATGGCTTGTGCGCTTCGCACGGTGTATTGTCCGCCAAATTGTCCCTCAAAGAGATAATGCCTGGGTTGATATTCCTTATAATAGCTGCGCAAAAATTCCAAAATACTATGGGGCAAATTGACGTATCGGTCTTTTTTGCCTTTGGCAGCTTCTATTAAAACCTGCATTCGGCTACTGTCTATATCCGTGATTTTGAGATTAACAATTTCACTCACACGCAAGCCCATTCCGTAACAAACTCAGTATTAGTTTGTGCTTAAGGTTATCAACCACTTCGAGCATTTTGGCTATATCATTAGTACTGATAACCTTGGGTAGTATGGAAGGTTTTTGCGGACGTGGAATATCAAAAAAGAACTTTTCGCGGTGGAGCACTTGTTCAAAATAAAACTTGATTGCATTAATGCGACTATGCAATGTGTTTTCTTTTATTTTCAAGGTATCAATGCAAAAGACAAAGTAAGCTCGGAGCCTTTCCGGGCTAAGGTCATCAACCGGATAATCTTTAAGTATCTGCAACAGTTGGACAAATTCGGTGCTATAGGTTTTAATGGTGTTAGGGCTATAGGCTTTTAGTTTCATATGTTCCTGAAACCGTATCAGAGCTGCTTTGTTTTTCTCGTTAACAATTCTACTACGCAGATCATGACCAGGATCTTTTGTTGGTAATAGAAATTGTTGTCTATAATCGTCTCTATCGAGCACATACCAACATTTTTGCGAAGCACTCCATCTTATGCCCACTAATTTTTTGGCATCATCAATTAGCATTTGTTCTTTAGGAAAATGGATCCAAATGACTTGCTGCCCTTTGTGTTGTCCTAAAGAAAAACTATAATTTTTTACTTCAAATGACATGCGCATTTTGTATTATAAGGAACAAAAATAATACAGAATACGCAATTGTCAATACAAAATGCGAAATGCATATATTTGAGCTTATACTTGACAGTTAGGTTTTTAAGTATTTGTTTGGATGTTTAAAAGAAAATACGGAGTTTCGTATATTTATGAGTTGGCGGTAATTTGAAGAAACAATTAACAACGAAAAACATTCAAGAAAATGAAGCTATAAGTAACTGTAAGATAGAATAAGAATTGAAATATCCTTTAATACGCAAAGTAGAAAGGGCGATTGTTAATATTAAAAAATTAGAAAATGACACAGTTACAAATGATTGACAAAACAAAGTCAATAGCTAAAAATGATAAAAATATTTCTGCCGTATTTATGTACGGGTCATTTACCAAAAATGAAGGGGACAAATATTCAGATATTGAATTCTACATCTTCTTGAAGGATAAAGAAAATTTTTCCGCTGAAAATTGGGTAAGCCAAATTCATCCTTTGGCATTATATTTTACCAACGAGTATGGAAGTGAAGTTGCCATTTTTGAAAATATGATAAGGGGGGAGTTTCATTTTTTGACAAACGACCAAATGGAAGTTATCAAATCGTGGGACGGTTTGGTAGAGTTTAGCGACTTTGACAAGATGATTTTAGTAGATAAAGAAGATTTATTGACTAACACGCTCAAAGAAATAAAAACTAAAGTACCTGATCGAACAACAAATGAAAATATCCTGTGGTTGAGCCAATCATTGTTGAATGTTTTACTTACAACAAGCAACTTAATTAAACGACAGGAATTTGCTCACGCTTACCAAAGCTTATCAAATGTTCAAAAATATTTACTTTGGTTAATAAGAATTGAAACATACCAAACCAAACATTGGGAAAGTCCAACAAAAAGCTTGGAAAAAGACATAGACCCAGATTGGTATTCGTTATTTCAGGAGACAACATCAGAATTAGATCCGACAGATATTAAAACAGCTTTCAAGAAGACATTAACATTGACTGAAAAACTTTTTGATAATCTTGGAGTTGAAGCAAAATTAAAGGGGGTATTAAGGAGAATTGAATAAAAAAAACTACCGCCAACATTGTATAAGCGTAATGCGGGCTGAACTGCTAAATTTGAGCATTTTTGCTCCTAAGAAACTTTGTGGTGGGCGGACAGTGAATTGCTCCGAAATCCCGCACTACGCTTATACTTGACCGTTACAGGCAAGTTTATAACTACACCATACCACCAAAATACGACATTTTGCGTATTGCCAAAAATATCGAATTTAAGTATCTTTGATATTAAAATCCAATCGATTATGAAAACAAAATTTCTCATTCTGATTTGTCTTAATTTTTTCACTGCAACGGCATTGCAGGCACAGGAAGCCCTTCGCAAATACACCGCCGAGATGAGCGGTATAGAAACCCTAACCGATGACACCCAAAAATCTGACGGCAGAGGAAAAGCACTTGCTGCGTTTTTTGACAGCCGTACTGCCGAAGCAGACAAACAGACCGCTATCAACGAAACCGTTCCATATCTGCGGCAGTTGGTAGATTATGATTTTTACGGAGCGTATAACTTTCTTATGAAAGTAAAAAATCTGGACGATGCACAACTATTTATGAAAAACCACTTGTCAAAAGATGAACGGGCATTAGTAAGGGCATTTGCGAGTAATACTGTGAACAATTGGCAATCAGGGGGACAATATCCAGCTAAAGCTCCAAAAAAAGGATACGGACTAAAAGGGAAATGGAACACCGGAACAGGAGCTTCCGATAACTCCGCTATTGCACAAAACACAACACCAATAGCAAAAACAGCTTTGCAGGAACTGAAAGCTCAACAGCCACAAAATTCAACTATATTAGAATTACAACCATTCAAAAACGATAACGGGAAATGGGGATTTAAAGACGAAAAAAATGCAATTATTGTACACCCCAAATACGATGAAACAAGTCCTTTTTCAGAAGGAATGGCGGCTGTATGCATAACAGAAAACAATACAAAGAAGTGGGGATATATCGACAAAAATGGTAAAGAAATAGTACCACTAATATATGGCGACGCTATTCGTTTTTCGGAAGGACTGGCTGCAGTACGTCCTGTCGGAAAGACCTGGAACTCCTTTTATGGCTTCATTGACAAATCGGGGAAATTAGTTATCCCACACGAATATCCTTTTGTATTTGACACAGCAATGTATGACGGATGGGTTTTCGTTGACGGTAAAGCAAAAGTGTATAAGGATAAAAGAATTTTCTATATTGATAAAAATGGTAAAGATTTGAGCCAAACGGCTTCGGCTTCCAACAGCACTGCTCCCACAAAACAAATACAGGAATTAAAAGCTTTTAGTGATAAACCTTTAAATCGTTTCGGAAAATGGGGTTTCAAAGACCAAAACGGAAAAGTAATCGTAGCACCCAAATACAATAGTTCCCATCAATTCAGAGAAGGTTTGGCTGCGGTAAGTATTGGCGGTAGCTATGATGAAGAATTTGATATGGTTTTGGGAAGCAAGTATGGCTTTATAGATAATACAGGTAAAGAGGTCATTGCACTGAAATATGAGAGTATAAACGATGGATTTTATGAAGGATTAGCAGCCGTAAAGCTCAATGGAAAATGGGGTTACATCAATACGGCAGGTAACGAAGTGATACCATTTCAGTATTCGGAAGCATTCATATTTATGAACGGGAAAGCCAAAGTAAGAAAAGACGGCAGAGAGTTCTTCATCGACAAAACGGGCAAGGAAGTGAAATGAGAAATACCATTTAACTATTTTAATTATGAAACCATCTTTACAAACCTTTTTATTATCACTTCTATTCTTATTGATTGTTCAAATATCTTTTGCGCAAAACAAACCTAAAGAATGGAAGTTGGTATGCACCGCAAATTTGACAAACAAAATTGAAGAAAAAGATTGTTTGGAAAAAATGCACAACAAAATTTATAATACAGACTTCTTCTCTTCACTCGATGACGGATATGTAGAAATAAAAAACCACAACACCCAATACGCCAAAGTATGGTTAAATATTGGAGTTATAGGTGGTTTTTCAAGTCTTTACACATCATACACCAATAGCTTCATCAAAGAAATAAACAAAAAAACCAACGGAAGCGGCACTTACAATTTTTTATACAAAGCGTATGTAGAATTGGCTCCCGATGCTAAGGGACAAAAAAAAGCGCAGTTACTCCTTTTCTTTTCGCCGTACAATGCCGGTTTCAACGGTAAAAAAACACCGTCTTTTGCTAAAGAAGTATTGGCAGATATGGACAAAAAACCGATATTGCTGGCAGAATTGTATCCTGATAAATACGTTGATGTTTACAAATATACCAACTCAGAAAGTGGTGGCTTACAAAAAGCGTATGCCACCACAACTTTCATTTACGATGCCAAGAGCCTTTATCCCGAGAAAGAACCAATACTTACCGCTAAAAAATACGACTTCAAACTGCATCTGACCGACAAAGATTGTTATGAAAAATCCACACAGATTAACCTCAATGCAAATGGCAAAGCTACTGAACTGGTCGAATATTTTCCAAAAGAAGGCGGTTATACTTTAAACCTGAAACGTGGCGAAAGATTGGATGAAAACGGAAAGGTAAAAGAAGTGCATTTCAACGATGTTTTCGGGATGGATTTAAGCAACGGTCAGGTTTTTTTCAATACAAGATTTCACCTTCCTAAAGGTGTGAAAGACAAATGGAAGTTGAAAGATTTTAACAGCACCCCCGATTTATTAGAAGATTTGACCCAAATTTTGGGTAGAAAACCCATTGAAGACAAAGAACAGCTTCGGGAGTTTTTAACTAATTTTCAAACACTCAACGAATATATCATTTTAGACGAAACCGACAAAGTAGGAGGTCCATACAATCCCAAACCCAAAAAATATATTTACAAAGGCACTTATAACAAAGAAGGAAATCCGCACGGTTGGGGATTGATGTATGTCTTAAACGAATACGACCAATATTATGTCGGGCAATTTAAAAACGGAAAGCCCGATGGATTTGGCATTCGACACGATTTTAACTTGGATAAACCCGAAAAAAGATACAGAAGTTACGGTATTCACGTTGGCAACCAATTAATTTTTGGGGCAAAATATTACAATTCTCCCAACGGTAATGGGCATTACGCTGTATACGGCGATTTTAGAGAAGGAGAACTTAATGGCAAAGGAAGTTTGATTTGGAGCCAGGGCGATAACGGAATTGGCGATGTGTATTGGGGTTATTTCCAAAACGGAAAATTACACGGAGAAGGACATTATTACACCAACAACAAAAAAGAAATCGGAGTTTTTGCAGAAGGTAGCTTTATATCGGGTGATAAAGTAACCGATAAAATGTACGACAACAACTTTTATCCCGGAGCAGTAGTGCTGTACAATGGCAAAAAATATGTGATAATGAAAAAGGAAAAAGGCAGAATTTATTTAGACGGAATTGATGTAGCCAGCACTGCCAATTTAATTTTAACAGGTGAACGTTCTGTACAAAGACAGGTCTGCAATGTTTGTAACGGCACCGGATATTTGAACCCAACCACCAATACCGTTTTCTCTGGCGTAACCCAAAAACAAAAAAGTTACCACACCGGACCAACTGGTTATATTCTTTGGGAAAAAACCACCACCACCACCACAGCCCCAGTTACTACATACCGCACCAACCGATGTACAGCTTGTACGGGAGGTTTGTCGGGGAATAAGCCTGTGCCGTTAAATAGATAATTGAGGGATGAAATTATACAACGTGATAAAAATGAAAAAAGAGTGAAATAATTTAATAATGAATAGCACTAAAAACGACCTGCTTTTCTGGTTGGCAATTCTGTTTGCCTTATGGTTTATGGCAGGTGGCATATTTTGGGTGTATTGGTTTGCCCTCATTTTCGCTTACCCTTTCGGGATAGCAAGTCTGGCAATATGGCTCTGCATCCGAAAAGACGGCAGAAAACGAAATAAAGCAATACCGATAATTCTCATTGCAGGATTATTGCTTTCGCTTTCAATGCTGTTACCGATGATTGTGAACAGGTAAAAATAAAAAAGAATGGGATTAAGTTACATCTTCCGCAAATCAGCTTTTGATAATCTCCAGCATTGGGAAATCACCGAACAGGGATTGTTGTGTACGGATACAAAAACCGAACAGAAAAAACTCATTCCTTATGATTTTATACAAAGTATCCGCATACAAGCTCAACCGTACAGAGACTTTCGGTACAATAATTTTCGTTGCAGGATTACCACAACCAACGGAGAAATTATAGATGTTCTTTCCACAAGTTATGTCGGTTTTGCAGATTTTAGTGATGAAGCAGCAACGTACACACCTTTTGTAAGAGCATTGGTCAAAACAACCAAAAATATCAACCCTAACAGCGTTATTTATTTAGGGCAAACATCGTCTACATACAACGGAAACCAAACGTTGGTACTTATTGCAATAGCACTTGCTTTGGTACTTATTTTTTCTTTTCCGATGGGACAAAGCCGGCTGCTTGCGCTTTTATTGATAATAATTGGAGCCTGGCAGTATTTACGGATATCCAAAACAGTCCACCAACCGCAAACACTACAAGATGACAAAATACCGGATTATGTTCTGCCTGCTACAAAAACCGGAGAAGGAAAAACAGGCAAACACATAGAAAAAAAACAATCAGAATGAAGCAGCTGTACAAAATAGATATACTGACGATGCTTGCTATTACTCTTTTGGGTATTATCCAAGGGCAGGTTACCGTATTTTATATCATTTATCTGTTCTGGTTTCAGGAACTTATTCGCACTTTGGTAGATTTTGTATATCTGATTTGGAAAAAGAAAACCATCCGGGAAAAATTTGATTTTATAAAAATTTCTTTTGGCAGCTTTTTTATCCTTTTCATTTATGTTGTTTTTATCGTCTTGCTGTTCGGCTTTATGCTCAATTGGGGCAACAGGGATTTAATCGGCAAAAATATATTGGTGCTGATGTTTAGGAATTGGTACTTCAATGCCAATATGCTGTTGTTTCTTGCGGAATACATTTATTTCCGAAGCCGAGCCGATAATACGGACTTACAAATGCCGTTATTCAGCCGAAGACACATTATTTTGCACATTTCCATTATTCTCGGAGCATTCGTACAATTGGCAATCGCTCCAAAACTCAACCTCGAAAACCAATGGGTTTCCGCATTGACAATTTTGCCGTTTTTGGTGTTGAAAATATGGATTGACAGACCCGAAAAAATTAAAAATGCTATACCAAAATAAAAGAGCCGTTACCTTACATCTGGTAAGTTTGCTGACATTGGCATTGTCGGTTTTTGTGTTATATATGATTTTCTCTGATTTGGACGGTTTCTTTATAGAATACAGCTCCAAAGCATCGGGTATTGGTTGGATGATTTTTATGCTCCTTGCAGGCAATGTAATGTTGGGCTGTATGTTTTGGCTCAGCGGAAGATACGTCTTGCAGATTTCGGCATTGGAAAACAGACAGGTTATAGTAAAAACCTGGTCTTTTTTGGGAATATACCATACTACGGCTTATCCGGAAACGATTTTGAAAACTCCAAAATTCCATTTTGGAAAAGCAAATTTCTCACACGTTCCTACTGTTAATGCTCCTTGGTGGAAGCTGAAAACTCCCAACGGAAAAACCCTTGTTGTAGATATGCAGGGAGATTTTTCTATTAATTTTAAAGATTATGAACAAAACCTCAAACCCAAAAAAATAGAAAAGAAAAAGCCGAAAACCAGCCTGTAACAACAGTTTGGCAAAATGGCGGGTTCAGTGCTAAATTCAACGGCAGTTCTTCGATTGAACTTCTGTGCAAAACTGAACATTTGTGCTTCGATTTCCGCCACTTCGCCAAGCTGCAAAACGTTATGGGTAATGGTAAGAAACCGACAACAATGACATTTGAAACACATAAAATATTATCACTTTTAGACAAATACATTGAGAGTATTTTCTATTACAATGACTTTGTGCCTGAACATAGTATAGAAAAAGTAATTCCAACAGGAAACATCTTTATTCTTATCGAACTTGACGGATATGAAAGAAAAACTTTTAACAATCAACTAGAACCCATTGGACATTTTAGAAATAGTTGGGTTTCAGGTATGCACCAGAAACATTTGAATATTTCAGCACATAAGAATTCTGAAATGCTAGTTATTCAATTTAAATCTTTTGGAGCATATCCATTTTTAAAAGTACCAATTACCGATCTGAATAATAAAGTTGTTCAAGCTGAGAATTATTTTGGAGAAAGTATTTTGAAACTTCGTGAAGCAATTATTTCAAAACAAACTATTTCTGACAAATTCAAAATGGTTGAAAAATGGTTATTAGAAACATTTGACGATAAGAAAATGCCGCCAAAGGAAATAATTGACTTTATGAAAACGCTTCAAAGTCAGCCTTTTTCGAAACACAATGAATTACTCAAAGACTATCCCAAGACGAGTAAAAACCTCATTGACCAGTTTAAAAAATACTGTGGTTTGACACCAAAAGTCTTTCATAGGATTTTTCGTTTCAACACTTTGTTGGCAAAAATCAACCAAAAACAGGAAATAGTTTGGACTGATATAGTCTATGAAACAGGATATTCAGACCAATCACATTTTATAAAAGAGTTTCAGGAGTTCAGTGGCTTCAATCCCACTCAATTTATTAAAAATGGGTACAATGATTCCGTTCCCAATTTTTTACCCCTTGACAAGTAGGTTAATTTTCTACTATACATTGAGTAAACTACGGAGTAAATTTGCGCCAAATTTAAAACGATATAAATTATGGACATTTCAACACTTAATTGGTTTGCAGTTATTGTAGCCGCACTTTCAAATTTTTTAATTGGTGGACTTTGGTATTCACCGCTACTTTTTGGCAAGGTATGGATGAAAGAGAACAACTTCTTTGATGACGACCTAAAAAAAGGAAATATGGTAAAGATTTTTGGACTAACCTTTCTTTTTTCAATTGTAATGGCGTTCAATTTAGGAATGTTTTTAAATGATGCCAATACAACAACAAGTTGGGGTGCAATTGCGGGATTTTTGGCAGGGTTTGGATGGGTAGCAATGTCCATTTTTACAATAGGGCAGTTTGAAAGGAAATCCGCAAAATATATGCTCATACACGGTGGGTATGTAACGATTAGTTTTATTGTAATGGGTTTAATAATCGGAATTTGGAGATAAACTAACAATATGGACAAAGCAACTCAAACAATGATAGACAACCTGCATAAAAATACAGGTAAGTCTTTAGAACAATGGATTGAAATTGTGAAATCTCAAAACTTTGCAAAACACGGAGAAATAGTTAAGTTTCTAAAAGAACAGCACGAATTTACTCACGGATTTGCAAACCTTGTAGCACACAAAGCAAACGAATCGGATGCAGGTTCAGCAGATAATCAAGACGACTTGATAAGTAAACAATTTAATGGTAAAGAACATTTTAAAGTCATTTACGACAAACTAATTTCTGAAATTCATACTTTCGGAAACGACATTGAAATTGCACCGAAAAATACCTATGTGAGTTTAAGAAGAAAAAAACAATTTGCGACTTTAAATCCTGCAACAAAGACACGTTTCGAGATTGGTATCAACTTAAAAGGACAAGAACCTAAAGGGAAGTTAGAACCCGAAAAACCTAACGCAATGTGTTCTCATAAAATAAACCTTACTGATATAAAAGACATTGACAAAGAAGTAATTGAATGGATAAAAACGGCTTATGACAATGCAGGATAGAAGAACCACTACCCATAACAGCACCTACACGCAAGTGGGGGTTCAGTGCTTCTATGAAAGTGAAGTGCTTAAATCAAGTTTTGTGCATCTAATAATGTTAAGTGCTAAAAATCCCCACCTGCGTGTAGCTGCAAACCGTTATGTGCAACTTTGCAAAAACGTAAACACCATAAATAATGAAAAAACAAGCAAGACTTTTTAGCGTGACAGTGGCATTAGCACTTATGACACAGTTACAAGTTTTAGGACAAACTGAGAACAAAGTTAACTTTCACGGTTACAACTTAGTGCAATACAAACAACCTGTTCTAAGGTATGGTGACAAGTATGAAGCATACTTTGAAAATTTAGGCGAAAAACGAGAACAAGGAAGAATAATCATTGACGAAAAAGCCAAGACATTTACTATAAAATGGTTAAACGGTGACGAGTGGATTTGTAAATTCACAAAATCCGAATCGAAGAATGAAAAAGATGATTGGTTTGGAGAAGTTACAAGAAAAATATACAGCGGAAAATGGACAGACACGGGCTTTGACGCTGAATTAGTAATAACCTATACAGCTTCTTCGGGTTGTATAACCAAAGTTAAATCCCGAAAAGTTGTTGATGCAGAATACGGTATTGACACTTGGAAGAAAATTTTCACATTCGCTACAAGCGGAGAATGTATTTATTAAACAACTAAATCACAAAAACAAAATAATATGAAATCATTACTATTTTCAGCAATTACACTTGCTACAATCCTGACAACAAACGCACAAAGCATTAAGGATTATTACATTCCAGAAAGTCCGAAAAACAAAGCAACATTTTACACTCCGAGCAAGACGGGCGGCAGAACCGAAATGACAAGAACAATTTATTATGTTGCTCAAGGCTCTGCCTTTGACATTACCGATGCTAAAATGTTTGGTGGTAAACCAAGTGCTATTCAGACAATGACCGTTGAATTTTCAACCAACGAAGTTAAAATGACTAAATCGGTTTCAACTACAATGTTTGAGACCAATAAGAAAAACACATATAGCCCTGCAAGAATAATTTTAAAAATGCCAGCCGCAGGACAATCTGTAACTTGGAGTTATGTTGACATTCCGGGAGACAATATAAAATGCTCAGCGAGTTGGACTAATGTAACGATTGACGGAACACAGAAAAAAGCAATTAAAGTTGTAAAACAAATTGAAGGTTTTAGTGCTAAGACAATTGAATATTACGTGAAAGGAATTGGACTTTGGAAAACCGAATTACAAGGTTCTGACAGCAAGACACAGACTTCAGACGAGTTCGACAATCTTGACTATGACCCAACAGCTAAATAAAAAAGATGAAAAACCTAACAGAAAAGAAACAAGAAATTGAAGAAACCATTCATAACTCAATTTGGGAGAGTTTTCAATATGGACTAACTTACAAATTCCAAAATGGAAAAGACTTGTGGATTAACGGTAACGGACATTTCATCTATGAAATCAATATCGTTGACGACAGACTTGTTTTGAAATTTTTTCCAAACGGTGCGGACTTTTTTGTTGACCTCAAATATGGTGAAGTTTTGTATCTGCAAGACAGTAAACAACAATTTGAAATGCGACTAAAAACTAAGCTGTGAAAAGAAAAGCAGCACATAACAGCCGTTTGCCGCAATGGGGGCTGACGTGGTTAAATCAAGTGCAGTGCTTCTATCAACATTTGTGCTTGGTTGACAGTGAAGTGCTCCGAAATCCCCCACTGCGGCAAGCGGCAAACCGTTACAAGCAACCGTATGACAGACAACGAACATAATTGTATAGACGAAAAAAAACTTTCCGCTGACATTGAAAAATTCGGCTGGACAGTTATGTTATTGGAAGCAACCGACTATTTGCCTTCTTTTGCTTATACGGTCGGACTTTGGAAAAACTATAATCATCCTGAAATCATTTCTTTTGGCTTAACGACAAAGACCTTGCATTTAATACTAAATGACGCAGGAGAAATTGCAAAAGCAGGGCGAAAAATTGAAGTTGGTAAAAATTATGACGACTTTTTTGAAAACAGCGACACTCAATTTTTAAAAGTTGATAACCGAAATGTTGCTGACTACTTCGGACACGCAATAAATTATTATCAAACGACCGACTTTCCTGCAATTCAACTTGTTTGGACAGACAGAAATAACAAATTCCCTTGGGACAAAGACTACGAAGTAGAATTTGAACATAGACAACCATTACTTGACCGAAATGCTGAATTCAAATACAGAGAAGCAAAAAATCTTGGCATTTTTACGACAAGACAATGGTTGGAACTTGGAAAGCCTATTCTTCACGTCATACACGACAATGACGGAGATTGGCAGTTCTTAACAGGCGACCAAATGCCCGAAGACGTAAAACTTGTTGCATTGGAGCAAATGATAATTAAGGATAAAACACTTAATGAAGTTTTCAATCTTGACTACGGAGAACAAGCAATAAGAGAATTTATAGGCGGACAATGGACACGAACAAAATTGGAAGACGATGATGAAGAATAGAACGGCAGCTTGTAACAGCCGTTTTGCAAAAGCGGGGATTTCGTGCTTCTATGAAAGTGAAGTGCTAAATTTAAGCTTTGTACATCTAATGAAGTTTAGTGCTGAAAATCCCCGCCTTCGCAAAGCGGCAAACCGTTAGCTGTGATATTATGACGACACTCACGACAAGAAACGAAATCGTAAAGACGAAGAGAATTATTGGCTCTGAACTGACTAAAATGCAGAAAGCGTTTTACGATGAAGAAATGCTACAATACTATAAGGACGACAATGAAGAACATTTGTATTGGGAGCAATTTGACTGCATAAAGAATGAAGAAATAGACTATTCGACTTTTAATAAAATTATCGGTTTAGACCATTCAGACATTGACACATTTACAGACACTTTAACAGAAAAGCTAACCGAGTTATTTAAGACTTTAAACGTCAACGACTTCATAATAATTTCTCACTTGAAACTTGATTTCTTTGGTAACAGAGACAACAAATTCAAGCCATTAAAAAAAGCATACAAAATACTTGAAAAAATTGTCGGCGACAAGACATTTAATGAAGCATTTGAATTTGATATTTACAGTTTGTCAGACTTTATTGAAATTCTCTTTTGGACAACTCGTTGTGACCCAAGTGTAGCAGAATATATTTTCGTGTTTGACAAAGACGAACAAATTCAGTTTCATTTATGCAAATACGGAAATCTTCATTTGACAGAGTACAATAATGAAAAACTCACTGACGACAAAGTAAAAGAACTCGGTTGGACAATTATAGAGGGACAAGAATATGACAACTTTACAAATGACGGAAAAATTAAAGGACGACAAATTAAGATATGATAGAAAATACCACAGCTAACATCGGTTTGGCAATATGGCGGCAGAAGTGCTTCTATGAAACATTTGTACAAAGTTCAACATTCGTTCTTCGATTGAACTTTTGTGCTGAAAATCGCCAACTTCTTGTAGCTGCAAAACGTTATAAGCAAGCCTAAAAGACGACCGTGCAACCGTAAGACGGACAACAAAACGTCCAGACTTTTGACTTCCAAACTAACTTTTGGGCGACAAAAACTCGGTTGACAATTTCGCTGTAACTCGGCACCGACCAGACAAGTTTGCGGACACCCAAGCCAACGCATTTGTTTTAAAAATTTTTCCCACCGCACATTTAAAAAAATAATTTTAGCCCGCCCGCATTGGCACATTTGGGGTTTGCCCCCTCACACAACCCGACACACAGGCAAACCCCAAAAGAGCCAATTAACCACCGCACCAAGATGATTTTCGTCACATTTTAAAGTTTTCTCAAAAAAACTTGCAGGAATAAATAAAATAGAACTATCTTTGTGAGCGAATATTCACTTACTTAAAATATAAACAAGATGAACGGTAAAAACAACATTGCAATAGGCTTCCTGACAATGGGGCTTTTTATGGCTTACGGCTTTCTATTAATCTACCTGCGAGACTTTGCTCCGGGTAAAGAAGAATGGGTAAACTCATACAGCATAGGAAAGCATTTTGAAAGCAGACTGGCTCACGTTCACGGGAATTTGTTTGCCTTTCTAAATATCCTAATTGGTTATCTACTCCTACATTTCAGAGACAAATTACAAAACGTGAAAACCATTTCTTGGTTGGCTCTTACTGGCTTACTAATGCCTATTGGAATATTAACAGAGGTCTATTTTGGAGTGCCTCCTGTTTTAGTGTTAATTGGAGCAATTGCAATGACAGCTTCTGTAATTTGGTTAGGTGTTGCGTTTTTAAAAATGAAATTTATAACAGAATAAAATATATCAAATGACAACAGAAACAATTTCTGACAGACAACTTGAAATTATTGAAGCGGCTGGAAAAATATTGACGGCTTCGGGTATAAGTGGACTAACCATTAAGAACTTGGCTAAGGAAATGAAATTTTCTGAAAGTGCCATTTACAGGCATTTTACAAGCAAGGAAGAAATCATTATTGCCTTACTTGAATATCTTGCACAAAGTATGGATGAACGCTATACCAATGCAATAGCGAGCGAACAATCGCCCGAAGAAAAATTTACAACGCTATTTCAAAATCAATTTTCATTTTTTAAAAAGCATCCGCATTTTGTAGTGGCAGTTTTCTCTGACGGACTGATGGAAGAAAGCGAACGCATCAATGAAACCATTCTAAAAATAATGCAGGTAAAAATGAAACATTTGATGCCCATTATAATGGAAGGACAACAAAAAAACATTTTCACTAATTCTATTACCTCCGAAGAATTAATTCACATTGTGATGGGGACTTTTCGATTGCAAATGTTTAAGTGGCGAATAGCCAATTTTCAATTTGACATTAACAGAAACGGTGACAATATGATACAAGCATTATTAACACTTATAAAATCCAAATGAAAAAGTATGTCCTCTATACATCAGCAGTAATTTTAGCCGCCTTTGGCTTGCTCACTCTTTTTCTAAGCACATCAGTGATATTTGATTTGTTTGGTATCAGAGAAAAAGAAGGCAATTATGTTCTGTTTGTTGTTTGGTCAAATTTCATCAGTAGCATTCTTTATCTACTTACTGTTTATGGGTTTGCTAAAAGCAAAAAATGGACAGCTACTCTATTAGGAATTTCAACAATGATATTGATAGCTGCATTTATCGGACTTAAAATTCACGCTAATTCGGGTGGTGTCTATGAAACAAAAACCATCGGTGCAATGATTTTCAGAATTGCGGTAACGCTTGTATTTGCAATCATTGCATTTTTCACTATCAATAAACAATTAAATAAAAATCATAATGAATAAATTAATCTTAACATTTGCCGTAGGTAGCTTATTGCTATACAGTTGTGGCAATTCCACAAACGAGAAATTAAATAATCAACCAGAAGTTGCCAAACATAATGATCATCATCACGATGATGAAAGTGAAGCCATCGAACTTAACAATGGTGAAAAATGGCAAGTGGATGCCAATATGATAACTCATATTCGTAATATGGAAAATGATGTTGTTTCCTTTGCTAAAGTCGAGCAAAAAGATTACAAATCATTATCTGAAAAACTACAATCAAACATTGATTTACTTACTTCAAACTGCACAATGAAAGGCAAAGCCCACGATGAATTGCACAAGTGGCTGTTGCCATACATTGATTTGGTAAAAGAACTTTCAGAAGCTAAAAACGAAACCGAAGCAACTAAGCAATTTGAAAATATTCAAATTTCATTCACAACATTTAATCAATACTTCCAATGAACATAAAAGAATTACATACACAAGAAAAACCAGTTTCAGCAACTTCTCTTTTCAAAAGTGAACTGGGTAACGCAACAGCTATTCAAATATTAAAAAGC